>Ga0209647_1000727_pt1 | contig 30193 bp, 23 predicted proteins | sample GraSoi_2013_60cm_FD_185827 | JGI IMG/M metagenome (GOLD analysis project Ga0209647, IMG submission 185827) | Grasslands soil microbial communities from the Angelo Coastal Reserve, California, USA - Sample 9_17_2013_60cm (SPAdes) (version 2) | ecosystem: Environmental > Terrestrial > Soil >... | reverse complement strand
GATGGGCCCGCCAGTGTCACGCGCGCACCCTGCAGCACGTCTCGATTCGTATCCAGCACCGTCCCGGATAGACTTCCGGTATCCGTCTGCTGTGAGCCATTTGCTCCAGATGGAGTGCTATTCTGGACCGGTTGGGGTGCATCCGGGAGAGCGCGGTGGTGGGCAGTCGAGGTGAAACTCTCCTGCGCGAGCGCGGTCAATGGCGCCAAGCTGGAAACGATCAACAATACGGAACCAGCCACCACAAACGGCTTCGACCACTCCGCAATATGAAACATTCAACCCAACCCTGGCCCTACCTAAATCGTGATCCATCTTCTCATGGACGTGATGAGATTGTCGAAATGAAGGAACAGAAGAACGCCTCGGGTCGGTCCTCGACATTGACACGCGCAAGCAGGGCCGCAAAGCGACGCCCATCAAAGTGCAGTTTGGAATTCACACGGTTGTCGTGACCGGGGCATCTCTGACATAATGCAACTAATGGGTACAAGAATGTCGCGCGCGGCGGTGATGATTGTTTTGCTGACGTGCGTGGTCTGCCCTATGTTGGAGACGTTTGACCATTGGGATCACACGATTCAAACCGGGCAGGATACCGAATACACTCTGGTCCTTCTTGCGTTGTGTGTGGGTACGGTTTACGCCCTTGCGCGTTTGATCGTCAGACTCAGTTCGGGATTGTCATCCATCGGTATCGGACCTAACTCGCCAGGCATTCAGAGCTCGCTACTTTTCTTGATTCATCCCATCGCATTGGATTCCGCCTCAGGAAGTCCTCCGCTTAACCTCCGAATCTAGAACTGCGCTCAAATCTATCCGACCGGAGACTACGCTTCCTCCAGTTGTGGTTTCGCTTTGAAGGCGAACGAGGCTTTGTGGGTAGACCTCAGGCACGAGTCGTTCTCTCGTCTTTGCAAGTTGCTCTTGCTGAAGCCGGTCCGGACGATGCTCTGACCAAGAGCACCACATAGTCCAAGAGGGAGTCAATCGAAGCGACCATTCCGGGCTGCAACTGGGCAGCTGCGCTTCGCTCAGAAATGTTCGCTCTTCTAAAAGAACCGAGGGACAAACCATGGAATACGCCATAGATGCGGCAGGGCCCAACGCGGAGTTCGCGGTCCATTGCCGCGGCTTGACGAAAACATACGGAACAGGCGATGCAAGAGTGATGGCGCTGCGGGGCATTGACGTTGACGTGCGCCGCGGGGAGTTACTCATGCTGGTCGGCCCGTCAGGGTGCGGGAAGACCACCTTAATCTCCGTCATAGCTGCAATTCTAAGCCAGGATTCCGGTAATTGCGAGGTGCTGGGCCAGGACTTGAAAAGCATGGATCAGAACGAGCGTACTCGCTTTCGAGGTGTGTCCATCGGCTTTGTATTCCAGCTTTTCAATCTACTGCCGGCGCTCAACGCGATTGAGAATGTTTCCGTGCCGCTGCTGATCAATGGCGCATCCCGGAAGAACGCGGAAACTCGAGCAAGCGAAATCCTTGTGGAAGTAGATCTAGGTACACGCCTGAGAGCGCTACCCGCACAACTCAGCGGTGGCCAGCAGCAACGGGTGGCCATTGCACGTGCGTTAGTGCACGACCCAAAGCTAATTGTATGCGACGAACCGACGAGCAGCCTGGATCATGAGACCGGGCGGAGCGTAATGAATATTCTGCGAGGCCTAGCGAAAAGTCCCGATCGTGCACTGATTGTGGTCACTCACGATCCGCGCATTTTTGAGTTTGCCGATCGCATCGCTCACATGGATGACGGCAAAATCATCGAAGTCATCGATCAGAAAAATAAGGAGCGGCTGCAATGATTCGCAAATACATTCTTCCTGTCCTGGCCATTATCGGTGTCGGCGTCGCTGTATTTATGGTCGTGAAGGGTAACCGAACTCCGCCAATTGCCCAGCCCGTGACCCAGTCAGCGAGGCCGCCCTTCGCCTCGTACATCTTTGGCCCGGGCATCGTGGAGGCAAGCACCGAGAACATTGCCATTGGCACGCCAGTCTCCGGAATCGTGACCGCGGTCTATGCGAAATGGGGAGATCGAGTGAGCACGGGAGATCCACTATTTAAAGTTGATAGTAGTGACCTCCGAGCCCAGGTCCAGCCTGCGCTCGCCAAGGTCAAAGAGGCCCAAACCAACCTGGCAAAAGTAAAGAACCGACTCAGGGTCGGCGAAAGCATGAGCCCAGGCGTTTCGATCAGCGTCGAGGAGCTCGACAACAGACGCTTTGATGTAGCGGTGGATGAGGCGATCCTCGCGTCCGCTGAGGCCCAAGTCGAACAGATCAAGACCGAGATCGAGCGGCGCACGGTCCGCGCCCGGTTGCCTGGGCGCATTCTGCAGATGAAAACACGTTTGGGCGAGTACGCACAAAGTGGCCCACTGAGCACGCCGTTAATGCTACTTGGCAATGACGACCGGCTACACGTACGGGTGGACGTCGATGAGAACGATGCTTGGAGGTTCCACCCCTGTGCGTCAGCGATAGCGTCGGTCCGCGGCAATCCAGAACTGAAAACGCCAATGAAGTTCGAGCACACTGACCCGGATGTGGTCCCGAGGATGTCGTTAACCGGGGATAGCACCCAACGGGTTGATACTCGGGTACTGCAGGTCATCTACAGCTTCGATCGAGGCGCCTTACCGGTCTATGTGGGTCAGCAGATGGATGTGTTCATCGAAGTGTCTCCCGACGCTGGCAAGAAACCGAATACGCAAAGCCCCTCTGCAACGTGCGGCGATGACGCTACCGGGAAACTCGGACCAATCAAGCCCGGGCGGGGGAAATCCTAAATGTTCCGCTTGGCCTTGAAGATGCTCATCGGCGACCGCACCAAGTACGCTGGACTGCTCTTCGGTATTACGTTTACATCATTCCTAGTGACGTTCGCCGCTTCGTATTTTTGCGGCTTCATGACACGGGGATTTGCCCTCATCGCCGAGAACCCGTCGGCGGACGTGTGGGTCATGGACCCTGCGGTTGGGTCGGCTGAGCAGACGACGAACCTGCCTGATTCGGCACTAGATCGTGTCCATAGTATTGAGGGCGTGCAGTCAGCAGTGCCACTCGGCCTGGGCACCGCGGAAGCGCGCTTTCCAAACGGGAGCTTTCAGCCGTTCCAAGTAATATCCGTAGAGGACGCCACGCTAGCAGGTTTGCCTGCATTGAAGGATGGCGTCGCGTCCTCTGTCCTACGCGGTGCTGATGCTGTAGTGGTGGATCCGGGCGGCACCGTTGGCAAACTCGAAACGCCCGCTCTGAAGGAGGATCAATGGCCGTATGGCGAGCCACACTTGACAGCGCCAACGCGTGAACTGGCTGCGGGCGACGAGTTAATGGTCAACGATCACCGCGTTGTGGTTCAGGGAAGGTCGAAAGCTTTCCCACGATATCCACCGCGACCGCTGCTCTATACCACGTTTTCCAATGCGGCCCGCATTCTGCTACCGGAAAGGCGCCGGCTGACGTTTGTGCTTGCAACCGCCGCCCCAGGTGTGTCTCCGCGTGAACTAGCCTCCCGAATCCATGCACGCACCAACCTGAAGGCGCGTTCCTCGGACGACTTCAAGGCCGATACAGTTCGCTGGTTCCTGATCAACTCGGAAGATGTAGGCGATATTGGCGCGATGCTTTCGATGGCCTTGTCCGTGGGATTCGGGGTGACGGGCGTGATGCTCTACATGTTTACAACCGAGAGCCTGAAACAGTACGCAGTGCTTAAGACGATGGGCGCGACCTCTAAACTGCTGCTGTCCATGATCTTTGTGCAGGCGGGATTGTGCGCGCTCATCGGAACGGGCCTAGGTCTGGGCTTATGCGGAATCATAGGGCAGATTGCAGTGACGCAAGCGGATTATCCGTTCCGCATGATGTGGTTCACCCCGGTGTTCGCGGTTGTGATGGTCATGCTGGTGAGCATCGTAGCCGCCGCGATCAGCGCGCGTCCAGTATTGAAGCTGGAGCCTGGGGTGGTCTTCGCCGGACGCTAGGTCTCCAGCATGACAGATTATCGGATGGCCTTTTTTGCGTGGAGAAACGCTCTATGAATGCGATACGAAAAGCACTCGCTCCTCTTATCGGTGTTTTGTTGTTGGCAGGCTGTGCTGTCCAACGATACCGGCCAGCCCCTATCGTGGCTAGTGCTACAGCCTCAGCATTTGCTTCGCGGAATCTTGCCGATTCCGGGCTCCAGTCTTTCGAGGAACAGAACCTGGGTCACCCACTGTCCTCGTGGCCGCCCAAGACTTGGGATTTACAGACACTGTCGCTTGCCGCCTTGTATTTCAGTCCCGCTCTCGAATCGGCTCGGGCGCACATTGCGGGAACGGAAGCGTCTCTCCTTACAGCGGGGGCTCGCCCCAATCCGACTGTGAGTATTGCACCAGGCATCCCTAGTCCCTATTTGTTGACTTTGGATTTTTCCTTTCCGATCGAAACCGCGGGCAAGCGCGGGCATCGCATCCAAGTTGCGCATAATCTCGACCAAGCCGCTCGATTCGATCTTGCCGATTCAGCCTGGACGATCCACACCGGAGTGCGCACCGCATTGCTGAACTACCTTCTCTCTTCGCGAAGCGTGGAATTGTTTCGCGCCGAAGACAAAGTTCGACAGGACCAGGTAAACATCCTCAACCAAATATTTTCTGCCGGCGAGATGCCAAGGCAAACCGTCGACTTAGCCCGCATCGAGCTTACCAAGGCACACCTGGCTCTCGTTATGGCTGAGAGCCAAGTGAGTGAGACCAAAGCAGTTCTGGCAGCCGCGGTTGGCCTTCCAGTGGCAGCACTTCAGTCCGCGGATTTCTCGTGGCCTGGCCTCGACACGCCTCCAAGCGCCGAGTCCCTTTCGGCAGAACAAGTCCAGCGCGACGCGGTCGTCAACCGTCTTGATATTCGGCGCTCGCTTGCGCAATACGCGGCTGCCGAAGCCGCCTTACAGCTGGAGATCGCCAAACAGTATCCCGATATAAATCTCGGGCCGGGGTATACATATGAGGAGACGCATAGCTTTTTTACCGTCGGCTTCTCGACCACCGTCCCGCTCTTCAATCGAAACCAGGGACGTATCGCTGATGCCGAGGCTCGTCGCAAAGAAGCCGCGGCCGCGTTCCTCGAGCGACAGGCGCAAGTCATCGTAAAAAGTGAGCGGGCCCTCACTGTTTACACAGCAGCGCTCAACGAACTGGCTGAGGCCGAATCCCTGCGCAAGCTTCAAGAGACACAACTGCAAGTCATGCAGCAGACAATCCGTGTCGGCGCCGACAACCGACTGAGCCTCGACGATGTGGAAATCCAAAGTTGGGTTTTGGCGCGAGCGCAGCTGGATGCATTACTCCGTGCTCAGAGGGCGCTTGGCGAATTGGAAGATGCCGTCCAGCGCCCTCTTGGTCCCGGCGAGATTTTTGCCATCACCCCCGAGTCACCGGCTCTAGTCGGACCACCCAAGGATCTGAAGCGATGAACACTAGGCACGGAGTTAAGACGAGCAGGTCCGATCGTCAGGGAGGAGAGACGTCTCGCGGCGGAGTCCTTCACCTTGTTTAACAGTGTGAACGTCTCCCCAGATCAATCCTATCTTCGCCCCGAATCTGACGCCGGTGCCGGGATTTAGGCAACCGAGTCCCGGAGTGGGTGCGAGCCAAATCCAGTTCTCTTTGAATTTCGAATTTTGAGAAATGCCCGGTAAGAAGATTGCCGTTGAGAGCCAATGTGAAAGGAATTCCGAAGATCATGTCGCCTCGAACGAAAAACGTGTTTCCGTATTTTGCAGCGTCATTGTTAGTCTGTGTCCCCTTGATTTGTAACTCGGCACCCGCCTTCGCTCAGACGACAGTGTCATTCGGTGAGCAAGCACAGGAAGCGCAATCGGTTTCCGGAACCTCACCAACATCGGACCAAGCCCCCGAAAACCAGCAACAACCATCCGCACAATCAGTAATCTGCGGCGTGAAGCATCTCGGACAATGTCTCAAAGACATTGGCCACGATCAGGCTGGCATTTGGACGAGTCCATTGCGGATTGCTCCCAGAGATGCCATCTGGCTGGTGCCCTTCGCTGCTGGCACGGGAGTTGCTCTCCACTACGACGCTCAAGCGCAACAGAATCTTGGGATCGACAATAACAGGATAGACGCGAGTAACATTGTCTCCGGTTTCGGCTCGGCCTACGCCACGCTTGGAGGGTCCGCTGGGCTCTACTTCCTCGGGCTGGGAACTCACAATGAGCACCTCGCTGAAACAGGGCGTTTGGGAGCGGAGGCGATCGTCGATTCCCTACTCGTAGTAGAAGCTCTGAAGCTCGCTACGAACCGCGAACGTCCCAACGAAGGAAACGGCGAAGGCCGATTCTGGCCTCACGGCACTCGTTCCTACGAACTCGACGGCTCATTTCCTTCTGGGCACGCCGCTGAAAGCTTCGCGCTGGCGCGGGTGATTGCATCCGAGTATCCAAGCAAGTCGGTCCAAGTGGCTGCTTACGGGTTTGCCTTGGCAATCAGCGTGAGCCGTGTGACCGCGCGACAGCATTTTCCTTCAGACGTTCTCGTCGGAGGTACTATTGGGTATCTGATCGGTGGGTATGTCGTCCGACATCACTCAGCGAAAAACGTTGCTTCGGGATTTTCCTTTGTTCCTATAGTGGAAGTGTCCACACATACCTTCGGGGCCAACATCGCGCTACGGCCAGATCAGTTCGACTTCGCGAAGGTTGGTCGGTTCGTGAACCGAATGCGTCGGGAATAAAAGGTGAACCTGTGAAGATACAGACCGCATAGGCGTTCTAACCAACTGAACTACGCTCCCGCGAGCCTGAACCAGCAACGGACAGCTGAAAACGTTCTTATTAGTACCCGGAAGTCGGCCAGTGTAGAGCTTATCCAAGCTGCGGGTTCAGATGGGCGCACTACGCCTACGCAATTGCGGTCTTTCCTCGCTGTCCGGTTCTTCTGCCGCTCAAAGCTGGAGGGACCAGTCAGACCATATGGAGTCGCTTCACAGTTGAGGCCCCGCAGCTGGGGACACGGAGAAACAGACACGCTACCCTTTTTTCAGCCTTTGCTGTTTGCTTTGTCGGCTTGCCGGCCGTTCCGCAGGATTTTCGAACTTCTGAGCCGACCGCTAAACCTCTTATTGCCCCCTTCTGCCCACTCGTGAAACTGACAAGTCCTTACCAGTGAAGAAGAAAGCTGGTAGGGGCGGTGAGGATCGAACCCAGATCCCAACCTTGGGGAGGTTCCGATCCGAACTCACTCTTTTCATTTGGGGGCTTCTGGCGTTCCCGCGGCAGGGTGCATTTCTTGGTCACATTCATACTCCGGAATTACGATTGCGAATCGTCTGGGTCAATCTCCTGATGATTCCTCGAGATTATTCGAGCTGCACTTCTTCTCTCGCGCGCATCTGTCGTAGTATGAATCTCGCAATGAGCGCACAGATATTTGTAGGCGGTTTGGGGGCGGTTGCGCCGGAAACAGCCGCATTCTTTGACACGGAATGCAGATCGTGCGCTGTATGCGAATCTTGCAAAGGCCTTATTTGCAGGGTTTTACGCTAAGTTGTTGATTCCACGGCTGGGGACGTAGTTCAGTTGGTTAGAACGCTGCCCCGTCGCTGGTTAGAATCCCACACTGTCACGGTGGCCCAGACTGACTTCCGTCGCTCCCGCCATTCCTTTCAAGCACTTGCGCGAATCGGGCTCCTAGTCCCGACCGTTCTCGCCTCAGTTCTTATACCTGCACCGGTCCTTATATATATCCCTGGGCGGAGCGACAACCCATTCGAAGAAATTGTAGGTGAACCTGGGATCTTGCCTAAACTCATTGGTTAACGATGACCTTGCGATTCGCCTTACCTTGAGCTCACGCTAAATCAGCCAAGAATCATTACTGCACAGGCTCAAATACCAGTATTGCGGCTTCTTGATCGCCGATCGCTTGAGACGCGACATAATAGCGATTGAACTGGGGCACCAGGAGCGAGGTGCCCGAACCGGGTCTGGTTTTGATTTTGGCGATCACATCGTAGTGATCGAGGTCCCTCTGCTGGTAGACGTAGACCCATCCGGGCGAAGCGTCCGGAGTCCCGTACCAACGCCCACCAGTCATGTAAATGCGTTTGAGGTTCGTGTCGTAATACACGCCATCCATCGTTTCTGGTCCAGGCAGGCTTTGGATTTCCTTACCCGACAGGCTGTCGTAGACAGTCATCTCTGGCGGAGTCCTCGTGCCGACGAATAAGCGGTGACGGGTCCGGTCGAGCGCCATGTCTCCCGCACCGTCGCCCCTCGCGGGCCAACTCTTGATGAGCTCGCGCTTCCGAGTGTCGAACTGATAGATTCGATCCGCGCGTGAGTCACACGCGAGAAGCATCCCGTTGTCGTCCATTGCCATCTCGGCGAGATGACCGGGGCGCGGCGTTGGGGCGATCATGTCGGCGACAAGCTGGTCGTATCCCGCGCCACGCTTTGGCTCCAGGATACCCACACGTTCATACGCATCGAATCCTGCGTTCTCGCCGCCGTAGCCGAAGTAGATGAGGTTGGTGGCGGGGTCATAGAAAAGACGATTGGGATCAGGCTCGACCTTGAAGTCCTGAACCAGCCAGAAACTCTCGCCTTGGAAAACCCGCACATGGCCATCTAGGCTAGATACATACAGTTTGTTGAAGTCGCCGCCCAAAAACAGTGCGTCCTGGGTGTCCTTGAAACCGGCGAGACTCTTGATCACCTTCCCGGCACTCAGGTCCACAACTTCCAAGGTATTGTTTGCAACGGCGGCCACAAACAGGCGCTTCTGTTGCAGATCCACGCCCATGTGATCGAGGCGCCCTTTGACTCCCGGCAGCGGAATCGTTTGCACCAGCCTGAGCGCCTGTTTTTCTTGGGCGGATGACTGGACGGCGAAAGCGGCACAAAGGGCGATGCAGCATATTGCAAGAGGCTTGGTCATGGATTCCCGTTCCTCGTCATCGTCCATATTGATGCGAGAACTTCTCTGTTTGGAGATATGGGCTGGGAAAACTTTTTACGCAGAAGTTCCTAGAACCTCAGCTCAGCGGACCACCGCTTCATAGACCGTCATGCGCGCCACAGCTTTGCCATCTGCTTCCTGTTCCGGTGCATAGACGCGGTGTGTTTCCGGGTCGACCGCGAGACTATGAACCCTCTTCTGCACCGGAAAATCCTCAAGCTTTCGATAGTGGTCCGGATCATCCATTTGGAAAACGGAGATCGCTCCGCTCCCGCAAGCTGCATAGATGCGCTTGAGACCAGCATCGAATTTGATCACGTCCGGCCCGCCTGCCATCGACAGGAAGGCGATTGGCTCGTGCTTGTCCAGATCGAACACGGTCATCAGCTCGTTCCCCTCACACGCAAGGAAAGCCCGGTGATGTTCAGGGTCGAACGTCATTCCGTGGTTCCCTGTGCACCGTCCGACGGCATACCGCCCCACGACTTCGTCCGTTGCGGGATCGATCACCGCAAAAATGTTATCGTCCTGCAGGTTCACGTACACCTTACGGGCAACCGGATCGTATTGTGGCATCCCCGTTTCGCTGTCAAAGTGCAACGTCTTTACGATTTCGTCCTTCGTCACATCGACAATTGCTTCGGCCCTCCCTCTTTCGTCCGACACATACAACTTGTGAAAGGGAACCGCGTACGTGCTTCCGTCAGGTTTGGACTCCGTCTTCAATTTCTTGATGACTTTCATTTGCGTGAGGTCAACGACACCGATGGTGTTGTCACCAGCATTCGAGGTGTAAAACTTCTTGAGCTCGGGGACATACTCGACGCCCTCCGCACCGGGCGTATCAGAAACCGTGGCGATCACTTTGTTCGTGCGAAGATCAATCACATACGTCTGGCCTGCCGCCAAATGCGCAGAAATCAGATAATGATCGTCAGGATCGATCGTGAGGTAGTCGAACCGCTTTCCCGGCGGTCCCGGCAAATCGAACTCCGTCAGCTTTTTCAGGGTGGGAACGGCAGGTCGAGCGGCAAGTCCCAGAGCTCCGGACAGTACAAATACTCCAGACACCAGAAGAATCGGTTGCTTTCGCATTTAAATCCTCCGCTGATCTCTCGAAAACTTGGTGTTCCTAATGTGCCATTGCGTGCGATGCACTGCCCTTGCCGAGCTCGTCGAGAGCCGCTTTGAAACTGGTGGCCAGTTTTTCTGCTGGGCCTCTGCCCCAGTAATGCAGGAAGATCACCACGGGCCTGGCTTCGATCATGTGGTTATGGATGGCCACCACGTCGATGCCGTTCTTGCGAAGGCTCTTTAAAACAGGAGTGACTTCGTTTTCGAGCATGGCAACATCACCCGCGATCGCAGCGTCGTCGTCGGTACCGACGAAAGCGGCCCAAGTGTTGAGGCCCATGCGCGCATTGATGGCCGCGCCGTGTTCCTTCATATGGAGGTCATCCCGTCCCACCGTGATCTTGTAAACCGCGCCCGTTTGCTCGCCTTCATGTCCTACGATCTTCGCGATCTTGGCTGTATCCAGAGTTGGCGCCGAACTGCTGCTTCCTGCAGGGGCGGCGGCCGCCGGTGCATGACCGATCAGATCCAGGCCGGGTTTTAGGCGTTTGGCAAGATCCGCCGCTTTTCCCATCCCATGAACGTGCATGAAATACACGTGCGGGTCATCCCAGAAGAAATGGTTATGCAGCGCGGTCACTTCAATGCCGTTGTCCAAGAGCGAAGACATGACTGGATTTACCTCTTCTTGCAGCAGCACCAAATCGCCCATCATCACCTCGGTGCCGTCTGTCCCTTTCGTGAACGCAACCCATCCTCCGAAACCAAAAGGCGTCGGCGTAGATACGCCTTGGATCGTCATCTTCAGGTCGTTGCGCGGGATGTTGACCTTGAGGACGCCTGCCTTGAAATCCCCTTTGCGATCGAGGGACTTCAGCACTTCCTGATAGTCGGCCGGCATCTCTTGCGCACGGGCACCGAGGCCGAGCAACGTCGAACACAAACAACCCAAGAAAAACATCCTGCCCTTCTTTACAAAACGGTCCATGTGAAGCTCTCCTTTTTCCCGAGTTTAGCGTTCAACGTTCAGTTCGGCTGGTGGCGAACGAATTCGTATAGTGCGTCGTACAGCGGAAACTCCCGCGCCAGACGCTCCTCGTCACTTATCCCGGATAGCGCGAAACCCTGAGCGATGGCCCGCAATCCAAGACTTTCGGAGCAGACGTGCTCCTGTCCTTTGACATCCGCCCCGCGGACGATCAGCGCCAGCCGGTGAAGCGCTGGGTCCACGAGCTTGAAATCCTCGAGAATGGCCTCGAACGTACAGCGCTCGCCCCGGTGATTCAGCTTTACTTCAGGAAATCGTGTCGCGTCGAAAGGTATCGCCTCTTCGCGGCGCGCCGCCTCAAGAAGCTGATCCTCGGGCACGAATAGGAATTCGGCCTCGGGGTCAACGAAGCGCCGAATGAGCCACGGGCAGGCTACCCTGTCGACTTTAACGTCACTGCGTGTAATCCACTTCACCGCAAATCTCCTTCCGACCAATGCCACGCTAAGAATGCGACGAGCCAGTCTTCACCTGTTGTCCGGGGCGAATCGCATCGGTGGCGTTGCGGATGACTTCGTCTCCAGGCTTGAGGTCACCGAAGACCTCTATATTGCCGCTCACACCCAGACCGGTGACCACATCCACCCATTCCGCCTTCCCATTGCGTACGCGCTCGACGAAGGTGCGTTGCTGGTCGTTCGTCACCGCGGAGACCGGAACGAACATGGTTGGAGCGGCGCGATGGACGGGCCATTGCACACTGCTGAAACTGCCGGGCGACAGCCGGCCATCGGTGCTGTGGACGTCCAGCTCCACGGGCATCGTCCGGGTATTCAGCTCCACGTCATGCGAAATGCGCGCAATGGGTGCATGGAACGTCTCACCGGGATGGGCGGGAACCGTGAATGCCACCTGCTGACCCACTTGCATTTCTCCCACATATGCTTCTGGAACTGGCACGACTAATCGCAAATGACCGGTATCCACAATCTGCACAATGGGCATTGTTCCCGATGGGCCGGACGCGGGTCCGACCAATGCTCCGGGATGCAGATTTCTCGTGGTCACGATTCCGTCAAATGGTGCATAGATGTTTAGATACGATTCGAGTTGCGCCACGCTGCGCAGCGCGTTCCGCGCGGCCGCGACGTTGCTTTCTGCTGACTGCACCTGCCCTTGATCCGCGGAAACGGTCTGGCTGGCCACCATCACGTCGTTCTCCGCAACCACGCCGGGCGTCTTGGCGGCGGAAGCCATGTGCAGGTAGGTGCCTTTGTCCGAGGTGAGCTTGGCCTGGGCGCTGGTCAATTGCGATTCCGCCGCACGCAGGGCGGATTCCGCCTGCGCCCGCTGCGCCACGAGTTCCGGGGCGGAAAGCCGGATAATCAGTTCACCCTTGTGAACGCGAGACCCGCGATCCACGCGAATCATGTCCATGAAGCCGGTAACTCTTGGATAGATATCCACGGTCTCGAAAGGGATGAGTTGCGCTGGCAATGTGAACACCGTGGCGAGTTTCTGCGAGGCAACCGGGACAACTTCCACTGTCTGCGCATCCGTTTCCGCCTGTTTGCCGGCGGCGGCTTTTGGACTTCCGTTGCAACCAAAGACGGAAAGCGAAAGTGCTAGGAAAACGATAACGGTTTTCATGCGTGCTCCGGCGTCTGGGCGAAAGGACTATGCGGGTCTTCAGGATCGAGGGACGGCGACGTGAGGGATGCACCCTTTTGCACGATGCCAAACACGGTCGGTAGCAGGAACAAGGTTGCAAGCGTAGCGGCGAAGAGACCGCCAATAACGGCCCGGCCCAGAGGAGCTGTTTCTTCGCTCCCTCGGCCGATCGCAAGAGCCATGGGAATCATTCCCGCAATCATGGCTAGGCTGGTCATCAGCACGGGCCGCAAGCGCTCCGCCGCAGCCGCCCGTGCGGCGGAAACGGGGTCGGCGCCATTCCGGCGATTTTGCTCAGCGAAGCTGACCAGCAGAATCGCGTTTGCCACGGCAACGCCCATCGCCATAATCGTGCCCATGAAACTTTCAAGGTTCAGCGTCGTGCCGGTGAGTAAGAGCATCAGGATGGCCCCGACAAGTACAGCCGGAGCGCTGGAGATGACGATCAGAGCGAGACGGAACGACTGAAAGTTCGCGGTGAGCAGCAGCAGAATTACCACCACCGCCAGAGCCAGACCGATGGCCAACTCGGTAAAGATCTGCTTAAGCGCGCTCACCTGGCCGCGTATCTGGGTCGTAACACCGCGAGGCGCCTGGCCTGCCTTCGCAATTGCCCGATCAATTTCTTTGGCGGCTCGTGCAAAGTCGCTGTTCCCGACATTGGCCGAGGCGATGATCATCCACATTCCATTCTGTCGGTCTAATTCTCCGGGCACGGTCGTCGACTGGATGTCGGCGACCTGGCTCAAAATCGGGTGCGTTCCCGTATTGCTATTGACGGGAATGGTTTGGATATCTTTGAGCGAAGTCATCGCGGGTTGCGGCACCTGCACCTGGACCTGGTAACTCACACCCGACTTAGGATCGCGCCAATAGTTGGGAGCAACGAAGCGACTCGAAGCGGTGGCAGTGACGATCGCCGCGCCGACATCATTCGCGGTTGCGCCGAGTTGGCCGGCCAGCACCCGGTCTACGTGAACGTTCACGGTCGGATAGCGAAGCGGCTCTTCGAATTCGACATCGCGCAATTCTTTTACCTTTACCAGTTCTTGCTGAACGCGATTGGCATAGCTCTGCACGTCGCCATACTGTGGGCCCATGATGGCAACTTCCGCGGACGAAGGCGCGCCGAAGTTCAGGGTCTGACTGATGAGATCGCCAGGGTCAAAAGAAAAGTGGGTGCCTGGAAATTCTTGAGGTAATTTCTCTCTAAGCTTCTCTTCGAGGCTGCCCAGCGAGATCTTCGCCCCAGGATTAAGGCCGACGTTCATGATGGCTTGTTGGGATCCGCTGGTCCACAAGAAGACGGTATTGATCGGGTACGATGAAGGTTGTGTCCCGATATAACCAAGCGTGAGATCGAGATTGCCAGCGCCGGCCTCCCGGGTAATCGTTGCCAAGACCTTCTGGACCAGGGCCTCGGTCACAGCCACGCGTGTGCCATCGGGCGCATCAATGCGTAAACGGAACTGCGTCGATGCCGAGGACGGGAAGATTTCCTGAGCCAACCTGGGCCCGAGCAACACGATAATCAGCACAGCGACCAAGGCGTACGCGCCGAGCAGCAACTTGGGGAATTCCATGATGCGCTCCAGGACCGCCTGGAAGCGTTTGCGAAAACGATCGAAGCGTTCTTCCTTGGGGTGTTCCGCCTCGTCCCCTTCCTGCTTCAGAATCCAATTGCCCAGCACGGGAACCAGCGAGCTCGAAAGCAAATACGAGGCACCCATCGAGAACCCAACCGCGAGCGACAAGGGCACAAAGAGCGATTGCGCAGGCCCAGTCATAAAGAAGGACGGCAGAAAGACGGCCAGCACGCTGAGCATGGCTAATAAGCGCGGGACCGCCACTTCGCGGCTGGCCGCAAGAACCGCTTGCGCTTTTTTCTCGCCCTGCGCCAGATGCACATGGATGTTTTCCATCAGCACCGTGCCCTCATCGACCAGCACGCCCACGGCAAGCGCCAGGCCGCCCAGAGTCATGATGTTGATCGTCTGGCCGGTGAGCCGCAGCATCACTACCGCCGTCAGCAATGCGAATGGAATGGTGATGACCACGATGAGGGAACTGCGCCAGTCACCGAGAAAGAGCAAGATCATCAGACCTGTGAGCCCAGCGCCGATTAAGCCTTCGCGCAGGACCGAGAGAAGCGCAGCGCGTACGTACTGCGACTGGTCAAATTCATACGTGATCTTGATGTCTTGCGGGATGAGCGACTGAAAACGTTCGATATTCTGACGCACTTCATTCACAACCGTGATGGTGGAAGCATCCGGCCGCTTGGTCACGGGAATGTAGATGGTTCGCTGGCCGTTCAGCAGTGCATAACCGGCAAGAACATCGGAGGTGTCCTTGACACCACCGACGTCGCGCAAGTAGATGGAGGCCCCCGAACCCGGATGCAATGGAATGTCCAGCAGATCGTTGATCTGTGTCACCGTCGAATCGGTTGTGACCAGGGCATTGGTCGTCCCGATGTCGATATTTCCTGCCGGCTGAATACTGTTTCCCGTCGTCAGCGCTTGCACGACGTTGTCCGGTGACAGCCCATAGGCATGCAGCTTCTGCGGGTCGACGTTGATCACGATCGTCCGCTGATTGCCGCCAAAAGGGGGCGGCGACGAGACACCCGGCAAGGTTGCGAATACCGGACGAACCCGGTTGAGGGCTAGGTCCTGTAGCTCCGATAACGTACGTGATGGACTCGAAAAGACAAGATAGCCCACCGGCAACGTCCCGGCATCGAAACGAATCACAAAGGGCGACACGGTTCCTGGAGGCATGAAAGCGTGCGCGCGATTGACGTAAGAAACCGTCTGCGCTAGCGCCTCGCTCATGTTCGTGCCGGCATGAAAGCTAAGCCGCAGCAGAGCTGTGCTCTGAATGGACTTCGCCTCCACGCTCTCAATGCCATTGATGTACAGGAAGTGATACTCGTAGTAGTACGAGATGAACCCTTCCATCTGCTGTGGGCTCATGCCCCCGTACGGTTGCGCGACATAGATGACCGGCAGGTCCAGAGTGGGAAAGATGTCGATGCGGGTTCGTAGAACCGCGAGGATCGACGAGAGCGCTATCGCCACCACGATGACCATGATCGTGATCGGACGTCTTAGCGCTAGGCGAACGAGCCACATGGGCTATGGGCCTCCCTGGGTCTTGTCATGGAGAAACTGCAAGAAGGGCTGCAAATCACCTTGCGAGGCGGCTACCGAAGCTAAGTTCTGCCAGACGGCGAGCCGCGCGAGAGCGTCGTCCGTTTCTGCTTGCACGAGCAGGCTTTGCGCGTCAGCAACGTCAATCAATGTTGCCAACCCTGCTTGGTAACGCGAGCGCTCCTGGTCTTCCGTTGTGCGCGCGGCTTGCAATTCCACCGGAGTATTCTCGGCGACGTGGCGAGCCCCTTCGAGTGAAGCCTGTGCTTTCCTGAGTTGCCCGGTAAGATCTTGTAGCGTCTGATCATACCGAGCCGCCTCAGCGCGTTCGTTCGCGGATTCAATGGCCTTTCTGGACCGGATCGTGAATATGTCGAACAGCGGAAAAGTAACGGTAACGCCGACCGCCCAGTTGGAGCGGTCCAGGCCTAACCCGTTTGTCCCGCCCAGGAAGTTGCCCGCGGGAGCGAAGCCGCTTCCCCGTCCGAACACCGCCGATTGGAAATAGAATTTTGGATAATAGGCGCGGTCTAGGGCATGGATCTGAGCCTCCGCTTCGTCGATGCGCGCGTGCTCGACTTGCGCCGCGGGATGGGTTGTCAATGCCGTCGCCTGGAGTGACCTATCGGGCGGTGTTCCAAGCACCGCTCCAGCGCTAACCTCTACCGACGTATCGGCGATTCCGAGAATGTCCGCGAGCGCCGCCTTGCTGATTTGCTCTTGCTGCTGGGCCCGCGCCAAGTTGACTTTGGCGCGAGCCAATTCCGCGTCCGCACGGGAAGCGTCTGCTCCTGCACGAAGCTGATTGTCGACCAACACCCGAACGGCCTTCTGGAAGGTCTCGCGCCGGTCAATATCCGCCTGGGCGGCGTGCACGATTTGTTCGGCCGCCAGCACCGTTAGGTAAGCATTCACCGTGGCGACGGCTACGTCGAGGCGCGTCAGAGAAGACTCGGCGTTAGCACGATTCCGAACAGCACGCGCCGCGTCCACCCTTGCCCCGCGGTATCCAAAATCGAAGGGTTCCCAGGAGAACAGGAGTCCCGCTGCACTGCCCCATGCGCTTTGATTCGAGGGCGAGAGTGTCACGGCACCGGTAATGGGAGCAATGACGGATTGCGGAAGGAGCAGTCCCGTGATGTTGTTGTCGGTCGTACGATTCGTTTGCCACAGCATATCGGCGCGAGGCAAATAGGTCGTGCGTGCCAAGCCAACGCCCGCCTGCGCCGCGTTAACCCGCTCCAGCGAAGCGCGCACCGCCGGATAGTTCTTGAGGGCGAAGTCCACCGCCTCTTCCAACGTAAGCACCTTGGAGGATTGCGCCACCGCCATCGGCCCGAGAGCCAGGACCAAAACAAAAGCCACCGCAATCCATTTCAGGTTCGCGCGATACCTGCCAAACATCATTTTTCTGTTCCTCATTGCAAACCTCGGCTGACCACTCCCTCAGGCGAGCGAGTGATACAGCCCTTCCATCAACTGCATTCCCCGATCCAGCAGGTCCTGATCCGAGACTCCTTGCCGTGCCCAACCTTTCAGGACTTCGTCGATTCCATAACCCTCTTTGCGGCCGAACTTTTGATCCGCCAGGTCCGCGTCGTGAATGATCTCGGAAATGACCTTCACCCTTCGGTCGCGAATCCGGAATTCCTTCGTGAGTGTCTCGAACGTGCAGTCGTCGCCGCGGTGCCCGAAACCCCTGTCGTGGAACATGTCAAAGGGCACGGATGCGTCCGGAACTTTTTCTTCCGGAGCAAAGGCGAATCGCGCCTTGGAATCGATGAAGCCTCGAATCAGCCAGGCGGATGCGGAGCGGTCCACACCGGGTCTCGGCCGCGTAACCCAGACCATGCTCTTGTAATCTTGCGGGTCGATCTTTGGCGTTTCCGGCTTCCGCGTGGTCACCCGCGCGGCATCGGCCTTCGCCAGCAACTCCCCTGCGCGCTTCTGCAGGGGGCTATCGAAGAAATCCACCTCGACAATCTCCTGGAAGCGGCTTCGCAGCCGGCTGAGACGCCCGACCGACCGCTTCTGTAGCGGCAGAGCCGAAAACTCATCAACTTGCCGAATCAACTCCTGATATTCCCGCGCGCGGGCTTCCCCAAAGCGTCCGATCAATTGTGGCGTCGAGATATTGTCGATCCCCTGCACGTGAACGATGGAAGCATCGCCCCCGTATTTACGAATTGCCGTGGCCAACCATTGAAAGCGTTCTTCATTCACGGTATTGATGGGCAGCAAGTACCCGGAGTTCCCCAGCGGCACCGTTCCGTAGCGTTGCAATTTTCGCCAGACCTCCACACGCTGACTCGCTCGCTTGGTGGGCAAGGTGAAGGTCAGCAAAAGCCAACCCACACTCGACTGTTTCCGTACATCCATTCCCTTGTGATGTTAGACCTGTAACAAAGGTTACGTCAATTGTTCAGTTTCTTCCGAGAACGCTCGAAAAGACTTAGGGGTGGCGGGGCTATGTGGAGGAAGTGCGTACGCATGTCACGGTTGGAAGCACTCTCCGTGCACGGGGGTCTTGGGTTGAGCGGTAGATCAGCTCTCGCGTCATTGCGCCGACCGCTCCTGAGAAACTTTCTGTCCCGCCACTAACAGCCGCTCGCGCAAGGCATGCTCTTGCGCCACGAGAGGCATAAACTCCTCGTGCCAGAACTGGACTTGTTCCTGTGCGGGCAGCGAATGCATGTCTCGAATGACGGATGCTTGCTTCCTCATGACGTCGTTGATCTCGCGAATCAGCGCGATGATTTCTGATGTGTTCCGCCACACTTCGGGGTTGTAGCGGTTGTGCAAGCGCTGAATATTGATCAGCCCTCGTTTCTGATCTCGTTGTTGAGCCGTGTTGTAAAGCTCGCTGTATTCCCGCAACTTCTGATCGTATTCGGTCAGCAGGGGTTCGATCGCCGCGTAGGCGGCAACGTACTCCGCTATCGTCTTGAACTCGTGATCCTTAATATTCGCAATTCGGGCTCCCATCAAGCGTAGTTCCGCTTCCGTCTGTGTGATTTGTGCGGTCAGGACATGGTCTTCATGATTCTGAACGCCAAGCACAACCGCGACACCCAGCGCACTCGCGACCAGGAGTGAAACAGCAATCATCCAGATACGAAATCTCATGACGACGGCCCTTTGGCTCCGATTGATCCATCCTTCTTCTTCAGAAAATCACATCATCCTTGTTCCCGCGAGAAATGTCGGGCCTACGCTCCACCGCGACTATTTCGCGATTACCCGGAAATCGTCAAAGTAGGTGACCGAATCGGCTTTGGTCCACAGCCCGACCTTCCCAGCTTCTTTGAATGTGTCGTCCCTAGCTTCTATTTTCTTGATGCCATCGTAGTAGCAAATGATTCTATTTCCGACGCACTCGACCCGCAATTCATGCCATTCCTGGGAGGTCACCTCCAGATTCGCTCCTCCCAAGGGGCGCCGCCTGCCAGCCACCACCCGAAAGAACCGGTAATTGCCTTCCCGTGCATTGGCCCTTGCGATGTAATAGTTGTTGGCGTCTTTCAACCGAAAAACCAATCCTCCCGCCTGGTCCATGTCGCCGGAAACGGCTTTGAATCTCACCGTCACCTCGAGATCACGAAAGCTGCCTTCATCCGCGACGAGCAGCGGAAATCGGTAATCGGTCGTATCCACCGAGGTCTGCGCCACAACGTTCGGCTTGGATGGAGCGGTGGAATCCGCCAAGACGAGCCATTGACTTGACGGACCCTGACCCGTTCGCGCCGTGTGAAATTTCTTGGGTAGAAATCCAACGCTGTCGCTATCAAAGTTGTAGGTGAACGTCGAGCCCGCCTGCTGAAGCGGAGCGGGGTTTTCGGGTGGCGCGACAGAAACACTCTGGCTTTCGTTCTTCCGGTGCAACAACAACCAACTCACTCCTAACACGGCAATAAGCCCAGCGAGGATTCCCCAAATCTTTCTCACTGGGGGACCGCCGTGTCGCGAACCGAATCCCGCGCGAGCGGCAAGGAAACGTGAAACGTGGTGCCCGTTCCGAGCTTGCTGGTTAGGTCGATTTCGCCGCCGTGCGCTTCAACGGCCCATCTTGTGATCGCAAGCCCCAGGCCTGTTCCGCCCCACTCCCGGGTCCGTGCTTGATCAACTCGATAAAATCGATCAAAGACGTACGGCTGATGTTCGGAAGGGATTCCGGGTCCTTCATCGGTGATGTCCAGCGACGCTTGACCAGCCGCACCGAAGCCAACGTGCACCAGGATGGGCGTATTCCTCGGCGAATACTTAATCGCGTTGTCCAGCAGGTTGACAATCCCCTGCCGCAGAACGAGGCGGTCTACGCTGACGATAAGACCCGCGTCGCCGTCGATTTCCATTCTTTGCCCCTTTTCTTCTGCCAGCACTTCAACCATCGAACTGGCTTCTCTTGCGAGAGCAAGAAGAGACATATCCATACGTTGCAGCTGAACATGCCCGGCGTCGGCACGCGATAGAGTGAGTAGGCTTTCCACAAGGCGCGTTAGGCGGTCTACTTCTTCCAACATACTGCCGATCACGTCCCGATACTCTGCAGGACTCTTCTGCTCTTGGAGGGCTACCTCCCCCACACTTCGAATCGCAGTCAGAGGTGTCCGCAATTCATGGGAGGCATCTGCTGTGAAGCGTCGTAGTTGATCGAATGCTGCTTGAAGCCTCGCGAGCATCGCATTAAAAACGCTTGCGAGCTTACCCAATTCGTCATCGGGATTCTCAACGGAGAGGCGGTCGGTCAACCGTTCAGCAGATATTTTCTGCGTTTGGATGGCCATACGATCGATTGGGGCGAGTGCTTTTCGCGCGAGAGCATAACCACCGACGCCGGCGAGCAGCAGAGCGATCGGAAAGCCGAGTAAAAGCACCACTCCGAATTCGCGGAGCTCACCCCATAGCCCTTCCTCACTGTAGGCAACTCTCAGAACGACGCGCTGGTCTTCTACGTGGTAGACACTGCTGACTAGCCTGACTTGGGCGCCGTTCGGAAGCCGGGTCGTGGATGGGGCTGGATCGCGGAGGCCTTCATTCGGTCCGGGAGGACCACCCATTGGCTGGTTTTGCAAAGCCGCGCTTCGAAAAAGGAGCGAACCCTCGGGCGACCAAACTTCGATGAGATGGCCTATTCTTGGTTCGGCCGCATCAGGATGATTGGAATGCAGAGACACGAGTCCGTTTGGTTCTTTCGTGAGCGTCCCCTCAATAGTTTCGAGGTCTTCGAGCAAATTGTGATCAAAGTCCTCGCGCAAGCTTAAAAATAAGAATAACGAAGCAACTCCCGCGTAGAGAGCTAGAAGAGTCGCGAGGACGAGCACGTACCAGAGCGTCAATCGCGAACGGACGTTTCGCGGCCTGAATCTCATTCTTCCTCGCGCAGCACGAATCCGACACCACGAACGGTATGAATCAATTTGCGATCGAAAGGCTCATCCACCTTGCGGCGCAGCCGGTTGATGTGAACGTCCATAACGTTATCTAGTGGCGTTGCGCGAGCACTCTCCTTCCAGACGTGGCGCGCCAGCATCTCCCGCGAAACAACCTGCTCTTTGTGTCGTAGCAGATATTCCAGAAGCTCAAACTCTCGACCGGTGAGTTCAAGGTATTGCCCTCGCCGTTTTGCATTGCGAGTCATCACGTTCATTTCCAAATCGGCAAGCCTTAGTTGGGGACCTTGCTCGGTCCGTCGAAGCAGAGCCCGAACGCGAGCCAAAAGCTCCGGGAAGGCAAAGGGCTTAACCAAATAGTCGTCCGCACCCTTGTCGAGTCCCTGCACTCGATCCTCGATCGCATCGCGAGCCGTCAATATCAGGACCGGTGTCTGGAGACCACGCTTCCTGAGAGTGGATAACACTTGGAGACCATCACGGCCGGGCAGCATGAGATCCAGGATAACGAGGTCGAACTCCTCGGCGTTGACGAGAAAAAAACCCTCCTCGCCGGTCGGCGCGATCACAACCTGATGCCCTTGGCGTTCTAAACCCTCACGCAGGGCACGCGCCACTTTGCTTTCATCTTCAACAACCAGTATTCGTGATTCGGGCATTCCGCTATGCATGTTACGACTCCAACCGTGGCCTCAGATACTGAAGTGTTTCTAAACAAAAGTTCAGAATAGCGGGCCAGAAATCCTGCTATAAGGTGCTCTCAAGTTCCAGCCAAATCGAATTTGAGGAGAGATCTCCAATCATGCGAGCCATCGAGGCTACTTTCTCACGAGCCTTTGCCATGGTCACGAGCAGGAGCTGATATGGAGAAACTCTTGGTTTTGATGGCTCTTCTCGTCGGTGGATTGCCGTGGAACGCGACGTGTGCTCAGGTTGGCGAAAGTACACTCACTGGAAAAATTGTCAGCTCGGCGAACTCACCGATTCCGAATGTGAGTCTCACCTTAAAAAACACATCCAATGCCCAGTCGCAAGTCGTAGGGGTGGGCGAGGACGGTTCGTTTACCATACACAACCTCTCTCCCGGAACCTACGAGATAACCGCTTCGGCTGCCGGATTCGCGGAAGCGAAGGTGGCGGTGACCATTCGCCCGCACGCTGACCAGGTAGCGAACATCGTCATCCAGCCGGAAGCGACCGGTACGGCCACCAAGGCGGAAGGGAGCACATCAGGCGTCAGCGGGGTTGTAGGTACGAAAAACGTCACCGACCTGCCGCTTAATGGTCGTTCGGCATCGGACTTGGCGGCTCTGGAACCAGGCGTCGCCAGCGCTCGTACCCAGCAGACAGGTCAAGCACAACGGGGGTTCGGCAATCAGATGACCATCTCCGGCGGCCGTCCTCGCCAGAACGACGCCCGCTTGGACGGGATCAGCGTCAATGACTACGTGAACGGCCCGCCCGGAAGCGCATTAGGAGTGAGTCTCGGGTCCGATGCTGTCGAGCAGTTTTCTGTTCTGACCAGCAACTACCCGGCCCAGTATGGCCGTTCTTCCGGGGGGATCATCGGTGCTTCTACACGCACGGGAACCGCTAGCTTCCACGGGGACGCATTCGAGTACATACGCAACAGCGCGCTCGATGCACGAAATTTCTTCGATACCGTGAAACCTGCCTTCCGCCGCAATCAATTCGGAGGGTCGGCGGGAGGGCCTATTTGGAGGGACCATACCTTCATCTTCGGTGACTACGAGGGCCTACGGCAATCGGAAGGCGTTACCCAGGTCACGACCGTTCCCTCTGCGACAGCTCGCACCGGCAATCTCTCGACGGGGCAAATCACGCCCGACGCGACCGTCGTGCGTTTTGTGAATGCCTTTTATCCGTTGCCTAACGGGCCGCTGCTGGGTTCTGGCGATACAGGAATCTTCACGTTTGCGGGGCAGCAGGTCACTCCTGAAAATTACTTTACGACCAAAGTCGATCATAAGCTTTCCGCGGCTGACGCAGTTTCTGGAACGTACATGTTTGATGGGGGTACCGTCCGACACCCCGATGAATTCAACAACAAACGGACGGGCTACGACTCGCGCCGGCAGGTTGTTACGCTCCATGAGACTCACACCTTCAGCCCGCAGCTTGTGAATTCCTTCCATTTCGGGATCAATCGAGTGGTGACAACCACGGGTTTGACGTTCCCAAGCGGAAACTCACAGGTTGCGGACCCTTCCTTCGGCACTGTGCCCGGTCTGAATGCGGCGGCCGTCATCGTGCCGGGGCTTACGTTCTTTTCCGGCGGGTTAGGGACGCCTTCCAATTTTCGCTTTCACTGGACCTCGATCCAAGCTTCGGAGGACGTCTCCTTAACGAAAGGGGTTCATTCTGTGAAGTTCGGTATGAACGTGGAACGGGTCCGGGACAACATACTTGCGATTTCGAACCCGGGTGGAGAATTTGCCTTTAGTCTCCTGTCGGATTTCCTAAGTAATCGACCTTTCTCGCTGAGCGCGGCGATTCCCGGCACCATATCCGAGCGAGGATTGCGCCAGACCATCGTGGGAACATACATTCAAGATGACTGGCGGTGGCGTCCAAACCTGACGATCAATCTGGGTTTGCGTTACGAGATGGCGACAGTACCCACGGAAGTTCAGGGGAAGCTGACCGTGCTCCGGCACCTGGCCGATACGCAGCCGCATCTAGGCGAGCCGTTGTTTTCCAATCCCACGCTTCGCAACTTTGAACCGCGGGTGGGCTTCTCGTGGGATCCTTTTCGGGACGGGAAGACATCTCTGAGTGCGGGTTTCGGCATGTTCGACGTTCTCCCCTTGCCTTACCTCGTGCAATTTAACGAGCTCTTTTCGGCTCCCTTTTTCAAACTCGGGAATGCCACGGGCTTGGCGCCGGGTTCGTTTCCCACGGGAGCGTTCGCCATCGTTGATAACTCTTCCAGTGGATTTCGGCAGGGTTATTTTGATCCTAATCCGCGGCGCAATTACGTGATGCAATGGAACCTGACGGTGGCGCGCGACCTGGCTCGGGACGTCAGTCTGCGAGTTGGTTACGTTGGCTCGCGGGGTGTACACCAGCTCTTCCGCGTGGAAGACGCGGACATCGTTTTACCTTCACTCACGTCCCAGGGTTACCTTTGGCCCTCGCCAGTGGGGAGTGGGACGAGGCTAAATGTGAATGCCGGTCTCATTAACGCCGGTCTCTGGCAAGGTAATTCGTTCTACGACGCTCTCCAAGTGAAGGTCAAGGCGAAAGTCGGCAGCGGAGCGGAGATCGAGGGCTCCTATACCTGGGGCAAAACGATCGATACATCCTCCGGCAGCCTGGTGGGAGATGAATACTCGAACTCGATCGCAAGTCCGTTGTGGTTCAACCCCAAGATAAATCGAGGCTTGGCGGATTTTAACGTCGCCCACAACTTGGAAGTGAATTACACCTGGGAAATTGGGGCGCCGAAGTGGGCCCACGGAGCTACGGGATGGGTTGTCAGTGGGTGGGAAATAGGAGGAGTTTTCGAAGCAAGCACGGGCGTGCCGTTTACTCCCGGTTTCGGAGGGGACGCCCTGGGTGTGAAGAGTACCGATCCGAATATCGATGTGCCAAACTTGGTTACCGGTCCGGGTTGCGGTTCGCTCGTCAATCCCGGCAATCCGACGCACTACATCAAAACGCAGTGCTTCACGGTGCCGAATCCCATTACGCTTCGCGGGAATCTGGGCCGCAACACGATCATCGGCCCTGGACTGGTGAATCTCGATTTCTCGCTCTTCAAAAATAATCACATCAAGAGAATTTCGGACACCTTTAATGCCCAGTTCCGCACGGAATTGTTCAACGTTGTCAATCACACGAATTTCGCTCCGCCCCTGGACAATCGGAACATCTTTGACTCCGCGGGAAGTCCAATTGGCAACGCCGGGCTGATCACATCGACGCAGACACCGTCCCGGCAAATTCAGTTTGCGCTGAAGTTGATTTGGTGAACGGGTGTGATTGGCCAGAATCCGATGATGTTCAAAGAGGTGAAATGAAAACGAACTGCTTGCTTGTTGGCTTCCTTATTGCTTTTCCCGTGCTGACGAATGCCCAGAATGTAGCCCCCTTGCGATTGGTGCAAACGATTCCCATGCCAAACGTCAAAGGCCGCATTGACCACATGGACGTGGATGTCAAAGGCAAAAGGCTCTTTGTCGCCGGCCTCGAGAACGGCTCACTCGAAGTCGTGGATTTGCAGGCAGCCAAATGGTTGAAAAGCATTCCCGGTTTTAAGAAAACACAGGGTGTCGCGTATGTTCCTTCCCTCAATAAAGTGTTCGTGGCCAGTGGAGACGACGGGATGCTCCGCATATTCCGCGGCGACACTCTCGACCTGCTGGATGCGATCAAGCTAGAACTCGGTCCCAACCGTGTCGCTTGCGATCCCCACAGCAAACTTCTCTATGTAGGATACGGCGGTAAGGATGCCGGTAAGGACTACGGCGAAGTCGGGATCATCGACGCCAAAACGGATAAACATATTGGCGACATCAAGGTGGCGGCCCACCCTGCGGAGCTGCTACTGGACCAATCCGGCAAAACCTTGTTCGTCTTCGTCTCGGCTGTGAGCAAAGTTCAAGTTGTGGATACGAAGAAACGCGAGGTTGTGTCCACGTTGCCGGTGAGCAGCCAGCGGAATGGTGACGGAGCCTTTGACGAGAAAACACACAGGCTATTTCTTGGAACTCGCACGCCTCCCCAAATGATTGTCATGGATTCTCACACCGGCAAGGAGATCGCAAATCTCCCCACCGTTGAGGGCATGGATGGCGTCTATTTCGATGCTGCGCACAGACGGGTCTACGTTTCTGGGGGTCGCGATCAAGACGTCGGGTACATCTTCGCCTACCAGCAGAAAGACGCCGATCATTACGAAACCATCGGCAAAATACCGACGAAATCAGGTGCGGGCACCTCGTTCTGGTCGCCTGAACTAAATCGCTACTACGTCGCTGCACCCGCTCACGACAATGAGGAGGCCGCGATTCTCGTATTCGAGCCGGGGCCCTGAAAAGCCCTCGGACTCGGTTGAAATTATCAAGAGTAAAGAAGCGTAGAAAATCACTCTCAGGAGGCGACATGAAGAAATTGTTAGCCGTTGGTGTGGCGGCAATGGGTACATTTGGCTTGCTTACGATGCGAGGCGCAAAGCCCGCGGTCGCGGCAGCTCAGACGCCGACCCGCGAACTTGCGCCATTGCAACTCATTCAAAAAATTCCGGTGCCAGGTGTCGCCGGTCGCATCGATCATTTCACAGCGTTTCCGAAACGCCGGTTGCTGATTTTTGCCGGCCTGGGTAACAACTCGATGGAAATTGTGAATACCTTTCAGGCCAAGGTCGTTCAAAGCGTCAAAGGCTTGGATGAACCTCAAGGCGTACTCTACGTTCCCGGGCTAGACAAAATCTTCGTAGCCAACGCGGGGAGCGGCGTGGTCAAGGTCTATGACGGCAAGACCTATGCTCTCCGCAAGAGTATCGCGTTGGGCGAAGAATCCGACACCGACAATCTGCGCTGGGATGAAGAATCAAAACGGGTTTTTGTCGGCATCGTAGGCGGCATCGCCATGATCGACGCGGTGACGGAAGCCCATGTGGGAAAGGATCTCAAGGGTAGTGGTGGTCACTCCGAGTCGTTCCAGTTAGAAAAGAAAGGGTCTCGCATTTTCGTCAACGTCCCGGACGACGGAAGCGTGGTCAATGTTATCGACCGGAAGACTGGCGAGCTGACTAACTGGGGACTCAACGGAGTCAAAGCAAACTATCCAATGGCGCTCGATGAAGACAATCATCGGCTCTTCGTTGTCACTCGTAGACCGCCGTTCGTAATGGTGCTTGATACCGATACCGGTAAGGAAGTTGCGAGGGTTCCCGTGGGTGGATCGTGCGACGATGTCTATTACGACGCGGAGCGCAAGCGCATTTATGCACTCGCCGGCGAAGGATTTATCAGCGTAGTCCAACAGAATGACCCGGATCACTATGCACTGTCCGCAAATATCGCCTCAGCGGTAGGCGTGCGGACGGGCATTTTCTATGGAACGAGCTTGTACGTCGGCGTGCCAGCCTCTGGATTGGAACCTGCGCAAATTTGGAATTATGGAGTGCCGGAATAGGGTATAAACAGGCTGCACGCTTGGCAGGTCTTGAGGATTCGGGTTTGTGCCCGATGGGGCCCTCAGCAGTTACGGCCAGGTTGTGGGAAAAAGCCATTTATGGACCGCAAATCCAGGTTCCATGAGCAAGTTCTCCCGTAACCACTCCAACTTCGCTTGCTGGCTTCTCAGTCTGTGCCTCTCATTATTTCAATCATCTGGCGCGAAGGCTGAAGCTCCGCCTGCGGGGCGCCCCCCGAAGGACGAGCCCGTTCGGATTGGTGCGGAAGCAACCCGTGTCGATCACACCCCAAGACTCGACGGAACCCTCGGCGATCCGGCTTGGCAAAGTGCGAAACCCATCACCGAGTTCCGTCAACGAGAACCACACGAGGGCGAGCCACCAACGGAGAAGACAGAGGTGCGCATTCTCTACACTCAGCATGCTGTATACTTTGGGATTCATTGCTTTGACTCCGAAGCCTCAAGGATCATCGCCACGGAACTCCGCCGGGACGTAAGCCAAGACTTGGACGACCACTTCGAAGTCTTGATTGATTCAAACAACGATCGCCGCGGAGCATACGTATTCGAGATCAATCCCCTCGGGACGCAGAACGATGGCCTGATCGTGGAGGAGCAAGGAGACTCAAATGGAGGCGATTTCGACCAGGGGTGGGACGGTGTGTGGACGTCCGAAGCGCGCATCACTCCCGACGGATGGACCGCGACTGTAGAAATTCCGTTTACGACCCTTAATTTTATCCATTCGAGTGATGTAATTTGGGGTTTGAATTTCAAACGGTTCGTCCGAAGAAAGAATGAAGAGGATCTCTGGAGCGCTTACCGGCGAACGTTTGGCATCACTAAGGTCTCGGAAGCAGGAGAGCTGCGTGGCATCAAGGACATCGGAAGTGGAAGGCTTTTCATTGTGAAGCCATACGGTCTTGCCAGATATGACAAGCAGACAGGGCAGGACCCCAAATTTCCGCTGACGGGCGGAATCGATATCAAGTACGGACTCACCTCAAATCTAGTATTGAATCTAACGGGAAATACGGATTTTGCCGATACAGAAGTCGATTTACAGCCGTTCAATATCACGCCTTTTAGGATCTTCATTCCAGAGAAGCGCCAGTTTTTTCTGGAAAATGCTGGCGTCTTTAGTTTTGGCCTTGGCGATGGGGACCAATTATTTTTCAGCCGTCAGATCGGCATCGATCCAATAACCGGCAATCAAGTGCCCCTAAATGGCGGAGCAAAACTGACCGGTACACTTGGTCGTTTGGAGCTGGGAGTAATGGATGTAGACACGCGTTCGAGCGGACCCAATCCCTATTCGAATTTCGCCATTGTTCGTTTGAAAGAATCACTGTGGCCAGGTTCGTATGTTGGTGTCATGGGTATCGACAAGCGATCTGGAAATGTATTGGACAGCTTGAATCAGACGAGTGGAGCAGACACACGTCTGATTTTCTTCAAGGACTGGATCGTCGATGCCCACATAGCGGGAACGCAATCACCTGGGAATCCAAGCGGGGCCACCGATCTCGGGGCTTCGCTCACTTACCATTCCAACTGGCTAGAGGGGCTAGTTGAGCGGAGAAAGACCGGACCAAACTTCAACCCGGAGGTAGGATTCATCCAAAGGACGGACTCGAACGAAACCTACGGAAATCTAACCTTCAAAGCCAGACCCGAGATCAGCGGTGTCCGCGAGTTGCAGTTCGAAGGATTCCTTCTCCATGCCCCAGACACACTCGGGCAGGTCTCCACCCAGGAATGGCAAGGCACGTTCCGCGCCGAATTCAACAACGGCGCGTACACCGACGACGACATCGCCGACGTGTTCACGCAGCGGATTTCAACGCCCTTTCACATTTACAAGAGCGTGTTCATTCCGAACGGTGTGTATCACTTCGCCCGCCATCAGCTTACCTATGGGTCCGGACAAGATCGCAGGTTCACTTACAATTTCTTCGAACGTTTCGGCGGCTATTACGGAGGAACGCTAAATGAATTTCGAGTGCGAGCCAATTATAGGCCAACCGTCAAATTTTCGTTTTCTGTTTCAGCGACCTGGGACCGATTTCGGTTACCGCTCCCGAATGGAACTTTCTCGGTCGTGCTGGCGAACTTGCAAGCAAACTACTCGTTTAGTCGCTTTCTGACGTTCACCAGCCTTATTCAGATGGACACGTCCAACTCTCAAGCTGCCAGCGCCAATCTTCGCCTTAGATACAACTACCGTCCCGACAGCGATCTTTACATCATCTATAACGTAGGAACGCAATTCGCCAGCATAGCCCCGGCCAACCCTCCCCAAGTTCGCGAGACTCGTTTCGCGGTGAAATGGACTTATTCGTTCGCTCCGTGAATCGGTTGACGTGGCCGGATTCGAACCGGCGCCCTCTGCTTGCAAAACACGTGCTCTCCCTCGTGAGCTACACTGCGCTTCGCCAAAATTCTATGCGGATCGAAAATAGCGCCGATCCCCTGCGCGACGACTGTCCCATCCAAGTTATCGCTTCATCCCCGACCGCCAAGATTCTCTCACGGGGAAACCTACCTATATGTGTTACTACCGATGGAGGAACCCGGACGTTTTCATACTCAGGGAATTTCGATTACGAATTCGATGCTTCGATTCGCTCAGCTCTTCCCTTCGGAAGGTAGCGTAAATTCTTTTGTGTAAATTTGGGTTTTAGGCAGAAAAAAGGGCGTACTTTCCTTTGGAGCGCGAACTCACAGAGGAGGTACACCCTAATGCGAGAACTGCAAGTCCTCGGCGACGGCCA
>Ga0209647_1000724_pt1 | contig 30214 bp, 32 predicted proteins | sample GraSoi_2013_60cm_FD_185827 | JGI IMG/M metagenome (GOLD analysis project Ga0209647, IMG submission 185827) | Grasslands soil microbial communities from the Angelo Coastal Reserve, California, USA - Sample 9_17_2013_60cm (SPAdes) (version 2) | ecosystem: Environmental > Terrestrial > Soil >... | reverse complement strand
ATGGGGATCGACAACAAAGCACACTTGGCTGGGCTAGCGTCCGGATTCGTGCTCGGCAAAATATTTGCGGACCGGCAGCCTATGAACGTGCGCGAGCGGCAGATCGCGAATGCGCTGGGCTGGCTGGCGGGAATCGCGGTGATTGTGAGTTTCGCATTCATGATTTTGCATTATCGCGATCCGCTGCCGGGCCAGGCTTAGCTGGCGCGTGCGCTGGCGAACTGAGGGTGCGCGCGATGTTGACCGAGTAATGAAAGGCCGATACCGTCGCGAGCGCGGCAACGAGGTAGATCAGGATTTGCTTGATGCTTTCGAGTAGTGGGTTGGGGTACGCCGCGCCGAGAACCACTGCGAACACCAAAACAATTTGAAAAAATGTGGTCATCTTGCCCAACAAGCTCGGTGGAAATGGGCGGTAGCCCCAAATCAAGATGATCACCACGGCCACGATAAGGATGAGAACATCGCGGCTGAGCACGATAATGGTCAGCCACCACGCAATTTCCTTCTTGAAAGCCAAAATCACAAACGAGGAAGAAAGCAGCAGTTTGTCGGCGATGGGATCGAGATACGCGCCTAGCGAGGAACGCTGATTGAGTTTGCGCGCGAGCAGGCCATCGATGCCGTCGCTGAGCCCCGCCACGACCAGCACCGCGAGCGCCCAGCGGTAATGTTCGTACGAAATCAAAATCAGGAAAATTGGAAGGAAGCCCAGGCGCAACAGCGTGATTTGATTGGGAACCGTCCAGATGCGGCCTTTCATTGCGCCTCAGGATAACGCAGTTCAGGCGAACTGCGCGAGATAGTCGATCAGGCGGCGGCCGATTTTGCGCGCGAAAAGTTCGTCCATGGAGGGAATGGAGCCGGTGGGCTCGTCCAGCGTGATGCGCTCCACGCGGGTCATCGGGAAGAAAAGCGTGGGGACGCCGACGCGCTCGCCGTCGGGCTCGTTGAGCTGGCGGATGAAGTGATCGAAGGAATTCAGGTCGATGCCGCGCAGTGTGACTCCGGCGGTGCTGACGGCCAGGAGTTCGCCCCAAATTTTTTCCTTCGGGGTATGCAAGCTGACGACGACGATGGAGTGTGGGTCCATGGACAGCGCGCTGCCTCTTTTTCCAGCTTACCGCAAGCTACTGTCCGTGCCAGCACTTTGCTACCGAGCTGTTACTTCGCGTGTTCGTAGGCTTGGCTTAGCCACCACAATGCGTCGCGGAAGTCGGCTTCGGAATTCAGCTCGAAGGTGAGCCATTTTGCGCTGGGGACCGCATTTTCCGTATCGATGCGCCGCTCCTTCTTGGCGCGCTCCTGCAGCTCGGGTGGCATGGGTTGGATTCGGAAGATGAGCGAATTGGGATTTTTGATTGCGCGGGTGACCGGCAACGCGGCAAAGATTTTCTTGCCGCGATAGAAGCCGCGCAAGCCGAACATCGGACGCGTCGTGACCTTCGGCCAGGTGTTTAGCTCATTGCCGAGCATGGCGGAGAGTTGCTTCATTTCCTCGCTGGTGCGCGGCATTTTCGGACGCGGGCGTTTTGTCGTTTTTGTTTTCACGTTGGCATCGTGCGCGGGCCGTTTGGCGGCAGCAAGAGTTTGGGCTCGGTCAGCGATTGCACTTGCTCGAGGGTGGCGTCGGGAGCCAGCTCGCGGAGGAGTAGGCCCTCGGGAGTGACATCGATGAGGGCTAACTCGGTGACGATGTGGTCAACGACCTCAACTCCCGTCAGCGGGAGCGAGCATTTCTTCAAGATTTTGGGTTGGTTGTCGCGCGTGGCGTGTTCCATAGCGATGAAGACACGTTTGGCGCCGGCGACGAGGTCCATTGCGCCGCCCATGCCTTTCAACATTTTTCCGGGGATGGCCCAGTTGGCGAGATTTCCCTTTTCATCGACTTGCAGCGCGCCGAGTACGGTGAGGTCCACATGGCCGCCGCGAATCATGCCGAAAGAATCGGCGGAAGAGAAATAACTGGTGCCGGGAATCTCGGTCACCGTTTCCTTTCCGGCATTGATCAGGTCGGCGTCAACTTCTGATTCGAGTGGATAGGGGCCAACGCCCAGCATGCCATTTTCCGACTGCAGAACGACTTCGATGCCTCGCGGGATGTAATTAGCGACCAGCGTGGGCATGCCGATGCCGAGATTGACATAGAAGCCATCGCGGAGTTCCTGCGCGATGCGGCGGGCGATGCGTTCGCGTTTTTGTTCGTCGGTCAGCGGCATAGGCAGTTCACAGTTGACAGTTCACAGTTCAGAGTTCGCAGCAAAGAAAACTGGTGCTCCACACTGAGCGCGTCGGTCGAGCTATCACGGTTTCCTCACGGTGCGGCGCTCGATTTTTTTGTCGTAGTGGGGGCCTTGGAAGATGGCGTCCACGAAGATGCCTGGAGTGTGGATCTGGTCCGGCGCTAGCTGGCCAAGTTCTACTAGCTGTTCGACTTCGGCGATTACGTAATCGGCGGCGGTGGCCATCATGGGGTTGAAGTTGCGCGAAGTCTTGCGATAGATGAGATTGCCCCAGCGATCGCCCTTCCAGGCTTTGATGAAGGCGAAGTCGCCGCGCAGAGCGCGTTCGAGGACGTAGTGCCGCCCGTCGAATTCGCGGGTTTCCTTGCCTTCGGCAACCATGGTGCCGTAGCCGGTTGGCGTAAAGAAGGCGGGGATGCCCGCGCCGCCGGCGCGAATGCGCTCCGAGAACGTGCCTTGCGGATTCAGCTCGACCTGGACTTCGCCGCTTAACACTAACTGCTCGAAGAGTTTGTTTTCGCCGACGTAGGTGGAAATCATTTTCTTGATCTGGCGGTTTTGCAGCAGGAGGCCGAGGCCAGCGCCGTCGGTGCCGGCGTTGTTGCTGGCAATGGTCAAATTCTTGGTGCCCTTGCGGCGCACGGCGTCGATCAGATGTTCGGGGACGCCGCAGAGACCGAAGCCGCCAACCAGGATGGTGGCACCGTCGGTGAGTTTTGCGATGGCGGCGTCGGCAGAAGCTATGCGTTTGTCCATGAGGGTTGTGCGAATGCGGGCTGCTGCGAGCTGCCCGGACGAAGAGTGTACTGCAAGCCGGACGGGCAGAAAAAGCGCAACACAGAGGGCACTGAGACCGGAGCACAGAGGACACGGAGAAACCGACGTGGCCAGTTAACAATAACCCCTCCCCCCTCCTGGTTTTTCATAAGTGGTGATTCTAAAGGGAGTTGAAGTCGTTTGTTTTGATACACTTTTGTAAGTGTTGATTCTAAAGGAGATGGAGGAGGGCTCAGGGATCGGCGAACAGCGGAAGGGATACGGTACACCCCCGTGGCGACGGGAAGTATGCGCAACGTGCTGAGAGCAGGAGAGATATTGGCGCCACGTGGCGCATACGACGGGAGGAATAGCCGGTTACGAGAATACACACGGAATCGCGGAAGAAAGGAGGAACGAAACGGGGACACTGTCAGCAGAACCTTATTGAGAGAATGCCGCATCCGTTACTATTTGTCAAGTGAGAAATTAAAGACTGTGAATTGAATGGCTTGCGGGTGGGCGTAGGGGCGAACGAGCGGGAAAGAAGAGAAAGAGCCGACTGAGTCACTCGGAACGGAGGGCGAGCAGCGGGTCCACTTCGGTGGCTCTGCGAGCTGGTAGCAAGCAGGCTGCTAGGCCAACCAAGACGATGACGGCAACGACGGCGGAACAGGTCCATGGGTCTCTCGCCGAGACACCCCAGATATGGCCGGCGATGAAACGCCCCATAGCCAGGCTTGTAGCCACCCCGACGAGTGCGCCTCCGGTGACTAAAACCAGACCCTTTCTTAGTACCATGCGCAGAATGTCCTTCTGTTGAGCACCGAGGGCCATGCGGATGCCGATTTCCTGCGCTCGGAGAGAGACTGTGTATGCCATCACACTGAAGATGCCGATGGTGACCAACACTAATCCGATGACCGCGAACGTTCCGAGGACAATCAGGATGAATTGCGGCTCGGCGAAGTACCACCGTTGAGAAAACTCTCAACGGAGCCAGCCTCCGAGATGACAACATCAGGGTCCAGCGCCGACAGTTCCCGATGTAGGCTCGCCTGAACACGGTCCGGGTTTCCTGCTGTTCTGACCATGAGCATACGAGGACCCGTGCCCGTCAGTGTATGGGGAAAATACACTTCGGGCCGCGGCGGATCCTGCAAGCCATGGTTTTTGGCGTCGGCAATGATCCCGATGATTTCGAAGTAGGCGTCACGTGGCCAATCGGCGTACATTTCGAAGGTGCTCAACTTAATTCTTTGACCAACGGCATTTTCGTTTCGGAAATAGGATCGGGCGAGTGTTTCATTGATGACCGTGACGTGACGCGCCGAATCAATGTCGCCTTGCGATAACAGCCTACCGCTCAACAAGTGGCGGCCTAGTGTCTCAAAGTAGCCCTCAGTGCACATGACAAATGTCGTGCCCCAAGGTTCGAAGTGCGTTTTTCCCAGCACCTCTATTTGAGTCCATCCCCACGAATACGGTGGAGGATAGGTAGCCACGGTAGCGGCTGTCACTCCAGGGATAGCATTGATGCGATCAAATATCTTGCGGAAGAGAACTTTCTTTTGGGAGGCGGTATCGTAGCGTCCCTCCGGAAGAGCCAGTTCGGCATACAAAATGTCCGCGGGATTAAACCCGAGGTCAACCTGTTGAAGTGCCTGGAGGCTCCTCACCATCAATCCGGCGCCTGTCAAGAGCACGATGGAGACGGCCACTTCCGCGATGACCAGACCCGAGCGCAATCTTCCGTGCCGGGAGGCTTCATTTGTTGTGCCCTTCCCGGTGCCGGCAAGGGCAGCGCGTAAATCGCGGCGAGCGGCGTGAATCGCAGACGCGAGACCGCACAGTAAGGTCGTAACAGCGGCGATGCCCATGGCGAAGAACAAACTTGCTGGGCGGAGCACGATGGCCACTTCGGACGGGACGGCATCCTTGGGAATCGCTGCCACCACCCCTTTCAGCCCCCAATAGGTAAGTATGTAACCGGCAACACAGCTCGCCGTCGCCATGATGAAACTCTCGACCAACAATTGCCCGACGAGCCTGATGCGCGTCGCGCCCATGGAAGTCCGGATCGCGATCTTCTTTTTCACGGACAGTGGCTCGGGCGAGCAAGAGATTCGCAACATTGCTGCACGCGATCATGAGCAACATCGCAACCGCGACCATCAAGGCAAAAAGTGTGGATTTGAAGCGGCCCACGGAATCATCCGTCAGGGAATTAATCGCGAGCTTGAAATGAGGCCGAAAAAAGGTTGGGTAAGCCGTTTCCAGCCCTTTCGCAATGACTTCCAGATCTGCCTCGGCGGCCTGCGGACTCACACCTGATTTGAGGTGTCCAACCGTCCACAGTTCATTTGGCGTAATGCCAAATCCTGTGATGAAGGTATTTCGACTCAGACTAAGTGGGATCCAAATTTCACAGTTACCAAATCGAAATCGCGGAGGCATCACCGCGATCAGAGTCCTTGGCGTGCCATTGAGGTTCAGAGTGGCTCCGAGCAACTTCGGGTTCTTGTTGAAACGCTTGGCCCACAATTGGTAGCTCATGACGAACACCGGTGGGGAGCTCGGATTCCCGTCCCCCGAGGTAACGGGCCGTCCAAGAAAGGGTTTGCCGCCAAGTACGTCAAACGTGTCCGGTGTGACCCATGCGCCTTGAACTCGTTCGGCCACTCCGTGACTCGGATAGCGGACATCTAAGTAGGCAAGCCCTATCATGTCGTCGAACGTGTGATTTTGTTCCTTGAAATCAAGGAAGGCCGGAACGGGCAAGCGCGAGATGGTGTCTGCATCAGGCAAACGGATTAAGGGGGTCGCCAACCTGTCAGCGTTTTTGTAAGGAAAAGGATGGAGCAGAACGCTGTCGATGACGCTGAATATTGTTGTTGTCGCGCCGATTCCCAGGGCAAGGGTAAGGATGGCAATGGTTGTAAAGCTGGGGATCTTCGCCAGCGTCCTCAGACCATGGCGAATGTCCTGCCACAAACTGGTCATCGGCTGATCTCCCGAGGCTCGGATCGAATCCTATAACTTCTTGAAAGATTTGGTGCAAGCCCTTTCCAGAGAGGACCAAGATTACGCCCTCGCCGAAAAAACGGATCGGATGTTTGGTCCGCAGCTCGAAGATGTGGTCGGGTTGGTTTCCTCGGTTATCGTGCTTAGGTTACGGGGCACCCGGAAAGAGTCTATGTGAAGCGTAACGTAATCAGAACCTGCAGAGAATGCCCGGAATTTCATGCAGATCTTCAGCACAGGCATCTCGCGGCAACTACCGTCGTGTCATCTTCAAGCTTGCTGCCAAATTCCTCGAGAGCAGCAACGACCTTGTGAACCAACTGTGAAACGGGTAGGTGATTGTGTTGGAACAGGAGGTCAATGAGCCGCTTTTCCCCGAACTCCTCGGACCCTTCCCTGGTTGTTTCGGTCACGCCGTCGCTGTAGGCCAGCAACGTGTCTCCGGGGTCTAAGTTGACTTCGGTGACTGAGCCGTCCCAGCCCTCGTTCAGTCCCAACACCCAGCCTGTGGGTTCCAAGCGTTCTATGGTGTTGTCGCGACGCAGGATGAAAGGCGCGGGGTGCCCACAGTTGGCGTAACGTAACCGCCGATTCCTGTCGTTATACTCGCCAAAAAAGAGAGTCGCATAGCCGCCATCGAGCGTGTTCTCACTGAACATCTCACTTACCGACCGGAGCAGCTCGCGTAAGTCGTGCGAAAGAGGCCCACAGAGGCTTCGCAAAGTCGCTTGCAGGTTGGCCATCTGCAATGCAGCGGCAACGCCTTTGCCGGCGATGTCTCCCACTACCAGGCCAAAACATTCGTATGGCAGACTTAAAAAGTCATAGAAATCTCCGCCAACCGTGCCAGCCGGCAAGCAAATTCCCGCATAGCTCAGAGTTTTCAGAGCGGGAAGCTTTCGTGGTAAAAACTGGGCCTGAGCTTCCCTGGCAAGCTCCATGTCATAGTCCATACGGTCCATACGCGAACTCGCAAAGACGTCGGTTGTTGCGACTTGATTCCTGGGCTTGCATCGTCCATCTCGAGCGTTTGTCATGCTGGCCTCCATTGGTGGTCCTCAACTCAACTTGGGTGATTTTGTTCGGAGCCTGCAGAAATGACTGGGGGACGCAGTAACCGACCTGCGTAAAAATGCAGTAACCGACCTACGTAAGGTGCGAACTTATACCGACGGGCAAGCTCAAGGAAATACCCTAATCAAGGTACAGGGGAGCCAGTAGTAATTTTTACCCAGTTATTTTTCTAATCAGACGGCAGAGAGTCCAGTTGACCCAGGAATTCGCGGGCGGTCAGGATCTGTGCTTGCGGGGGGAAGAGTTTGTCGAGGACGCAGTTGTGCAATTCCTGGTCGAGGTCGGCGCAGCAGTCCTTGATTACGACGAGGCGATAATCGGCATCGGCGGCTTCGCGGAGGGTGGAGAGGACGCCGCCGCTGGGGAGGTTCTTCATTGCGCGGGTTCGACTGTGAGCCTCAGGCCGATGGCCTTGGTGACAGCAACTAGCGTGGACAGGCGCGGGTTGCCCTTAACCGACAATGCCCGGTAAAGGCTCTCGCGTTCGATGCCAGCAGCTTTGGCAACTTTGGCAATGCCCTGGGCTTGCGCGAGGTGACGCAAGGCGATGAGCAGCACGCGGGGCTCGTCTTCCTCTTCCAATGCAGCTTTGAGGTACTCGGCGGCAAAATCCGGGTCGTTCCGGAGGCGTCGAATGATGGCCTCGTCGTGCGAAATGCTGGCTTTGCGTTTCATGAAGTTCTGGTCCTTTCTTTGTAATCCTTGAGGTATCGCGCTGCCCGTTCAATGTCTGCGGACTGCTTTCGCTTATCGCCGCCGCAGAGAAGCAATGCGCATTCCCTGCCGATCATCGTGTAATAGACACGGTAGCCGGGTCCCCAATCGATCCGTAGTTCGCTCAGTCCTTGATGCAAGGGCTTGCAGTCGCCAAAATTCCCGGCGGCCAGGCGGTTGATTCGGACCGCAATCCTCGCCTGTGCGCGAGCATCCGCCAGTTGCGTCAACCAATCGTCGAAGAGATCTTTTCCGGCGCGGCTGATGAAGTGGCGAATCTCTATCACGGTTCCATTGTAATCTATAAGTTACACGATGGCAAGCACGGCAGCGGCTAAAGCCTTTGCGTCTGGTACGCCGAAGCAATGCCCACGAACGCGGTCAGGGTTTGGCTACTGGGTATTTGGGCCTGGGGGGAATGGGTTTGTAATTTTTCAGGGCTTCATTGGCCAGGTCGATGGCTTTTTCGAGTTGGGGGTCGTGTCCGTTGACCACCAAATCCGGGCGCTGCTTTACTTCGTAGTCGGGGTCGACGCCATGGTTCTCGACGATCCACTCGCCGCCGTTATCGGTGGACCAGAAGGCAAATTCCGGGGCGGTGACGAAGCCGCCATCGCGCAGGGGAACGCCGCGGGAGATGCCGACGAGGCCGCCCCAGGTGCGCGTGCCGACGATGGGCCCGATTTTTTCGCGGCGGAAAAACCACGGGAAGGCATCGCCGCCGGAGCCGGCGAGCTCATTGGTCACCATAACTTTGGGGCCGAAGATAGCGACGGGCGGCCAGCCAACGTCTTTGCCTTCGCGAGGAGCGAGGACGGCGAGGAGCTGGCGCTTGAGTTTTTCGGTGTAGAAGTCGGGGATTTGGCCGCCGGAATTGTCGCGCTCGTCGACGATGATGCCGTCCTTGTCGAGCTGGGCGGTGAACTGTTTGTCGAAGGCGATGATTCCGGGGATGGAGGTGTCCGGCACGTGCATGTAGCCGATGCGGCCGCCGGTAGCTTCGGCGACTTTGCGGCGATTGGTTTCCCTCCAATCGAGGTAGCGAGGCTCGTTCTCGCTGGCGGTGGGCTTTACGGTGATGTCCCAAGCGCCGTCCGTGGAGGGCTTGGCGTTGATCTTGAGAGTGACAATCTTTCCCGCAAGATTTTGGAAATAAGCGTAGACATCGAGATTGGTGCGGGCTTCGCGGCCGTCGACGGCGATCAGATAATCGCCGGCCTTTACCTTTAGACCGGGCTCGGTGAGCGGCGAGCGCGTGGCTTCCATCCAGTTCTCGCCAGAGTAAATCTTCGCGATACGGTAGTAGTTGCCGTCGGGCTCAAAGTCGGCGGCAAGCAAGCCCACGCCGATGTGGGGATACTGAGGCTGGTCTCCGCCGCCGACGTAGGTGTGCGAGGTGCTTAGCTCGGCGATCATTTCGCCGATGACATAGTTCAGATCGCTGCGGTGGGCGACCCAGGGCAGCAGCGCCGCGTAGCGATCGCCGATTTGCTTCCAGTTGTGGCCGGTCATGTTGGGATCCCAATAGAAGTCGCGCTCGATGCGCCAGGCTTCGTGGAAGATTTGCTTCCACTCCTCGCGGGGATCGATTTCCACTTGGAGGCCGCCCAGGTCGAGCTTGCCTTCACCGACTTTGGCTTTACCGGGGACGGCTTCGACAACACCGTACAGCGGGCCAGCTTTATAGATGATTTTCTTTCCTTCCTTGTCGAGGTCGTAGGCGTCGATGCCCTCGAGGAGAACTTTGTCCTCGCGCTTGGTGACATCGTAGACGTGGAGGACGTTGCGAGGCTTTTGCTGGTCATCGGTGCCGAACTGCCGGGCTTCCTGCGGCGTGGTGAGGTAAAAGAATTTATCCTTACGAGCGGCGAGGCCGCTGAGAATCGCGGCGGGAAGAGGGACGGGGGCGACGCGGGTGCCGATGCCGTCGAGATCGATTTGGATGGGCTTGACGGGCTCTTCTTTTTTCTCGTCTTTCTTTTCGTCTTTCTTGTCGCTGTCGTTCTTCTTGTCCGTTTTCTTCTCGTCCGCGGCTTTTTCTTCGTCGCTTTGCGGCTTGAAAGGAGATTCCTCGTCGGACTTCAAGGTGACGGCGAAGATGCCGTCGGTGGAATAGTAGTTGTAGCGCTGATCGAGCTGGCCGACGCTGGGATAAAAGAAGCGAGTGGATATGAAATAGAGATATTTCCCGTTTTGGTCGAAGACGGGATTGTTGTCATTGTAGAAGCCGGTGGAAACTTGCGCAGGCTTTTTGGTTTCGAGGGAATAGAGGAAGACGTCGTTGGCGCCGCGACGGTGCGGCTTGGAGTAAGTGAGCCAGCGGCTGTCCGGGGACCAGGTGGCGTCCCTGATGTCGCCATAATCGCTTTTGTCGACCAGAACGGGTTTTTTGTCGTCGACGCCAACGTACCAGAGGCGTTGTGTCTTGTCCCAGTAGAGCAGCTTCTTGCTGTCCGGCGACCATGAGGGGCCGTAGCGATAGACGCCGCCGTCGCTGGTGATGCGGGTTGCGTCGCCGCTCATCTGGGGACGGGTATACAGCTCGTACTCGCCGGTTTTGTCGGATAGGTAGGCGATGGATTTTCCATCGGGAGACCAAGCGGGGTTGATCTCATGGACGCTGGAGGTATCGGTGCTCAGGTCGCGGATGCTGCCGTGCTCGGTAGGCACGGTGAAAATGTTGCCGCGAGCTTCGAGAACGGCGCGTGCGGCGGAGGGCGATAGCGCGAAGCTGCCGATATTTTGCGTGACGATTTTGAATTCGGGCCGCGCCTCCAAGTCCTCGGCGTGCACCTGGATGGGAATGTTGCGGGTCTTTCCGCTTTGTAGATGGAACTCATAGAGCAGGCCGTCGTTTTCATAGACGATGGCGTCGGGGCCGAGGCTGGGCCACTTGATGTCGAATTCCTTGTAGTCGGTGAGTTTTTTTGTTTGCTTTGAGGCGAGATCGTAGCTGTAAAGGTTCATCACGCCATCGCGATCGCTGATGAAATAGATGGTGTTGCCATGCCACATGGGAAACATGTCCATGCCGCTGGACTTGGGCAACTCTTCGTAGGTGTTTTTCTTCAAATCATAAATGGCGATGGGCAAATTCCAGCCGCCGCGATAGCGCTTCCAGGTGCGATTTTCCTGGGAGCTTTCGATGTAGGCGATTTTGGCGCCGTCGGGGGAGAAGCTGGTGAGATCGCCGCGGGGAACGGGCAGGACTTTTGCGGAGCCGCCTTGCGTGGAGACCAAATAAAGGCGCGTGTTGCGGTTGGGCGGCGCGACGGCGCGGTCGGAACGAAACAAAACATTTTTGCCGTCGGGAGACCAGCCGAGAACGATGTCTGCGGCGGGATGAAAGGTGAGGCGCTTGGGCTCGCCGCCTTCGGCGGGGATGATGTAGACGTCGGGATTGCCGTCGTATTCCGCGGTGAAGGCGATCCATTTGCCGTCCGGAGAAAATTTCGGGTAAAGCTTGTCGCCGGGACTAGTGGTGAGGCGGCGGGCGGCGCCGCCTTCGCGGGATGCGGTCCAGAGATCGCCGGCGTAGGAGAAGACCACTTTGTCTTTGGAAATGTCGGCGTAGCGCAGGAGGCGCGTGGGTCCGGAGGGAGGCTGGTCTGTGGACGCGGCTTGCCCGCGTGACGAAGAGTAGACACCCAGCAACACCGCCAGGCCAATTGCGGGGCCCAGGAACAGACGTGCGTGCTTCGTTCTCATTGCGCTTGCTCCAATGTCTTGAGGTGTTCGGTTCGCAGTGCCACGCGGGAAGATCGCACCCAGTGGTTGGCCATCCTATCTATGGATGCAAACTCTCGCGGAAAGTTCTACTTTGGCTTCCGAGACCAGCCTTGCCGAATAATCCCTTTCAAAGAGGAGGTATCATCGCTCTGCGAAGGAATTTTCGCCAGTAGATTTCGGCGCGCGGCTGTGTGTTGCTCGGCAGGCAACGTTTGGAACAGGGACTTTTGCGGATGCCGCTCTCAGGATATGCTTCCGTGTACAACGTGAATACTTGTTTGCAATGCGTTTGGGAGAAATGCAGCCGCTTGGCGCAGGGAGCGCGCGGATGAGCTTCCGGGCGAAGCTGTTTCTGATCTTCCTGGTTACCGTGCTGGCGTCGGTTTCTGTCGTCGCTTATGGCGTGGCGCACTACACGCGGGCGGCCTTCGAGGAGAAGGACACGGAGCTCACCGAGGCCCTGGTGGCGCAATTTAACAAGGAATTCGAACAGCGCGGCGACGAAGTGGCTCAGCAGGTCGAGAACGTGGCGAATGGAGAGATTACCCTGCGAGTGGCCATGGACCTGGCGCGGCCAAACGCGGATCAGTCGCTGTACGTGCACGACGCCATCGGCGTGTCACAAGATCACGGTATGGAGTTCGTGGAGTTTGTGAATTGGGACGGCACGATTATTTCTTCGGCGCAGTATCCTGCGCGCGTTGGTTACAAGAATGATTGGGTTACGGCGACGAAGGATTGGCGCGGCTCACACGCATTTTTGAAGCGGGAAGATTTGCCGGACGGCGTCGTGCTCTCAGTAGCCGCCGTCCGCACGGTTTCGGGCGGCAACGACAAGAATCTCTACATTATCGGCGGGCGTCGGCTGGACCAGAACTTCCTTGCGTCGCTGGTGCTGCCGTCCGGGATGCGCGCGCTGCTGTATCGCAATCTGGAGCCTAATTTTGTGGAGTCGGCGCTGACGGATGTGAATGGTAGCGCGGACAATCCGGAACGCTTTCGGCCGCTGATCGAGCAAGTGCAAAAAAGTCCGCAGCCGGCGGTGCGCACGATTAATTGGACGGCGGATGCCGCATCCGCCGAGACGTTTCATGCGATGCCTTTGCCGGGGCGGAACGATGAGCTGCTCGGAGTGCTTTTGGTGGGCAGTTCGCGCAAGGAATTGGTGCTGCTGACGAGGCGCATCGTGACGATTGCGGCGGCCGTGGGTGCGGCGGCGATTCTTGTGGGCCTGCTGGTGAGCCTGTGGGTGGCGGCGCGCATCACGCGGCCGGTGGAAGAGCTGGCCGAAGGCGCGCGTGAAGTCGCGACGGGACGGTGGGACACGCGAATTGATGTGCGCGGGACGGATGAAATCGGGCAATTGGGAACTGCGTTCAACGATATGACCCGCACGCTGGCGGTGCAGAAGGAGAAGCTGGTGCAGACCGAGCGCGTGGCGGCTTGGCGCGAATTGGCGCGCCGGCTGGCGCATGAGCTGCGGAACCCGCTCTTTCCGATGCAAATCACAGTGGAGAACATGCAGCGGGCCAAACAACTGGAGGCCAAGCAGTTCCTGGAAGTTTTCAATGAGTCCACGGCCACGCTGAAGACGGAGCTGGCGAATCTAAATACAATTGTCGGTCGCTTCAGCGATTTTTCGAAGATGCCGACGCCGCAATTTTCGAAAGTGAATGTGAACGAGATTTTGCGAGGCGCAGTGAAACTGTTTGAGGCGCAGTTCAACGCCGTGGGCAAGCCTACGATAACGACGGAATGTTTCTTGAGCGAGGCCTTGCCGGAAATTGACGCGGACGCGGACCTTTTGCACAAGGCTTTCCAGAATTTGGTGTTGAACGCACTGGATGCCATGCCCGCGGGCGGGACGCTGACGCTGCGCACGTTCGAACGCGAGCGCAACATCCGCATCGAAGTTGCGGATACGGGCAAGGGACTGACGCCGGAAGAATGCTCGCGGCTATTTACGCCGTACTACACGACGAAGCAGCAGGGAACCGGTTTGGGACTTGCCATCGTGCAATCCGTGGTGAGCGATCATCATGGAACGATCAGCGTCACCAGCGACGAAGGGCGCGGGACTTCTTTTAAAATCGAGTTGCCGCAGCGACAGGCCGGGCAACGACCGGTTCCCGCCGAAGGCGCACCCGCTGACGCAAAGAACTCGCCGAAGACTTTGGCCGCGGCAAGCGACTGACTGACTCAGCGCAAAGGACCGATGCTTGCCGCGCAAAGCTCACCTGCTACTCGTTGACGACGACCCAAACACCCTGGCTTCTCTTTCCCGTGCCTTCCGCTTGGCTGGCCATGAAGCGACCGTGTGCGACAACGCGGGGCGCGCCCTGGAGCTGCTGCGTACGGACGGCTTCGATTTGATTCTTTCGGACGTGGTGATGCCGGGAAAAAGCGGGCTCGAGCTTCTGGAGGACTTGAAGAAGGCCGGCGTGAAGACTCCTATTGTGCTGATTTCGGGGCAGGCGAATATTGAGATGGCGGTGCGCGCGACGAAGCTCGGGGCGCTGGATTTTCTGGAAAAGCCGCTTTCCACGGACAAATTGCTAGTCACGGTGGAAAATGCGCTGCGTTTGTCGCGACTGGAAGATGAAAATCGCGAGCTGCGCCAGCGGCTAGGCAAGCACGAGCTGATTGGATCGGGAGCGGCGATGACACGGTTGCTCGCGCAAATTGAACGCGTGGCGGCGAGTGAAACGCGGGTTTGCATCCTGGGCGAAACGGGGACGGGAAAAGAGTTGGTGGCGCGCGCGATTCATGAAAAATCGGGGCGGCGCGAGAACGCGTTTGTGACCCTGAACTGCGCGGCGGTGCCGGCGGAATTGATCGAGTCGGAGCTTTTTGGGCATGAGAAAGGCGCGTTCACCGGAGCGGCGGCGAAACATGCGGGAAAATTCGAGCAAGCGGACGGCGGCACGCTGTTCCTGGACGAGATTGGCGACATGCCGGTGGCCATGCAGGCGAAGTTGCTGCGTGTGCTGGAGGAAGGCGAGGTCGAGCGAGTGGGAGGAGACAAACCGATTCGCGTGAATGTGCGCGTGCTGGTGGCCACGCACCGGAATCTGGAAGAGTTGGTGAAGCAAAACGCGTTTCGGCGAGATCTGTTTCACCGCGTGTATGTCTTCCCGTTAGCTCTGCCGTCACTGCACGAGCGACCGGAGGATTTTCCGGCGCTGGTGGAGCACTTTGCGCGGCAAGTGGCGGCGCAAAATGGGTGGAAAGAGAAGACCTTCGCGGACGATGCGATCGCGGAGCTGCGGCGCTACGGCTGGCCGGGAAACGTGCGCGAGTTGCGCAATGTGGTGGAGCGGCTGGTGCTCCTGGCAGGAGAAGGAGCGGTGAGTGGCGCGGATGTGCGGATGATTTTGCCGAGTACGAGTGGCGGTGTAGCGGAGAGAGTTGGCGGTGCAGCGGGCCCTGAATCCTCTGGAACTCTTGCGGAGAGGACGGAAGCGTTTGAAAAGGAAGTGCTGCTGGCAGAGATTCGGCGACACAATTTTCATATGACGAATGTGGCGCGCGCTTTGGGGTTGGAGCGGAGTCATCTGTACAAGAAATGCCAGCAGTTGGGAATCGATCTGCAGTCGCTACGCAAGCCTGAGTAAATCCAAAGACGCAAGCTAGTTTCTGTAAGTCATTGAAAACAGGGCCAATTTTTGGCTTGACAACACATTGCAATAAGCGATATATAGTTTGCATATTGCAATACGTGGGTGCCTCATGACTCTCGGCGACAAACTCCGCTCCCTGCGCTCGGTGGAAGGTTCGTTGCGCGGTTTGGGCCGCGCGATGACGCAATTCGAGCTCGCGCAGGCGATGAAGCGCGAAGTGGGGCGCGGCTTGAGTCAAGCGTATCTCTCGCAGATTGAGAGCGGGGCCAGGCCGCACTTGACGCACACGACGCGCGAGCTGCTGGCGCGATTCTTCCGCGTGTACCCCGGCTTTCTGGTGGACGATCCGGAGGGTTACACCGCGACGTTGCAGTCCGAGCTACGCGTGGCAGACGCCAAGATCGACTCGTGGCTCTTTGGAGGAGCCGAGCAGTTTTCAGCTGATCCGGAGCTAAGCGATGCGCTGTTGGCGGTCGCGCAAGAGCCGGATTCGCGGCGCACGCTTTTGCTGCTGGCGGAAATTCTTCGCGCACCGGGTTTGGCGGACCGGTTAAGCGAAGTTTTGCGGCCCGGCGTGAACGAAAGTGAGCGGCCAGACGACAGCCGGCGCGGCAGCGGACATCCGCCACCGGAGGCTCCCAACTAGTTTGCAGTGCTGATGGTCTGCGTCCCGATTCCAGCTCGCGCACCGTGAGTGCGCTCGAGGTGCCGTATGACCTGGTCTGATTTTTATCTCTTCTGCTTCATCGTGGGTTTCGCACTCAGCGTGCTGTCGTTTTTCGCGGGCGCGGTCCACATCCATCTTCCCTTCAAGATGCACCTGCCGTTTCACCTGGGGCACCACGGCGGAGTTGGCGGAGGCGTGCGCGGTGGGGTGCGAGGCGGCGTGCATGTTTCGTGGTTCAACGCTTCCACCGCAATGGCTTTCCTGGCGTGGTTTGGCGGAACCGGTTACCTGCTGACGCGGCACGCGCATCTGGTCGCTCTGGCGTCGCTGGCGATTTCCACGGTCGCCGGCCTGATTGCCGGCGGGATCGTTTTCAAGTTCATGGTGAAGCTGATGCATTCCGATCCGCCATTGAAAAGCGAGGACTACCGGATCGAAGGCAGCGTCGCCATGATCAGCATGCCCATTCGTGAGAATGGCACTGGCGAAATCATTTTTTCTCTCGCCGGGGCGCGCCGCTGTGCGGGTGCGCGCTGCGAGGATGGCCAGCCGCTGGAAAAAGGCGCCGAAGTGGTGATCGAGCGTTATGAAAAAGGCATCGCCTACGTGAAGCGATGGGAAGAATTCACGAAGTGAACGATTTCGGACTGACGTTCGACGCAAACAGTCCGCGCGGATAGAAAGGGAGGTTCGTATGTTTGGGTTGCCAACGGATGTGGTTGTGGGTGCGGGGCTCCTGGTCCTTGTGCTGCTTATGGTGATGATTGTGGTCGCCAGAATGTACCGCAAGGCCGGACCCCACGAAGCGCTGATCGTGTACGGAATGGGCGGCACGCATGTCTACACCGGAAGAGGAGCCATTATTTTTCCGATGGTGCAGACGTGCAAGGACTTGTCACTGGAGTTGATGTCGTTTGACGTCGCTCCACAACAGAACCTTTATACCAACCAGGGCGTGGCGGTCACCGTGGAAGCGGTGGCGCAAATCAAGGTGAAATCGGACAAGGAGTCGATTCTCACCGCCGCCGAGCAGTTTCTTACCAAGCGGCCGGAGCAGCGCGAGGCCTTGATCCGGCTGGTGATGGAAGGGCACCTGCGCGGAATCATGGGCCAGCTTACCGTCGAGCAGATCGTCAAGGAGCCGGAGATGGTCGGCGACCGCATGCGCTCCACGTGCGCGGACGATATGAGCAAGATGGGACTTGAGGTGGTGAGTTTCACCATCAAAGAAGTCCGCGACAAGAACGAATACATCACCAACATGGGCCGGCCGGACGTGGCGCGCATCAAGCGCGATGCGGAAGTAGCCACCGCCGAAGCCGATCGCGACATCGCCATCAAGCGCGCGGAGATGTCGCGCGCCTCCGCGGTCGCCAAAGCGCAAGCGGATCAGGAGCGGGTTGCCGCGGAAACGGCATCGCTGGCGAAGCAAGCCGAAGCGCAGCGCGACCTGGACATCAAGAAAGCCGCTTACGTGGAGGCGACCAAGAAAGCCCAGGCGCAAGCGGACAAAGCCTATGAAATCGAAACCAACATCCAGCAGCAGCAGGTAATCACCGAATCAGTCCGCGTGCAGCAAGTGGAGCGCGAAGCGCAAGTAAAGGTGCAAGAAGCGGAAATCGCGCGTCGCGAACGCGAGCTGATCGCCACGGTGCTGAAGTCGGCGGACGTCGAGCGTCAGCGCATCGAGACGCTCGCGGAAGCCGAGCGCCAGCGTTTGATCAAGGAAGCGGAAGGCCGCGCCTCTTCGATCCGCGCGCAGGGCGAAGCGGAAGCGGAAATCATCTTCAAGAAGGGCGAAGCGGAAGCCAAGGCCATGAACGTCAAGGCCGAAGCCTATCAGGAATACAACCAGGCCGCGGTGTTTGACAAGCTGATCACTGGCTTGCCAGACGTGGTTCGCGCGCTTTCCGAGCCGCTCAGCAAAGTCGACAAAATCACGATCGTCTCCACTGGCAACGGCGATGCCGCCGGAGCGTACAAGCTTACGGGCGACATCACCAAAATTGCGGCGCAAGTTCCTGCGCTGTTTGAAGCGCTCTCCGGCATGCAGATGTCCGAGTTGCTCTCGAAGGTGCGCCTGATCGGCGACAACGCACCGAAGCCGGTGCCGCCGACGCTGCCAAATAAATCGGCGTAAGGGCTATTTCCGTCCGGGCGGGCGCGAAACAACCTGCCCGGATGCTGCTCGCGGGCCACGGCTGCCCTGGAGGGGGGCGCGTCATGACCATGAAAGAGAAATTGCTGTTTCTGTGGGTATTCGTGGCGGTGATCGTCGCATTCGTGCTCACTCACGTTGCGGGTCACCTGGCGTTTGTGCTGGAGAACTGCTTCGCATTGCTTCTGCCGGTACTGCGCTCGTGAAAACGGTAAGAGATGTTTGCGGTTGGAAAGGAGAATCATCATGGGCCTTCTAGAACGAGTCAGCACTTTAATGCGCGCGAATCTCAACGACATGATCGACCGCGCCGAGGATCCCGACAAAATGATCAAGCAGGTGATCCTCGATATGGAGAACCAATACCTGCAGGTGAAAACGCAAGTGGCGGTTTCCATCGCGGACCAGCACATGCTCGAGAAAAAGCTGAAGGAAAACGAAGATACCGGGAACGACTGGATGCGCAAGGCGGAGCGCGCCGTCGACAAAGGCGAGGACGACCTGGCGCGCGCGGCGCTCGATCGCTACCAGACTTCGTTGCGGCTGGCGCAAAGCTACCGCGAACAGGTCGACGATCAGAAAGCGCAAGTGGAAACGTTGAAAGGCGCCTTGCAGAAACTGGAGCAGAAATTGGACGAAGCAAAGTCAAAGCGTGATTTGCTGCTGGCGCGGCATCGGCGGAGCATTGCGCTCGGCAAGGCGGCCCACGCGCAAACTGCCATCGGCGACCAGTCCAAGAGCGCCACGTTCGACCGGCTAAGAGATCGTGTGAATCACACCGAGGCCGTCGCCACGGCGGAGGTGGAACTGGCCGACGATGATACCGCCGAGCGACTGACGCGCATGGACCGTGACGTCGAGATCGATCGCCTATTGGCGGATTTGAAAGAGCGGCGCCGTTTGCCAGGGTGAGGCGCTTCGGACACTGCCCGGATTGACGCGACCCCCTACGGAGGTATGACACCGGCGTGTTGGCGTGCGAGAATGGCGCGGTGAATCCGTGGCTGATAGGGGTGCCGGCGGCCGCAGTTGCCGCGGCAGGGGTTGCCGCATACGGCGGCGTGTATCCGCGCGCGCAGCTTTTTGGGCCCACGATTTGCCGCACGAACTCGGCTCGCAAGCTGGCCATCACGTTTGACGACGGACCCAATCCCGCCATTACGCCAAAACTGCTCGACCTGCTTGATCGCTACAAAGCGCCGGCGACGTTTTTTCTAATTGGGCGCTACATCCGAGAGTGCCCGGAGTTAGTCGGCGAGATTTCCGCGCGCGGCCACGTCATCGGGAATCATACGGAGTCGCACCCAAATCTGTTTTGGAAGCGCTCGGCAGACATACGAGTCGAGCTGCGACTCACGCATTCGGCGATCAAGAACACGCTGGGTGCGCCGCCGAAATGGTTTCGTCCACCGTTTGGTCTGAGGAACCCCTGGCTTGCCGCGGAAGCGCGCGAGCTCAACATGCGCGTGGTGATGTGGACCTTGCTGCCCGGAGACTGGCACGCGCCTTCGGCAGAATGGCTGATTCGCCGCATGCAGCCTATTGCGTCGCGCGCCAAGCGTGCGTTAGCACAGGCGTCGGGCACCGGCGAGATCCTATGCCTGCATGACGGGGGGCACCGCGAGCAGAACGCGGATCGAACGCGCACGCTGGCGGCACTGGAGCATTGGCTGCCGCGCTGGCGTGACCTCGGACTCGAATTTGTTACAATCGATGAAGCGGTGAGTGCTCCCGCACATTGAATATGGACGAGAGAACTTTTTATACAGAGAAAGAAGAGACGCGGAAGGTCAAGCTGGTCTGCCCCAGCTGCCGCGGCGAATTTGAAGCGCCAGTGCGCTGGAAAGTGTGCAGGAAGCGGAAAGAGCTTCCACGCGGCGCGGGCGAAGAAGACCGCAGAAAATTTGCCAAAGCCGCTTCGTACATGGTGCGTCTCGATGATTTAGTGGCTTGTTATAAGTGCCGCAAACGCTTTGAGCTGACGGGACAGTCGACCGTGCTCATCTCCGATGCGCTGGGCGATCCCAATGCGGACCCGGAAAATTTCGGGAATCGTTGAAATAGTTGACAGCAGTCAGCTTTCAGCAATCAGTTCTCAGCCACATTTGGGTCGCGGATCGCTGTGATCGGGAAATCCGGGCGCTCTTGCTGAAAGCTGACGACTGATAACTGAAAGCTTCTAGATTTCCGGGTACATATCGAAGAAGGCCTCGATCGACTGACGAAATGTCGACTCGATTTCTTCCTTGCTGCCCTCAATCAAGTGCATTGTGACGCGGGCGGTTCGGCCGTTTTTCAGCACTACCGTGGCGTCCCGCACTTCGCCGAGGTCTTCCTCCGGGAGCAATCGCATTCCGTAGATGAGTGCCAGTTTCGCCATGCCGTCCTCCCTGTCGCTCCGCTCAGCGTAGACTGCGTGAATTGGGCGGTCCAATGAGATTGGCTGAATGGATTTGCGCGCTCGCGCGTGCCGCCAGTGTATACTATAGGCATCTGTACCTCTGTTGCCTGCATCGGATGACAGCATGGAGGGATACTCGTGAATCGCACGCGCAAGCTCTTTGTTCTCCTCGTCTTGGTTTTTGCCTCGTCCGGACTAACTTTCGCGCAGCAGCCTGAAGGGCCGCAGGCATCGGCCCCGCCTCCGGTCGCTCCGGAAACGCGTCCTGCGGTGGCGAGGCGCGAAGGCACGAGCGACAAGATCACGGTTCCTGCCGGCACACGTGTTGCGGTTGTCCTGGAAAACGGCATCTCCACGCGCAGCGCGAAAGCAGGCGATTCTCTTTATTTCCGCACTTCGTTTCCAATCACGCAGAACAACCATGTGGTTGTTCCGGTCGGTTCCTATCTTCGCGGCGAACTGCTCGAATCCAAGCGCCCGGGACGGATTAAAGGGCGCGGCGAGTTTCGCATGCGCCTGAACACTTTGATCTTTCCGAACGGGTACACCGTCGACTTGAACGCCGCGCCGCGCAGCGCGGACACCGGTGGCAAGGAGACTATGGATCCGGAAGGGAAAGTAACCGGACCCGGCGGCAAGGGAAAAGACGTTGGCACGGTTGCGACTACCACGGTGACTGGTGCGGGCATCGGAGCAATCGCCGCTGGGGCTAAGGGCGCCGGCATTGGCGCCGGAATAGGAGGCCTTGCGGGGTTGGGCGCGGTGCTCCTCACACGCGGGCCGGAGGCGGAGCTGCCGCGCGGCTCAACGCTGGACATTGTGCTCGAGCACGCCCTTGCCCTGGATGCCGACCAGGTTCAATACAGGCACGTAGGTGATTTTTCGCCGATTACACCGCCGCCCGCTCGGCCGGAGTAGTTTCTCCGTTTTACTTTCTTATGCAGTTGTTTCTCTGCGAGCTTCGACAAAGCGCAAGGGGCTGAAGCGCTCCCAGTCGATCGAGACGCGCTGCTCGGTCACCCATTCGCGAATGAGTCTCGCGGTAATGGGCGTGAGCAAAATGCCGCTGCGGAAGTGGCCTGTCGCTATCAGTAAGCCACGAATGTCCGCTGGTCCCAAAATCGGCAGATGATCAGGTGAGTCGGGGCGGAGTCCGGCCCAGGTTTCTTCAACTCGAGCGTGGGCCAGATCCGGCGCAAGCTCGATGGCGCCGCTTAGAATTTTTTCCAACGCGCCTGCCGTCACTTTCTTGTCGAAGCCGATATACTCGACCGTGGCGCCGGCCAAAATTCTGCCGTCATTTCGCGGCACCAGATAGATTTTGTCAGACCAGAGCACCCGCTCGATTTTCAGGCGTTCGGCGCGCAAGGAGACCATTTGCCCTTTTGCGGGGCGAACCGGCGCATAGGTGTCCACTCCTGCGATGCTTGCGGAGAAGGAGCCTGCCGCAATAATCGTCCACTTCGCGGAAATTTTCTCGTTCTCGAGCAGCAATCCTGCGCAGTGATGTCTCTCGCGCCAGATTCCTCGCACCTCGCGGCGCGCGAAGATCTCCGCGCCACTTTTTCGTGCTGCCTCCAGCACTGCCTGCGTCAACGCGCGGTTGTCCACCGACGCTTCGTCCGGCCGGAGCACCGCGGCTTCCACTTCGGGACTAACTGCCGGCTCCAGTTCACGGGCGTCTTCGGCGCTGATCGCCTCGGCCCTCAGTCCCCATCCATGATAGAGCGCGACGTGCGTGCTCAGTTCGCGCGCGCTGTCCCGCGAAAAAAGCGCCTCCAGAGTTCCCTTGGCACGGAAGCCAACGTCTTGGCCGGAAATTTCTTCAACGCGCGCAACGAACTCCGGATAGAGCGCCATACTGGCTTTGCCAAGCGGGACCAGCGGAATGGTTGCGGGATTCTCCGGAGCAGGCGACAAAATTCCGGCGCCGGCCCAGGAGGCTTCCCGCCCGGGCTCGCCTTGTTCAAAGACGGCCACACGCACGCCGGCGAGCGCAAGCTCGAGCGCGATGGCTCCGCCGATGAGCCCTCCGCCGGCGATGACGGCCTCAAAGTTTTTCGTCATTTTCTCTTGGCAGGCCTTTCAGGCTGACCGCAGCAAATCCGATCGCATTACAATGAGCTTGCCAGCTCCTGTGAAAGCACTTCGGCCTTCTTCGCTGCGTTTCTTGCGCGCGTCCAGTCTCCGCTGTTGGCCGCCTCGCGGGCTTCGGCCATGAAGCTGCGTACTTTCGAAGCGAGGTCTTGCTGCGTGGCATTCAGAGTTTTTCCCGCGGCGGAGCCAATGTTGCGTTCCGCGACGCTCAAGCTCTGGCTGGTTTGCTGCTGCGCGGCGGATGTTTCCGCGGCAGTCAGTTGCGGAGCGATCTGGGGTATCTCGGGTTTGCTGCCCGCATCGTTTTGCGAAGGATTGCCCACAGGGACGCGCGGCCGCGGAGGAACGCTGCGCGGGATGACCAGAGCCGAAGGAGGCGGTTCGACGTCAAGCGTTACGTCCGCGAGTGGGTCATCGCTTTCATCGATCTGCGTCGCTGCGCCACTTGGCTCCAAAGGACGCGTGTAGGCAAAGGTGCTCCACGGAAATGGCCTAGCCTTTGCTTGCCGCCTGACGCATCCGCTCAGCAACAGCATTAAAGCGCACGAAGCAGCCAAGCCCAATCGCGCGAACCAGTGCTGTGAATGCTGACAGAGCTGAGTAGTTCCCGTCATTCTCAGGCCGCGAGCGGCAGCTCGATTCGGAATGTCGTTCCCCGGCCAACCTCCGTTGTAAAGTCTATCGAACCGTTGTGGAGCTGTACAATTCGGAACGTGCTGGCCAATCCGATGCCGCTGCCCCCGGGTCGCGTTGTAAAGAAAAGCTGGAAAATTTTCTGGCGATTTTCCACCGGGATGCCCTTGCCCGTATCGCCCACGGTAATCTCGGCCATTTCACCTCGGCGGCTGAGCATCAAGCGCAACTGCCCGCCGCTGGGCATGGCCTCGACAGCGTTCAGCACAAGATTTAGCACCGCTTGTTTCAGCAGCGCGCGATCGACATAGACTTCGGGCACATCGATGGGCAAAAGCTGCGCGGTTAGAATTTTTGATTTTTGCAACTGTGGTTTGGCGATCTCGATGACTTCTTTCAAGATGTCGGCAAGCTGCGTAGCTTCCAGGCGCACGTCCATGGGGCGAGTAAAATCGAGGAATCTTTTTACGACCGCGTCCAGGCGATCGATCTCTTTGTCCAGCACCTGCACGGCTTGCTGCGAGCCGCTGTCCGGTTCCGCTGGCAAAGACTCCTTTAAATTTTCGAGCCACAGGCGCATGGAATTCAGCGGATTCTTCACTTCATGCGCAACGCCCGCGGTGATGCGCCCGAGCGCCGCAAGACGCTCGCTGACTTGCAACTGCGTATTGATGCTTTCGATGGAGTCCAGGTCGCGCAGCGTCACCAGCGCGCCCATGCGCTCGCCATCTTCCTGAATGGCCTGCACGCTCACGCTGACGCGCCTGATTCCTCCCACGGTGTCCAAATCCGTCTCAGCAGCAATCTCGCTCAGTTCGTCGCCCTCCACGTGCAGGACTTCATGCAATGGATGCCCCAGCGGAAAAATTTCATTAACGCGGCGTCCCAGGAAGTGCCCGGCCGGCGCACCCAGAAATTTCTCCGCCGCCGGACTGACCATCACGGCGCGCGCGTCACGCGTGAAGAGCAGCAGGCCGTCTTCCAGGCCAGCCATTACGGAATCCATGTTCTCGCGCAAGGTGCTGAAGATTTCGTGCACTCCCCGCAGTTGCTGCCCGACTTGCGTGATCTTCCGGCTTACCTGCCCGAGTTCGTCGGTGCCGCCGGCAAAGCCCTTCACGCTTGCCACCGGCGCATCGTATTGACCGGCGGAAATGCGATCCAATTGCGCGGAGATATCGCTTAGCGGCGCGAGCGTTGCCCGGCTGACCACCGCGGCAACCACCGTCGAAATCACCAGGGCGAGCAGAACGATGGTCGCGAATTTTCGGAGGCTTGGGGAAATCTCCGTCGCCAGAAGAAGGCCGGAATCCACCACCACGCGCACCTCGCCAAATGGCTCGCCGCTCTGGCTGCCGAATGGAAAAACATACTCATACTGCCGGCCGGGTCCTGCCAGGACCTTGACTTGGTGCACGAAACCTCGTCCCGTAAGCTGCGAGAGCGCTGTGCGTCTGGGCAGAAATTTCCCCGGCAATTTCTCGTCGGTCGACGACAGAACGATTCCTTGCTGATCGGTGATCGACACTTCATAAATCGCCGGAGCATCCAGCTTCGCGGTTTTCAATTCGGCCTGCAGATTTTCGCTGGATTGAAACGCTCGACGCACATAATCGCGGACATCCTGCGGTTCGTTCGACAAGGGCCGCTGGCCTTCCTCGGCCGCGTCCTTCAAGGCTCGCGCAGCTTGCACGAACACCTGATGCGCGATTTCATGCGTGCGTTTGTCTGTTTGCTCGAGAACCTGGCCGAGAAGCTGCGCAACGAACACGACGGACAGCACCGCTACTACGAGCAGCACCAGGCTCGTCATAATCAGCGTGAGTTTTGTGCGCAGCCGCAGCTGCATCGAGCGTCTCTACACCGTTTCGGCGCGTTCGCCGCCGTATTCTTTTAGTTTGTTGTGCAAAGTCTTCAAGCTGATGCCCAATAAGTCCGCCGCGCGCGTCTTGTTGTTCCCCGTGGCGTTCAACGTTTGCAGGATGAGCTCGCGTTCCATGGCATCGACCGTCGTCCCCACGGGGAATTTAATGCCCGACAAATCGCCGGGGCCCTTCGTTTGCGACTTGCCGAATTCATCGGGCAGGTTACCCCGCGTGATCAAATCCTTTTCGCACATGATGGTCGAGCGCTCCAGGACATTGCGCAATTCGCGGATGTTGCCCGGCCAGGTATGGCTCATGAAAATATCCATCACCTCCGCGCCGATTCCGCGAACGTGCTTGCCGTGCTTCTCGTTTACATCGTGCAGGATATATTCCACCAGCAGCGGGATGTCGTCCTTGTGGTCGCGCAACGGCGGCAAGTGAATGTGAAACACATTCAAGCGGAAGAAAAGATCCTGGCGCATTTGTCCCTGCCCGACGGCGTTCTCCGGATCCTTGTTAGTTGCCGCAAGAACGCGCACATCCACGGGAGTTTCGCTCTTGCTGCCCAGCCGCCGCACCTTGCGGTCTTCCAGCACGCGCAGCAGCTTCGCTTGCGTTGGCGCGGGCATCTCTCCGATTTCGTCGAGCAGCAAGGTTCCGCCATCGGCGAGCTCGAAGCAGCCGATGCGCCGCTCCGCCGCCCCGGTGAAGGCCCCGCGCTCGTGCCCGAAAATTTCGCTTTCCATCAGTGTTTCGGGAATCGCGGAACAATTAATGGCTATGAAGGGCCCCGACGCGCGCGGCGAAAGCTTGTGAATCGTTCGCGCAACGATTTCTTTGCCGGAACCCGTTTCGCCGGTAATCAATACAGATGCCGAGCTGGGCGCGGCCATCTCCACGATGCGCATCACATCCTGCATGGCTTTCGAGCCGCCCACCAAATCGCCGAGCCGCCCGGTTTCCCGCAACTGCCTCTGCAGCACCGCCAATTGCCGCGCATCGCGCGCTTTCCCCAGCGCGCGGTCCAGCAAAGCGTGCAACACGGGCCCCTTCAGCGGCTTTTCGATGTACCAGAACGCGCCCGCTTCGATAGCCGCCACGGCGCGCTCTTCGCTTCCCTTGCCGGTGATGATGATCGCCGGGACCTCGTGCAGATCGGCGCCCAGCTGCTTCAGCAGGTCCAGGCCGTTCATTCCCGGCAGCTCGACGTCGGCAATGAGCGTGTCCGGCTGGTAGCTGGCAAATTTGGCCAGCACGTCTTCGGCGCTGGCCACGCCTAGAACGTCATAGCCCCATTTTTGCAGCAGTTGCTCGTAGCCTTTTCGCGCGTTGTCTTCGTCTTCGACAATGAGGATGCGGTCCTTTCGCTCTCCGGTTTCGACCGCGCGCACAGCCATTTTCGTATCGTCGCCCATGCGGCTCTGCCTCTCCCTAAGTACGCTTTGCATATTTGATTTCTGCATAGGCTGGACACTTTGACTGTAACAAGGCGCGTGGCCGCTTGCCAAGCACGCGAAATGTGTAGGGGCGCAGCCGGCCTACGGTCAGGCTTGCCGCGTCTGTGTTTGGCTCGAACGCCCGGATGAGCGAGGTCCCTCTACTCCTTCAACAAATACAACGCTCGCTCTAACTCTAACTCCAGCTTGGCGCCTTTCGGCAAGTCGATCTCGTGGCCGCGGCCCGATTCCATCAAGTAAGCCGCGAGCGCGCCCGCTGCCGCTCCTTCCGCGACTTCCTTTTTGTCTCTGTCTTTTACGCCTCTGACGGCGCCGATTGCCGCGCCTGCCGCCGCCGCCTCTGCGGCCGATTGTTGCGTACTCGTGCGCCCCTCGATCAATCCCTCCTGCTGTGCAGTTCCCGTTTTCACGCTGTGATCTCCCGGCACACTTACAACTTCGGCCACGATAGGCAGCGTCGCGAATTTTGTGCGGATCTCGTCAAACGTTAGCCAGATCTTCGCCCGTCCGGCAATCCCCGCTGACTCGACGCGGCTCACATGCCCTCGAATCTCTGCGCCGCGCGGAAGATAGATTCCGCTGCCAGCCTCCAACGGTTCCAAAGTCACTACCTTAAAGCGCTTTTTTTCTCGCGTTTCCTTTGTGTCCAGCTCGTCTTCGAGCCGCACCAGGAATTTCGTGCCGGGGACCACCGCGTACGCTTCAACTGGCAGATCGGCGTGACGGCGTCCATCCGCCGGATGCGCGGGCTGCTCCGGGATCGGCGCGACAGGCTGTGAATCCTGCGGTTGGTCCTGTGCGGCCGCTGGGCGGGCCGAACCAAAGCCGAGCAGTGCCGCGACGCCAATTGCGGAAAAAAACCTGATGCTCCTACGCTTCATCCGTACCTCCTCATGAATCACACCTCAACGGATGCACCCAGCCAGCCAATGCCGCCATTCCTGGGCAGCTGCTATGTCCTTGAATTAATTGGGTATACGGCGCGGTCAGAGCAAAGCCTGTCGAACTTCTGTCGGCCTCCGCCGCCAACACTGCCGTGAAATCACGACACACTCTTCTCGGCGAAACTCAGTGCCCTCCGCGTCTCTGCGTTAGCGTGTTCTTTCTCTTCTCTGTGCACTCTGTGCCCTCCGGGAGCCCTGTGTTGAGTCTTGGTTCTAGCTCGAGAAATCGACGGACGCGCCGCAGCACCTTCGCATACATCGCCGGAGTCAGGAGTCCCGTCTGCGTATTTTGTTGGCTCGGGTGGTAAACGCCAAACAGCCGCAGCCCCGCTTCTGGAAAATCCACTTCCGCACCGTGCGCGAACCGGTATCCCACCCGCGCCGGAATCGCCCCGCGATGTTTCAGGATTCCCAGGAAAACGTCCCAGCCGATTTTCCCCAGCGCGAGCACGGCCTTGGGCCGCAAGATATCGATCTCGCGTTCCAAGTAACCGCGGCAATTTAGAAGTTCCGACGGAAGGGGCTTGTTGTCGGGAGGAGCGCAACGCGCCGCTGCTGCGATGTACACATTCTTCAGCCGCAAACCGTCATCGCAATTCAGCGCACTTGGCTGATTCGCAAAGCCCGCGTCATACAGCGCCTGATATAAAAAGACGCCCGAGCGGTCGCCGGTAAACATCCGTCCGGTGCGATTAGAGCCGTGCGCACCTGGTGCTAGTCCGACGATGAGCAGTTGCGCCCTGGGGTCGCCGAATCCGGGCACCGGCTTGCCCCAGTAGGTCCAGTCGCGATAGGCCAGGCGCTTTTCGAGGGCAACATGTTCGCGGTACTCCACGAGCCGCGGGCATTTCCGGCACGCCACAATCTCGTCGTTCAAGACTCGAAGTAACTCTGAATTTTCAGGCATGTGTAGCTCACGCCGGCAGCTCTTGGCTGCACGCAAGGCGGGCATCAGGGGTGAGCGTTTCTCTTTGTAGCAGACGCGCTCCGCGCCAGCAAAGCGTTAACCTCCGCAAACGGGATTGCTTCTTCGAACACAGACGAATACGTCCCTTTTTCCAGCAGCTCTCTGCCGATGCGCCGCACCAGTCCGAGCGTGGACCTCATCACGCCCGAGCCGATGCTCGCGCGCCGGACGCCCAGCTTTTCCAGTTCTGGAATCGGCGGGCATCCCGGCGTTACCAAAATGTTCAACGGCGCCGCAACGGCCTTCACCAATTTCTCGATCAGCCCTCGTTCGCTTACGCCCGGCGCGAACACGCAATCCGCTCCAGCAGCGCGATACCCGCGCAGACGTTCCACCGTGCGCTCGAAGCGAGTGGCCTCCGGCCCGATCGGCATCAGGTAAATATCGGTCCGCGCGTTGATCACCAGGGAAACCCCCAGCGAAGCTGAAGTCTCGCGAATGGTCCGAATCTTCTCCGCTTGCAGCTCTATATTTACTTGCGAACTCTCGGTCTCACCGGTCACGTCTTCCAGGTTCAATCCCACCGCGCCGGCATCGACGATCGCCTTCGCAGTCTTGGCCATATCCGCCAACGTTGTTCCGTAACCGGCCTCCATGTCAGCCGTCACGGGAACGCGCACCGCGCGCGCAATGCGAGCCACAACTTCCAGCATTTCATGTCGCGTAACACGCTGCCCGTCTGGATAGCCCAACGCAAACGCCACACCCGCGCTCGTCGTCGCAATCGCCGGATATCCCAATTCCTCCAGTACGCGCGCGCTAGCCACATCCCAAGCATTCGGCAGCACCAGCATGCGCGGCCCGCCGTGCAACTTCCTGAGTTCTTCGGCCTTCCGTCCCTGCGCTGTCATGTCCATAAGTGTCCTTTGGAGTGCGGCGGACCGCCGCTTTCACGGAGTAAACGCCAGGCAAAATTTCCAGTGTTGAGCAACGTTACTGCAACAATCGCAACACTTCCTCATGGATCTTTCCGTTCGTGCTCAGAAAATTTCCGGTGTAAATCGTCCGTTCGCCGCGCACATTCGTCGACTTGCCGCCCGCTTCTTCGACAATCACTCCCAGCGGCGCCAGGTCCCACGGCTTCGACGTCCAATCCAGCGCCGCCTCCGTAGCTCCTTCCGCGACGAGCATGTGCTGCCAGAATCCTCCAAGAGCGCGCCCGCTGCGAGCGGAATCAGGCACGCGGCGGATTTTTTCTTGAGCCAATTTGTCCTTGCTCGGCCCCGTCCCCGTGGTGAACACCATCGATTCGCTCAGCCGCCCGACGTTCGAAACGTGAATCCGCTTCCCATTCCGGTAAGCGCCTTCTCCGCGGTAGGCCCACCAGCGCGAGCCCAATCCCGGCGCGCTGGCCATACCCGCCACGATTTCTCTCTCCCGCTCAACCGCGATCAGCGTTCCAAACGTTTGAATCCCGCGCGAAAATTCCTCTGTCCCGTCGATCGGATCAATAATCAGCCGCGCGCGCTTTCCAGAGCGTGGATTCCGTTCCTCGCTTCCGCTCATTTCTTCGCCCAGCACATCCAGTGCGAGCCCGCTGGCCGCCACTTTTGCCCGCGCCATCTCTTCCACGGCGCGATCCGCCTGCGTAACCGCTGTCCCATCTCCCTTTCTCTCGACGCGCATCTCGTCCGCGCGAAAATATCTCATCGCAATGGCATCTGCTTCCTTCGCAATCTCCTCCAGCAGCGACCCATATTCCGCTCGATAGCTCATCATCTCCCCTGGACCGTCCAACCTCAGCCGCGCCTTGACCAAATCCGCTCGTGCCCCCTAGCATACAAAGTTACGCCAATGTCTGCTCAGGCCAACACGGGAACCGTGCTCGACCGCATTCTCGACGCGCGCCGCGCCGCCGTAGA
>Ga0209647_1000722_pt1 | contig 30243 bp, 22 predicted proteins | sample GraSoi_2013_60cm_FD_185827 | JGI IMG/M metagenome (GOLD analysis project Ga0209647, IMG submission 185827) | Grasslands soil microbial communities from the Angelo Coastal Reserve, California, USA - Sample 9_17_2013_60cm (SPAdes) (version 2) | ecosystem: Environmental > Terrestrial > Soil >... | reverse complement strand
CGCCCTTTACGATCAACTCCGCTGATTGACCCTCGCTTCAAATCCTCAGAACGATATAAAGCGGCACTTTCTTTTTTATATCTTGCGGAGATATGTGAGCAAAGTGTCTGTATACGGCCTGGAGTCGTTAAAACAATAAAATCGTCACCGCCAACATGACCGACAAAATCATCTGTATTGCCATATTCGTACACAACTTTTTGACAAATCTGTCCCAATAAAAGGATCATTTCATTGCCCGTCAGAAAACCATAAACATCATTGAAAGCTTTGAAATTATCCAGATCGAGATAGAGGATACTCCAGGGCTCTCTATTGCTAAGCTTGTAGTTAATAGCTCGCTCTACTTGCAGCCCACCTGGGAGGCCTGTCAGAGGTGAAAGACAGCTTTCTTGAATACGACACAACTGTCTCCGTACACGAGCAAGTAGTTCATCAGTATTGAAGGGTTTGGTGACATAGCCATCAACGCCCCCTTCATAGGCACCTATCTTGTCCTCAGGTTCGCTAAGTGCACTTAAAGCAATTATTGGAATATGCATACTCTTGGGATGATTGCGTAAATGCCTAATTACCGAATACCCATCCATCCCTGGTAGCATAATATCTACAATAATGAGATGGGGCGTCTCACGTAAGGCAAACTGTACAGCATCTTTGCCGTTAAGGACGATCGTAACGCTATATCCCTCGACCTCGAGGGTTTCCTTGAGTAGCCTTGCAATTAAAAGCTCATCCTCGACGACTAAAATGTTGACCATATGTACTCCTACCTCTACGTTTTACAAAAACTACAACGAGTATATTCCCTCGATGTAACGTTTGCCATCACAAAAATGATGCAGTGTTCATCACACAAGTTGACAGGATACCAACGTTTCTGATTGTTCATGTGCTTATCTCCATGATGCATTGTGAGCTATCAACCATGCATGGTTACGATACATTGTATCGCTAACAGGCATTATACACTATTAAATGCAAACAATAGATGCACATTTCGTTATCAGAAATGTGAGCATGCCGGTTACAGCATGTTATCAAAGTTGCAAAGACAAACAGTGCAACAAATTGACGGTATCCATACCCCCAGTAGGATAGCGTAAAAGTGGAAAGTGTGAAGAAGAGAGCAAGGATCAATAAAATAACGAGGACCAGGTTGGGCCTAGCTCTCTACTTTTGCCTTCATGGTTCTTCGCCCCCACAGGCGAAAAATACGCAAAATGAAATACCACTCCCCTCATCTGACGTATCATTTTCGGTATACGCAAAAATAAGTACGCAGATGTTGTATTCAGTATAACATCCTTCAACCCATATGCAAAGTCTTCAGTCACTCAATTTACCTACAAATGAGGGTAATTCGTAAAATTTGCCTGATTTCTCACAAAACTTTACCAATATCATTACTTTTGGTTAAATAGCTCTGTGCTTTGCTGCTACGTTATTTCTCTAAAGGAGGAAAGCCTTTGAGTCAAAGGTGTTGACGTCGAGCTAAACCTGCGATAAGATGGAAGACACAGAGCAGTATACAAGCATACATAAAGGGAAAACGATGACCTCATCATCAGCTCAGGCTGAGCGGACGATTACATTTCAAAGCGCAGGACAACCTTCATTCCTCCTGGAAGGTATATTACACGTACCGCCCATAGAGAAACCAGCTCCTATTGTTGTGCTTTGCCATCCTCAGCCGGCCAGTAGTGACATGAATGATTCTCTCACAGTGGTACTAGCCCAAAGATTAGCCGCAGACACAGGCATGTTTGCATTACGTTTTAACTTTCGTGGGGTTGGCAAAAGCCAGGGGCAGCAAACCGATGGAAGGATGGAGCCACTTGACCTCGCAGGAGCCATCAATGCTACAATAGGCATACCAGGGGTGAATCGTGACAAAGTTGCGGTTATCGGCCATGGATTTGGTGCAAATATTGCTCTCATGTACGCACCCTATGACTATGACCAGCGGATACGGACGGTTGTTGCCATTAGTCTGCTTCTATACCGAATAGGGAATGGCTTTCCTAAAGCCTTTGAACGTCCGAAGTTGTTCATTACCGGTGAGTTTGATGAGATTTGTCCCCGTCATAAACTGGAACCATTTGTTGAGCAACAACCAGGTCCTAAGGGCATGAATGTGATTACAGGGGCACGCCACCTCATGCGCGGCTACGAAGATGAGACAGCAAATGCTGTCATAAAATATATAAAGAAATGGGCGGTTATGCCGGGAGTGTAATGGGAAATGAATGTAAATAACCCATTGATCGTTCAGAGTGATAAATCTATTTTGTTAGAGGTAGATCATGCACTGCATGCGGAGGCACGCGATGCCCTGGCTCAATTCGCAGAGTTAGAAAAGTCTCCAGAACATATTCACACGTATCGTCTCTCACCGCTCTCGCTTTGGAATGCTGCCGCAGGTGGTATGAATGCAGAGATGGTTCTTGAACTTCTCACGCTCTATAGCAAATATGCTATTCCATCGAATATTATTGTTGATATTCGTGAATATATGGGCCGTTACGGACGTATCAAGTTGATTCGTGAAGGTGATGCTCTCTTACTTACATCAAATGACGCTGCTCTTATTGCTGAGATTCTTCATCACAGACGCACTCAACCATATTTGTTGCGTCAGTTGAATAACCATACCATCCAGGTAGATGCTGCGCGTAGAGGTCATATTAAGCAGGCACTGATCCATATTGGCTTTCCAGCAGAAGACCTGGCTGGCTATACCGATGGTTCGCCCTTGCCAATGCAGTTACGACCAATCACGCTGCAAGGCGACGAATTTGCTCCACGTAAATATCAGTACGCTGCTTCAGCGGCCTTCTATGCTGGAGGTGCACCCAGTGGAGGTAGCGGCGTTGTAGTGTTGCCTTGTGGTGCTGGTAAAACTATTGTAGGCTTAGCTGCCATGGCTGATATTCAACGCGCAACACTGATACTTTCACCCAATACAATTGCTGTACGCCAGTGGATTCAAGAAATTCTCGACAAGACAGATCTGCCACCGGAGATGGTGGGCGAGTACACAGGCGAGCGCAAGGATATTTGTCCTATCACTGTCAGTACCTACCAGATCCTCACCTATCGTCGCACAGACACCGAAGATTTCCCTCATTTCTCGCTGTTCACCAGCTTTGACTGGGGACTGATTATCTATGACGAGGTGCATTTACTTCCCGCACCGGTTTTTCGAATTACAGCAGAAATCCAGGCTCGTAGACGTCTCGGTCTCACTGCAACACTGGTACGTGAAGATGGGCGTGAAGCTGATGTCTTCAGCTTGATTGGTCCAAAAAAATATGATGTACCATGGCGCGAACTGGAGCGGCAGGGCTGGATTGCAACGGCTGAATGTCATGAAATCCGCGTCAGTATGACTGAAGACGAACAGCTAAATTATGCTATTGCAGAAGAGCGTGAGAAATATCGCCTGGCAGCAGAGAGCCCGGCTAAGTTGACTATTACTCGCCATCTAGCCCAGCGCCATGAAGATGACCAGGTACTCATTATCGGGCAATATATTGAACAGCTTAAAATCCTGGCAGAGGAACTGGAAGCGCCTCTATTGACTGGACGGACCTCCAATAAGCAAAGAGAAAAGCTGTATGATCAGTTTCGTCGCGGCGAGCTTAAACGCCTGGTGGTCAGCAAAGTGGCGAACTTCGCTATTGATCTCCCCGATGCAAACGTTGCCATCCAGGTGTCGGGGACCTTCGGTTCACGCCAGGAAGAAGCCCAACGCCTGGGTCGTATTTTGCGTCCGAAAAGCGATGGCAGCTTAGCTTACTTTTACTCTATCGTCACACGTGACACCCGTGACCAGGAATTTTCTGCCAATCGTCAATTGTTTTTGACTGAGCAAGGCTACCGGTATGTAATCGAGGATGCTGAGGAATTGCTGGTATCATAAACATATGTTATTGGAAGCTGACAAGCTCTTCCTTGACAGTCATTCCCGACGAGTGATACTCTTTTGGGGGGACGACCAGTACTTATAATTTGAGAGATGAAGAGGATACAATGGCAGGCAACTACATAGATGTATCAGACCAGGATTTCGCAGAAAAGGTACTCGAAGTACAGCAGATGGTGCTGGTAAATTTTTCGGCTGAGAGTAGTGCTGCATGTCAGATACAAGATCCAGAATTTGCAGCGATTAGCAAAGAGTACCAGGGACGTGTAGTATTTGCTAAAGTCAATACCGATAAAAATCAAGAAGTGATTAGCCAGTGGAAGATTGATGGCATCCCTACAATCATCTTTTTCAAAAGCGGCCGGGAGATTAACCGTATCAAAGGGATTATCATGCGTGATCGGTTGCGTCGTCAGATTGAAGGAGCTTTGCTTGCAAATTAGGTGAGCTGCCGGGTTGACGATCTGTTGAAGCTTCTTTCATTATGCTTCTTCATAAAAAATACTTTGCAGGGGTGAATTGTGGTTCGTTTGCATCCTATCAGGTTAGAAGCATCGTTGCATGAAACTATCTGGGGAGGACAAAGGTTAGGCAGCGATGGCTGGAAACAGTTGCCATCGCCGGAGATTAAAATTGGCGAGGCATGGGAGACTGAGATAAGCACAGTTGCCCAAAACGGCCCTTACAAAGGGAAAACGCTAGGCGCACTGGTAGACGAGTTGGGCGTTGCATTACTGGGGGAGCAGTCTATTGCTGTGTTCGGCAAGCGCTTTCCATTACTGGCAAAATTCATCGATGCTAACGCCCAGCTCTCAGTGCAGGTACATCCCGATGATAACTTTGCTGCCCAATTTGAAGGCGGCAAGTTAGGCAAAACCGAGTTCTGGTATATCCTCTCCGCGGAACCTGGTGCGACTATTGTTCATGGTTTCAAGCAACCTACCACCTCTGCTGATGTCCAACGTGCCATTGCACAGGCAACACTCGAGGAGCTTCTCCACGAAGAAGAGGTTGCAGCCGGTGATGTAATCTTTGTCCCTGCCGGCACAGTGCATGCTATAGGCAGCGGTATCATGCTCTATGAGCTACAAGAATACTCAGATATCACGTATCGTATGTACGACTACGGACGTCTCACAGCTGCTGGCACTCCCCGCGAACTACATGTACAACGATCACTTGATGTCTCACATTACCGCGTTTCTCGCAATGTTAAGGCCAGACCTGTTCAATTGCCAGGGGGAGAAAACTTTACAGAGCGCTGCCTTGTGGCCTGCCGTTATTTTGTCTCACGTGAGATTATTTTAGGCCAAAACATAGATCATCCTGGCTATATGAAAGGTCAAACTACGAGAAGTTGCTTCATCCTATCTTCGTTAGGAGCCGAGCTACAGGTGCATTACGGTGACAATTTTGCATATGCTGAAAAGCTCACACCTGGTCAGACAATGATATTACCTGCTGCTCTAGGCGCCTATCGCCTCGAAGGTAGTGGCAGGCTGGTGTTTTCGTATGTTCCCACACCGGGTGATGAAGCCTGGCGGTTATGGGAAGCACAAAATAGGAGGGGGGATTAGCAAACGCAGCTGGTTATCATTCTCGCCTACGTTTCTTACGCTCCTCTTCCAGGTCTGTCACAGAACCCTCGACGACCTTACTATCATCTACATCTGACCGTTCAAAAGAGTTAAAAGAGCGGCGCATGGTAAAACCTTGCTGCATGCGGTTGACATCTGCAACTGTTTGTGAAAAACGCCTGGTAACATTGAAAATAAATAAGGTTCCAACCAGCCCGAGCCAGACTCCTAAGCCTACAAGCAGCGTGACAACTCCTCCGATGATACCGTTGACCAGACTTTCGTAGATGACTCCTGCCAGGATAAGAAGCCAGAAAAAACGCGCAAGGACCTGCAAGGACCAATGGATGAACCAGAATACGGCCTTAACAGGATCAGCGGGCATTTCCCAGGCGGGTATCACATTACGGCTACGTTTCATGTTACTCATTGCAGCGTATCCCTCTCGCTAAGTTGCCAGCTTTGAGCTAAGCATATTGTAGCAGTAAAGACACATCTATGCTAGTAGGTCAATTTACTGTGATATGCTTTTGGCCACTCCTCAGATCACCTCCTGGCTTAAATCCTCAGCGCCTGTGGTCCCACTCCCCAACGTTTTTGTGAGAGGAGAAGCTTTTTGTTGGTCCTACGCCAGTGAAGTTGTTATACTATCCTGTCCATTCGTTGTCCTCAGCACTATATGTTGAGAATCTGTCGTAAGATCGGTCTGAAAGTGGAGGGCACCAAGCGACGGATGGAAGGGAGTTGTTGTGTATATTTGTCCCTTAAGTGTCACCCGGGTAAATGGTGCGGGAGGATTGGATAGTTCAAATGCTACATAGAGTTGATCCCCTGCTCGCGTGGAGGTAAAAGTACAGAGACTCCTTTGAGTGACAAGCATTCCATTATCAGGGAGTGCCATCATTGCATAGTTGTAAGTTATGCGACTACCTGGAGGCAATGAACGCAGTAGTTCCCAACGTGTAACCAGCCAGGGCGATTTATCCCGGTTCGATTGATATCGCTGCAGATTAAGTAACTGCAAAGCGCCAGAAAACGTTGAGGAAGCAGCAACAGTCCTTGGCGCAAGACTGGATGACACAATATACAACTGGAATGGTGGCGCGCCCAGACGCGTCGGTCGATCAATCAGTTGTGCAGAAGCGTACTGATGCAAAAGAGATAGCGTCAATTGGGCATATGGGCTGACAAGAAGCACAGCCGGACCATCAGCAACGGCAGGCAAAACCAGGCAGCGACTATCGTCAAAGAGCGTTGTTGGAGTTTGCATCTGCTGAGCAAGATAGCTGATGGCTGTTTGTGTATAGATATCAGTAGTGACATAGATCCTATTCAAGTGACGTTGTTGGGCAAGCTGGTCTGCTTCTGTCAGGGCGCGTTGGAGCGATCCAAGATCATTATATGTTTTACCATGAAGGTTGGCACCATCCGTGGCATCGATCACGGCCGCAGTAGACGTCGTAATTTGAGCGATAATAGTCAAGGCAGCTATAGTGTATAGCGCATAATGGAGACCACGCCAATACCATGCATGCCGACGCGTCCAGCTGATCAAACGGTCAAAAAACAAGCCCATGAGGATAAAAGGGCCAGGCATAAGAATCAGGAGATAGTAGGGAAAAAGAACGACAGTATGGCGTAAGAGAAATAAGAGTGGTACGATCTGCCAGATACATAGAAGCGTTAAGCCGCATCTGTAAGGATCTGCACGAAAACCTATCCACCACTTTTTTAGCCATGAGAGAGGCTTTATCTCTCGCGGAGACGTCTGTTTCTCTTCATCACCTCGCAAAGTAGCAGCGACGTCGCGGCCATGTGGTCGAGGCCACAATGCCAGTCCTCCTGCTGTTACTAAACCTCCAGCAACCAGCAACCAGAGTATATAGCGGAGCCTGGAGAGAATGGGGGCAAACAGGCGCAAGCTTGATGCAGGATTTGCGGGTATTTGATAATAAGAGCTAAAGCCGTTAGGGCTGAGAAAGAATCTATAGAAGTAGATGACAAGGTTATCAACATGAGCATGTAATTTAGCTACATTTAGAACGATTGGCACATCTGAAAATTGTGATGAGAACTCCCATATAATATATGGTGAGAAGATGACGAGTAAAGCAACAAGAGCAAAGGCAAGGTCACGCCAGCGAATCGTGCCAGGTGCAAGTAGCATGGCAACTAACAGCGGAATGGCAAGCAGAGTGGAGGTTTCATGGAGTTGATAGCAAATGCCCAGGAGCAATACAGCCGGTAAAACCCAGCCTTTGCGCCGCTCTACGACGCCATAGAAGAGGGCAAACATGAACAGAACGATCAATGGTGCCAGCATGTTTTGTTGCCACAGGAAGCGTGAGTAGTTGAGGGGTTTGGCAGCGGCAGCATAGAGAAGAGCGGCGCATATTCCCGCAAAACGTCCATAGTAACGGCGCGTGAAAAAATAGGTGAGCAGCACCGCGATAGTATTGAGTAAGCCCACCATGACAACAGCCCATAAGGGATTGGCGCTCAAAGCAGCAGGAAGCATCAAGAGATCAATAACCGCGGGTGGGTTCTCAATGCCAATGGAGGCGCGAATACCAACAATAGGCACGAGTCCAAAATGGACAGCCTCACGTGCCAGGCCAAAAATCGCCGCCTGATCACCATCAAACTCAGAGGTATCGAGATAATAGAAACGTAAAAAGCCTGCTACCAGGGCAATGACATAAATTTCCCAGGAGTAAAGCCAGGGCAATATGTCCTGCATACCAGGACGTTTTGACAATTTGTCAGAGGAACCTGACTGTGAAGGCTTTTTTTTGGGGATGGCGAGGCTCATGCCAGTAAAACCTTCCGCACTGCATCGATGGTCGCCTCAACCATCGTCCCATCATTGCCTTGAGGAATACCCGTTATACTATCCTTCAGCAGGTTACCTGTGAGGATACCCACTACGCGTTCATCGCGTTTGATTACACCCCGTCCCACCAGCTTACGTATACCAGCAAGGGTTGCCGCGGAAGCAGGCTCGCAGCCAATACCGGCACAATCGATGACCCTTTTCGCTGCCAATATTTCTTCATCGGTTACTTCTTCAACAATACCATCGCTCTCTTCAATTACACGACGAGCGCGTGTATAGCTAACAGGGTTGCCAATTTTGATAGCTGAAGCCACAGTATGAGCTTGAACGTGTTCCCTTCTGGCAAAACCCTGTTTGAAGCTGCGGTAAAAGGGATTTGCACCTTCAGCTTGAATTGAAGCAAAGCGCGGTATATGGCTGATTAACGAGAGTTCATACGCCTGGCGAAAGGCTTTGCCGATCGCCGAAGTATTACCAAGATTACCGGCTGGCAGCACCAGCCAATCAGGAGGCTGCCAGTCAAGCTGTTGCAAGATCTCAAAGCCAATGGCTTTTTGTCCTTCAACACGGAAAGGATTCAGGGAGTTGAGCAAATAGATATCAAGTTCAGCGCAGACTTGTTCGACCAGTTGCATAGCGGCGTCAAAGTCGCCATCTATCTGGATGGTTGTCGCACCATAAGCCAGCGTTTGTGCCAACTTGCCACCAGCAACATTGCCTGCTGGCAAAAAGACAATACCGCGCATACCTGCCTGTGCAGCATACGAGGCAAGCGATGCGGATGTGTTTCCAGTTGAGGCACAGGCTACGGCCTGTGCGCCTAGCAAACGGGCCATGGTTACGCCTACAGTCATACCACGATCTTTGAAGCTACCCGTGGGATTTTCACCCTCATGCTTTAAAAAGAGTCGCTCCAGTCCAGCGTAAATACCAATCTGCCGGTGACCAACACGACTTGGACCACAGTTTTCCATCCCCACTGGGTAGAGCGTTGTATTGCCTTCGGGCCGACTAACGATGTATTGTTCAGGAGCCGGTAGGATTAGTTCACGATAGCGCCAGACACCACTATGGTCCAGCAAAAGTTTATCCGCGCTAGTAGACCAGATAGGAGGAATAGAGGCTCGCTCGTCAAAAATTTGACGCAACTTTGCCCCAGCAGGAGGTACCTGATCGCTATCAGTTTCAAAGTTCAAGTACTCATTAAGTGAAGGAGTTGTCTGGCTCTGGCTGCGAGGGCGGCTAAACTTCGTCTCTACGTCGAGGACACCGCCACAATCACAACGATAGCGCGGAGAAGCGCCAACCTCTATACCTGGATAGAGGGCGGCGCATTCGACACATCGCAATGAAACTGTACTTAAGGCCTCAACAGCCTCCGCGGCCTGGACATTATTGGTTAAGTGGGAGTTCTTCACTTGACCTGGCTGGTGGCCAGTAGAATTGGTCTTCATTACGGGCAGTTGCTTCCTTTCTCATGCGGCTCCGAGATGTATTGAGTATTCGTGCTCCATGCTGATCTGCACGTAAAATGGCTCCCGTTCCTTCAACGCCTGCCGCACGAGCAGTTTTCTGCATAGCTTGCAACACCTCTCTAAAACGAGAGCTGGCGAGAGCAATTAATGATGAGCCACCACCAGAAAGACTAGCTCCGTGTGCTCCGGCAGCAATTGCCGCATTGATAATATCAGGCATAGCCGGGAAAAGCGCCTGACGATATGGCTGGTGCAAGCGATCCTGCATAGCCTCGCCAATTAACTCATACCGCCCGGTCTGTAGCGCGGTCAGGAGTAATGCCACCCGCCCAGTATTAAAGGTCACATCGGCTTTTGAATAGCTAGCGGGCAATAACTTTCTTCCAGCTACCGTATCCATCGGAAATGATGGTGTGAAAATGATTGCCTTAAGCGCATCCGGAAACGGTGTTTTCACCGCGCGGATCTTTCCATCTACGTTGGTCGTTGCGACCAGGCCGCCTAATAAAGCAGGAGCCACGTTATCGGGATGATTGCCTGCTTCGGCCTCCACTGCTAGTTCTAATAGTTCTTCTTTGCTTGCAGCCCTGTCTTGCAAGCGCAAGAATTCATTCGCAACGACCAGTCCACCTACTACTGCGGTAGCACTGCTTCCGAGACCACAGCCAGGTGGAATGTGGATAATCATACGAATGCGCACAGCAGGCAGTTTCACCTGTTGTCGCTCAAATAGCAAAGCGAAAGAGCGAAAAAATAGGTTATCCGCTCCTGTAGAAAGGCCTGTGCCTAATGTACCTTGCACCTCAATACTTGGAAGATGCGGATCACCGCCGCTTTCTTCCACCTGAAAACGATTATAGAGTTGTAGAGCCAATCCCAGACTATCAAAACCTGGTCCCAGGTTAGCCGAGGTGGCTGGCGTTAAAACCGTGACTGAGGCAGGAAATACCAGTGCCATCGCCAGTACCCTGCCTTTCTGATGAAACACGCATAAATTATTCCTTTGTAGACAAGACTATTTTATCATGAATAACAACAATTGTAACTGCGTAAGTACGAAAGTCACACTTAGTAATCAGCCAGGACGGCACCTGTATTCGCCGAAGTGACCATTGCGGCATAGCGACGCAGCCATGAGCTCTTCACACGCTCACGGGAGTAAGAAACCGTCTTGAGGCGCTGCTGGATTTGTTCGGGAGTCAGCTCTACATCGAGGCGACACTCGAACAGATCGATGTTGATCATATCTCCATCAAGCAGGGCTGCAATAGGACCACCAGCAGCCGCCTCAGGAGAAACGTGACCAATGCATGCTCCACGGGTACCGCCAGAGAAACGACCATCGGTGATAAGTGCCACTTTCTCGCCCAGGCCCATACCCATAATGTTCGCAGTGGGTGCAAGCATCTCTTGCATACCTGGACCTCCGCGTGGCCCCTCATAGCGAATTACCACGACATCTCCAGCCTGGACCTGACCATTCAAGATGCCCGCACAGGCTTCTTCCTGAGAGTTGAAGATTCGTGCCGGGCCGCAGTGACGCTTCATCGTGGGCGCTACAGCTGCTACTTTGACTATAGCTCCATCAGGCGCAAGATTACCAAAGAGGACTGCTAATCCGCCCCGCTCACTATGTGGATTGTCCAGGGGATGGATAACTTCAGGATCTTCGATCTGAGCATCGGCAATATTCTCACCCAGTGTCTTCAGGGTGACGGTAGGTCGATCCAGGTTCAGCGCTCCTGGTTTCTGCGCAAGTTCGTGTAAAATTGCGCTGATTCCTCCGGCGCGGTTCACGTCTTCCATATGCCACTGACCAGAAGGGCTGACTTTGCAGATATGTGGGGTGCGAGCCGCGACCTGGTTGATACGTTCCAACGAATACTCTATACCGGCTTCACGGGCCAGGGCCAGGGTATGTAAAACTGTATTTGTTGAGCCACCCATGGCCATATCAAGGGCAAAAGCGTTATCAATGCTCTCAACATTGACGATCTTGCGCGGTGTCAAATTTGCTTCAATCAAACGCATGATCATATGGCCCGCTTTCCGTGCCAGTTCTTTACGTTCCTCGCTTATCGCAAGATATGATCCATTGCCTGGCAAGGCCAGACCAAGGGCCTCCATCAGGCAGTTCATAGAGTTGGCAGTAAACATCCCGGAACACGAGCCGCACGTTGGGCAAGCCTGCTGTTCCAGTTCCAATAATTCCTGGTCATTGATCTTACCTGCCTGATATGCTCCCACGCCTTCAAAGATGCTAATAAGGTCAACAGAACGCCCATCAGCCAACTTACCCGCAGCCATTGGTCCGCCGCTAACAAAAATAGTGGGAATATCGATGCGCATGGCAGCCATAAGCATGCCAGGCACGATCTTATCACAGTTGGGTATACAGACCATACCATCAAATCGATGAGCCTCAACCATCGTCTCAACGCAGTCCGCGATCAATTCTCGGCTGGGCAACGAGTATTTCATGCCAATATGTCCCATAGCAATACCATCATCAACCCCAATGGTATTAAATTCAAATGGGACGCCTCCTGCTGCACGAATGGCCTCTTTGACAAATTTACCAAAAGCTTGCAGGTGTACATGTCCTGGCACAACATCGACATACGAGTTGCAGACGGCAATAAACGGTTTTTGAAAATCGTTTTCACCAACTACACCGGTCGCGCGCAGCAATCCCCGGTGTGGAGCTCGCTCAAAACCGAGCTTGATCTGATCTGAACGCATATTTATTCCTTCTGGATTTGCTCCTACTAATTCTCATAAACTGGTGTTACCCAGTCACGATACCGCTCATCCTCACCCCGGCAAGCTTTGAGATAGCTCGCTTGCAGTTGCATGGTGAATGCTCCAGGGCGTCCTGTTCCCACCGGCCGATTGTCTACGCTCGCGACCGGTGAAACCTGCACGCCAGTTCCACACAAGAACATCTCATCAGCGGCATAAAGTTCTGTGCGATCAATGCGCCGCTCTTCCACCGTCATACCAAACTCTTTACCGACCATCTCAATCAAACAGTTGCGCGTGATACCCTCAAGAATATCATCAGAGATGGCAGGCGTAATAAGTTTACCCTTGCGGAGGATAAAAAGATTGCATGAGCTGCCCTCAGAAACGAAGCCGTCGTGGGTGAGCAAAATAGCTTCATCAAAGCCCGCGGCAGTGGCATCATCTACAGCAAGAGAGCTATTGATGTATGCTCCCGAAACCTTGGCACGGATAGGCATAGCGTTACTGTTGGCGCGCCGCCAGGATGAGGTACAGACCCTCAAGCCAGCATCGATGTCAACATAGTTGCCCATGGCAAATGTATAGATAGTGACGGCGTCTTCGAGCGAATTCAATGTGAGTTTGATTGTGCGTGCTGCTTTATATGTCAATGGGCGCACGTAGACATCCGAACGATAGCCATGCTTACGCACGAGTTCAACCGTGATCTGGCAGAGATCATCAACGCTTTCGCGCGGATGCATGCGCAGAGTATTCCAGGAATCGGCCATACGTTCATAATGTTCCCGCAGTTTGAGCAGGTAGAGTTGTCCCTGATCAGCATTCCAATAAGCTCGAATACCTTCAAAGCAGGCGGTACCATACTGTAATGCATGGGTTGTTACGCTTATTTTGGCTTCACTCATGGGAACAATCTTCCCTTCAAAGTAAGCATAGCCTTCTTCAAGGTCAAGAACAGGTACCCTGGGTGCCTCTGCTTTTACCGGCTGGCCGTTATTTTGTGTTGGCGAAGCATGAGTCTGTGTCACGAAGTTGCTCCTTGGGTTCAAGACCGTTGTGGGGACTTGGTGTATCGCGTCCAAATTAGTATGAACGCGATACACCAGGTTCCTACAAAGCGTAGGTCATACACCAGCGGGTGTTTCCATTCCACTTTCGACAATATAAAGCAGATCGGAGTCAGTAATATGCTTTTTATAATCAGCCATACTGACAAAACGACGATAGGCTACTTTGAGCTGTTCTGCAGTGAGTTTATAGCCCAGTTGCCGTAAACGAGCATCGAGACCGTGCCGCCCAGAGTGTTTGCCCAGAACCAGTTTGGTGTCGGTCCAACCCACAGATTGAGGGGTCATGATCTCATAGGTCAGGCGATGCTTGAGCATACCATCCTGATGAATACCCGCTTCATGAGCGAAGGCATTTGCTCCAACTACGGCTTTATTAGGTTGTACAGGAATACCTGTCAAGTTACTTACAAGTTGGCTGGTGGGCAATAACTCGAGCGCATTGACACGTGTATCGACATTCCCAAAAACTTCTGGGCGGGTACGCAAGGCCATAACGACCTCTTCTATCGCGGTATTACCCGCCCGCTCGCCGATACCGTTAACAGTAACCTCAACCTGGCGCGCACCAGCTTTAATAGCTGCCAGAGTGTTTGCTGTCGCCATACCTAGATCATCGTGACAATGGGCGCTCATAACCACATCTTCCATACCCGGCACACGTTCACGCACGTAACGGAAGAGGGATTCATATTCATGAGGTAGAATATACCCCACTGTGTCAGGTATATTGATAGTTGTGGCTCCCGATTTGATTGCGGCTTCAAAAACACGACAGAGATAGTCCCAATCGCTGCGAGTGGCATCCTCCGCGGAAAATTCAACGGTAGGGCAGAGATTGCGTGCGTAGGCAACCATAGCCGTTACCTGTTTGAGAGCATCCTCAGGCCCCATTTTCAACTTATGTTTGAGATGAATTTCAGAGGTGGCAAGAAACACATGAATTACTGGTTGCTCAGCTCCACGAATTCCTTCCCAGGCTGCGTCGATATCGCTGGTATTTGCACGTGCGAGACTCGCAATAGCCACACCAGAAGTACGACGAGCAATCTCTTTGACCGCTGCCAGATCACCGGGTGAGGAAGCAGAGAAACCCGCCTCAATGATGTCGACGTTGAGGCACTCAAGTTGTTCGGCGACCTGGATCTTCTCCTCGGTAGTCATGGTAGCGCCCGGTGACTGTTCACCATCACGCAAAGTTGTATCAAAAATTCGAATTTTCGTTGGCTCTGTCATGATTATTTCCCTTGTTCTCAGTTCTTTGTCTTTGCTTCGGCAATCTCAGGTTTCTTTACGGGTGAGTTCAACCAGGGCATCATGGCGCGTAGTTCACTACCTACCTGCTCAATCTGGTGCTGGGCATTGCTACGGCGCATGGCCTGGAAACTGGGGCGACCAGCCTGATTTTCTAGAATCCAGCGTGTGGCAAAGCTGCCGTCCTGAATTTCGTGCAGGACCTTGCGCATTTCTTCACGTGTGTGCTGATCGATGATGCGCGGTCCTGAAACATAGTCACCATACTCGGCGGTATCGCTGATCGAGTAGCGCATGTAGCCCATACCACCCTGATACATCAGGTCTACAATGAGTTTCATTTCGTGCATACATTCAAAGTACGCTACCTCTGGCTGATAACCGGCCTCGACCAGGGTCTCGAAACCTGTGCGGATCAGGGATGTAACGCCACCGCACAAGACAGCTTGTTCACCAAAGAGATCAGTTTCGGTCTCTTCGGCAATAGTTGTGCGCAAGACGCCTGCTCTTGTACAGCCGATCGCACGGGCATAGGCCAGGGTCATAGCCTGTGCATTCCCTGTGGCATCCTGATGAACAGCCCATAGAGCGGGAACGCCGACACCCTCCGTGAAAAGACGGCGCAGCATATGGCCGGGGCTTTTAGGGGCAACCATCGCGACGTCCACATCGGCGGGTGGAACTATCTGCGAGTAATGCAGGCTGAAGCCATGAGCTGTCATGAGCATTTTGCCGGGTGCCAGGCCAGGACGAATATCTCGCTCAAATACTTCGCGGTGATGCTGATCCGGAATAAGAATCATGATGACATCAGCCTGCTCTGCTGCCACAGCGGCTGTTACAACCTCGAGACCATCGGCTTGCGCTTTTTCACGGCTCTTACTGTCTGTGGGTAGTCCCACAACGACATTGCAGCCGTTATCGCGCATATTGAGGGCATGGGCATGACCCTGGCTCCCATAGCCAATGACGGCTATCCGTTTGCCTTGTATAAGTTCGAGCTTGGCATCCGCGTCATAGTAAACGTTTGGCATAATTGTGTTGTTCTCCTTCAATAAATCAAATTACTGGGGACCGTATGGGTCACTCCTAAGATATACTCATTGCTCTCACCTGAGAGGCATTCATACAGCTTTAGATATTGCCGCTACCGCGGGTCATTGCCAGGCAACCTGTACGAGCGACTTCACGAACACCGTAAGGCTGCAACTGCTCAACCAATTTTTCAACTTTATCAATGCTGCCTGTTACCTCAAAGGTAACAGTTTCCTGGTCCATATCTACTGGATGTGCACCGAAAAGATGACCTAGCTCAATAATCTCAGGCTGCTGAGATACCCCACTATTCACTTTAATAAGTGCTAATTCTCGTGAAACTGCCTGTTCTGCTGACAGGTTAATAACACGTCGGACATCGACAATTTTGCGTAGCTGCTCCACTAGCTGTTCGACTCCCACTTCGGAGTCGTCCATCATGACCGTGATGCGTATCACATTTGGAACTTCACTTCGTCCGATGGTTAGAGTCTGCATATTTGAACGTCGACGACGAAGCAGACCTACGATACGGTCAAGTGCACCGTGACGGTCATCAGCTAACACGACCAGGATATGTGAGCGCCCACCACCTTGGGGAGCATTTTCCTGACCGGCTCGCGCAGGGGAAGCAGTCTGATTAGTCATGGCTCTTGCTTTCCTCTCCAGTTTCTTCAATCATAGTGGTGATACTAGCGCCAGGAGGAACCATAGGATAGACATTTGACTCTGGCTCAATCACAAAATCAATAATCACAGTCCCCTCTGTGTGCATCGCAGTATGAATTGCCGCCCGTACATCCTCGCGCCTGGTGATACGCATACCGGTCAGTCCATAGGCATCGGCAAGCTTCACATAGTCGGGGCCAGTTATAGGCGTCTCCGAGTAGTTACCCGAGTGGAAGAACTGCTGCCACTGACGTACCATCCCCAGGTAACCATTGTTCATAATAGCAACTTTGACCGCGATACCCTGCTGTCGCAAGGTAGCTAATTCCTGGATATTCATCTGAATGCCACCATCGCCAGCTACAGCCCACACAGAGTCGTCCGGCATACCCATTTTGACGCCCATGGCGGCAGGCAGAGCAAAACCCATCGTACCCAGGCCACCAGAGGTAATGTGGCTATTGGGCCGGGTCCATGAATAACAGCGGGCTGTCCACATCTGGTGCTGTCCCACATCAGTGACAACGATAGCCTCTCCACCTGTTTCAGCTCGAATCGCATCCAGAATGGATATTGGGTCTGGATACTCCTGGTTGCGTTTAACCTGTGTACTGCGCTCGGCATCACGAGCTTCCCAGGTACGAATTTCATTCATCCATGTAGCATGGTCCGCGGGTTTGACTGCTTCGGTTAAAGCAGCCAGAGCTTCCCTGGCGTCGGCCACTATAGGTACAGTGGCAACCTTGACCTTGTGCATCTCAGATGGATCAATGTCAATATGAATAATGTCAGCCTTTGGAGCAAATTCGCTCACTTTGCCCGTAACCCGGTCATCGAAGCGCAGCCCAACACCCACAATGAGATCAGCTTGACCGATGGCGCGGTTGACATGGGCGGGGCCATGCATACCAGGCATACCAATGGCCAGAGGATGAGTCTCAGGAAAAGCGCTGAGGCCGAGCAGGGTGGTAATCACAGGGATATTCGTCTTTTCAGCGAACGCACATAATTCAGCATAAGCATTCGCCAGGATAATACCGTGACCCGACATAATGAGTGGACGTTGCGCAGTGGCAATCAACTTGGCAGCTTGCTCAATGGACGCGCTTGAAAGCTCAGGTGCGCGGGTAGTACGAAAATACTCAAGCGATTTGACCGCATCCATGGGACGATAGAATGTTTTGCTGAATTGGACGTCTTTCGGAATGTCTATCAGCACAGGTCCTGGACGACCACTAAGCGCCAATTTGAAGGCTTCGCGAACCGTATCGGCGAGATCTTCAACATTACGCACCAGGAAGTTATGCTTGGTGATTGGCTGTGTCACTCCGATGATATCGGTCTCCTGGAAAGCATCACGCCCAATTAAATTTCGCGCCACCTGTCCGGTAATGGCAACAATGGGTGTAGAGTCCATAAAAGCGGTCGCCAGTCCCGTGACCAGGTTGGTGGCACCTGGACCACTTGTTGCGACACACACGCCTACTTTGCCAGTTGCACGAGCATAGCCATCGGCAGCATGTGCTGCTGCCTGTTCATGTCGCACCAGAATATGACGCAAGGATGGATAAGAAGTCAATGCATCATAAAAAGGCATAATTGTGCCGCCAGGATAGCCAAACAGTAAATCAACACCTTCACGCATCAGAGCCTCACAAAGAATATGGCTACCTGCCAGTTCGCGCATTTCGTCTGTATGCTGTTGAGTCGTGCTCTCAGTCGCGTGGCCAGCGGGAGCAAATGGGGCTGTATTCTGCTTTTGGGCAATAGATGTAGTAATACCCATAAATAATAACTCCTTTCGCGTTTCACCGAGATTAAAACCAGGAAAAAACAATAAAACAACGAGGACCGTCCGTACCGGGAGGTCCTCGTTGTTAGGTTACCTTCTTTGGATTGGTTGCGCCGTTGCTTCCTTTTAGTCTCCCTGCGTTGTACTTGTGCCTGTTCCCTTGATAAGCCCTACCAGATCAAATTGTCCGGTAAGGCCGCTAAGGCTAATAAGGACACCAAGAAGAACGAGGGTAAGGCTAAGGAAAAGCACCGCAGCAATTAAAGAAACCGACGTGTATACGTCGGTTCTGAAAATAATGATGCTTGCAGCAGTAGTCATGCACATAAAAGGCATACAAGAGGGCATACGTCTCGCGCGGTCACGACCAGCAAACACCGCTGGCTGATAACGAGCGCAATTTGTTGCGGACATGGACTTACTCCAATACTGCTGCGTAAAACTCTTCTTAAGACATTTTATCAATCCAGTAACTACAACAGCAACCTTGCTGGAGTTTTTCTATATGATTGTCTTCTGTTGTTTCTGAGCATACACGAAGTACCTATCACTTGTCAACCCCATAATTTTAGAGTTCAGGTGATGAAACGATATTTTTTGCAGAAATTCGGGCATTCTATAATACATATGTCATCTGTAAGGCAACGCTTCTCCTGAGCTCTCAATAACATGTACGGCATTGATCCTGTAACATATGGGTCATATGACACTGATCGGTAGGATACGTTGGGTATATACTATTCCACAATAGATGTGTTCTATCGTTATGATAGTACTTAATACATTTCTGATTATATCGACATCCGGAGATACCGGACGATGAAGGAGGCACTATGTTACGTGGTCTCTATCGATTTTACCTCTACGTGGTCTTTATTGCTATGTTGTTCTTCGCGGTCAGTGGGGTACAACGTGTTCTGCAAATATTGCTGGCGCAGACGCCACTCAAAAGCCAGTATGAGACGGCACCAAGTCACAGCGATGTGGTACAGGCGGTCGTTTATGCCGCGATAGCAGTGTTTACTGCGGCAATCATCGGCGGGTTACACTACTGGCTGATCCGTCGTGATATACGCAGCGATGCCAGTGCAGGGAGTGGCGGCATCCGCTCATTCTTCTTGAACTTTGTCGAGGCTATCATCCTACCGATAGCCGTAGGCACAGGTGCGTTTTCGATTACCATGTTTGGGATACAAAACTCTTATGGCTCAACTAGCGCAATTTCCTACACGATTACGACCCTTGCCGCGTTCGCATTTCTCGAATGGGAACGCCGGCGTTCCCAGGCTGGCCCTGGTGCGCCGATCATCTTCCAACGCCTGCATCTCTATGGTGTGCAACTTATTCTACTCTTCATCCTCACCACTAGTTGGCTCAGTACAATAGGGCAACTTTTCGATAGTCTCTTCTTTGGCGGCCGTGGAACCCATACAACACCATGTGGCGGCTTTAGTACCTGTCCCGGTTCCGGTCCAAACTTGCTCAGCTTAGTCCTCAGTATGCTCCTGGTTGTGTTTTTCTGGCTTGGCTATAGCTTTTTGAGTCGCGACGATACATCGTCGATGATACGGCGCGTCATGCATCTTATCAGCCTGGGATATGGTATTATCTTTATCATTATTGGTATATACCGCGGTCTGGAATTAATAGTTCTTGCTCTTCTCAAAATGCCTGCCGACTTGAGCAACTTTTCGGGACCATTCGCCGAATACGATGTGCTCTCACCGCTAAGCCTGGGTGTATTGATCATTGCCGCATATGGGTTATGGTTGCGCAAGGCAGCACACACCCAACCCCAAAAAGAAGAGACAACAGTATCCTTGATTGGTCATGCCATCGCGGCAGCTCTGTTCGGTGTAACCTTCTGGTATGGATGTGGACTGCTTATATTCAATTTGCTAGAGCAAGCTGCGCCTTCAAACACGAAATTGACGACCGAAGGATGGGCCACAGCTTATGCCGTTCTATTCAGTGGCATCGCCTACATTCCCCTGGATATATTCTTACGCAGGCGCAGCGAAAAGTTGGGGATAGGTGCGCCCCTGCGAGGCTTCGTTTTCGCTCTCTTAGGAGGCGGGATCCTGGCGCTTGCCATTGGTGGAGCAACGGCGCTTTATGCATATGGTACATCCTTGCTAGGCACACCTTTTGACAACTGGCCCTACGTGGCCCATGGCGGTGCAGCTGCCTTCATAGTTGGTGTAGCTGTCGTAGCCATTTACTCCTGGGTAAGCCTGCGCGAGAATTTCTTTGGCCGCTCCAAGAAGCAACAACCGGCAGCAGTTGTTGCACCTTCACCGGCAACAAACCCAACAGAAGTCGCACCTGCCGTACCATCTGAAACTTCGCAAGAAGCCCCGACAGCACAAGCCATCCCGCTTATCTCTACTTCTATTGCGGAAATTGTGGATGCCCTGCTTGCTGGCAAAATCACACGCAGCGAAGCTATCACACGTATTGAGGCACTGGTAGAACAGAAGGTATAAGGCAACGAACTTCAGTGCATATATATCTTTGAGAAGGAACGGATGGTTGTGATCTGGTTTTTGCCCTCGATACTGCAATTCAAGGCTGCTTCAGAGCAAGCGGGTAGTTGCGCAGACAGGTATATATTGCGCCTGTACGCCCAGGCTCGCTCTTCATGACGCTTACCTGTTGTACATGAGACACGGCAGAGGAAGGGGCAAACTGTGGTGAATGCAAAATACGCTGGAGGCGTTGTTGCTCTTCGGCTTGCAAGGATATCTTGATGCGAGCCAGAGTCAGGTGGGGAGAAAAGGCACGTTTCTCAACCTCAAATCCTCGTTGTTCGAGCTCCTTGTTGAGAGCGCGGTGCACATTTTGTAACCTTCCTGAGGTTTCCTCGATACCCACCCAGAGCACACGTGGTTGACGGGGAGAACCAAAGATACCTAGATGAGAAAGGCGATAATCAAAAGGAGCACCATGCTGCGCGGCAACCTCGGCAGCCTGGGAGGCCTGCAAAAGCTGTTCATCGCTCAATTCACCAAGAAAAGCCAGGGTCAGGTGAATCCCGCTGGGATTCACCCAACTAAATCTGGGCAGCTCCGCGGCTACCTGGCGAATTGTCTCGCGCAGGTGGCGCTGCAGAGCTTCATCGAGTTCAAGAGCGATAAAGGTACGTGTCATGCTGCAAACAACATTTCATCCAATTCTTTGCCATCAATGGTTTCAACCTCGATCAGATGCTCAGAGATGGCAATAAGTTTGTCCTTGCGCTCACGCAGGATATTGAGCGCGGTGGCATAGGCCTGCTCGACCAGAAGGCCAACCTCTTGATCAATTTTGGCCGCCGTCTCCGCACTGATAGAAGCGCTGCCATCAGCATTCTGCTTAAGGGCAACATTACCCAGGGGGCTCATACCAAACTCACAGACCATACGCCGGGCAACATTGGTAACATACTCGATATCCTGGCTGGCTCCTGTCGTGATATCACCGAAGATAATCTCCTCAGAGGCACGTCCACCCATTGCACCGGCCATCTTTGCCAGCAGTTCCGAACGGCGCATCAAGTAGCGATCCTCAGAGGGAGCCTGGACAGTGATACCAAGAGCCATGCCTCTGGCGATTGCCTGTACCTTGCGCACAGGGTCCGCACCTGGCATGGAACGCATGACAATCGCATGACCTACTTCATGATAGGCTATAATTGATTTTTCAGCCTCAGTGATCACGCGGCTCTTGCGCTCTGGTCCGGCCATCACACGCAGGATTGACTCGTCAAGGTCAGACTGATCGATCAGAGTTTTGCTATAGCGTGCCGCTAGCAGGGCAGCCTCGTTCAAAAGATTGGCAAGGTCAGCACCGGAGAAACCTGCCGTCTGGCGTGCCAGTTCATGCATGGTCACATCGCTATGCAAAGGCTTGCCCTTGGCATGGACTTCAAGAATAGCGAGACGACCACGAATATCTGGCTTATCAAGCATGACCTGGCGGTCAAAGCGGCCTGGACGCAGGAGAGCAGAGTCAAGCACATCTGGACGGTTCGTGGCAGCAATGACCACAACATTGGCCTGTTTGTCAAAGCCATCCATCTCCACTAACAATTGGTTGAGCGTCTGTTCACGCTCGTCATTACCACCGGGACCTGAGTTGTTACGCTGGCGTCCGACAGCATCAATTTCGTCGACAAAGACAATGCAGGGAGCATGTTCTTTGGCTTCTTTGAACAAGTCGCGCACGCGCGCTGCACCGACACCCACAAACATTTCCACAAATTCAGAGCCGCTCACACTGTAGAAGGAGACTCCCGCCTCGCCTGCAACGGCCCGCGAAATAAGCGTCTTACCTGTGCCAGGAGCACCAACAAGGAGCACACCTTTGGGGGTTCTTGCCCCCATAGCGGTAAAACGCGCTGGATGTTTCAAAAACTCAACAATCTCTTCAAGCTCTGTTTTAGCTTCTTCGACGCCGGCAACATCCCGGAAAAGCACAGAGGGACGTGATTCGTTAAAACGCTTGGCTTTTGAACGAGCAAAAGGTGTTGCTTGCCCACCTATGCCGCCCATACCACCAACACCTCGACGCATGATAAAGATTATACATCCCACTACTAGAGCTATCAATAGCACCTCAGCCAAAGATTGCTGCCATTGCGTACTTTGTCCATTATCAATGGAAACAGTGACGCCGTCATGCCGAAGTATATCTGTAACTATCTCCCCATCTTCTTTATATGCATGATACTTTTGACCATTCGTACCTGTAGCCATAATATCGTTGCCACTAATCACTACCGACTGTAACTTGTGATGGTCAGCCATATTAAGCACATCAGTAATGGGCTTGTCTATCGTGTTATTACGCCCTAAAGATACATTTGCAACACGTGAGATGATAAAACCTAAGACGATAACACCTATGACAGCAAGGGCAATTGGAGCGCCATAGCGCACTAAACGCGAACGTTTCTTAGTGGCCTTTTGAGGAGTTGGGCCCTTGGGATTCTGGTCATCTTGTCGAGGTAATTTCATGCAGCCTTACTACACCCTTCTATGTTTAGAACACACAGATATACACTTCTTTTACTGGAGTATATGTTTCTTTTTGTATCTTGGTACGTCTTTGTAACTCAAGTTAACAATATGGAACTAGTATAGCCCACAAGGTACAGGTAATCAAGCACTTGTCTACCTGGTTCGCTTCGAATTAGTACCATTGGTATATTTACATCTTAATTGACCATATATATTACGATTGTCCAGCGTACTTGCTCACTTATATAGGCAATTCATACTCTCTCGTCCGAATATAAGGAGGAAGCGTCATGAAAGCGTTATGAGCCTCGTCAGAGGAACGTCCACCTCCTCTCGTCGATCCGCTCAGCTTCCCCTCTTTTGCAGTGAGGAAATGCTCTCCCACGATGTTAGTTTCGTCTTTCTCAACACATTGGTGTCTGATATCAAATCCTGATGATTACTGTACATTTAATCGGCCAGAGAAGCCAACTCGCTGTCACGCGAAAGTACACTGATTAACCGGATTTGGTATGACAGGACTTGAAAGCCGCTAGTGCAACTTGCTACGAGCGAACGCTGAACACGCTCGCATACCATAGGCATCGGAAGCTGCGCTGCTGGCGGCGACTAGTCCAAACGAACAAAGGAATATTAGTCATGTCTTGAATACTGCATCACTCATGATGCCCTTGAACGTGATAAAATAAACAAAGATGACTGGCTAGCTCACAACTGTCATTAACAATGCTGTTCTCTATTAGATTTGAGGAGCATGTGGTATGCAAGAACATCCATTACTGCCTGAACCAGTACAAACTGCGATTACGCAAGTTATGCAAATAGGCTCACGCACTCAGCCATTCAGCTCAGAAAGCATTACCAAGTCCCCGCGAATACGCGGAGCAAAGCTCGTTCATAGTGTTTGTCCTTATTGTGCAGTCGGTTGTGGATTGAACGTTTATGTCAGGGATGGCCGTGTCATTGATATTGAGGGAAATCCTGATAGCCCTATCAACCATGGCAAACTCTGTCCCAAGGGGTCGGCTACCTTCCAGTACACTGTGAACTCCAGCCGTTTGACACAAGTACTCTACCGTGCACCTTACAGTGACCACTGGGAAGTCAAACCTCTGGGTTGGGCTATGGAGCAAATTGCCCAGCGCATCAAGCAGACGCGCGACGAAACATTTATAGAGCAATTGCCAGATGGACGAGAGGTTAACCACACATTGAGCATTGCCTCATTGGGTGGCGCGACATTGGACGTTGAAGAGAATTATTTGATGAAAAAGCTCTTCAGCGGTGGCTTGGGCATCGTTTCGATTGAGAACCAGGCCCGTATATGACACAGCTCAACTGTACCCGGTCTGGGTACCACTTTAGGGCGTGGCGGTGCCACCACATTTCCGCAAGATCTTGTGAATAGCGACTGTATCTTGATCATGGGCAGCAATATGGCTGAGGCACATCCTGTAGCCTTTCCTAATGTGGTTAAGGCCAAAGAGCTTGGTGCCAAGATCATTCATATAGACCCACATTTCTCGCGCACATCCGCATTGGCAAATATGTATGTTGCCACTCGCGCAGGCAGCGATATTGTATTCCTGGGAGCTATTATCCGTTACTTGCTTGAAAGTAATAGCTACTTCCATGATTACGTCGTCCATTACACAAATGCCCCTATGCTTATTCGCGAGGATTACCAGGATGCAGAGGAGTTGGAAGGTCTCTTTTCGGGGTATGATCCCCAAACAGAGACGTATGCAGATCAGAGTAGCTGGGACTACCAGCGCAACGAACACGGACAACCATTGACCGATCCAACATTACAACATCCACAGTGCGTTTTCCAGATTATGCGCCGCCATTTCGCTCGCTACACACCAGAGATGGTGGAGCAGGTGTGCGGTGTACCACGCGAGCAATGGCTACAGGTCGTTCAGACCCTGATCGAGAACTCTGGACGCGAACGCACGACGGCCCTGTGTTATGCCGTGGGATGGACGCAGCAATCCAAGGGTGTGCAGATTATTCGCGCCGGAGCCATCATGCAGCTTCTGCTTGGTAACATTGGGCGACCTGGCGGAGGCATAATGGCTCTACGCGGTCACGCATCGATCCAGGGTTCGACGGATGTACCTACACTCTACGATCTGCTGGCTGGCTATATGCCCCAACCCAGCGCGCTGTTGTCAGCAAAACCCCAGGCTGAAGACAGTCCTAACGCGACGACCTGGGGTCACAAAAGAGATGTCAAGGCCAATGTGTTATCGCAACAGACATTGAGCGAGTATATTGACACAGCGGGTCAGAAACTGGGCTGGTGGTCCAATATCCCGGCTTATATCCGCAGCCTACTCAAAGCGTGGTATGGTGAGGCGGCCAATGAGGATGAAGGCAATCGCTGCTATCGTTGGCTGCCCAAAATCATTGGCGATCATTCTCACCTGGCGACCAGTTACGATATGCTGGATGGTAAGGTGCGCGGCTACCTGCTCTTTGGGCAGAATCCAGCTGCTGGCAGTACCAATGCGCGTATGCAACGAGAGGCGCTGAAGCAACTGGACTGGATGGTGGTACGCGACCTCTATGAAGTGGAGACGGCCGCGTTCTGGTATCGCGGACCAGAGCCGCACCCGAATGCTGTTGATCCAAGCACAATCAAGACAGAGATTTTCCTTTTACCCGCAGCGGCCTCAACTGAAAAAGAGGGCAGTTTCACCAATACCCAGCGGCTATTACAGTGGCGTGACAAAGCGGTTGATCCGTCTGGGGATGCGCGCTCGGACCTCTGGTTTGTCTACCATCTTGGCAAGCGTTTGCAGGAACTCTATGCCACGAGCAGAGAGCCCAGGGACAGGCCTATCCAGGCACTGACATGGAACTACGAGCGGGAAGAGCCGGAAGAAGGTTCGCGCATTGAAGACGAGCCCGACGCCCTGTTGGTATTAAAGGAGATCAACGGCTACTATGTTTACTCGTCCGGTCAGCCAGAAAGCACGGAGAGCCAGCAGAAGGTCTACAATCTGCGGGAAGCGCCCCATGTGCCGGGGTTCGCAGCGCTAAAAAGCGACGGCAGCACAGCCTGTGGCTCATGGATTTATAGCGGCGTCTATCCAGAACCCGGCAATAACCGTGCAGCGTCGCGCATCGCAGATGGCTATACCTTCCTGCAATGGGGCTATGCGTGGCCCGCCAACCGGCGCATCCTGTATAATCGCGCCTCGGCTGATCCCGAGGGGCGCCCCTGGTCAGAACGCAAGAAATATATCTGGTGGGACGAGCAACAAAAGAAATGGACAGGTTACGATATACCTGACTTTCCTGTTGGTAAAGCGCCTGACTATACGCCGCCCCCTGGTGCAAGCGGCATGGATGCTCATTCCGGCAGCGATCCTTTTATCATGAAACCGGACGGCAAAGGCTGGCTGTTCGCGCCCAAAGGGCTCAAAGATGGACCTCTTCCCACCCATTATGAAGCAGCAGAGTCGCCCGTTGCAAACGCACTCTACCGGCAACAGAGCAATCCAGCCGCGAAATACTTCCGTGACCGTAAGGATAACCGCCTGGCTGCGGTAGATGACAAAGCGTATCCGATTGTCATCACTACGTATCGTTTGACGGAACACCATGTCAGTGGTCCGATGACACGCTGGATGCCATGGCTCAATGCCTTGCAGCCAGCGCTCTTTGTCGAACTTAGTCCAGAGCTGGCAAACGAACGAGGTATTCACCATGGCGAGTGGATGATTATCAGCACACCTCGCGGAGAGATCGAGGCTCGTGCCATGGTCACCCAACGCATGCGTCCGTTGCATCTTCATGGGCGCACTGTGCATCAGATAGGTATGCCCTTTCACTGGGGTTTCCAGGGTAAGAGCACGGGCAGCATTACCAATGATCTTACGCATATGGTCCTGGAACCAAATGTGAGTATTGAGGAAGCCAAGGCGTTTACATGCAATGTACGCCCTGGTCGCCTGCCATAAATAGAGAAAGCAGGAGGATTCTATGGCGATTGAACCCTCTAAGCCACAGGGATTGCGCACTAACATACAAGACATGCTAGGGCTGTTCAATAAAGAGGCTGCGCCTCCACCTCAGCCAGCTCTGGGTTTTTTCACCGATACGAGTCTTTGTATCGGCTGTAAAGCCTGTGAAGTGGCCTGCAAGCAATGGAATCAACTTCCTGCCAGAGAGCCGTCGTGGACCGGCACCAGCTATGATAATACCCAGCAATTAGATGCAACTACCTGGCGGCATGTGCAATTTATCGAGAAATTTGGTCAGGAAAGGCTTCATGCAGATATGAACGGGGGGAATGGCCGCGCGCACCCAGACATTCCCCTGTTGGCGCACACCGAGGTGCCGCTGACGCCGCCAGGGACAGCCTTGCCTTTTTTCAATAGCGATCGCTGGTTGATGCGCAGCGATGTATGCAAACACTGCGCAAACGCACCCTGCCAGGAAGCCTGTCCTACAGGCGCCATCATCAGAACTGAATTTGATACGGTCTATGTCCAGCAGGATATTTGTAATGGCTGCGGCTACTGTATTGTCGCCTGTCCCTTTGGAGTGATTGCGCGCGATGAACATGGCGACCATATGGCTCACAAATGCACCCTTTGCTATGACCGTTTGAAAGACGGCATGGTTCCAGCTTGTGCGAAGGCTTGCCCAACCGATTCTATTGTCTTTGGCGAAGTGCAGCAGCTCAAAGCCCAGGCACGTGAGCGCGTGGGTTTGCTGCGCGAGCGAGGTGTAAATGAGGCCCGTCTCTACGGTGTAGATGATGACATACTGGACGGTGGGTTGAACTCATTCTTTCTCTTACTCGACGAGCCTGCCGTTTACAACCTACCTGAGAATCCCTCTCGTCCGGCAAATCATGTTGCCCCTGCGTCATTCTGGACAATCGTAGCAGGCATGGTGTTGGGGTTACTGGGCATTATTTTCTTTAAAAAAGAGTAGGAGCAATCCAGTCAGGAACCCAATCCCCCTTTTAGGGGATGGGCTTGTGTGAACAGGCTCACCTGACCAGACTCAGCTCGCAAGAGCTACGTTACGGGAGAAATTAGGTACGTTGCGGTGCGAGGCCAGCCGCAGCCTCTACGGCAAACAATTAAACAGAGGTACAAGGGTTAACTCAGTGTTGTTTGCACTAAACCTTCCAGTAACCTTGTCGAGGCCACCATTACCTACGCAAGTAGAGGCTTGGCAACAAGCAAAAAGGAACCAAGCATTTGAGTAAAGTTTTTGTCTTAGACACGAACAAGCAACAACTCAATCCGGTGCATCCTGGGAGGGCGAGATTACTGCTCACTCAGGGCAAAGCTGCCATATTCAAACGCTATCCTTTCACAATCATTCTCAAGGTTGCCATTGAGCAACCAGAGGTACACCCTCTCAGAATCAAGATCGATCCAGGGAGCAAAACCACTGGCATAGCCATCGTAAACGACGCGACAGGCGAAGTCGTTTTCGCGGCGGAACTTGCGCATCGAGGGCAAGCGATCAAGAAAGCGTTAGACGAGAGACGTGCTGTGAGACGGTCACGACGCCAGAGAAAAACCCGCTATCGCAAGGCGCGATGGCAGAACAGGCGACGGGGAAAGGGTTGGCTTGCGCCCTCTTTGGAGAGCAGAATAGCCCATGTTCTGACGTGGGTTCAACGCTTACGCCGTCTTGCTTTCATCGTGGCAATCAGTCAAGAACTGGTCAAGTTTGACTTGCAAGCGATGGATAATCCTGAAATCAGCGGCGTCAAGTATCAGCAAGGAACGCTGGCTGGCTATGAGGTCAGGGAGTATCTGCTTGAGAAGTGGAAGCGCATGTGCGCCTACTGTGGCAAAAAGAATATTCCCTTGCAGATAGAGCACATCCAGCCGCGCGCGAAAGACGGGACCCATCGGGTAAGCAACCTCTGTTTAGCCTGTGAGCAATGCAATCTCGCCAAAGGGATACAGGATATCAGGGTGTTTCTCGCGAAGAAGCCAGAGGACTTGAAGCGCATTCTTGCTCAGGCCAAAGCACCGCTCAAGGATGCAGCGGCGGTGAATACCACGCGATGGGCGCTCTCCGAGCGATTGAAGGAGGGCGGGCTGCCAGTCGAATATGGAAGCGGTGGCTTGACCAAATTCAATCGGAGCACGCGCAACCTCCCGAAGATGCACTGGCTCGATGCGGCCAATGTCGGGAAGAGCACGCCAGAGAAGCTCCAGATTCGGGGGATCATGCCCTTGCGCATCACGGCCAATGGCCACGGCTGCCGCCAGATGTGCTTGATGGATGAGACAGGCTTTCCCCGCACCAAACCCAAACAGAAGCATTTTACGCATGGGTTTCGCACTGGCGATATCGTGCGCGCCATCATTCCTGCTCAGCTCAACCATGCAGGGGTGCATGTGGGAAGACTGTCCGCCAAGGCCAAAGGCGGGTTTACCATCGCCACCGCCAAAGGCAAAATTACCGGTGTGGGAAAGAAGTATTGCCGCGTGCTCCAACGAGCTGACGGTTACGGGTACGCGCAGCAATATGCGCCTACGGGCGTCTTTCTTTCCTCCCTCAGCCTGAAGGCATGAGGGTACCCAGAAAGGATCTTTATGAAGGAAACGCCCTTTTCACAGGCAGTCACAGAGCAGCTGACATCAACCAGCCTGGTCGAGCGCCTGGCTGCTCTCACAACCGGCTACACGCCCGATCCCGCGGCTGAGGGCAAACAGCCAACGTACTATGACCATCCTGTACTGAAACAACCCTTCTGGCGTTGGGAGATTATCTGGTATTTCTTCTTTGGTGGGTTAGCGGCTGGCTGCTATATCATTGCTAGTATCGCCTCGTTATTTGGTTCTCACGAAGACCGTGCTGTCGTGCGTACAGGCTA
>Ga0209647_1000720_pt1 | contig 30255 bp, 30 predicted proteins | sample GraSoi_2013_60cm_FD_185827 | JGI IMG/M metagenome (GOLD analysis project Ga0209647, IMG submission 185827) | Grasslands soil microbial communities from the Angelo Coastal Reserve, California, USA - Sample 9_17_2013_60cm (SPAdes) (version 2) | ecosystem: Environmental > Terrestrial > Soil >... | reverse complement strand
ACTACTATAGAAATTATGCATACATAGAAATTATGCATGCATTGTTAAGTAAAAGCAACAATGCTAAAAGGATAGGTGCAGCCGCTGTATGGGCGTAAAATAAAAACGCGCAGGACATACCTGCGTTTGACATGTTGTAGGCGTTCGATCTATCGAACGCCTACAAATTATCCACTCCCTTTCCACTTGTCAAACCTGCGTGCCTGGCCTGACCTCATCGTCAGTTCGTAGCAGGAACGACGCCTTTGGCCTTCTCCTTCTTGTAGAGTGACCCTGTCCAGGGCGTGCCCAGTAGTGGGAGCAGCCAGCGGTCAACTCCGTAGTAGCCAGCGATACGCCAGGCCAGTACCAGGAAGAGCGCCAGGCCACCGATGATCGGGTTAATACTGACCGCACCGGCGAGCAGGAAGTTCGTGTTCATGAACACTCCGAAGAAGGCCGCGATACCTGTCAGGACTCCCAGGATCAGGCCGATACCGACGGCCAACTCGCCGAAGGTGACGACGTAAGACCAGAACCCGGCACCAGGCAATATAATATTCTGCAAGAACCCGGCGTACCATCCCTGAACAGCAGCGTGAGGCCCGCTTGCCTGCGCCATCGCACCATGGATAAAGCCTTGCAGAGCAGTGCCCGTGTGTGCCGTGAAGACCCAGGGTTTCCCCGTATTGGTGCCAAATGAGCTGCCAACGGTGATGTCGTAACCGGTCAGTTTTTCGAAGCCTGCAGTGAGCCACTGGTAGCCCACATATACACGTACAATTAACCAGAGCCAGGCCATGCGTGTGTCCGCAAATAGGAACCTGGCGATTTTGGGTTCGGGAATTTCTGTAGCTTCCCGGGGCTTAATGTACTTACCGATACTCATGATCTTAACTCCTCTAGTTAGAACGGAATACTTGATACTCACTCCTTGTGAGGTTCCTTTCTCTATTTTTCTTTTCCGTTCGTTCACTTAGAGGATATCCTCCTCACATCACTGCCAAATCACGGCGGCGCTATTTTTTATCACGACAATATCACAATCCACAGAGATCGATGAACAGGCGACAAAAAGCAGCCGTCGCGCGCGACGGCTGCTTTTTGTCGCCTGTTTCAGTTACTTTTCAGATACCCCACCAGCTCCTCCCACCTCACCTCCACCTGCTTACTTTCAGCCCCCATTCCCTCCGCTTGCAGATCTTTCACTGTCACAAAACCGCCCTCCAACTCCTTCTCACCGATCAACACCGCGTAGGCAGCCCCAGAGTTATTGGCCTGCTTCATCTGCGACTTCGCGCTGCGCTCGCCGTAGCCCATTTCTGCCTTGATCCCCGTATGCCGCAGTCCCGCCACCAGACGCACGGCAGCGTCCTTATATTCCGGCGCCTTGCCAAAGTAGACCACAAATGCACGTGGCCGCTCCTCCTCCGGTGGCGTGATCCCCTGTCTTTTTAGCTCCAATATAATGCGCTCGATGCCTGCGCCGAAGCCAATACCCGGCGTTGGCGGGCCTCCAAGTACCTCTGCCAGCACATCGTAACGTCCGCCGCCATTGAGCGCCAGTTTGTCGATATCGGACGTGAACTCAAAAACCGTGCGCGTATAGTAGTCCAGCCCGCGTACGATCAGCGGATCAATCTCAAACGGCACATCGTACAGCCTCAGAAAACGCTGCACGGCAGCAAAGTGCTCGCGACAAGGCTCGTCCAAGTAATCGATCATCTTCGGGGCAGCAGCGATCTTCGCCTGGTCCTGCGGCTCCTTACAGTCCAGCATGCGCAGCGGATTCTTCTGGAAACGCACCTGGCAATCCTGGCAGCACTCACTCAACAGCGGGCGATAGTAATCCCTCAAGATCTCGATGTACTGCGGGCGGCAGTTACGGTCGCCGATGCTATTGATGAAAACCCGGATTTGCTTTAAGCCAAGGTTTGTGTAGAACTGGTAGAGCAGGCCGATCATCTCGGCATCAATTGCAGGGTCGTTGTCGCCCAGTGCCTCGCAGCCGAACTGGTGGTGTTCGCGTACACGTCCCGCCTGCGGCTTATCGTGGCGAAACATCGGCTCACTCAGGTAGTACAGTTTGACAGGTTGAGCCAGGTGGGACATGCCATGCTCCAGGTAGGCACGCACAACCCCGGCCGTCCCCTCTGGACGCAGTGTCAGGTCGGCGCGGTTGCCCTCCTTGTCGGGACGATCGTCGAAACTATACATCTCTTTTTCGACGACATCGCTCCCTTCGCCAGCAGTTCGACGAAACAGCGAAGTCTCCTCCAGCACGGGCGTCTCGATACGCCGGTACCCATATAGATTCGCTATCTCTGCTGCCGCCTGCTCGACCATGCGCCAGTACGGTTGCTCGTCGGGCAGGATATCTTTGAAGCCTTGCAAGGCTTTATACTGTTCAGGCATGGATTTCCCTTCTCTTCCACCTATATTTTACTTGTGTCGCAAGTATATCAGAAATTGCCGGTGCCGTCATTTCTAAATGTTTATTTTCTTGCTCTGATGTACCTGCGCGTGAAAAGAGCGCGCAGGAAGGTGTTGCGTAGATGAGGCCAGAGCTTTTGAAGGGCCTGCTCTTCGGCGGCACCTGGTAGTTCATCAGGGGCAGCCCAGCGTTCGCGCACAAAAAGATCGGTAACACGACGTAGGGGAGCTGCTGCCCGCGGGAAGCGCCGGCTCAACACGCGGTTATATTCATAGGGTGTCTGCGATCCCTTGGGTGGTAAGCCGATCCAACTGCCGAGGCGGCAAACGCGCCAGAACATAGTAGAGGCAACAGTAGCAGCGGCATTGAGCCAGTATGCATTATACCACTTAAACAGGGCAAAAGCAAAGAAGATGATGGAGGCACATAGGATCAGCAGCGATAGCCCCAAAAAGAGATTCTGGCGTGCCTGCGCATCCAGTGAGCTAGTACCTGTACCAGAGATCGAGCCAGGGGCCGGAGTATGCTGAGAGCCTGTCTTCTGGTGCCCGGATGTTGATGTCGGATTCGGCTTGATGGGAGGCCGGTTTTGCCCGGGTGCCTGGTTGGGCTGTGTAGCAGGCGAGCCATTGAGTGAGAACCCCGGCGTGGGATCGAAATTGACCCAGCCAGAACCGGGGAAGTAGACCTGTACCCAGCTATGAGCGTCTTTACCATCAACAACCCACACCTTGCGCTGGGAATCGTAATGTCCCTGGCTGAAGCCGTTCACTACACGCGCAGGAACACCCAGCAAACGAGCCATGATGGCCATTGCGCTGGCATAGTAGGTACAGTAACCCTGGTGAGTCTGTAACAGCCACGCCACAGCATCCACGTTGCCTGGCACAGGAGGATTGTTTACGGAATACGTAAACTGTGTTGGGTCACTTAGATGTGCCTCCAGTTTCTTCATTGCATCATAGACATTCGTCGTTCCTCGTGTCCATTGCACAGCCGTATTGTGCACGCTGGGCGGGAGATCCGTGGGTGTTTGCAGATAGTATCGATCGACGACAGAAACGTTCGAGTCGTTCGACCAGAGATTCTGACCATGCTGGGGAAATAAAACAGTAGTTAAATCCTGGGCGGTAGCGGCCGAAATAGATGATGTAGCCTGGTAACGCTCTCCCTGCTTTAAAGGGTCCTGCTGTGTCCAGGCAGTGGTGATGCCATTGGTGTAGATGACTGTAGGCACGCTAAAACGCGCCGGCTGAGCGGGAGCAAAGATATAGTGCTTTGTACCATCGGGTGGAAGTTCGATGGTAATAGTGGTCGTGACCCGGTTAAAGTTGCCGGAGGTTTCCACCGGGAGTTGCGCGCCCGCTGGAAATTGCTGATTCTCATTCGAGGCCGACGATGTCCACGTGTGGCCATCAAACTTGTCATAGCTGAACCCCTCCAGGTATTGCGACTGCGACGTTGCCGAACTGGTATAGTAGAGGACTTCGCCAGGCGGCAGGTTAACACTGCCGGTGATGGAGAGCTGGTCGCCAAAGAAGTTGGCAGCGGATTGAAACGGCTGAAAGAGTGGACCTTGACCGCTTATGGGCAATTGAGCACGCGTGATAGTAGTCCACGCATTGTCCAGGTTGTTCCAAAAATTGACCCCTGTCCCGGGCTGTACCAGGTTGGAGGATACCAGGCTAATCAGCAGGATGAGCAGCATAAAGAGAGAAGAAATCCACGCAAAGCGGCGGCTGATATCCTGCAGCCATGTATGATCGGTATGCAAGCCCTCATTGGTCCACTGGTTTAGCTGGTTGACGAGTTGAATACGCGCGACCAGCAGGATCAAGGAGCCGAGCAAAATGACAACCAGGTAGGAAAAATCTTGTTTTACATAGTTGAGGTTCACCAGCATGATGGCGCAATAGACCAGGGCCACCAACCAGGGCAAATGAGCACGATAGATCAACCAGGCACCAAAGTAGCCAAGAAAGAAAGAGAGAAACGACAGATAAAAGAGAAAAATGAGCTCACCGTTCGCTGCCGCCGGCATTGCAAAGACCCCGGTGATGACCGCGCGTAAATTTTCAAGTAAGACCAGCCACGAAACATGAAATGCAACCATGCTGGTAAGCCAGATCGAAAGCCAATAGCCCCCAAGGCAGGCCCCGAGATGTAAAATGGCCTGCGGAAAACGCTGTATTTTTGCAACACATAGACCTGCCAGCAAACCTACAGCGGTGCTCCAGAGGAGTATGTAGCTATTGCCGACCCAATTGGCTGAGATAATCGAGAAGACAATGCTATAGACGGCTAAAGTCAACAGCAGCATAGCCAGCCAGCCCTCATGTGGAGCAAGCGAAAAAGTGCGTTGCCGCGGCTTGTTGGCTACAGATTGCGCGGCGTGACGTTGAGGATGTGGAGTTCGAAATTTGGTGCCGGGCACAGTAACCGGACTTCGCGTCTCTAAATTCCCCGGGGGACGAGACTCAGCTACGCTTGACCGCATCTACAGGCTCCTATGCTGCTTTGAAAATAAAAACTATTGTAGTGTACTTTATTTATCATAACATAACATGTCATGGTTTACGTTCAAGGACGCTATCTACGCGAAAAATCAGCCTGGGCATTTTGCACCATTGCCGAGTATATAAAAGTATACTCTAATTTATGCCAAATTGTTACATGTTAGACTATATAGGCCAGTTCTCATGCTTTCCTTTTGCCCTCTTTTTGTCTCTCAGCTTTCAGCCTCACGCGGTCGCGCGAGTTGCCTGCCAAAGAACGTGAGCAGGAGACTGGGAGCCAGTAAGAGACAGAACGCCCCAAAGACAAAAGATGAGGAAAGACTAACATTGGATTGTAACCATCCACCAATCGAAGGCCCAAAACTAAAACCGATGCTCCACGTGACCGAATAGAAGCCGGACAGTGTTGCGCGATGGCGATCTGAAACCTGTTCCATAGCAAAGGCAGCGTAGATTGGTTCGATCAGCGTGCGCATAAATGAGCGGGTGTACTCTCCTGCAATTGCCAGGGGCAGAGTGGGAGCAAAACCGATCAGCACCATCAAGGGCGCAGTGAGATACTGGACAGTGGTGACAACGCGCAACTTACTCCAACGTTTGACAAAAAGTGGAGCGGTGAGCGAGAAGATACCGCCAGCCAGGCCCGAAATGGTGAAAATGATGCCCAGGGGGCCGGGTAAGAGGTGGAAGCGCAGGATAAAGAACAGTTGCATGAGCGCTACGACCGCGCCCTCGCCCATCGTAAAGAGGAGATCAGGCACGAGTAATTTCACGAACAAGGCGACCGGCAGCCGTTCCCGCTTTTCATGGAGCACTGCCTCCGCCAGAGGCCCGCTATTTCTCACGTTTTCTTCCAAGACTGCTTTTGTAGCTTTCTCTGTTGCTCTGTGTGTTGTTGTGCGTTTTGGTTCGCGCAAGAACCAGAGCGGCAGCCCAAAAACAAAGGTAAACAGAGCGGCAGCGAATACGCCCCAACGCAACGCTAGCGTGCTGGCAGCAGAAACATATAGGATGCCTGCCATAACTTCAGGAATGGCACCACCTAAGAGACTGCCAAGTGAACCAATACCAAGCAAGAGGAAACTATTCAGTGCCAACACACCAACGCGCTGTCTCTCCGTCGTACTTTCAGTCAGGAGTGGTAGGTTTGTTACCCAGTAGGCAGTGGAGACGACTCCCTGCATAAAAGCACAGGACAGCAGCCAGAAAGGGGAGGTGACAAGCGCACACGCCGCAAGAAAGAGGGGAGTGAGGACAGCGGTGAGCAACAGTACCGGCTTGCGCCCGATACGATCTGCGAGCAGGCCAACAGGAACGGCGCTGATAAGCGAACCGATAGCAGGCATAGCACTAAAAACGCCGATGAAATCGGGACGGTAGCCCAGACTATGCACATAGTAATTGAGCGTCAATGCGCTGAGGCTAAGCTGAAATCCCTTGCCCGTAGTAAAAAGGAGGAGAAGATAGACATTTGTGGGTAGATGCAAGAGAGAAGATACGAGAGAGCGTTTTTGTGATGGATCTCTATCTTGATTAGTTGATTCAGAGGTATCGGGCGCCGGGGACATTATAGGTATACTCCTGACTAGACAGACATATGCCCATAACTTACCATACACCATTGTCACCAGGCAACGGTCAAATGGACAGGTGGCAGAGCCTTTCGGTTCTAAGCGAGCCACTCTCCATGACGATACTCATGACGCTTTCATGACACTTGCTCCTTATACTAGCTCCAGAGAGGACGAGGCTCGTCAGTTGGGTAGAGGCCTTTGAGCTAGGCATTATCGTGGTTGGCCTCGTCGGCGCATTTCTTGCCGGGCTGGTGATAAACCTCTTGCTTCCCAATACCACGCTTGGCTTCTTTGCCACGATAGTTGCCGCTTTCCTGGGGGCTGTCGTCCTCCTGGCAATCATGCACTTTGGCGCAGGGCTCGTAGGACGTTCGAAAACGAGTTCGTAGGTACGACGCAAGTTGTAATCAAAGAGTTAGCCAATCGAAAGGGAGAAGATTTCAATGGATGAGTTGATTAACCAGATCACAGAAAAAACCGGTATTCCCCCTGATGTAGCGAAACAAGCTGCGGACGTGGTAATTGGCTTCTTGAAGCAGAGGCTACCTGGGCCCGTCGGCGCGCAGATCGATACAGCGTTGGGAATGCAGGCCCCCGGCGATAGTGCGAACCAGGCGCAGGAGGCTAGAGGTGGGCTTGGTCATAAGCTTGGTAGTATGTTTGGGAAAAAAGACGAGTAGCTTCAACAGGTAGGTAACAGCTTCGGGTTTGTAAGTAACATGGCGCGTGGCCTCACAAGTCACTCATCTTGTGAGCCACGCACAAACAAGAACAGTTTGTTTTGTTAAATCAAAGGAGGTAATCGTCTTATGAGCGATCCAATCTCTGAAATCAAGGGGATGGTGCCCGAACTCAAGGTCAAGCTCGAAACCGAAGGCATCAAGAACACAGAGCAGTTGCTCGAGCACGCCAGGACTGCGCATCAGCGTACAGAACTGGCTCATAAAGTAGATACGACGCAAGTTGTAATCAAAGAGTTAGCCAATCGCGCTGATCTCATGCGCTTAAATGGGGTCGGCGGCATCTACGCGAACTTACTGGAAGAAGCCGGCGTGAATAGCTGCAAGGAGATGCAACACCGTGTTCCCGAGCACTTGCACACAACGCTTCAGGAAGCCCTTACAAGCAAAAAGCTGGCACAACATGTCCCAACAGTTGCTCAAATTACAGAGTGGATTGCCGAAGCAAAGACGCTTGCTGCAACCTCACCGGAGTAAGGTCCCTTTCCTATGCTGCGTTCCTCAAAAAGCGAGGAGTATAAGAACTCGGCCTGATCCCTGGTGGTCTGGTGATGGTGATCGGACCGATCACTGGTGGGTCTTTCAACACTCCAGGAGGAGGAGGACAGGAAATAATTCCTAACAAGCGAGCGGTAATCTTGACTTGACAGGCAGGTAAGCTCCTGTGCAAAGTAGTCAGAGGTTTCCATCCACCTACTTTGAAAGGAGCTTTCCCTCATGCCCCCTATCATACCCATCTCGCGCCAGTTTGACCAGTCTACCTTGGAGCAGATGCGCGATGCCGATCCCGTCGTGTCCCGCTTTGCCCTCTTTGATTGGAGCGCCATTGATCCGCCCCGCAAGCGCGGGCCAGGCTCTCCCGCCCATCCCAAGAGCGCCTCTCTCAAAAAGGAACTCATCTGGGGCTACGGCTCCGGCGTGGCGGCCGCCACTGATCCCGTCTACGGCGATGTCGTGCTGGCTGAGTTCACCCTGCCCTTCAATGAAGGCGGCGTGACCTATTACCGCCCCCTGTTCCAGCGTGCTGTCGTCGCCCTCGACCAGTTCCCGACCCATGTGACGGCCGATGCCGCCTACGACTGCTGGTATGTGTATGAGAAGGTGGCTCACCGGCAAGGGATAGCCGCCATTCCACTCAATAGCTATGGCCACGAAGCAGTGCCACGCGACCCCGATGGGACGCCCTACTGCTGGGCAGGCTTACGCATGACTCCCACCTACCAGTTTGCGCACACCAATGGCTACCGTACCCAACGCTTTTGCTGCCCACTGTTGTTTCCCCAGCCCACAGGGCAGACGTGTGAGCACGCCCAATTTGCCAAAAGCAAGGGGTGTGTGAAAGACCCCAATTGGGAGAAAGGCGGCTTGATGCGCGCCTTACTGGATCGCACGAGTCCGCTCTATCAGGCTATCTACACCCAACGCACCTCATGTGAACGCATCAACAGTCAAGCTCAGGCGCTGGGCATTGAACGACCCAAAGTACGCAATGGCCACTCCGTCGAAAACCTCAATAGCTTGATTTACCTGATTATTAATATACGGGCTTTACAAAAAGCACAATCGATCAATAAAGGACTTCTACAAATGAATTAGTTGCGACCCTCGCAAGCGGGATTGAAACACAAAGTAGTCTCTCATGTTTGCCAGGTCTACACCCTGGGCTCAAGAGGCCGCAGCCCGCGGGCGAGCGGGGGATCCCCAGGTTGCCGTCGTCGAGGTCGCCATCTCCTGCCACACTAGCTCTGCGGTGGCTCGGAGCCTTCCATCGCTCGGTCTCTCGTTCGGCCACCATGCGCAATTCATCACGCTGGACAAGCCGGGCGATGATAGCGTGCAGGACGCAGGTCAGGCGCGGGCGATGGTACGCCAGATCAGCCGGGAACTGAAGCGCCTATACGACTGCGAGGGCGTAGCCCATGTGCGCCTGTTCCTGGCCTGCCCCACCGCGCTGGCGATGGCATAAGGTATGAATCATTCGAGCTGTTGAAAATAATCGTGTAATTTCTCGCATGTCGGCTGCTCATAAGGCAGGTACACTGGCCCTAGGGTTGCTGCAAACCGACTCATATCCCTGGTGCATCATCAAGAGACCATTTCGGGAATAAGAGGCGTCCCCTGAACAACTTCCTTTTTTATGCACGAGCTGGCACAGCGATACAACAGACACAAGTGATACAAGTGATACAAATGATACAAATGATACAAACCTCATTGGAAATGCACTGGTGACACCTCTTGCATGCATCCATCTCGCGAAAAGAAGAAGGAGTGAACACGTGTTTGCTCACTCCTCTTTCTACGTCTTTCAGACAGACCTCGTCGTAGCTCTCGCTTTCTCGATCAGTCGCGCTCAATAATGGGCAGGATCAGATGCGAGGGGTGCGCGCTGTCATGAAAGACGCGGTTGACTGCCTGCACAAAATCTCTCTCCGTTTCCGTCTCAATCGACCCACCGGTGTTCGTATTGCGATCAAAGCGTGGGAAGTTGCTGCTGGACACCTCTAATCGGATGCGATGCCCGGCTTTGAAGACGTTGGAGGTGGCCCACAGATCGAGGTGCAACTCGTAGATCTGCCCCGGCTCCATCAATTTCGGCTCAGAGAACGACTCGCGATAGCGGGCACGCAGGATGCCATCAGTGAGGATCTCAGCGCAGCCATCGGGGTTCACATCGACGAGTTTGCCGGTAAAGTCAGTATCGCGTGCCGACGAGGAGACATACAACACCAGTTCGATGGGGCCGGTTACCTCCACCTGCTTCTCGAGAGTTGGTGTCGTATAGCAGAGCACATCCTCGCGTGCTTCCACGCCGCGCTGATCGCGCGGTCCCTGGTCTATACCCAGGGCAAGAGAAAGGAGCGTGGCACCTCCCACCGTCGGGACGGGATGGCGCGGGTCGTAGAGGTAGACATCCTCGGCCTCGTCTGCTGGTGTGTTGGTCGAGAGCGTCCCGTCACCCGTCGCTGTGTTGGCGTGCCCGCCGCTGTGCAGGTAATAGGGGCGATACTGCGTATCAGGCAGCGGCCAGTCGTCTTCCTCGCGCCACTGATCCAGGCCCATGACAAAGAGTTTCACCGGCTTGTCCTGCTCCACGCCGTTGCTCTCACCTTTGAGCCAGTGGTCGTACCAACGCAGTTGCACTCCGACGAGATCAGCTGCATCCATACTGGCCATCAGGCCATAGTTGCGTTCGGGGAAGATGCCCGTGAAACCTCCGTGCGACCAGGGACCGATAAGGAGTCGCTGATGCTGCCGCGCCACGGCGCTTCCCCCGCGCTGCTTCATACCGGTGTAGTTCTCCAGGGTACCACCCAGGAAGATGTCATACCAGCCGCCAATATTGAGTGCTGGCACCGTGATCTGCTCGTAGTACTCCTTATGGGCAATGCTGCGCCAGTAGTCATCGTAGCTCGGATGAGCGAGCCAGTCGAGATAGTAGGGAGCGAAGTCCCGCAGCAGAGGCATATCCACCAGAGGGAGGTGCTCAAATTGCGAGGACGGATCACTCATCACCTGCATGAGTGCGCCCATCTGTTCCATGCTGGCCTTGCCTTGCCGTAGTTGCCGTTGCAGTTCCTCCGGCACCATCCCCACCGACCAGAAGAGCGCGCACCCGAGCTCGAACACACCGCCCTGATGACGAAACGGAGTCTGATAATAGTCCGAGGTCGTGACGACGGGGGCCATGGCTCGCAGGGCTTCTGGGTGCTCCTTAGCCAGGAGCCACTGGGTGAACCCGAGGTAGGACCCTCCCACTGTGCCGACCTGGCTGCTGGACCAGGGCTGCTGGGCAATCCAGGCTACCGTATCGGCTCCATCACTCGCTTCATCGAAAATGGGGGTGAACTCGCCCTCTGAGCCAAAACGTCCCCGGCAGTCCTGGAGAACCACGGCATACCCTACCTGAACGGCTCGCAAAGCATCGATGGCTGCCTGGATCATCATCGGCAGTTCCTTGTTGTAGGGCAGCCGCGAGAGGAGGACCGGGACAGGCCCGCCCTCTGCTGGACGATAGACATCGGTGGCGAGTCGAACGCCATCGCGCATAGGGACCATGATGTTCTTCTCACCTGGCAGAAGCCACTCACCTTCTAGCAGAAGTATACAACATTGGTACTTTTCAAGAATGGCAAACTTGATCTGAAAGTGTAGACTAGACAGCAAGGTTCTTGCCAACACGCTGATTGCCGCGCCTGTGCGCGGAACAGGGGTGCCATGACCAGACGCAGATGCAAGATCATCACATGAAAGATTCTCAAGGAGAGAAAGACGGTGGAGAAAGGAGTGGAATGATACCTCTGTGGGAGTACTGTGAAGTAGCCTGGGCATCAAAGCAGATCATCATCCATGTCTACAGTGGGCGTTCTGGGGGAAACTATGAAGGCATCTTCAAGCCGGAAGAATGGGGCACCTTGCTGGCCCAATTAGGAGCCGATGGCTGGGAACTCGTCGGGGGTCGTCTCCACCAGACCAGCCAATCATTCCCTCTACTACTTTAAACGTCCTCTCGACCCTCCTGAAGTCGTCGCCTGGAAAAAGCTCACTCAAGAGGAGCTCGATGCGCGCAGACAAGAGCAGGTGGCCCAAGCGAAAGAGCAAGAGCAGCGCGCCGTTCAGTCACCCGACGGAGAGCCAGTTCAAGAGCCTTGAGTCGCCACTGGCGCAAGCCAGAGAAAAGCAGGCGGTTGACCATGGCCCGTACCGGTGCTGCCAGGCAATAACCTTTCCACATCCGCTAAGTAGTATTGGGTTCTTGCTGGCATCTCATCCAAGCAAGTATCCATGCGCGAACTACAACCCGGAACAGGAAGCAGTCACTGCCAGTAAAATATTAAAAAGCTTAACAAAAGATTGGAAGAGGCTTAGCATTTTTATTGTTGACTTGTGCGATCAAACCACTTAGTTTAATCTATAGACAGCAAATGCGAAATTAGCATTTTCTTTAGAAGAATCTAGTTAGAAATAATCCCTGTTGGACAGTAGCATTTGCGAAGGTTTCGACTAGAGAAGCAAAGAGATTAGGAGGAGTAGAATAAAATGGCACTTGCGAGTTTAGTTCTTGCAGATATTAGCCTTTCAGCAGTCATATGGTGGCTGATCGTTGGATTGGTCGCCGGTTTTCTAGCCAGCCTGGTCATGCGCGGCGGTGGCTATGGTATCGTCGGTGATATCGTTGTTGGTCTTGTCGGCGCGCTCATCGGCGGCTTCCTGGCAAGCCTGTTGGGCCTGGGCTCGAGTGGTTTGATCGGGACGATCATCGTCGCCTTTATTGGGGCGTGTATCCTGATTGCCATTCTGCGTGCAGTCGCCGGTGGCACCAGAGGTCGGCGTACACTGTCCTAAGGCAGATAGAGTTCTACTAAGTCAGGTGGGGCGACTCATTGAGTCGCCCCACTATTTTTTGCATATATCTGTTGGAACGGGCTTCTTACCTCTGACATCCCCTCAAAATTCCTCTTCGTCCCGACCCACCCGCCCCGAAGAAAGAAAAAACTTGGGGACACCCCAAACCCCGGCAGGAGACTTCGTCCCCTGCACCCCTATTTGATGAGCGGATCTCACCTCGTCCGTTATAAAAAATAGGCCACCTGGTCTATAGCATACTGGCTACTTAGCAGATGGCAAAGGCCTTACTTTTATCCTATACTGCATGTATGGTTGCCCTGCGAGGGGAGAATTTCAGGAACAGGGCAATAGCCCATCCTGGGATTGGGAGGGACCCGTATGAGACCGTCAAGGTCGAGGAGACTTTCCCATCTCGTCAATATCGGAGCCAAGACCGAACAGCTCTTGAACGAGGTGGGGATCTACACCCAGCAGGAACTGCAAGAGTTGGGGCCAGTTGAGGCATGGAGTCGTCTCAAGCGATTGCATCCCGAAACAGGAACATTCACCTGGTTATACGTCTTGCAAGGGGCACTCCTCGGTCTCCCGTGGAACAAGCTTCCGCAGGAGGTCGTAGAGAACCTGCTGGTTGAAGCACAACGGGACAATGGCTTCAGACCATTTCAGATGCCCCAGAGTGTAGAATGCCACAACAAAGCCGAGGATAAGTGACATACAAACCTGAGATCAACTCCCAGCATATTCGCCTTTTCTGGGAACGGCTCCGTAAAGGCTTGCTTCTAAGAGTTTGGTTCCGACTAGACCCGCCTGTTTTCCGAAAGTCCCTTCCATTTGTGCCCCACCGAGTTGGCATAATTCAAATACGCCTCGTTAAATCTAGTATCGCTGAGATCAACATTTTCCCCGATAAAGGGGTTTTGAATACCATATCCGATTGTGAATTTCACATTTGAAGATGCTTTAAAGTTTTATAATGTTAGTGACATTTGCTAGCAAAGCAATGGTAGTAGAAAGTAAATGAAGATGAACCATAAAGATCATGTCTATCTCTTGCAAAAAGGTGTGCCTGAACAAGGCGGCACATGGGCCGATCTCGGCTCAGGAGCAGGTGCTTTCACACTCGCGCTGGCCGATTTGCTGGGGCCGGCGGGCCAGATCTATTCCGTGGACAAGGATAAGGGTGCGCTCAGAGAGCAGGAAAGAGCCATGCGTGCTAACTTCCCCGCCATAGCCGTCCATTACATCGATGCGGATTTTACCCAGCGGCTCGATCTCCCATTGCTGGATGGCATCGTAATGGCGAACTCGCTGCATTACGTGCGCCAGAAAGACTCAGTTTTGCAGTTGGTACGCAGCTACCTGCGCCCGGGTGGGCGTTTGATCTTAGTGGAATACAATTCCGACCGCGGCAATATGTGGGTGCCCTATCCACTCTCCAATAAGACATGGGAAGCGTTGGCAGGCCGGAATGGGTTCACGGGAACCCGGTTACTTGCTACGGTTCCCAGCCGGTTTTTTGGTGAGATATACTCGGCAGTGAGTTTTAATGGCGGTTGAAAACTATGGCAGCGATTTGATAGTGGAGTAACAATTCCTGGCTACCGAACTGTTAAGGGCTGCAAAGTGCCCCCAATACATTTCAAATAAGAGACCATCTCGCTTTGTCATCCTGAGCGCAGCGCAGGATCTCTCGCCGGACAGAGATCCTGCGCTGCGCTCAGGATGACACGCCTGAATCGGCTTCGGTTGACGCGCACATCGTCTTTTGTAGATTCCTCACAATCTCCGTGATCTCCGCGAACACAAATTATAGTAAAAGGCGCCACCTGTGAGCCGTTTGTGATGTCCATCCTCTATGGCGTGATCGATTTGTGATGCCTCGACTTTATGCTTCAGTCTGTAAGTAATCTTACCTATGAGTCTTTTAGAGGAAAAGGCGTTCATCTCAGGGCCGCAAGGCTACTGGGGGTTAACACCGCTATCATTCCCGATAGGAGGTTGGTATGGCCTATCGTTTTGAGGTCAATCAACAAACGTGTATCAATTGTGGTATTTGTATGGACCTGTGCCCGGTGCGCTGCCTGGATATGACACGCCCGTCGGGGGATGGAGAACGGGCACAGGCGAACGAACTGCTCACCCCCATTCCCGGGGATGCTGCAGGCCAGTCGTACATGATGTTGACGCCTGTGCAAGTAGCGCAGTGCGTTGGATGTCAGGTGTGCGCGCAAGAATGTCCCACCAATGCTATCACCATTGAGAGCAGCGTCCAGGAAATGGTGTATGCTCATCGTGGCTCAGTGTCGTATTTGCCTCCAGAGGGCGGCTGGCAACCTCTCGACGCCTATACGCGTGCGTTCCCGGAGGAACCTGGTGAAACACCCTGGGGCAATGGACACGCCTGGCATGTCGCCGAGCGCCAGGCTACCTGGCAAACCTGGCGTACCTGGTTGGGGGAGCGCAAAGAAGACCTGCGGGCACCTTGCCAGGCGGCGTGTCCTGTCGGTACCAACGCGGGGTTGTATGTCAGCCTGATTGCCCAGGGACGCTATGACGAGGCGCTCCAGGTGGCGTCCGAACCCAACCCTTTCCCGGCCATCTGCGGTCGTGTTTGCACCGCCCCCTGTGAGGACGCGTGCCGTCGCGGTGAGTTTGACCTGCCCATTGCCATTCGCGACCTGAAACGGTTTGCCATGGACCATGGCGTACCGAGGAAGCGCAAGGTAACTCCACCTAAGCAGTGGTATAGCGAGCGCGTGGCGATCGTGGGCGCCGGTCCCACCGGGTTGAGCGCGGCCTACTACCTCGCCCGCCGCGGTTACAGAGTAACCGTCTTCGATGCGATGCCTGTTGCAGGGGGCATGATGTCCATTGGTATTCCCGATTACCGCTTGCCGCGCGAAGAATTGAATCGTGATATCGATGCTATGCGCGATCTCGGCGTTGAAATCCGGCTCAACACCGCTATTGGACTCGATGTCTCACTCGATGAATTGCAACGTGAGTATGACGCAGTCTTGCTGGCGGTTGGCGCACAGCGCAGCCAGCGCTTAGGCATCCCTGGAGAAGTGGAGTTGCATGGGGTCATCCCTGCCACCACCTTCCTCAAGGATTTCAACCTTGATCCTAATACTAAACTAGAGGGCGATGTGGCGGTAGTTGGTGGCGGCAGTACGGCGCTGGACGCCGCGCGTTCAGCCCTGCGCGCCGGTGCTCGCAGCGTGCACATTCTCTATCGTCGTACGCGTGTTGAAATGCCGGCGCAGGCCGAGGAGGTACGTGCAGCCATTGCAGAGGGCATCCAGTTACACGAGCTTGTCACTCCTGCGCAGGTACTTGGCTCAGAAGGACAGGTGAGAGGTTTACGCTGCCAGCGTATGGCGCTGAGTGATCCCGATGAAAAGGGGCGCCGCAAGCCGGTTCCCGTGCTCGGCACCGAATTCGATCTCCCGATCGATATCGTGCTGGTTGCCATTGGCGAGGCCCCTGATCCCTCCTTCTTGCCAGAAGGCACCAGCGTCGGTGTCGCGCCCTGGGGCGGCCTGCTGATCAATCCGCAGACCCTGGCTACAGGTGCACCCGGCGTCTTCGCTGCCGGCGATGTCACGTATGGCCCCAAGTCGATTATCCATGCTGCTGCGCACGGCAGGCAGGCGGCCCGGTCTATCCACGCCTACCTGCGTCATCTCCCCGTGCGGGAGGTGAACGAGATGCCGCAAGATGAGGGGGAGACCGTTTCTACTCTGCCAGCTGGTGCTGCCATCATGCTGGACTTGCGACCTACGCCACGCGAGGTGATGCCATTGAGAGGCAGCGAGGCTTCACATGATCGGTCTGTTGAATTCGCCGTAGGCTTCACCGAAGAACAGGCGCGGCGCGAGGCCAGTCGCTGCCTGCGCTGTGACCTGGCTTACCTGGATCCATCGATCAAAGTAATCAGCGCTGACAGTATCGTGTCAGCGAAAGCAAAACGTTGAACCACAAGCGTATCCTTCGCCGGGTACCTTTGTGAGTAAACTTATCACTGGCATCTATGTCGTCGACTATTACCGTTGAGGAGGTTCTACCGTGAATGTACAAACCCTGACCCAGGCCATCGTCTCGGGTATCAACTCAGGAGCCGAACAATTTCTGGAGGGGACGCTTGCCGCTCTCCTCCCCGTGATCTGGCTTGCGCTGCTGGCGCTGCACCTTGGTCGCCCCTACATCCTTGCCATGATCGAGCGCTTCACGCTGCGCCTGGGCGCGGATTTACTCTGGCTTATCTACGTCGCGCTGCGCGACCTGCTGATCGTCTCAGGAGTCGTAATGAGCTTTATGTTCTTTTTCCCCGATGTCGTGACCACCGACCAGTTGCCACTCACCGGGGGACTGGCTGCAGCAGCGCTGTTCGGTGTGCTGCTGGTCAAATTGATGGGCGACCCGGATCACAACCTGCGTGATTTCCAGATCGTGACAGCTCTGCTGGCCGTGGGAGCCCTGCTCTACTTCGTCCCGTATATCCTGGGCGTGCAGTTCAATGCCGTGGCTCCAGGTTCACTGGCAAACGTCAGCAATTTCCTGGTCACCAGCAGCAATCCGAACTGGGCAGTCGGCATCGGCTATGTATCCATCGCCCTGCTGGCGATCATGGGAGCCGTCGCTGCCGGCTATACACTGATCACCGGCGGGCGTGCAGAAGTGCCAGAGAGCACCTCTGCCAGCTAGCGGATACGCGTCCAGAGAGTAAGGGTGATTACCTTGCTCTCACCTAAGAGATGAGAACGGACGGCTTTCCGCTATAGATATGGCGGAGGCTTCAAGAGAAATAAGGAGTGAACTAATGAAACCCGATGATGTCTCAACAGCAATCATGCAGGCGCTCGTGCAGGGTGGTTCCCAGTGGGTGATCAGTACCATTGTAGCATTCATGCCAGTCCTGTGGACGATGTCCCTGATACTGCACCTGGGCCGCCCCTATGTGCTGCGCACGCTGCGCCGCATCGGACTGCGGCTGGGCGCGGACGTCTGGTGGATGTCCTACCTGCTCATGCGTGATGCAGTATTACTAATCACCTTTGGGCTAAGCTTCATTTTCTTCAACCCGAACATTGTGGTCAACTCGGCACTGCCGATTACCGGCCCGATATCCGCGTTGCTGCTGCTGCTGGCACTGGCGGTGAAGCTCTCGCGGCGGGTAGACGACGACGTGAATGCCTACCGGCTCTCCACCGTGTTCCTGGTACTGGGTGCCACGCTCTATTACGGTCCCCTGGTCTTTGCGGTGGAGGCCGCCAGCCAGAGTTACCTGTCCGGTTTCGGCGCTGCGTTCACCAGCAACACGAATCCCGTGGCTGCGTTGTGGATCATGTGGCTCTCGCTGCTGGGTGTCGCGCTGGTGACGGGCTGGCTGTTCATGCGAGTCATGATAAACGCCAATCGCACCATGGCACGGAGGTTGGCTAAGAAGGAAGAGGCTCCCACAAAAGCCGGATCGGCGCCAGTCGCATGATAGATGTTGTCTGATGAACTTTGGAGCGGCAACGCCAAGGTTGCCGCTCCAATGCTTGTATAGAATTTATGGCTTTGCAAGCGCGGCGGATTTAGCTTCCCGCCGGTAACTCACCCAGCTTGACGTTGATCGTCAATTGCTGGTTGCCACGGTAGACCTTTACGGCAGCCGTCGTTCCGGGGTTCATGTTAACCAGGATATCACTCAACGACTGGGTATCATTGACAGGACTGTTGTTGATCTGTACGATTACATCGCCAGCTCGCAAGCCTGCCGAAGCCGCAGGGGCGCCCGAAACTACGTTCACAATCAATGCGCCGTGATCTACCGACAGGTTTTGCTGTGCTGCGAGGGTTGCATCGACGTCCGCGAGACTCACGCCGAGATATGCTCGCCCAGTGTGTGTGACACTACCATTGGCGATGATTTGTGGCGCGATGTAGGCTACGCGGTTTGATGGTATGGCAAAGCCTACGCCGTTGGCCGGTGTATTAAACTCAGGGTCAATTGCTGTCAGCGTTGGAATGCCGATCACATTCCCCTGCATGTCTACTAACGCGCCACCACTGTTGCCCGGGTTGATTGGCGCATCTGTCTGAATAGCATTGGGAATAGTTCCGCCTCCCTGACCCTCATTGACACTACGCCCCAGCGCGCTGACGATGCCATTTGTCACCGTCTGGGTGATGCCCAGCGGGTTACCAATCGCCAGCACATCCTGTCCCACCTGCAGCTTCGATGAATCACCGAGGGTTGCCACGGTCAGGCCGGAAGAAGGTGGGGTAATCTTCACGATGGCAAGATCATCGGCAGGGTCGGTTCCCACCAGTTGAGCCTGCAACTTGGTGCCGTTATACAGCACAACCTGTATATTTTGTGCGCCCTTGACTACGTGATTATTGGTGACAATATAGCCACGCTTGTCAATGATGACGCCAGAACCTATCCCTGAGCCATTTGATGCGCTTACATTCACCTCCACCACTGATGGCCTTACTTTCGCAATCACTGCTTCCCGTACTGCCTGCAGGTTGTTACCGGTGAGTGCAGGAACGGTTGCCGCCGGGGTTGAACCAGTCTGCAGCGATCCAGAACCAGGGGTTGCGGTAGCCGTGCCGCTTCTACCGAATTGCCAGCCGGCAAACAAACCTACTCCAAAAATCAAGACGAGCACCAGGGTGAGTGCTGTAATAGCACCCGTACGCATTTTACCACCAGGACGCCTGGGATTTACCGGTGGCATTACGGGCGGGGTCTGGAATTCCCCGGGTGTCTCCTGATACACAGTTGATTCAGCTGGAGCCTGATTTGGCGCCGGCTGGTTTGGCTGATACGGCAGCGGATTTTGATTATCTACATAAGGATCAAACATTTTATGCGCCTCCAATAACTACTTTCAAGACTATCAACAAAAGTATTAAGTCTCTTATTTCATAAGAGGGACAACTTTCATCTGTGAATAGTCTAGCTTGCATTCATCAGAAAACCTCCAGAAAAGTGTAAAATGTCTGTAAGAAATTCGGGATGCTGCCAGGGAACGAAGTGTATAGTCTTCTTACAGAAACTTTACAATTTCTGGGGATTATTTTGATCTTTCACTTGTATGCTGTATGATATAGAGAGGAATTCCCCAGGTTTACATACATTGGAGGGTTGCCTAAGACTGCTCTACTATTCATTTTGTCCTAGTTTAACAATCTGGCAAGGAAGCCGGTGAAATATACTCAATGAAAATACTGATTATCGAAGATGAAGCAAATATTACACAGCTAATCCGCCTTTACTTAGAGCGGGCAAACTATACAGTGATCACAGCCAGTGATGGTGCGGCGGGGCTGGAGCTACACGCACGCGAACGTCCCGACCTGGTAATTCTCGACCTGATGCTACCGGTGATGGATGGCATGGAGGTGTGCAGGCGTATCCGCGCGTGGGCTAATACGCCCATTCTCATGCTCACAGCTCGCCAGGGGGAGGAAGATCGTATAGCCGGGCTGGAATTGGGGGCTGATGACTATCTTGTTAAACCATTTAGCCCGCGCGAAGTAGTCAGTCGCGTCAAAGCAATACTACGCAGAAGCTCACGGTCAGGTGCTCTACATTCCCAGGAAGCAGATGCCCCGGCGGAAGCTGTTGGAATATATCACGCGAATGGCCTTGCAAATAGCCCCGCGCTCATGGGAACCCACACCAGCGCTTCTGGAGATGCGGGCACGAATAAAGGAATAACGGGAAAGGCTACTGAAGAACTGCGCTTCGGTGGCCTGCATATCAACATCCCTGCCAGGCGCGTCGAGGTCAACGGGCACCCTGTGACGTTGACGGCAAAGGAGTTCGATCTGCTGACTACGCTTGCATCTGCTGCGGAGCGCGTATTTACCCGCGAGTCTCTATTAGAGCAGATCTGGGGATACACGTTTCTCGGCGACGGTCGAACCGTCGATGTGCATATCGGTACGCTGCGTAAGAAGTTGGAGGCTGCCGGTGGTACTGATACTCCTCATCATATCAAGACGGTATGGGGGTTAGGCTACAAGTTTGACCCCGAGGAGCAGTAAGTATGGAGGTCCAACCATCGCGTCCGGCGCTGAGTTTGCGCCTGAAACTAGTACTGAGCTACCTGGGTGTTGCGCTGGGCGCGATTCTCCTGCTCGTGATCGTCGTCTCAGTGGCTGTACAAAACTACTTCATTAGCACCCAGCAGAACCAGCTTAAAGCGGAAGCGGAGTTCATTGCGCAGCGGGTCGGTCAAATCTACTATACTAGAGGAGAGAATTGGAACAATCTACCTCAACTTCAGCTCTTAGTGCGAGAAATTAATGTGGTAGTGGATACGAATTTCCAGGTACACAGCGTACCTCCACCTCCAGTCGATGTTAACGGTAATCCAGCTCTCAAACAAGCACTCCAGCAGGCGCTGCAGGGACAGGAAGCATCGGGGAATGTGCAATTTACAATAGGTGATAGCGGTACACTTCCAGCGCTATACGTCACCGTTCCACTGTATGACAACGGACAGACGAGTGGTAGGCCGATTGGAGCATTGCTACTGGCCGAACCAGTGCAGTACCCGGCAGGATTTTCTCCCTATGAATTCCTGGCGAATGTCGATCGTGTAATCCTCATTGCAGGTCTGGCCATAGCAGCGGTCGTAATTATCTTCAGCTTAGTGCTGGTTCGCAGCTTAACTCGGCCCTTAACATCGCTTACACTTGCCGCGGAAGAGATGAAAGGTGGGGACTACGCTCAACGCGTTGAGACGCCAAAAAGCCAGGATGAGCTGGGGAGGCTGGCATCGACTTTTAACGCCATGGCGGAGAAGATCGAGACTGACGTAAATGAACTGCGCCGCCAGGACCAGGTGCGGCGCGAACTGGTCGCTAACATTGCCCATGACCTGGTGACACCGCTGACGGCTATACAGGGGTTTAGTGAGGCGCTTGCAGATGATGTGATTTCTGAGCCAAAGGCACGACACGAGACGGCGCAATTGATTGGCCGCGAAGTGCAGCGTCTGCGCCGGCTGGTGAGTGACATGCAGCATATGTCATCGCTCGAGTCTGGATGGGTACAACTTGACATGGAACCGCTTGATTTGCACTCGCTGGTCGATGAAGTCCTGGCAGTGATGGGACCTGAATGCGAGCAGGCAGGGATTGCCCTGCACAATGAGATTGCGCCAAAGACACCGCCGGTGCTGGCCGATAGCGACCGCATAACACAGGTGTTACTTAACTTGCTGGATAACGCCCGGCGTTATACGCCCGCGGGCGGCAGTATTACGATTGGAGCCAGGGCAGATATAAGTACAGAGGGAAAATGGCTCAACGTGTGGATCAGTGATACAGGAACAGGGATCAATGCTGACGATTTGCCCTACATCTTTGACCGCTTTTTCCGCGCTGACCGGTCACGAGCTGGCACAAGTGGCGGCAGCGGCCTTGGCCTGGCGATCGTCAAGGCGATCGTCAAGGCGCATGGTGGGACGATCTGGGCGGAAAGCGTTCCAGGTAAGGGTACATGCATCACGTTTACGCTGCCCCTGGTACAGGGGCGAGCGCGAGCAAAGGGGCAAGAGGCGAGCCATAACGCCCCTACGCGCTCGCCATCGCTTCGCCCGGAGAAAATTTAAAAAAGGATTACCACCTGGCATTAAAAGATGGCTACCGGATTTTCGCACCCAATGTGCCGCAAGACATCTATCATTTTGCGAATGTGCAGAGCTTTGTTGAGGCTCAAACCACGTTTGACCTGGCGCATCCAAGCGCACTGCTTTATGCAAAAAGCGGCGACGGCTACAAGTTCGCCGGCGTGATGTATAGCGCGCCTGCGGATGCCAGCGAGGGCCAGTTGAATGCGCGTATCCCGCTGAGTGTCGCGCCCTGGCATTTGCATGTAAATTTCTGCTTACCGGCGGGAGATGCGGGGCAAACGCTGTTCGATGCCAATTCATTATTCGGCCTGACTGGTACGATTACGACGCGAGCGCAGTGCATGAAGGTAGGCGGCACTTTCTATGCATCGATGTATGGCTGGATGGTACATATACCGCTGTTCGGGAGTGTGGGAATAGGTTAAAGCCGCTTATCGTCTAGCTTCATACATTTAATACATATAGCTTGACAGCAAATCTGACAGCGTTGGCGAATTCACCGAGGAAGTATATGGGAGAAACAGCAAACACCTATCCGGTAATCGCAATCAACTCCAACGAAGATATTATCGAGATAATACGGCTGTTGTTAGATAACGAAGGTATCCCGTCAATTGGCAGACACGTGATCGACTTCAAAAAGGGGAGGCAAGACCTGGTGACCTTTATGAAAGCATCTAACCCCAGGTGATTATCTACGACATTGCGCCTCCCTACGAAGAGAACTGGAAGTTTTTCCAACTCATCAAAGGTGCCAAGGCAGCAGAAGGACGCCAGTTCGTGCTCACCACCACCAATAGAGCTGCGCTTGAACAGTTCGTCGGGGAGATAGATGCCATTGAGATTATTGGCAAGCCATTTGACCTGGATGAAGTGTTGACCACCGTCAAAAAGAAACTCCAGGAGTAAGCTCCCATCCAGCTTTGTTGCTTGAGGAAATACCGTCCTGCTGATATGAGTTTAATGAGAGCAATGCCAAGTAATCGCTTGCCTCCCTTCCAACCCCAAAAGTACTATTCTTCTTAACGCCTTGTCAGCAGGCTGTCAAGCACGGTGTGATGGGTGGGAACCTGGCACCCACAAGGGGACACTGCATTCTTCCTTCTATTGAATATTGACAGAGCACGAGTTACTTTTTATACTTTAACAGCAATTACCTCAAGCTAGTGAGTAAAGCTGGCGCACTTTGTCCTTTCCAGGAAGGAGGCCGCATGCACGGCTTAATCTTCGTCACATGGGAGAAATATTTGACGGAGCGCTTTGGCGGTTCGCTCCTCTCCGCCTATCGGGATGCGATCGGGGAAACTCCCTCGAATTCACCTCTTGCAAGTCGGCTCTATGATGATGGGACATTGTTAGCGGGAGTAGGGGCAGCAAGTCGCCTGACAGGTGTCGCTGCCGATATGCTGCTACGGGAGTACGGACGCTATTTTATCATCAATGGCCTGACGAGTCATCTTTGCAGCTACGTCCTCTCCCAGATTCACAGTGGGCGGGACCTCTTGCTGGCCATGAGAGATGTCCATGCGCGATTACGCCAAACACGGGAAGGATTGACCCCTCCTCTTTTCAACTATGAAACCTCCTCGTATGCAAATGAAGTCGTACTTCTCTATGACAGCCCACGCCAACTCTGCTCGGTATTATGGGGCGCTATCGAAGGGGCAGCGGAACGTTTTGGTGAGCAGGTACAGATCTTCGAGCAGAGCTGTATGAAAAAGGGGGCAGCTCACTGTCGCCTCCGAGCAGTGTTTTCTGCTCCCCTGGCCGATCCACTGAGGTATGCGAAGATACCGGAGCAGTTAGCCCGCCAGGAGCAGCAAAAGGAGCTGGCAGATCTGGTGCTGGATTTTCTCCCCGATCGAGGAGCCACACAAGGGATGAGCTTACAAGACCTCCAGCAGATCCTCCAGACCCATCGACATATCACAGCCCATCAACGACGCTCTGCAGTCCTTCTGGAGGCGGTTCAGCATCTCCAATTCGCGGGATTGGTCGCCAGCAGTGCCGACCAGCCAGGAGATGAGCTGACGAATCGACGCTACTGGCGTGTTCGGACATTCTGGGATGAGTAAGTCTATTGTTCCGTTCCTTAGACATGCGATGAATATCGCTGCATATCTAAGACGGACATAGTCATGATGAATTACTGAACTTTCTTGTCGTCTTTACCGCTATTGCGGCGAAACACATCATCAAGCTTGCTCATCGCCTCTTGTTGCATCGATGGAAGCACATGTGAATATGTATCTAGCGTCATGCGAATTTGGCTATGCCCTAGAAGCTCCTGTACTACTTTAGGATGAACGCCCATCGTTAGCAGAAGCGTTGCAGCACTGTGACGTAGATCATGAAACCGTATAAGTGGTAGACCAGCTTTTTTAAGTAGTGCTTTAAATTGCTGATCGAGGGTAGCAAAAGGATAGTAGTCCCCGTTCACAGTGCAGAACACTAGATCACGATCAATCCATGCATCCCCCATCTTTAGACGAGCTTCTAATTGATGGACGCGATGCTGTTTCAGTGTATCAATAACGAACTGAGGGAGTATAATTTTCCTCCTGCTTCCCGCCGTTTTCGGTTCACTCTCTACGTACCCGCCCTTATATTTTGCCACGGTCCGACGTACTTGGAGGCTCATATCATCCAAGTTCACATCTTCCCATCGTAGGCAGAGCAACTCACATTTTCTCATTCCAGTAGCTAAAGCCATTGTGAGAAGCCCCTCTAACGGATGGCCCTTAGCTGTACTTAACATCTTTTGAGCTTGTTCTCTGGTCAAAGGATGTATCTCATATCTTACTAGACGTGGCAATGTGACACTATCACATGGGTTAATTGAAATGAGCTTCCACTTTACTGCTTGATCTAACGCCTCGTGAAGCAACCCGTGTATCGAATGAATATAGCTTGCTGACAGCCCCTCTTTGATCTTTTGCGAGTAAAGAGATTGTACTTGCTGCGAAGTAAGCCGTTGCAATTGCACGTCTCCAATAACAGGAAGTATGTGGTATTTAAGGTTAGTACGGTATCTCACGTAAGAACCTTGCCGAATATTCGGCTTGTGTACTTCTTCTAGCCAATGCTCAAGAAACTGTTTTACCGTCTGCTTCGGTCCCACTGCCAATGTCAAGTAGCCCATCACCGCCTCGATCCCTTTGTCGATGTTGTGCTCCTGCCAGCGCTTGCGCACAATCTTGCCAAATTGCGGGGGCACTTCCATCGGGTCTAAAAACGCTGTCTGGATCAGTTGCCAGACGGGATGCGTCGGCCAGCGCGAGCGATTCTTATCGCCATTGGGCACCACACAGCGTAACCAGCCATCGGGCAGACGATCAGGACCACCATCGACTTGACCAGTTGCATACGCCCACAGCACCGGCAGCCGCTCAGGAAGCTCATAGGCATCCTCAATCCCCCAAAACACCACCTCATGGGACATGTTCTCTTGTTGCAATTCATGTAGCGCTTCCCGCTTGAAGCTGAACTCGACACGCCACACACGCCCATCGTCCTCAGACCAGCCATGTGAGCGCCACAGATCAACAAACCACTCCTTGCCTGACTGCACTAGCTCACGCGACTTGTCATACATGCGGCAGGACAACGAACTCAAGCCATGCTTGCCCCTGGCAAAGTCATAGCCGGTGCGCTGAAATCCCACCGAATACTCACGCGACTTCACCTCAGTAGCCCACTCCGACTCATCACGCACAGTCCGCTTGCGCGAACGACTGATAAAATTCTGGACCCGATCTAACCGCTCCACATCCTCCCATCCTGCCACATCGACACAGAGATCAACGGAAGATACCTGCAAGAACATCTCAGTCTTGAAGAGGTCATCAAGGAACGTCTGAGCGCTCACAATCGCCTCAAGCACACTCCGACACGACCAGAGGTAGTGCGAACTGAACCGCGCTGATGCAATCCCATTCCAATGCCCACCAGAGACATACAACGTGATATCTTTCGTTTTAAGCATCCAGGGCCATTGCCCTTGACCGGCACCATTAGGGGACATATGCAACACCGCATCATTGAACACCAGCGTTGTGGGACACTCCTCGTGTACCTCTTGCTAAGAGGTCGCCAATCGTGGTCTCGAGGAGCTCGATCTCCTTGCTTTCGGCCTGCCAGTAGGACAGGCCATCGGTGGTCATGCCCATTGTTTTGCTCCTTCTGTCATGGCGTAGGGATAACGCCAAGTTGTTGCATCAGACCCAGGTTGTCATAGTTGGCCCATTGTTCGACGGCCTTCCCGTTTACGATACGGGTAATGAAAATCCCTGGCACTGCTACCTGTTTGCCTGTCGGTGGAATACCCATGAGCTCGCCGGTGTGGGTGCCACGAAAGGTTTGGCGAACCACGACCTTGTCTCCTTCAGCAATCATCTCCTCAATGGTGAGACGGGCATCAGGGAAGGCGGTGAAGTACAGCGAGATCCACTGTTTGTAGGCTTCTAGGCCCTGGATCGTTGTTGAGGCATCGTGAAGCACGAAGTCAGGGGTAAGCAGTTCATAGAAGGCGGCCAGGTCTCTCTGATTTAACGCCTCATAGGCACGACGTGTGAGGGCCTTGTTCTCTTCGGTGGACATAGTAGAAACTCCTTTCTGGGTGTTGCTTTCTTTCTAGGGTTGGTGTGTGCATGAAACTGGCAGGGACGATGGGAGTTGACAGAAAAACGACTAAGATGTTGAGTGAGAGAGGGCTTCCCCCTTCAGCCTACTGGGCCTTGCGGAACCGCACCTCGCCTACTGCCACGACCTCGTGTGGCCCGGCAGCCAGTGGTGCTAAGTTCTGTTTGACCCACTCGGCGGCTCATCTGGTCGACTCTTCGGCCTGCTCTTGCGTCTCAAAGAAACTGATGGTTAAACCCTCGTCCTCCCCAACTTGCATCCCGACATACTCGACAAAACCTGGCACACTACTGATAATAGGCACGAATCCGTTTTCAATTCGCCGTACTGCCTCATCGATTAATCCAGGTTTCACCTTCATCCGACGGATAGCTACATACATTGCTTGTCTCCTTTCTTTTACTGTTCACTTAGGGGAAGTGTTGCTTCCCTGACTGGAGTGGCCGATGCTCCATACCAGCCACTCTGAAAACAATATGAGACTACATTTTTTAGCACCGATGTGCAGAGCAACGTCTTAGCTGGCCTGCCCCGGCGCAGGGATCAAGCCGAGTTGTTGGAACATGCCGAGCCAGTCTACCTGGTGCCAGATTTCCACGAACTGGCCGTTGGCGAAGCGGGCGATGGCGATTCCTGTGATAGTGACGTGCCTGCCGGTCGCGGGGTGAGGCGCCGGCGCACCGATAGCACCTGTGTTGGTGCCACGAGCTGTCAAGCGCACCACCACCTGGTCTGCTTCCGCGATCAAGTCCTCAATCGTGATATGAAAGTCAGGGAAGGCGTTGAGGATCCCGGCGATCCATCGTTTGTCTTCTTCGCGGGTGCGAACCTGGGGCAGGCCAGGGTCATGGAAGATGAAGTCGGGGGCATAGAGCTCATCAAAGACGGCAAGATGGCCCTGATTCCAGACCTCCTCAATGAGACGACGAACGAGCGCCTTGTTGTCTTCGGTTGACATGGAAGTGACTCCTTTCTTACTCTCACCTCTGAACGAGGGAAACTGCTCATCTCATCCGCAAAAGAGTTTCGGGATGAACTAACTACTTTGCCCTGGCGCAGGAACCACGCCGAGTTGTTGCAGCATACTCAGGCGATCAAAGTAGCCTTCAACCCGTTGCACCAGGCCCTCCCGGACTGCAATGAATTCACATCCTGGCAGGATAAAACTGCGACCCGTCGGGGGGAGACCTCGATACGAGCCGGTGTGGGTGCCACGGATGACCCAGCGCCAGACCGCCAGGTCTTCGCTGATCGCATACACCGCCACCGTCTCAGTGGTAGCATCTGGGAAGCCAGCGAAGAATCCGCCAACGACGTCTTTGAGGGCTTGCCCTGCGAGGGGCTGTTGCTCCGTTGCGGGATCGCTGAGCGTTCCATCAGGCGCGAAGGTAGCGAGCCATGCATCGAGATCATGACGACTAAAGGTGTCTATATACGTGCTGGCAATCTGCGGAAGTTCCATAGGATGTTCTCCTTTCTCTGCTGTGTAACTTGTTAACCTTGTTAACATTCTGGAGGCTATATGGATTTACTCTGATACTAACGTTAAGTGCACCTATCATTTAGCCGGTAGGCTTCGTTGGCGCTGCTCCTACACCAGCAGCTACCATGATCCGCTGGATGTTCTCAGGCGAGAAAAACTCCGAGAAGGACGTCGTCCCCTCGACGAGGCCAAAGAAGCGGTTCGTCTGCTCCTGATTCCCCTGCAGGGCCGCAAAGAGTTGCTGCATTTCCGGCGGGGGAGCCTCCATGGAGGCACGCTGAGTATCGTACTCATAGAGAGGCAGTGCCATTTCGTTGCGCTGCTGTTCATAGATGGCAAGCGCTTCCTCCAAGGATCGCCGTCCAGACCATCCTGCATCGATGGCCTCGACGATCAGTTCCACATCACGGAAGGCATCCATGATACCCTGACCGGCGTAGGGGTCCTTGTGGTAGCCGGCATCGCCGACCAGGGCCCAGCCTGGTCCATAGGGCTTGCGGAAGAAATTGGGCAGATCAGCCGTGCCTACAAAGCGCCCCTCCTGCTTGCCCTGGCGGACACGCTCAGCAAAGTGAGGTGTGAGGTCAAGGGTCTTGAGGAAGTTTCCTTTGATGTCGGCACGGACGGTATGAAACTCGGAGATGGGCCAGGCAACGTAGATGCACGTAAGATGCTCGTTGGTGGGAAAGGTGATGAACATGCGGCGCGGCCGGATATAGATTTCAGCCCCCGCGAGAGGGACGCCGCTCCAGTAGCCATAGTAGGCGCAGGTCAGCGTGGGTTTCGCCTGGTAGGTTGGGGCTTGCACGCTACGTGCGACGAGCGAACGCATACCATCGGCCCCAATCACGAGACGTGCGTACTCTTTCACACTCTGACCACCTGGACCCCGCCCCTGGATTCCCGTTACCCGGTCACCGTCCCTCAGAATCTCCTCGACCAAGAATCCTTCGCGGGGCTCGGCACCTGCTTCCACAGCCGCATCAACGAGTATCTTATCAAGGACAGTACGCCGTGGAGCGTACATCGTGGCGACATCCTCGACAGGAGGCGGTGTGCCGACAAGAGCGAATGGACCGAGATCAATGGTAAATGTGGCAATGGGTGGACACTTCGAGGCGATGATCTTGTCCAGTTCGCCCCAGTGCTTCAGCCGCGCGACACCGGGTATGCGGATGAAGTGGCTGGACATGGTGTCACTGGGGAAAGTCGCTTTATCGACCAGCAACACCCGGTAGCCTTTGCGGGCGAGTAACATAGCTGTCGGAGAACCGGCACAGCGGGCCCCTACGACGATGGCATCATACATGATGAATCCTTTCTACTGGTGTGAATGGTTCTTGAGCCTTCCCCTTGTTACAATCTGCCAGCCCAGGCGCTCCTTGAACCCTTGTATCTTCAGAGATGCTAGAACGATTGAGTCGCGGTACATCCGTAACGCCTCATCGAGTTTTCCTGTGAATGAGTGAGAGCCACTATGAAGACGTTGGCAGACGACTTTTTTTGCTACAGATTTCCAATGATGTTACGCGGAAAATCACTAGCTTACCCTGGCGCAGGGATCACGCCAAGTTGTTGCAGGAAGCCCAAGGTATCCCCCTGGCTCCAGACTTCGACGGCCTTCCCTCCAACTAAGCGGACAATGGTGATGCCCGACCCCGTCACCTGCTTGCCAGTCGCAGGGAGAGGCATTGGCGTCACGAGATCACCGGTGTTGGTGCCACGAAATGTCCAGCGCATCGTCACCCGGTCTCCTTCAGCGATCAAGTCATCAATCGTAATATGGAGGTTGGGGAAAGCGCTGAGGAACTCAGTGACCCACCGTTTGTAGTCTTCGTTGGTGCGAACGTCGGGGGCACCGGGATCGTGATAGATGAAGTTGGGGGCGTTTAGCT
>Ga0209647_1000719_pt1 | contig 30255 bp, 18 predicted proteins | sample GraSoi_2013_60cm_FD_185827 | JGI IMG/M metagenome (GOLD analysis project Ga0209647, IMG submission 185827) | Grasslands soil microbial communities from the Angelo Coastal Reserve, California, USA - Sample 9_17_2013_60cm (SPAdes) (version 2) | ecosystem: Environmental > Terrestrial > Soil >... | reverse complement strand
CGGGCAATGATCAGCAGGTCCTTATTAGTACGGGCATCGACGGCGGCGTGAATTTTTCCGACCATCTCTCCGACGAGAATGACATCCTTGCCTGTGAAGTGGCCGCAGCGCTTCGGCGAAACCTGGTCTTCAATCTGGATGGCATTAGCTCCGGCGCACTCTAAAGCCCGTACGGTGCGGTGAACGTTAAGCGCGTTGCCGAATCCAGTATCCGCATCCACGATGATGGGCAGAGCGACGGCATCGCGGATCGCCGTTGTGTGCTCGGCCAATTGAGTGAGGCTAAGGAATCCCATATCCGGCAGCCCAAGATACATGTTGGTGACGCCAGCGCCGGTTACATACACGGCCTCAAACTGAAGATCGGCGATGATGCGAGCGGAGAGAGCGTTGGCAGCTCCCGGGACGATCAACGCCCGGCGCGCGGCAACACAGGCGGCGATGCGATCGCGAAACGATGCGACGGGAGCGGTGACGCCGGAACTATTTTGTTTTTCCGTCATACCGTTCCTTCTTTACGCAATGCAGCGATCTGGTCGTCGTCGTATCCCAATCTGCTGAGCCACTTCGTCGTGTGCTCGGACAGCTTTGGTGCTGGAGTGGAGGGAATTGTCGGTTCGCCGTCAAGTTGAAAGCCTGCGCCGGTCACTTGCTGAGCGTCACCGGACGAGTCGACTGCCCCGTCAACACTTGCGCCGAAGCTCGTGACAAACTGCCGTTGGGCAAGATGTGGATGCTCCAAAATCTCCGGAACGCTGAGCACTCGCCCTGCTGGAATTCCGGCAGCAACCATGAGTGCTTCCCATTCGTCGGCGCTGCGGCGCATTAGCGCGGGCTCAATCTCAGCGTTGATGGCATGACGGTTGTTCTTGCGAGTCTGCCGATCGGCGAAGCGCGGATCGGTTTTCAGGTCGGTGCGTTCGATCAAATCGCACAAAGAGTGGTATTGAGAATCTTCGTTGGCGGCGATGTTGAGCAGCCGATCCGCCGTCCGAAATGTGCCCGAGGGCGCGGCCGTGAAATTCTCATTTCCCATCGGTTGTGGCACGACGCCGCAGTTCAGATAATTTGAAACCACCCAACCCATGGTGGCGAGCGAGGATTCCAGCATGGAGACGTCGATCATCCGGCCTTCGCCTGTGGTCTTGGCGCCGACAAGCGCAGCACTGATGGCGAAAGCCGCTGTGATTCCGCCAACGGTGTCGCACACTGGATAGCCTACGCGCAAAGGCGCGCTGGCCTCGTCCCCGGTCACGCTCATTACTCCTGCCATGCCTTGAATAACCTGATCGTATGCAGGACGCATAGCGAGCGGGCCTTCTTGTCCGAAGCCCGAGATGGCGCAATACACAAGGCTCGCATTGATTTTGGAGAGAACGGGATAGTCGAGTCCGAGTCGCTTCATCACGCCAGGCCGAAAGTTCTCCACGACGACGTGGGATTCCGCGGTAAGCTGTTTGAAAATCTTCTTGCCGTCCGCATGCTTGAGGTTGAGCGTTAGGGATTGTTTGCCCGCGTTCACGGCAACGAAAGATGCACCCATCAGTTTGCTGACAGTGTCTGGATCAGCTCCGAGCCGGCGAGCGAGATCACCGCTTCCCGGTTGCTCGATCTTGATGACTTCAGCACCCATGAGCGCAAGCTGATAACTGCAAAAAGGACCGGCCAGGACATTAGTGACGTCCAGAACGCGAATGCCGGTAAGTGGAAGAGCCATGAGCGCCCCTAGCGGGATTTCACCTGACTTGTGCTGATCGCGGCACGATGGACGCGGAGCAGATGGCCCTGATATTCCCTATCGGTAAAGCCGGAAGCAAACTCCGCCGCCTCGCACAGTTTGTCGAGATCAATCCCGGTTTCATACCCCATGCCCTGCAGAAACGCGACCAGATCTTCGGTGGCAAGATTGCCGCTCGCTCCCGGGCAGTACGGGCAGCCCCCGAGGCCAGCCGTGGAGGCATCAAACTCGCGGACGCCGGCATCGAGCCCGGCGAGCGTGTTGGCAAGACCGCGGCCATAAGTGTCGTGGAAATGAAGCGCCAATTCGGTCGGAGGAAGCTTGAGTTCCCCGGTTACGAGCGCGACCGCATCGCGCACCTGATCAGGGAAAGCCATCCCATCGGTATCGCAGATCGCAACCCGCCACGGGGTCAGGTCGCGCGACGCTTTCACGACGGCGAGCAATGCTTCAGGGGAAATTGTGCCTTCGAACGGACAATGGAAGCTGGTCGAAATACCGGTGCGAATCGTCACGCCGTCGCGCTCTGCCGCACTGCTCACTTCTTCAAGCAACGTGAGCGACTCGGGCAGAGTGCGATTCAAGTTCTTGCGATTGAAGGTATCGCTCGCGGACAAGACAAACTCGAGGTATCGGACGCCGGAAGCGACCGCGCGTTCGTATCCCTTGAGATTCGGAACCAGAGCGGAAAAACGCACGCCCGGAAATTCACCGAAGTGTGCAGCCAGGGCCTCGGCGTCCGCCATCTGAGGAACCCAGCGAGGATGCACGAAGCTCGTCGCCTGGATGTCGCGCACTCCCGCCTGCACCACTTTCGAGATCAGCGCGAGTTTGCCTGTCGTGGAAACGAGCCGCGGCTCATTCTGCAACCCGTCGCGCGCCGAAACATCGAGAATGTTTATCTTTTCGCCCATCGCAATTCCTGCCGCACTTGGCTGACTCTCAGCCCGCATCGGCTGCGCAGCCTCTAGCCGAACTAGGCACCGAATTGAATACCTTTCTGCTCGCGCCCCAGCGCCACCACCGCGGCCGCCAGCGTGAACACCACGAATGTGCGGTCAGAGCCATGGCATTGGCATAGCTCGTGTGCTGCGCGAGAATTGCCTCCCCGTAGGCGACCGAGTCGGCTAGAAGCACGCCACACTGGTAGGCGAATCCGGGAAGAAATCCGCGCACCGAGTCGGGTGACAATTCGGAGAGGTGGGCTGGAATGATGCCCCACGCTCCCTGCACCATGAACTGGATCAGAAAAGCTCCGACCACCAGCAATGCCAGTGATGGCGCGTAGGCCCACAACGGGACCAGCGCGACCGCACTGACGAGTGCGGTGATCATCGCGCGGCGGCGTCCGAAGCGGTCGGACAAAAAGCCGAACAGCAGGCCTCCGAGGAGCGCTCCCGCCATCGAGATCGCGGTGATCAGGGCGCGCTGGGTCGGACCCATTCCCCACTGGCGCTGGAGGAAGGTTGGAAACATATCCCGCGTGCCGTGCGAGGCAAAGTTCATCATCATCATCATCAAGAGTGTCAAATAGAGAAACAATTTCCAGTGGGAGCAAATCTCGCGGCCCAGGCTGCTCCAGTTCGTTTGGCGAGTCTTCTGCCACACTTCTGATTCCTTCACTCTGAAGCGCACGAAAAGCCCGAGGAGGGCGGGCAGTCCTCCGATGAAAAACATGGGACGCCATCCCCATCGGGGAAAGACGAAGTAGAAACAGACGGCCGCTAGAAGGTAGCCTAGAGCGTAGCCCTGCTGCAGCAGCCCGGAGAGAAACCCGCGCAGCCGAGGCGGAACTTTCTCCATGGCAAGAGACGCGCCCACGCCCCACTCTCCACCCATCCCGATGCCGAACAAGGCGCGCAGCACGAGAAAGGTTGGCGGGGCGGTTGACGGAGTGGTCGATGGAGCTGCGTAATCTTTCGGCATGGTTGCATCCGGTGGGGCGGTCAAGCTTTCTCCCCTGGTTCAGTTGACGACATGCAGTAAGGCTGTTTTGTGCAATAACGCCGCGACGCTGTGTAGTGACGAAGATCGGAGCGGATATCGCAGAATTTGTTTCCGTGCCGCGTGCGAACTGGCCGGCAATCCCGAGACTGCTGGTGTAAGGCAAAGCCCGGAAGGGGAGGGCTCCCTCCGGCGTTTGCCGTTCCAGTTGGGCCTCAGAAGGTCAACTTGAGGCCCAACTGAATCTGTCGCGATGAAGTGGTGGTGGAATCAATCTGCCCAGCAGTACCACCTGCGTCAATTACGAGGTTGTCTATCGGCGCTTGCAAGTTGGGATGATTGAAGACGTTAAAGAACTCAGCCCGGAACTGCGCGACGAACCGCTCGGTGATGTGCGTGTTCTTAAAGAGTGAGAAATCCACGTCGACCAACTTTGGGCCGTACAAGGAGTTACGCCCGTTGTTACCCAATACAAGCCCTCCGTTGGTCGTTGGCGCCGCCACGAAGCAAGAAGGATTCACGTATTGGACTCCGCCATTGATCGCCTTGCATCCGGCCACGCGATTCGGATAGTCATAAGGATCGGTGCTGTTCTGGCCGAGTGGGTCACCTGTCGAGCCGCCCAGAATGAGCGTGAACGGTACGCCGCTGCTTGCGCTGATAATTCCACCGAGTTGCCATCCGCCCGCGATCCATTTTACGGCTCCCCCTTTCGGGGACGGCAAGGTCAAGATGTAGTTGGCTACCAGGTTGTGGCGGATGTCGAAGTCGCAAGCGCCATAGCGGTGCGCCCTGTCAAAGAAGATCAGCGAAGATATCGAGTTCTGGAACGGGTCACCCAATTGGGCACCCGATCCGGTGTCCTTGCAGTTGCTGTAGGTATAGGCTACTTGGGCCTGCACCGACCGAATATTGCGTAACTGTACCTGCGACTGGAAACCCTCATAGGATGATGCGCCGTCGAAAAAGATGGGGCGGATGAAGCCTACGTTGGGGTTAGCAATGGGGTTGGTCGTCAACGGGTCGCAACTGGTTGGGCCCGTGATCGTGCCGCAGGGCCAGGTGAAGACCCCGTTGATCTTTGGGGGAACCACTTGGTTGCTGTCGTCGGTCGTAAATGCGTTGTGTATCGTCCGCGAACCCACGTAACCGACCATCACCGCGACCTTGGAGGTCAGCTCGCGTTGCACATTAATATTCCAGTTAGAAGCAAACGATCGCTTCGGGCTGCGGTCGATATAGCGCGAACCGGCGCTGTTGCCAAAGTTCACTGACGACGGGACAACTGGAAACGAGCCCTGCGGAAGGTTGATCGCGCTGGTTTGCAGCGAGAACGGCAGCGTCAGAGAGTCGCCAATAGTGTAAACGTAAGGCAATGGCAGCACCGAAAAGATGCCAAACCCGGCGCGGATCGCCGTCTTGCCACTGCCGGTGGGATCCCACGAAAAACCGATGCGGGGATCGAAGTTCCGCGTGGTGGGATTATTGGCGAACACGTTCTTGTAGGGCGTTGTGGTGCCCGTGTAGAAATTTGGCAAGAACCCGAACCCGTCGTGAGCTTCGGTAGGGTTGGTAAGAACCTCGTAGCGCAAGCCGAGATTCGCGGTAAACCTCGGCGTAACCCGCCAGTCGTCCTGAATATATCCGCCCAAAAGGCTGTCGCGGCTCTGGGTCTCTTTGCGAATGTCCGGGCTGAGCAACTGAACAATACTGGGGTTGTTGGTCAGGAAATTCTCGATACTCGAAAATTTGAAGTTTCCGTTTCCGCGTACCTTGGAGAGCACGTTGTATTGCATGCGCTCAAAGGCAAAACCGAATTTAAGCGCGTGTTTTCCCTTGGTCAGGAAGACGTCATCGTTGGCCTGGAAGGTGTTGTAGTGGTGGCCAAAGAAGGAGAGATTGCCAAGGCCCCCGGCGGGGGTCAAGCTGGTCACGGTAATGAGGGCCGCAGGCAGCGGAGTCGGCGAGCATACCGTGCAGAGGCTGGTGTCGGCGGCGGCGGGGTTGATGGCCGAGACCGGCGTATTCACCAGTCCAGTCACGTGGCCGTATCCAAACCGGAACGTGTTGCCCAAAGCAGAGCTGAAAATGTGCGTCTCAGTGAAGGCTAACGTATGCCGCTGTGTGAATACTGAGTGGATTACGTTGTCGAGGGAATCGGGATTCGTCTGGGGTGCCTTGTCGTAGAAAAACGTGCCGCTGATGCTGTCCTTATCTGAGATTTTGTGGTCACCCCGGATTGTGAAGTAGTTTTCGTTGAGAACCTTGAGTCCTGAGGTCAGGAAAATGTCGGTGTCCCCGTTGCCCACCGAGCCCGTGTCAGTCCCGTGCAATGGCTGCCACAGCGGCAGAAAGGGCGCAACCTTGGGGTCAATGGTTACCGTGTGAGTGGTGCAGGTCCCATCCGGGGTTGAGCAAAGCACACCGCTCCTGGCTGCGGCAGACAAAATGGAGTCTTTGAAGCTCAGACTCTGGCTCTGTCGCACGCCCTCGTAGTCGCCGAAAATAAATGTTCTGTCCTTGACGATCGGCGCGCCAATAGACCCACCGAACTGGGTGCGGCGGAAGGGCGGGGTGGATAAGGAATGAGAGTCAAAGGCGTTCTTTGCGTCAAAAATCTTGTCGCGGTCGAAGAAATAGCCGCTGCCGTGCACCTGGTTGGTCCCCGACTTGGTGATGGCGTTGATGACCGCGCCTGACGTTCTGCCGTATTCCGCGGTGTAGTTGGTGGTGACCACGGAAAATTCCTGGATCGCATCGACGCCGAGACTCGCGCCCAGCACGCTGCCGGGGGCTCCGTTGGAGTAATCGTTGATGTTGATACCGTCCACGCGGTAAGTATTTTCGTTAGGGCGGTGACCGCTGTCGGCAAGCTGATCGCCGAAGCCTCGGTTCCCGCGGTTAGCGGTGGCTCCGGTGGAGGCTTGGGCGCGCACGCTGATTATGCCGGGCTGCAGGGTGGCCAACTGGGTCCAGTCGCGGCCGTTGAGCGGCAACTCCACCACCGTCCTCTGTTCAACGGTGGCACCGACGGTGGAGGAGGTGGTCTCAATCGCAGGCGTCAGGTCGCTCACTTCGACGGTTTCGGTCACCTGGCCCACTTGCAGGGTGATATTCAGCGCCTGCTCCATACCTACATTCAGCACCACGCCTTTTTGCACGGCGCTGCTGAAACCGTGCGCGGTCACCTTTACTTCGTACGGGCCCGGGGGCAGGTTCGGGGCCGAATAGAGCCCGCTTTCGTTGGAAGTGACTTCGTGTACCTGGCCATTGTCAAGATTTCTGATCTGAATTGTGGCACCGCTAACGACCGCGCCGGACTTGTCTGCGATGATCCCAGTCAGCGTTGCCCCGGCCAGTTGGGCGTGCGCCGGACGGGACCACAGGATGCCCACCAGAGCAACTAACGCCAGAATGCAAGCACCGAATCTACCGCCGCTCCGCGCAATGCCCATCATTACACCTCTCCTTGAGGATTCATTCTGCCGTTTCGTCGTGGAAGCGTCTTTGTTGCTCACGCTCGTCGTGGCGCCAAGCAGAAATTAGCCTGCCCTGCATAGTTCAGAAGCGCAAAAGGAACCGTCCTACAGATGCGCGGCTTGTCGCTTCTGAGACGAGGCAAGCCTTCGTCTCTGCAGGAACGCCGAAGGGTCTGCTGACCCTTCCCCAAACCCCCGCTTTGGTATAAACTTCCGAGCGGTTCAGGCTCTCCAAGTCGACGGTCTTTTTGGGACGCCGGGAACTTTAACCAGAGGATCGGGGCGAGTCCTTTAGGAACGATAGAAAAAATCTTAAGAAATTCTTTTGACTCCTATGAGCAATGCTGTCAGCTACTTATACGAGTTCGGGCCTTTTCGACTGGATCCCACTGAGCGGCTTCTCCTCCGTGATGGACATCCGGTTCCACTCACACCCAAAGCGTTTGACGTCCTCATGGTGCTGCTGCAACACAGTGGGCATTTAGTCGAGAAGAAGGAGCTCATAGAAGCGGTATGGCCGACCTCCTTTGTGGAGGAAGGAAACCTTTCCGTCATGATCCACGCGCTGCGCAAAGCCTTTGGATCGGACCATCGGGATCACACTTACATCGAAACGGTTTCGAAACGAGGCTATCGCTTTGCCTCCGAGGTGAAGCTGATTGAGTATGCGCCGTTCCCGCCGCCCTCCTTCGTCTATGGGGGCCAAGTTGAACCCGCTGCCTCGCCCCGCCTTACGGTTGCCTTGCCGACAATTTCGCTCCGTTCATCGTCGTCCTCGGCGGCAACTTCGGATCGGAAACAGCCGCCGCGTCCGCGCGTCGCAGGAGGTCGTCGACTGCTCTGGCTGCTGGTAGCTATTGTGCCGGTGGTTGCCACCGGCACGTTCCTGTGGATGAAAATTGCTCCGCCGAACAAACCCGTTGTCATGGCTTCGCAAACAGCGCTTGCACGCTCGCTTGCAGTGCTGCCCTTTGCGACGATCGGCGCGAATACCGATGACATTTATCTGGGTCTCGGAATTTCGGATGCTGTGACCACCAAACTAGGGAACACGAGGAAAATTGTCATTCGACCGACCAGCGCCATGGCGCGCTATGCCGGAGCCGCACGTGATCCAGAAGCTGCCGGGCGGGAGCAAAAGGTGGATGCGGTGCTGGATGGCCGGATTCAGCGCGCGGGTGACCGCATCCGATTGACGGTGCAACTGATCCGCGTCAGCGACGGCACGCAGATGTGGGGCGATACCTTCGACGAGAAGTACACCAACATCTTTGCCGTAGAAGATACTGTTTCCGAACAAGTGGCACGATCGATTCGACTGGAGCTGACCGGAGAGGAGCAGAAGCGGCTCACACGACGCGCAACCGAGAACAGCGCTGCCTATCAGGCGTACGTGAAGGGTCGTTTCTTCTGGAACAAGCGAACCACCGAGGGCCTGCAGAAAGGCCTGGAGTATTTTCAGGAGGCGGTCGCTTTGGACCCGGCATACACGCAAGCCTATGCGGGGATCGCGGACAGCTACGCGCTTCTCGGTCTTTTTACTGTGATGGCTCCAAAGGTCGCCTTCCCGAAGGCCAAGGAAGCCGCGACCAAGGCCCTTGAGATGGACCCCGAACTCGCGGATGCCCATGCCACACTTGGCTTTCTTGGCCTTTACTACGACTGGGACGGACTGGCAGCGGAGAACGAATTTCGTCGCGCTCTGCGTAGCAATCCGAACTACGCCATGGCCCATACCTGGTATGCAGAGGATTTGGCGGCAATGGGGAGATTCAGTGAAGCAAGCGCGGAAGCCAAGCGGGCCCAGGAGTCCGATCCAGTCTCGCTGACGGTGGGTGCCGCATCTGGATTGGTCTCCTATCTTGCAGGACAGACTGACGAAGCCATCGCCAGCTGCAAGAAGGCCATCGAAATCGACCCTAGCTATCCCCGTCTGCATTTTCGGTTGGGGAACGCCTATCGGGAAAAGGGGATGTACCAACCGGCGCTCGCTGAGTTCATCAAGGCGGTTCAGCTCGCAAGCGGAGGAGACCAGTACGGGGATCAATATTATGAGGCGGCTGTTGGCGCGGCCTATGCAACCTCGGGAAACGTTGGTGAGGCTCGCAAGGTGCTGAATCGGTTGATCCGGCGATCCAAGAGCCGATATGTTCCCGCCTACGGTATCGCTTTAATCTACGTTGGGCTCGGCGAAAGAGACCACGTATTTGAATGGCTGCAACGAGCTTATGAGGAGCGCTCCACTTCAATGGCGTATCTCAACGTGGATCCAGCCTGGAATGACCTACGTCCTGATCCACGATTTGCGGCGATAGCACGATCGATTCGCTTCTAGATGCAAACCCATTAGACGGATACATCGAGCGCGACAGGCTTTCATCCTCCGCAAAGAGCAGTCAGGGTGCGCATGTCCTCAAGATCTTCTAAATGTCGTACCAGATCGACGATCTTGTTGGCGCGAGCGGTTGGCCATTGCGCGAATTCGGCGCAGCCATGAAACTTCTCGGCGACTTCATCGTAACTCATCGGATTGGCTGGACTGCCCTTACCAAAATCCGCGCGCCCCGCGATCACGCGCCCGTCTTTTAGATGGATTTTTAGGATGGTCGTCATCTTGTCGTATCCCGCCTTCTCGGCTTCGGGATCAACACCGAAATGGATGCGATCGATCATCGCCTGGATGTCGGGCCGGTTGACGACCGCATCGGCGAATTCGCCGAGTCCCGCCTTGCCTTCAATCAGCAGGATAGCGATGCAGAATTCCATGCTGAACTTTGCTTGCAGGTTGTCCTTCGGGTGATGGTGAATGAGCGCGTTGGGAAGGTTGCGATTCGTGCCCACTTCGACTATCTCCACATCCGCAGCCTTGATCTTCTCGGTGCGGATGAGCCGCTGCATCTCGGTCATGCCGGGATGCGTTAGCGATCCGCAGGGGTACGGCTTGATGGAGACGCCGGGGCTGGCGAACGTCCAGGGCTGCCCGAGCTTGTGGAAAATAGCGGAGGGATCGTAGCTGCCGCCAAAAGCGTGGAAGAAGCCGCGGTCCGCTTCCAGGATTTGTTCGGCACCAGTCCAGCCTAGAGCTGCCAGGTCAGTAGAAAAGACTCCGATCTCGGCCGCATGGCCGGCATGGAATGATTTCATCATGGTTCCAAAATTCTCGCGCAGGCCGCTGCCTTGACTCGCGGCGATCCCAAAGGCCCGGGAGAGCTGAGATTCATCGAAGGCGCGAAGTTTGGCGCAGGCGGTCGCGCCTCCGAATACTCCGCAGGTTCCGGTGGAATGAAAGCCATCCTCATAGTGCCGGGGGGATATTGCTTCCGCAATCTTGCACTCGACTTCCACGCCCAAGTGATAGGCCAGGAGAAAATCCTTGGCATTGGTGGCGGTGGTATCGCAAAGAGCCAACGCAGCGGGAAGCACGGGTACCGTAGGGTGTGTCAGTAGTCCGTAGACACGGTCCTTGCCAACTGCCAACTGGGTGTCATCAAAGTCCTCGACGTGGATCGCTAAGCCATTGGCGAAGGCCGCGAAGCGCGGCGTCAGTTTGTTCTTAGTCCCCATCACCGTGGCGCCGCGATCGGGAAGGCCGAGGCTGGCGGCATACTCACGGAACAACTTTCCGTTCTGGGCTCGGGCGCCGGCCAAGGCCAGCCCTAAGCCGTCGAGGATGGATTTCTTGCCCAGCTCAATCACGTCCGCCGGCAGATCGGTGAACTTTGTGTTCCGCACAAACTCGACCACATATTTTGTCAGCCCAGGAGTCTGCGGAAATGGAGCAGGGGCACAGGTCGGAATCTCGCTCGCGCCTAGCGTGGCGGGAGACAAACCGACAGTTGTCACAATGGCGCCCAAACTGGCGGAAGACCGCAAAAAATCTCGTCTTTTCATGGCAGCGAAATACCCGCTTTCATCGGAAGCAACCGCGTGATTACTATGGTTGTCGATCCAGCCTTGCCGGTGGAGAACCGGACTTCTCGGCCCGGCTGGACGGGCGAGGCGCCCGTCCCTCCATCGTGCGGCTGAGCGTGCGATCACGGGTTGCTACTTCTTTCCCACCGCGATAACGACGAACGAATTCGGCAATGGCAGAGGCCGTCCTCGCGGATTTTCCGGACTTGGTTTCGGCGCCGGGCCCAGGTCGGCGGACACCGTAAGCATTTGGCCAGTAGCGGCGTCGAAAGTGATGGTGCGCGCACCCTTCTTGGTCGGCACATTTTCGATCAGCGTATATTTTCCGTCACGCTCCCCGACGAAGCTCATGAAGCCTTCCCCGTTTGAAGTAACGGCAACTTTGGCTTTCGGGTCGAAAGCGGCGCCATCGCTGCTGTCGCCGGTGGGCACAGTCGAGAGCAATTTGCCCGTTTTCGAATCCACAATCGCCATGAGTTTGTTGCCGCAAGCGGCGAACAGGCGGCCTTCCTCCTGATCCATGGCCAATCCGCTGGGCTCGTCGCAGCCGGCCATCGGCCATTCGGCAACAACTTTGTTGCTGCTGGAGTCAATCACCGCGATGGAGTTCTTGTCCTCGATGTTGACGTAAACGCGGCCCTTTCCATCGGCGACCGGAGCTTCGGGCTTACCACTGAGGGCAACCGTCGCGACAACTTTGCGCGTTTTCGGGTCAATCACGGAAGCGGCCTTGCCGTGGCCGTCCATGATAAAAACGTGGCCCGAAGCGGAGTCGTACACGATTGCATCCGGCCCTTCGGCGGTCTTGATTTTTTCAGAAACTTTCAGCGTTTTCAGATCGAATACGCTGGAAGTGTTCTCGCGGCCGTTTGTGGTGAAGCCAATGCCTAGATCGGAGACAACGGCCACACCGTGGGCGCCGGGTGTATCCGGAATCTCGCCGACCACTTTGCCGGAGTCCAGATCAACCACCATGAAGCGAGTGGCGCGGGCGACGTAAAGGCGGCGCGCCGCAGAATCGGCGTACACATAGTCCCATCCGCCGTCGCCCCCGATCACCATAGTGCGAGCGACCGCGTAGGTGGGGGTGGACTGGGCTGCAACGGGGGCAGCCACCATGAAGCAGGTACTAATGGCGACCGCAACAAGTGTCAGACACGGAATCAGATTCGCGAATTTTGTCTTCATAAAGTCTCCGGATGCCAGCGGGTATCTTTGCCCCTGGGTTCTATCGTAAAGATACTCATAACCATCGCGCGAATTATTCATTGTTAGAACTACTGGCCGAGGTGCTTCCATGCATACCGCCGGTTGCAAAGAAGTGTACGGCCGGGGTAATTATGAGTGAAAGCACCATGGAAATCACAACTCCCCCGATTACGGCAATTGCCAGGGGCTGCAACATTTGCGAACCAGCGCCGATCGCAAAAGATAGCGGCAGCATCCCGGCGAGTGTTGCCAGTGCTGTCATGACGATCGGGCGCAGTCTTCTACGGCTAGACTGCAAGATACTTTCTTCCGCCGAAAAACCGAGAGCGCGGAATTTCTGATCAGCATCGAGCAGCAGGATACCGTTCTTCGCCACAATGCCGATCACCATGATCATCCCCATGAAAGAGGAAATATTGAAAGTGGTTCGCGTGATCAGCAACGCAATAAAAACGCCCGAGGTTGACAGCAGCGCGGAAGCCAATATCGCGAGGGGAGCGGCAAAAGAGCCGAACTCAAAGAGCAGAACGCAAAAAACCAATACAACGGCCAGGACGAGTACAAAGCCGAGGTCGCGGAAGGACTGCTGCTGCTCTTTGTAGGTGCCGCCGTATTCGACTCGGATTGCGGCCGGCAAATGCAGATCGGCAACTGCCTTCTGGACTTCAGAAATGGCGGTGCCAAGGTCGGTGCCCTCGAGGCGAGCTGTCACCGCAACCTGGCGCTGCAGATTTTCGCGACGGACTTCAGTCTGCCCGGGAACGGATGTAATATCCGCCAGCGCTCCCAACGTCGCCGTTTTTCCCGAACTGCTGGTCAACAGGGTGTCGCGCATCGCTCCAATCGAAGCTCGGTTTCTATCGGGAAATCGCACGCGAAGCGTGTAGGCTCGATCGTTACTCACTACGGGCGTGGGCGCCGGTTCTCCCTCGACAATCGCGGCGGCATCAATGGCAACTTCTTCCGGGGTGAATCCGGTCCGTGCCGCCACGCTTGGATTGATCTGAAACGTTACTGCGGGACCGCTGATCGTGTTGTCGATGCCATTGAGTACGTCCACCACGCCCTTGATCTTGCTGATCGAATCCGCGAGTTTGGGAGCCCAGTCGGCCAGCAATGCCGGATCCTGCGCGAAGAGCTTGATCTGGACTGGCTCCGGCGCGCTAGTAAGATCTCCGATCATGTCCTGCAAAATCTGGATAAACTCTACGTCCAATGCAGGTTCTTCCGCCTTTATCTTGGTGCGAACTTCCTCAATTACTTCATCAATACCACGGCTGCGATCAACTTTCAGCTTCACCGATACGTCTCCGGTATTCGCCTCCGTCACAGAAGCTAGGCCAAGCTGCATTCCGGTGCGCCGGGACGTGCTCTCCACTTCAGGGACTTCCCGCAATATTTTCTCGACATGAGTGATGACGCGATTGGTTTCGGCGAGCGAACTGCCCGCGGGCATGATGTAATCGACGATAAAACCACCCTCATCCATCTCGGGGAGCAGGTCGGAACCGAGGAAGTGGTAACAAGCGTAGGACACGACGACGAGCGCGAGGCTCAGCAGCGCCAGCTTTCTCGGGTGCTTCAAGGCGCGACTCAACCATTTCTGATGGAAGTTAACGATCTTGAGAAAAAAGCCGCTAATGGAGGCATCTTCAGCCGCCAGCAGGCGCTTAATATCCTCTTCGTGCTCGACGTTGGCCTCGGCCGGAGTCTCTCCCGATTTGCCATGCCTGATAAAAAACTGGCTTAGAGTAGGAGTCCACGTCAGGGCGAGGGCGAGTGAAGCAAACAGCGACACAGCCATCGTGACAGCCAGCGCTCTGAAAAATGTTCCGGTAACACCGGCAATCGAGATCAGGGGCAGGAAGACGACCACCGGTGTAATGGTTGATCCAATCAACGGAGTCGTGATCTCCCCTAGCGCGCTCTGGATGGCTTCGAGACGGTTCTGCCCCGCGTCACGATGCAGCACGATGTTCTCGACCACGACAATGGCGTCGTCAATTACCAAGCCCACGGCAGCCGCAAGCCCGCCCAGCGTCATGAGATTGAAGCTCTGTCCCATCACCTTCAGCGCAATGAATGTGATCGAAACCGTAACCGGAATCACCAGTCCTGCGACGATCGAGGTTCCCCAGTCGCGGAGAAAAACTACGAGGATAATCGAGGCGAGGACGAGACCGATCAAGATCGCGTCTCGAACGCTTGCGATGGATTGATGGACAATCAGCGACTGGTCATAGAAAGGCTGGATCTGGATGCCGCGCGGAAGAGTCTGCTCAATCCGTGCGATTTCCGCGTGCACTTCGTCGGCTACTTGTACGGTGTTGCTGTCTGGCTGCCGATTGACGTTGATGAGAAGCGATGGTTTGCCGTTTGCCGTCACAATTGTGTAGACCGGCTTTACCGCAGAAGTGACGGTTGCTACATCTCCGACGTGTATTGGAACTCCCGCCGGCGTTGCCTTGATCACTACACCCGCAATTTGCTCGGGATTGCGAACCTGAGCGTTAATCAGCCCTAAGACAAGCTGATGATTTTCCTCCAGCAGTCCGGGAGAATCGATGAGGTTTGTGCGTCGCACCGCTTCCAGAATGTCGGGAACCGTAACCCCGGCCACCAACAACTTAGCAGGGTCGGGAATGATATGAAATTCAGGCTCCTGTCCGCCCTGCACCAGAACTGTGGAGACGCCATCCAGTCGGTTCAAGCGCGGCTTGATTTCATAGGTCGCCAGTTCCCACAACTTAGTCTGCTCTACGGTATCGGACGTCAGGCTGTACCCGATGATGGGGAAACTGGCGAACGTCAGGCGATGGGCTTCTACCTTCGCGCTTGCGGGAAGCTCGGTTTGTGCGCGAGATAGCGCCGCATTGACGTACTGCAACGTCTGGAACATGTCGACGTTCCAGTCGAAGAAAAGGTCAATCTCAGCCGAACCGCGGCTGGTGATGGATTTTACATTCAGCAGCCCCGGCACGCTGTTTACCGCCTCTTCGAGAGGACGGGTAATGGTCACCGTCATCTGATCGATCGGCATGACGCCGTTGTCCACAGCGATCAGAATTCGCGGGAAGTTGGTGGCCGGGAAAACCGCGACGGGCACAGTGAAAGCGAGATATCCGCCAATCAATGCGAGGGTGACGGTCAGGAAAATGACCGATCGCGAATGTTGCGCAAACCAGTACGGAGACTTCCCGCCGTTGGAGGTCACTTACGGTTTTTCCTCCTTGCTGGAATCCTTGGAGGAAGGTTCTTCCCCTGCCGAGGGCTTGTCGTTTCCTTTCTCTTTTTCTGTCTCTTTTTCTTTTGCCGCCTCGACCGAAACTTTGGTGTTATCCGGCAGTCCATAGGCGCCGGAAGCGACTACGCTTTGCCCTTCTTTCAACCCATCTAGAATCTGCACGTTCTCATCCTGCCTTATTCCGACCTTCACTGCCAACTGGCGAGCGTGTTGGTCAGAGCCAATGACCATGACGGTCGCACTACCATCCGCGGCAGTCATGACCGCCGAGGCGGGAACGACCAGAGCGTCCGGTACCGTCTCAGACACCATCGACAATCGCACACTCGTGCCAGGCTTCAGAGTCTGCTTCGGATTTTTCGCCTGGACCCAGACTTCGACTGTGGTGCTGTTGGGATCAAGCGCCGGACTCACCAGCGTCACCTTGCCCTCCGTCGGCTTGTCCATTCCAGAAACATCGATGGTGGCTTGGTCTCCAACCTTGAGCAAGACCGCGTCTTTTTGCGGGATATGGGCGCGCGCGGTTACACGTGAGAGGTCCATAACGGTGATCAGCGGGACTCCGGCGCTGGGCATCTCTCCCGGGTAAAGGGGCCGATCCGTAACGACGCCGTCAATGGGACTGCGAATTTCTGAATAGCCGAATTGAGCCTGTGCTCCGAGGTATTTGCCACGGGCCGAGGACAACTGGCCCTCGAATCCTTTCGCTTCCTGCTGCTTGACCACGGCATTGAGGGAATCAAGATGTCTTTTCGCCAGCTCATATTGAGCTCGCGCTTGCGTAAGACTGACTCCGGCTTGATCGAGGTCCTTGCGAGGCATGGCACCTTGCTTGAACAGTTCTTGCCGGCTGTCATAGACCTTCTGCTGGGCGTCGAACATCTCTTTGGCGGATTGCGCATCCGATGTCGCCTTCTGTATTTCCTCCGGCAGGCCCGCCGCTGTTCCCGTAACGTATGTGGCTTCGGCTTGCTCAAATGCGCCTTTATTTTCTTCCCTGGCAGCAGCCAGATCCGAGTTCTCCAGAACGGCCAGCAATTGGCCCTTGCGCACCTTGCTTCCCCGGTTGACGTAAAACTGCTTTACCGGCGCGCTGATCTTTGGCACGATGGCCGCTTGTTGCAGAGGAAACAATACAGCATCCGCCGTGACGACGCGTTGAACGGTGGCTTTCTGGGCATTCGCGGCGGTGACAGGAACGACAGCCTCTTCGGTTTTCTCCTGAGAACAGCCAACGGCTGATATTGCAATCGCGCTCGCCAGGAAAATCGAAATCGCAAGTCGGGAAGCGCGTTGGGAATCCAGCACAGCTTCACGAATTGTCTTTGGGAATGTGGATTTATGAGTATTCATCGGTTTCAGAACTTTCCAGTCAGGGTCTGAATATTTGCGAGCGCGACCCGATACCGCACCTGCCCATCATCGTAGGCGTTGCTGGCAGCAGTGAACGTATTCTGCGCGTCCACCACTTCCAATACGGTAGCTTCGCCGGACTGGTAGCGGAGGCTGGTCAATCGCAGGCTCTCGGATGCCAGTTGAGCAGATTGGCTTAGCAGTTCCAGTTCCGCGTGTGCGGCTTGTGCTTCGTTGTAAAAGGAACGCAGGTTTGCCAGCAGCGTGCGCTGGGCCGCACTCAACTCGACGACAGCTTGATTCTTCTCGAGGTTGGCCTGCTTCACCTTGCTAAGGTTGGCTCCCCAGCTCCAGATGGGAAGCTGCAGAGTTGCCGCGGCGGAACTACCGAGGTTGCGGACCCCGGCGGGACCCTCGGTGGCGAACTGGTTTGCGTCGATCCCATACCAGTAGTCCACAGTGATGGACGGCAGTACTCCTCCCCAAGCGCTGGTGACCTGCCGACCGGCTTGGCGGAGCGCAGCTTGCGCGGCACGGAGATCGGGATTATTCCGCGTGCCCGCTGCGCTAATCTCGTCAAACGGGGGCAGCGCCTGAGCAGTGCCGAGATCATCCACCACCGTGAAGTTTTCGTTAAAATCCTTGAACAACAAGATGGCAAGGTCAAGACGACTCTTGTTCATCCCTAACTCGGCTTCCCGCAAATCACGCTGTTGCTGGTGGTACTGGAGTTGGGCCTTGATGACATCCGAGTGTGCTACCTCGCCGCCGTTCTCCAGCTTCTCGCTGATTCCGAGAAATCGTTGCGCTTCCTCATTGGCGCGCTGCGCTGTAGCGTACTTATGCCCTGCCGCAACGTGCGCATAATAGGCCTGCGCCACCGTGACCGCTAAACCGCGCAAGGCAATTTCCGATTTGGCCCTCGCCACCGCCTGCGCCGCTGACGCTCGACCGTAATCAGCGAATGTCTGCAGGGAAAGCGCCTGATGCACATTCCCTTGTGCGACGTATTCGTGAATTCCGTTATTAGCGATAAAGACCGGGTTGCTCGTTCCGTGCGGGCTGGGCTCGGTGTATAGGAACTGCATGTCGTAACTGACATTCGGAAGCAGCGCGGCCCGGCTTTGCACAAGATCCTGATGAGCAAGGCCGAGTGCCGTGAATGCAGCTTGCAGTTGAGGATTGTTCGCCCGGGCACGCTGCAGCGCGTCAGAAAAAGTGATGGCCGGCGGCGCAGCGGTGGTGGAGCTCGCTTGAGTGCTTTGCTCCGCCATTGTGATCTGCGCGCCAGGTGCGGGCTCGCTTGATTGGGAGAACGCGCGCCCACCCATCAGGAAGAGAAGTGACTGGACCATGAGCGTCCCGACAATGGTGGCTGTTCGCGCTTGGCGGTAGCCCGTCTCCGGATTTCGCATACTTTTCAGCATTTGGCGTCTTGCACTAACCATTACGGCAGAATTGGGAAGATTCCGAGACCCGATAGGGGGTTCAGTTGAAGCAATTACCTGCACAGATAGAGTTACTCGCTTCAGATTAAAGCGTTCTGAAAGGAGGATAAAATTGTGTTCAGAGTCAGTGCGTTCGAAGTGCTGGCCTAGCCAGATCATCTTCAGGAACATGGAGAAGGGGCAACTCTACTGTGAAACGACTTCCGCAGCCTTCCTTGCTCGAAACCTTGATCTCCGCGCCGTGCGCCGTGCAGATGGCTTTTACGATGGCCAGGCCCAGTCCCGCCCCGCCGGAGTTGCGCGAGCGCGCCTTATCCGCCCGGTAGAAGCGCTCGAAGACATGGGGAAGAGCATGGGCCGATATCCCGGCGCCATTGTCTGTGACCTCGAGGATAGCGATGCCACGGCCCCCGCGAACATTCACTTCCACCTCACCGCCTTCTTGCGTGTATTTAATGGCATTGGCGACGAGGTTCACGATGACCTGCTGAAGCCGCGATCGATCCCCCTCCACGTGGATATTGGCCGCTACATTGCTGCGGAACACGATCAACTTCTCCTCCGCCAACAGTCTCATTTGTTCTGCAGTAGACGCCGCCAGGTCGCCGAGGTCCAGGCGCGTCTTGTCCATTTTCACCTCACCTGCGTCCAGACGTGAGATGGCCAGCAGGTTCTCGACGATGTGGGACATCCGGTGAGTTTCTTCCAGTGCGCTGCCAATCTGGTCCGTTAAAGAAGGGTTGCGCCGATGGCTCTGGGCGATGCCTTCAAGCTCCAACTGGAGAATCGTCAAAGGCGTTCGCAATTCGTGGGATGCATCCGCGGAAAAACGATTGATGTGCTGGAAGGCCTCATCCAGTCGCTCGATCATGCGGTTCAGGGAAACTGAAAGCCTTTCAAGTTCATCCCCGGTTCGGATGACGGGCAGGCGCTCGCTGAGGTTGGTGGAGGTAATTCCCTCCGCCCTTTTCGTGATCTCGTCTACGGGTTGTAGCGATCGCCTCATCAACCAGTAACCGCTCATCACGGCAAGAGAAATGATGAAGGGCATGTAGATGCCGAACGTTACCAGCAATCCGTGGAGCACGACTTCGATCTGCTGATACGGAACGCCGCTTTCGACGATGAAGTTACTTCCATCCGGCGTTGTGAATTGCTGAGTATCGATTAGGAGCTGTCCTCCGGCTAAACGCACTTTGCGCAGATGATTTTTTTCGTTTCCATTCGGTAAAGGGATTCGAGACGGGTCGAATGCACCGTCTTTCGGCGTGCCGGAAATGTACAAGACCCCGACCCCTTCCTCGACCACGCGAATAAAGTGGCCGTTTACCTCGGGCGCATAAGCCTCGTTGATTTCAGTCTCGAGCCAGTTCGTGCGCTTGAAGGGATGTTGCGATAGCAACTGCGTTCCGATGGTGCGGCAGTCCGAGCTGAGCGTTCTTTGCAGATTCCAGTTGAGGTATCGCTCCAGACCGAGGTAGACCGAGATACCAAAGACCAGCAGCGCGCCGGCGAGAAGCGCCGCGTACCAGGCCGTGATGCGGAAACGGAGCGATCGAGTATTCACGAGTGCGCTCCGTTGCTGATGGTGTAGCCAACGCCGCGAACGGTACGAATCAGCTTCTGCTCATAGGGGTCGTCCACCTTGCTTCGGAGGTGCCGCACATAGACGTCCACGATGTTGGTGATGCCATCGAAACTCTGATCCCACACATGTTCGATGATCATGGTTCGAGATAAGACCCTGCCCGCATTCGACATCAGGTATTCAAGCAAAGAATACTCTTTCGAAGTCAGGTCGATCCGTTTGCCGCCACGCCGTACCTGCTGGGAGAGCCGGTCGAGTTCCAGATCGCCCACCCGAACCACGCTGCTGCGGCTGACGGGTCCACGCCGAAGCAGCGCCTTGACACGCACCAGGAGTTCAGCGAAAGCGAAAGGCTTGGTGAGATAGTCATCCGCCCCCGCCTCAAAATTACCCACCTTGTCGGCGACCGCATCGCGGGCCGTTAGAATCAATACGGGAACATTGACATTCTGGCTCCGCAGACGGCGAAGCACCTGGGTGCCGTCCAATTTCGGCAGCATCAAGTCGAGAATCACGAGGTCGTAGTGATACGTAGTTGCGAGTTCGAGTCCAGACTGACCGTCCGCGATCACATCGACCGCGAAGCGCTCTGCCATCAACCCGCGCGCGACAAAACTCGAGACCTTCGCTTCGTCTTCGACCAGCAAGATGCGCATTCAGTCTCCCGAGGCATAGTATATTGCCATTTCAAGATGAAGCCTAAACAAAGCGAGGATGAAAAGTTGTTCAGAATCGGAAGTTATTCACGATCGTCAATCACCACCGAATGGTGGATTGCTACGCGCCATCCGCCGGATGACGTCCAGTCTGAACAAAGTTTCATTTGGCCTTCATTGGACCTTAATGTTGCAGGGCGACCATCGACAACCGTGATCAAAAGGTACTTTGCCGCTCTAGTGCTCTTTGCCTGCACTCTCACTGGCGCTCAAACGACCTCCCCTGAGCACTCGATCGCAATTCGCGCCGGACGCCTTTTTGATGTGAAGTCTGCAAAGCTCCTGACAAATCAGGTTGTCTTGATCCATGGAGACCGCATCACCGAGGTTGGCCCGGCGGAGCGAGTGAAAGTCCCTGCGGACGCCGAGGTGGTGGACCTGAGCCACGCTACCGTGCTTCCAGGCCTGATCGACGCACACACCCATGTCTTTGGAAACGGACCAGACATGGAGGAGCAATTCTTACGTGACTCCTACCAGTACCGCACACTAATCGCTCTCGCGAACGCGCAAAAAGACCTGATGGTGGGTTTCACGACGCTTCGCGATCTGAAAACGCTGGGAGCCAGCTACAGCGATGTCGATCTGCGCAATGCCATCGACCGCGGCGTTGTGACGGGTCCCCGCATGCAGGTCTCTACCCGGGGCCTTCAGGCAACGGGTGGCTTCATCATGAACGGTTACTCGGAGGAACTACATCTTCCGGCCACGCTGCAGGTCGTGGACTCCCCCTGGGCCGCCCGTGAAGCGGTGCGGGAGCAGATCGCGCATGGCGCGGATTGGATCAAGTTGTATGCGTCGAACCAGTTTCATTTCAGCGCGGATGGGAAAATGGTGGTCCCGCCGACGTTCACGGCAGAAGAGGTAAATGCAATCGTGGATGAGGCTCACAGGAGAGGGCACAAAGTCTCCTGTCACGCCTTTGGTGGCGAGGGTCTGCACAACTGCATCAACGCGGGGGTGGAATCGATTGAGCATGGCGTAGACCTTGACGATGGCGAGATCAAAATGATGATCGAGAAAGGCATTTATCTCGTGCCGACGCTGTATCATTATCAACTCGATCGCGAAGAGAACGAGAAAAAACATCATGGGCACAGCATTGCGGAAGTTTCGGAACACAGCTTCCCCAAGGCCGTGGCGGCAGGCGTCAAGATTGCATTCGGCTCCGGCGCTGGCCCCTTCCCGCACGGCACCCAAAACAAAGAATTTGAATACATGGTGAAATTCGGAATGACTCCGGTCCAGGCGATTCTTGCCGCGACCACCGGAGCTGCGCAGCTGATGGGGTGGCAGGATCGTATCGGCTCCCTGGAGGCAGGTAAGTTCGCGGACGCCGTTGCAGTTTCAGGAGATCCAACCACTGACATCACAGAACTTGAGCGGGTGAAGTTCGTGATGAAAGGCGGAAAAGTATTCAAGAACGAGCTGAAGTAAGGCGATTCGAGGGAATTTGAAGAATTACAAAATTGCAGTTATCGAAGGCGACGGCATCGGGCGCGAAGTAGTCCCCGAGGGGATTCGCGTACTCGAGGCGGCAGCGCGCCGTTTTGATCTTTCTTTTTCCTGGCAGCATTTCGACTGGAGCTGCGAAACCTATCTCAAGACAGGGCGGATGATGCCTGAGGACGGGTTGGAACAGTTGCGCCCGTTCGATGCGATCTTTCTTGGAGCAGTGGGTTACCCGGGCGTACCCGATCACGCTTCGCTTTGGGGCCTGCTTATTCCCATCCGTCGTGCGTTCAAACAGTATGTGAATCTGCGGCCGGTACGACTGTTGGAAGGAATCAAGACCCCTCTCAGCAATCGTAAAGCGGGCGAGATCGATTTCTGTATCATCCGTGAGAACAACGAAGGCGAATACTCCTCAGTCGGCGGCCGTCTCCACCAAAACACGGATCTCGAAATGGCGATCCAGGAGACCGTTTTCACCCGGCAAGGTTGCGATCGGATCATGACCTATGCCTTCGAATTGGCCCGAACCCGCAAGAACCATGTAACGTCAGCGACAAAATCGAACGGCATTGTCTACACCATGCCCTTCTGGGACGAAAGGTTCTCCGCTGTTTCAAAGAAATATCCGCAGGTCAAAACAGACCAATACCACATCGATATTTTGACCGCTCACTTCGTGAGCCATCCGGACTGGTTTGATGTGGTGGTGGGATCGAATCTTTTCGGAGATATTTTGTCCGACCTCGGCGCCGCTGTTGTGGGCTCGATGGGGCTTGCGCCGTCTGCCAATCTAAACCCAGAGCGGGAGTTCCCTTCGATGTTCGAGCCTGTCCACGGATCGGCTCCCGACATTGCCGGAAAAAAGATTGCCAACCCAGTCGCGCAAATCTGGTCGGGCGCCATGATGTTGGATCATTTTGGCGAGAAGGAAGCCGCTCGCGCGGTTGAGGGGGCTATCTTCAAGGTGCTTGCTCGTCGCGACCCTCTCACTCCGGACATTGGCGGTCGTGCCGGCACCGAGGACATGGGAAAGGCCATTGCCGCGGAAGTTTCGCTCGTGCCTGCACAAGTCTGATATCGACTTGCGGTGAAGCTGGCCCGGCAAGAATCCCAACCGTCCCGGTTGGGTTTCGTATATCGTCGGGTTCTCCATACCTCTTAACTCCCTGCTATGCCGGCAGAACCGCCTTCCAAAATAGTTAATACAAACTGAAAAGACGCTCTTCCGCTGATGCGGAAGAGCGTCCGTTTTGATGATGGAATCCCAACGACTTTGGCAACTTCCAACCGGGCTTAAGGAAGCACGTTGTAAACACGTAGTTCGGCTGACTGTTTCTCATGGTGCGGAACCGCCAGATAGAAGCGATTCAACTCCGGGACCAGAATTCCAGTCTTGGCGCGAAACGAAGTCGGAATGTGACCGCTCTGGACATAGTGATCGTCGCTTTGCTGAAACACGTCGAGAAATAGCGTTCCTGCAAAGAAGAGGCGCTTTCGCTGGGCATCGTAAGCCATGTCATCGACCATTGCTGCCGCAGGCATGGTGCTAACAACCTTGCCTGACTCGGTATCCAGCACGACTAATTTTCCGGGATCGCGCGTGCCGATAAAGAGCCGGTGCGCGTCCTCATCGAACGCTATGGCGGTAGGTTTCTTGCCCTCGGTCGCAATCGACCAGGTCGCAAGCAAGGTGCGCTTAGTGCGGTCAAACACCTCGACTGAGTTGTTTCCTCTGATGACGACGTAAATGCGGGGCCCAGATTTTTCTATGGCCATGCCTTCCACGTCATTGGAGTCGACCTTGATTTCGCCCACAGTTTTGGCGGTGGTGGTGTCGACGACACTGATATACGCATTGGGGAGCTTGGCGTCCTTGCCACCGTTCACGACATACAGATAGTTGGTGGCCGGGTCATAGGCGCTTGCGTCCGCACCCTCCTTCAGTTTGATACTTCCGGCCGGCTTGTAGGAATCCGTCTCATAAATCTTGATTTCACCCAAATCGCCATCGACTACGAAAAGCTTCTTCAGATCGGCCCGATAGAGCATCGAGTGCGGCGCCTTGAGATCGCTAATGGTGTGGATCAGATCATTGGTCTTGAGATCAAAGACCAGCACTTTGGAGTTCTCTTCCGCGGTGGCGAACAGCCGGTTTCCCGCAACATCCGCCGTGAAATGGTCGAAATCGCCGTCCTTGAGCTCAGGCAATGGCGTCGTTTGTACAAGCTCCAAAACCGGTTTCTGTTGAGCCCAAGCTCCGGTTACGAGCGCTAACAACACAGCGGACAAAATCATTACTCGCGATTTATTCACCTTTACCTCCAGTATTGAGAAACAAGACCGTCGTTACAGACAACTCACGACTGCACCTCTACCATTAATCAGGATGAACATGAAATCCGGATTAAGCGAACATTAAAAATAATTCGCGCTCTTGATCCTGCGAGAGCTCTAGGCCGTATTTAAAGCTTCGCGGCGGCGACCGGCACCAACCGAGAGCATCAAAATACCCGACATAACAAGACTACCCACCAGGTACCACAGGCCGGCGCTGAAGTTATGCGTGCGGCCAACCAGATAACCCATCACCATGGGCCCAACAAAGCCGCCGAGATTTCCGACTGCATTGATCAGCCCGATCGAGGCGGCTGCGGCCGATTCGCTTAGGAAAAGCGTGGGCACGGCCCAAAAACAAGGTTGAAAACCATAAAACGAAGCCCCCACGAGAATGAACAGGCCAATCGATACCAGGGGCCGCGAGCTATTGAGCACAGCGAGCGAGAGAGCAAGCGCGCACAGAAATACAGGGATGGCCGCATGCCACCGGCGCTCTCCAGTTCGATCGGAATGCCATCCATTCAATTGCTGGGTGACGAAAGCTGCGACGTACGGCAAAGCGGCCAGAAGAGTCACCTTTAGGTCGCTCTGTCCAGAGAGGCGTTTGAGAATGGTCGGGAGCCAAAAAGCGATCCCGTAGCTTCCGGTCATGGCGCAGAAATAGCATAGGGTCAGCAGGATTACATCCCGGTTGCGCAGAGCTCCCCAAATGCTGAAGGAATGATGACGATTCTTCTTGGCCTGCTTTTCGCGCTGTAATTGTTCGATGATCCAGGACCGCTCGTCCGACGGCAGCCAACGAGCCTGCGCTGGCCAGTCTGTCAGGTAGAAGATCGTGATCGTCCCGAATACGATCGCGGGGATGCCTTCCAGGATAAACAGCCATCTCCAACCTCTCAGGCCAAGCCATGAGATCCCGAGCAGCAAGCCTGCGATTGGCGAGCCAATCACGTAGGAAAGAGGATTGGCGGCATAGAAGAAAGCGACTGCCTTGCCGCGGTCCTCGTATCGGAACCAATGGGTCAGGTAGACGATAACCCCGGGCAAGAATCCCGCTTCAGCGGCGCCTACGAAAAAACGTACCAGATAAAATTGGTGGGCCGTGTGAATGAATGCCATTAACACCGTAACCAATCCCCAGGAGATCATGATGCGCGCGATCCATTTGCGCGCGCTCCATCGCTCCACAATCAATGCGCCGGGGATTTCCAGCACGAGGTACCCCAGAAAGAAAATACCTGCTCCCAGGCCGATCACTCGATCGCTGAACCCAAGATCGCGGGGCATTTGAAGAGCGGCGGCCCCAATGTTCATTCGATCCAGAAAAGCGATTACATACAGCACAAACAGGTAGGGCAGGAGACGCCGCGCGATGCGATGCCTGGCGCGCCGGCCGACCTCGGAGTCCGCGGCGGGAATATCGACATGTTCTGCTTCTGGAGAAGGGGCGGTGTGTTCGGCCATAACCTGTTTCTTTAGTCCGAATCTTGACCTGTATGTGCGGTCCGATTTTGTGCTGCAATCGATACTTTTGAGGCGATCTCACGACCCCACAGGTTTTATTGCAGAACCAAAGTTTTTATTCGCTTGGGAACTTCCCCAACTGGGATGCGAGCGACTTCCTGGAGAGTCTGTGTGTCAATAACCGACACCAATCGAGCCGCGGAGTCCGAAACATAGATCAGTTTGCTGTCAGGAGTGAAGGCAATCCACTCGGGTACCGCCCCAGTGGGCGCATGCCCCAGCGGATGAACTTCGGGCAGTGCCGCATGTCCCACCAGCTTGAGATCAGGGAGCGAGTACTTAAAGACAGCATTGGAGAGCGTGCTGTTGACCCACAACGATTTTCCATCCGGAGTCACCCCGATACCATGAGACGGCACGCCTCCTCGAGCCTCCGCAATTCCGAAACCGCCGGGCTGATCCGGCAGCTTGATCCTGGCAACCTCTGCCCGTTTCGCGAAGTCGACAACAGCGAATCCGTGAAAAGTGGAAAGCTGAACGAAAATGCGACTGGTCGAGCCATCGGGGTTTGTCTCGAAGGCCATGGGACGTACCGGGCGGTCGAATTTGACTTCCCACGCCATTGTCTGGGTGTGGAGATCAATCACCGTTGCGGCTTTATTTTCGATCGAACCACTGACAGCATATTTGCCATCTGGCGTCACGAACACATTATGGACCGCGCCATCCACGGGTATGCTCTTTACTCTCTGGAGCGAGGCCGTGTCGATTACATCGAGGACGCCGGGCTGCGTCCGGATACCAACCAGGACCTGACTTCCATCTTTGGTGATGGCGATGTTGTTCGGCCGATCGCTGAGAGGTATCTTTTTCAGGATTTCTCCGCTCTTTCGATCCAGAACATCGAGCACACTCTCCGCTTCGTTGCTGACGTAAATCCGCGTTCCGTCAGGGGAAAAAGCGATGCCGTGCGGCAGTTCGATACCGCGTATTACCTGCACGACCTTATTCGTGGCGGGATCGATAACATCAATCGTGTCGCTGGCGCTATTGGTCACATAGACGCGTGTTAGAGGTGCAGAATCGGAAATTCCTGTGCGGACTCCGCGCACCCATTCCGCGATCACAAGCCAGTCGGGGTCGTTCTGAGACGCAAATTGCCTGCCGCCGGAATGAAACGGATCTCCTCCGGCGTCCGGCGAAAGAGGATGGAGCAAAAGCTTGCTGGAAGCGGGATCGCCGGGAACGACCACTTCCAGCACGCTCTGAAAGTTTTGCTGGGATTGCTCGTCGCTCCAGTCCGTAGTCCCTGGCGACAGCGGCTGGAGGCGAAAGATCCTGTTCGGCAGAATGTGGCAACCATAGCAGCGTGCGTGCTCGGCGCGGTTCTTCAGGAAGATTGGCTGGACCTTGGTCTTGAAGAAGTCGAAGCTAAGCTCCGGGGTCTGCGCGGAACTCGCAGCCGATTGTTCAGCCTGAGGAGCCGAGTTACCCAATTTTTTTGTTGCGGAATATAAGCTGCTCGTCGTGGCCGCGCACAATACCAGCAGCAGCGTTGCTCTGTTGGTCCCCTTCATCCTGGCGCATCCTTGGCTGCGCATATCGTTGCGCCGCATCGATTTCAATGTTTGCGTTGTTCAAGTTTTGAATCGCCCTGAAGTAAGGGGCGAAGCTCGCGGACGTCCTTCACGGTATCAAGCGCAAGCACGCGCTCGATCAACTTCGAGCAGGTTGCAGCGCCGAGAACGGGCGCCATCAACTCGCGCGCCTTCGCCACCACCTCGTCGCGAGTCATCGGATTCTCCGGAGTTCCACGCACATGCTCCACACGGTCTGTGAGCCGTGTTCCGTCGTTTAGGGTAACTTCAACGATGGCCACTCGCGCCGGTATGAGCTTTTCAAGTTCTTCATCGGGGACGAGTTGCACTTTGGCGCGCTCGCGGAGTACAGCCGCGTCCTGCATGCGTGCCTTATCATGTGCCGCCCGGAAGGAGACCGTCTTATCAATCAGCATCACCGCGACCAGGTGCTGAAGACAGATATCCGGCATATCGCGGTTGTTCACGGTGTAGGCTGCGCTGGTAGCCGCACGCACCACCACCTGTTTCACCTGATCCGCCGCGAAGGGTTGCCGCTTACGCAGACTTTCCATGGCATCAAGCGGCGCCTGGATTGGCCCTCCCGTAGTCCACTTCTTGATCGTCGTCTGCACCACTCCGTAGCGCTCGCCCAGTTGCTCGATCAGACCCGCAGGATCGGCCTTGGGATTGTAGGACTCCACGAAATTGTTAGGGCCTGCCAAAACATCGTTGACGCCAGTCCAGCCGGAGTGGACCACCAGGGCAGCATTGACCCCGTTGCGCGCTCCCATCGCGCCGAACAGGAAAGCCTTCTCGATATGTTCGGTGTCGCGCCGCCACGCGCCGATACCAGCTCCAGCCTGCTGCGCGGCATAATCGAACAGCCAGCGCATCTGCTGGGCAGTAAGACTGGCGGTACAACCTGCAGCCGCAGTCGCACCCATGGTTCCAACCAGGTTGTGTGTCTCTTTCATCCCCGGACCGACAGTCCTCATGGCCCGCATGGCGATGTCGTAGCCGAGCGTCACGGCTCGCAGGAAATGCGTCCCAGTGATGCCGAACCGCTCCCCCGAAGCCAGCGCCGCGGGCACCACCGCGCAACCCGGATGCGCTCCTCCGGTGGTGAAATCGTCGTCGGTCTCATCGGAGTGTGCCAGCATTCCGTTGGCGAATGCCGCTTCGATCGGTCCGCAGACGACCTTAGACGCCACCACGGTGGCAATCTTCTCGCCGCCGTAGTCTTGTGCGAACTTGATCGCCATGACTCCGGGGGGCAGTCCTGATCCCGAAACCATGGCAGCGATCGTGTCGAGGATGTGATGCGCGGTTTCCCGTACCACATCGTCCGGCAGCGCACGGTTCCGGGCCTCGGCCATGTAGGCGCTGAGCTTTTCCATCACCGGACTGATGGCCGGGGTGGCGTCCTGGGCCGCGGCCCACGCAATCCGTGGAAGTGCCATGCCGGCGGAAATCCACGCTGCTCGCTGCATCCAGCTGCGGCGGGTCAACTCCGGTGCCCGGTTTTCCCGCTGCATGTGTGGGTATTGGTCTTCGTTATCCACTCATCACCCTTTCAACCGAGACTAGAAGACTACCTTGACTGCGAACTGGATCTCGCGCGAGGTGGTGGTGGTTCTGTTGAGCAGTCCCGCCGCGCCCGAGAGGTTCCCAGTACCATCGAAAATGTCCGTGTTGGTGGGGGTGGACGGCGGAGCAAAGTTAGCATGGTTGAGAATGTTGAAGATCTCCGCGCGGAACTGCACGTTGAACTTCTCGGAAATTCTCTTGATGTAGCTGTTCTTGAATAAGGAGAAGTCCAACGACGTCAGCCCCGGGCCTTGGATGATGTTGCGTCCCGCATTGCCACGGAGGTTAAAGCATGGCAGTGCTGGGAGCCATCCCAAGTTGTCCAATGCCGGGTTTTGAGGGTTATTAATGCGAATCGGGTTATTGTTTGCGTCCGTCCCCAAACTTGGCGGCTGCGGGTTGCAGTTCGCGTTCCAGAATGCCAGGTCCGGCGCGGTGGGAACCTGGAAACACTGATTCTTGATGTAACCGAGATGGCCGGGATTTGTAAGCGTCTTGCACCCGGGACCTCCCAGGCGGTTCACATAAGCCCAATCGTCACCACTGCTTGTATTTGCCGGATCTGAGCCTGTTCCCCAAGTTGGGGTCGAAGGAATTCCGTCGCTGGCTGTGAAGATAAGGCCCAGTTCCCATCCGCCCAAGGCCCATTGGGCTGGCCCGGACCAGGCCTTAGGAGTCGGCAGTTCCCATGTGCCGTTCACCACCAGCGTGCGTCCAACATTGAAATCCGAGAGGGCGCGGTTCAATTTCAAGTCAAACCAGTCAAGACTGGAGATCGAATTCCCGAACGTGTCTCCGGCAACCGATGCGGAGCTGGTGTCGATGCTCTTACTCCAGGTATACGTGCCCTGAACTTGAAAGCCATGGCTCATGCGCTTGGCCAATTGCGCTTCGAGCGCATTGTAGGACGAGCCTCCTCTATAAAACATTCCGCGGATGGAGCCGAAATTCGGATTGATCGGATCTAGCGCAGCTCCGGTGGCTGGATCGAACGGCCAGAGATAACCCGCGGAGGTCTTGGTTGGAAGGGTCAGATTGGCGTCATCTACCCGGAATGGCTGATGCACGCCGCGCGAGCCCACGTAAGCAACCATCGCCGCCAGGGTGGGAGTGAGCTGCTGCTGCACATTGAGATTCCACTGCATCACGTAATTGCGTTTGGGGTTCGGATCGGTATACGTTGTACGCAATCGATTCGCCG
>Ga0209647_1000717_pt1 | contig 30277 bp, 21 predicted proteins | sample GraSoi_2013_60cm_FD_185827 | JGI IMG/M metagenome (GOLD analysis project Ga0209647, IMG submission 185827) | Grasslands soil microbial communities from the Angelo Coastal Reserve, California, USA - Sample 9_17_2013_60cm (SPAdes) (version 2) | ecosystem: Environmental > Terrestrial > Soil >... | reverse complement strand
CGTCGTTCCCGCCGGCACCGGCGGGGGCGCCGATCAGATGGCGCGGATCATTCAGGGCATCATTGCCAAGAACAAGTTGATGAAGCAGCCGATGGTCGTCGTCAACAAGGCCGGAGGCGCGGGCGCCGAGGGCTTTCTCGACGTGAAGGAGTCGAAAGGTGACCCCCACAAGATCATCATCACCCTGTCGAATCTGTTCACGACCCCGCTTGCGACCAATACGCCGTTCAACTGGCGCGACCTGACACCGGTACAGATGATGGCCCTGGACAACTTCGTTCTCTGGGTCAATGCGGAGACCCCCTACAAGACGACCAAGGAATACATCGCCGCGGTCAAGGCCGGCGACGGAAAGTTCAAGATGGGCGGGACGGGCTCGAAGCAGGAGGACCAGATCATTACCGTCGCTATCGAGAAACAGACCGGAGTCAAATTCATCTACATTTCGTATCGCGGCGGCGGCGAGGTGGCGGTGCAGCTGGTTGGCAAGCATGTCGATTCGACGGTCAACAATCCGATCGAGGCCGTGGCCCAGTGGCGCGCCGGATCGTTGCGCCCCCTGTGCGTGTTCGACGCCAAGCGCATGCCCTACAAGGCGAAGATCACCAAGACGATGTCCTGGTACGACATTCCCACGTGCAAGGACACCGGGCTCGACGTCGAATACCTGATGCTGCGCGGCATCTTCATGCCGGGCGGGGTTACCGCCGAGCAGATTGAGTACTACGTGGACCTGCTGAAGAAGGTGCGCGAGACCCCCGACTGGAAGAGTTTCCTCGAAACGGGGGCATTCAACCAGACTACCCTGAGCGGAAAGGAATACGAGGCCTGGGTGGCGCGCGAGGAGGCGCGGCACATCATGCTCATGAAGCAAGCGGGATTCCTGGCGAAGTAGGATCGGGTGGACGCGAGGGGAGCACCCCACGCGTCCAGAACCCGGATTGCGGGACGGGCGGATCGAGGAGGGGATGGAAAGCGAGCAACAACGTTCGGCGGCATCGGTCAAGGCGGTGGAAATCGGTGTCGCCGCCGTCATATTCCTCTTCGGCGCCCTGGTCGTATTCGACAGCTACCGCCTGGGTGCCCGATGGGGAGACGACGGGCCGCAAGCCGGCTATTTTCCCTTCTATGTCGGGCTGTTCATCTGCGCCTCCGGCACGGCGATCTTTGTCCGTGCTTTGCGAAACACGGCGTTCGCTGCCGAGTCTTTCGTGTCGCGCGACGAGCTGAAGAAAATACTGACCGTTCTCGTGCCGACCGTCGTGTACGTCTCAGTGATCGGGTATCTGGGTTTCTACGTCGCGTCTACGGTCTATATCGCCTACTTCATGTGGCACTTGGGCAAGTACGCCTGGATCAAAATCGCGCCGGTCTCGATAGGCGTCAGCGTCGCGTTTTTTCTGATCTTCGAAATATGGTTCTCGGTGCCTCTTCCCAAAGGGCCGCTCGAGGCTGCGTTGGGACTCAATTGAGGGCCGAACCGGCGGGCTAACTCGTTCGCGACGCTCGCGCCGGTAAAGGGAGGCTGAGTGGAAGAAGTGAATGCGCTGATGCAGGGGTTCGGGGTCGCGCTGTCCCCGCTCAACCTGCTGCTGATGTTCGTCGGCGTCATCCTGGGGATCATCATCGGCGTGCTGCCCGGCCTGGGCGGTGCGAACGGCGTTGCCATCCTGCTCCCCCTCACTTTCTCGATGGCGCAGCAGCCCGGCGGGACTACCTCCGCGATCATCCTGCTCTCGTGCATCTATTGGGGTGCGCTCTTCGGCGGAGCGATCACGTCGATCCTCTTCAATATTCCCGGCGAACCCTGGTCGGTCGCCACCACCTTCGACGGCCACCCGCTGGCGCAGCACGGGCGCGCGGGGAGCGCGCTGACCGCGGCGTTTACCTCCTCGTTTATCGGGGCGCTGATCGCGGTGATCATGATCACGTTTCTCTCGCCCGTGGTGGCGGGTTTTGCCCTGCAGTTCGGCCCCCCCGAATTCTTCTCGGTGTATCTGCTGACCTTCTGCGCCTTCGTGGGGATGAGCGGCGGCAATGCTGCGAAGACCGTTGCCTCCATGATGATCGGGTTCGCCCTGGCCGCCGTCGGCCTGGATAGTGTCACGGGAACCTTGCGTCTCACGTTCGGATTCACCTCCCTCCTGAAGGGGTTCGATTTCCTGATCGCCGTGATCGGCCTTTTCGGCATCGGCGAGATTCTGGAGACTCTCGAGGAAGGCCTTGCGTTCAAGGGGGCGAGCGCGAAAATCAACATGAAAGTCGTCCTGGAGACATGGAAGGAGCTGCCGCGTTACTGGGCGACGTCCTTGCGTAGCGCCGCGGTGGGTTGTTTCATGGGGATCGTGCCCGGCGGGGCAACGCCGGCCTCCTTCATGAGTTACGGTCTCGCGCGCCGCCTCTCCAAGGACGGCCATGATTTCGGCAGCGGCAAGGTCGAGGGCGTCGTCGCGCCGGAAACTGCGGCTCACGCCGCCGGGACCTCCGCGCTCCTGCCGATGATCACGCTCGGAGTTCCGGGATCGCCCACGGCCGCAGTGCTGCTCGGGGGCCTCTTGATCTGGGGGCTCCAGCCCGGGCCGCTGCTGTTCGTCGAAAAGCCGGACTTCGTGTGGGGCCTCATCGCCAGCATGTATCTCGGCAACATCGCCGGGCTGATCGTCGTGCTGACCTGCGTGCCGCTTTTCGCGGCGATCCTGCGCATCCCCTTTTCGATCATCGCGCCCGTCATCATCGTGATCTGCGCGATCGGGGCGTACACCGTGCACAATTCGATGTTCGACGTCTATCTGATGGTCGTGTTCGGCATGATCGGCTATGCCTTCAAGAAGCTCGGCTATCCGCTCGCCCCGATGGTGCTGGCACTGGTCTTGGGCGATCGGGCCGAGGAAAATTTCCGCAACGCGATCAAGGGCTCTCAGGGGGATATGCTGGTGTTCTTCTCGAACGGGCTGGTGGGCGGTCTGACCGGTCTGGCCTTGCTGCTGCTGTTCTGGCCGCTCATCCGGGCGGGCTGGCGCTTGATGCTCGGAAAAAGCTGAAAGCGGGACCGCCTCAGGCGGCTCGTTGCCTGAGGCGGGACAGGGTTTCCGGGGTCAGATTGAGGTAGGACGCCAGCTCCTTCTTGGGTATGCGGCCGAGCAGATCCTGGTGCTTGCGCAGGAAACGCGCAAGGCGCCCGGGGGCGTCGAGCAGATGAAGCGTGATCGTGTGCGCCATCACTTCGGACATCAGCCGCATCACCTCGTATTCGAAGCGCAGCTTCATCTCAATGTGGCGATCGAGGAACTCGACCCAGTGGGGCATGGACAGGCGCGCCACGCGGACCTTGGTGACCGCCGCGATGCTGTAGGGGATGGGGGTCTTCATCCGCCATGCGGCGTAGGAGGTGTCCATGTCGGTCTCGGCCGCGAAGCGCAGGATCATCTCTTTTCCCTGGGGATTGCTGACGACGCGCTTCAGAATCCCGTCCAGGATGAAGAACTGCTCCATGCTCGTGCTGCCCTGGCGCACCAGCGGTTCGCCCTTCCTGTACTCCGCGACCTCCAGCAGCGGCTCCAGATCGTTCCAAGCCGACGCCGGCATTTCGCGCAGGATCAGGTTCTGCTTGAGCTGAAGGCGAATCGTGTTGCGCTGGGGGTGGCTGAGGATGGCCGACACGGGTAGGAGCGGGCGTGCGAACGGTGAGCGGGCAATTAAGCGGGAATTATTGATCGCAGTCAAGGTTGAACTTCGTCAGCGATTTTAGACTCTTGAGTCGATTTTGCCCCTCGCCCGAGCTGTTGGCGGAAGGGCTGCATGCAAGGAGACTTCCATGGGAACAGTCGAGCCGCAAGTCGCGTCCGGTCAGATCGTCACCAATGCGCAATCGCAAGAGATGACCGACGGTTTCCAGCTGGTCATCGATGCCCTCAAGCTCAATAGCCTCGACACGATCTACGGCCTGCCCGGGATCCCGATCACCGACCTGACGCGCCGCGCGCAGGCCGCAGGCCTGCGCGTGCTTTCGTTCCGCCACGAGCAGAACGCGGGCTATGCCGCTTCGATCGCCGGCTTTCTGACGCAGAAGCCCGGCATCTGCCTCACGGTATCCGCGCCGGGGTTCCTCAACGGACTGAACGCGCTCGCCCACGCCACGGTCAACTGCTTTCCCATGATCCTCATCAGCGGTTCTTCCGAGCGCGAGATCGTGGACCTCCAGCAGGGCGACTACGAGGAGATGGATCAGCTCGCCGTCGCGAAGCCGGTCGCGAAGGCCGCCTTTCGCGTGCTGCACGCCGAGGACATCGGCGTGGGCATCGCGCGCGCCATCCGCGCGGCAGTGTCGGGCCGCCCGGGCGGCGTCTATCTCGACCTGCCCGCCAAGCTCTTCGCGCAGAGCATCGACGCCGCCGTCGGGAAGACTTCGTTGATCAAGGTGGTGGACCCCGCGCCGCGGCAGATCCCGGCGCCGGAGGCCGTAAAGCGCGCGGCGGACCTGTTCAAGAGCGCGAAGAAACCGCTGATCATCCTCGGCAAGGGCGCGGCCTATTCGCAGGCTGACGCCGACATCCGTGCGCTCGTCGAGAAAACCGGCGTTCCCTATCTGCCCATGTCGATGGCGAAGGGCCTGTTGCCCGACACGCACGAGCAGTGCGCGTCGGCTGCCCGTTCGTTCGTGCTGCCGGAGGCCGACGTGGTCATGCTGATCGGCGCGCGCCTCAACTGGCTGCTCTCGCATGGCAAGGGCAAGACCTGGGGCGGCAAGGACCACAAGGCTTGGGGCGGCCAGAAGTTCATCCAGGTCGACATCTCGCCGCAGGAGATGGACAGCAACGTGCGCATCGACGCGCCGGTGGTGGGCGACATCGCGTCCTGCATGTCCGCGCTGCTCACGGCCATCGGCTCCGGCTGGCCCAGGCCGCCGGCCGAGTGGCTCGCCGCCATTGCCGAGCGCAAGACCAAGAACATCGCCAAGATGGCCGAGACGCTGGCCAAGAATCCGTCGCCGATGAATTTTCACAGCGCGCTCGCCGTGGTGCGCGACATCGTCAAGGCCAACCCGGACGCGATGTTCGTCAACGAGGGCGCCAATGCGCTCGACTTCACGCGCAGCATCGTCGACATGTACAAGCCTCGGAAGCGCATCGACGTCGGCACCTGGGGCATCATGGGCGTCGGCATGGGCTACTGCGTCGCCGCCGCCGTGGTCACGAAGCAGCAGGTGATCGCGATCGAGGGCGACAGCGCCTTCGGCTTCTCCGGCATGGAGCTCGAGACCCTCTGCCGCTACAACCTGCCGGTGTGCGTGGTGGTCTTCAACAACAACGGCGTCTACCGCGGCACCGACGTCAATCCGACCGGCGGCTCCGATGTGGCGCCCACCGTGTTCGTCAAGGGGGCGCGCTACGACAAGCTGATCGAGGCCTTCGGCGGCGTGGGCGTGCACGCAACGACCCCGGCCGAGCTGCGCAAGGCCATGGAAGAAGCCATCCGCTCGCGCAAGCCCACGCTCATCAATGCCGTGATCGATGAAGCCGCCGGGACCGAAAGCGGCCGCATCACGAGCCTGAACCCGAGCGCAAAAAAGAAGTAAGTCATGGAAGCCCTCAAGGGAATCCGCATCCTCGACATGACGCACGTCCAGGCCGGTCCGACGTGCTCCCAGCTCCTCGCCTGGATGGGGGCGGACGTGATCAAGCTCGAGAACCCGCAGGGCGATGCGACGCGCGGCCAGCTGCGCGACGTCCCGAACGCCGACAGCCTGTACTTCACGATGCTCAACTGCAACAAGCGCTCGATCACGGTCAACATGAAGAGCGCCGAAGGCAAGACGGTGTTCGTCGATCTCCTGAAGAAATGCGACATGATCATGGAGAACTTCGGCCCGGGCGTGCTCGACCGCTTCGGGTTCACCTGGGAGAAGATCCACGAGCTCAACCCCAAGATCGTGATGGGTTCGATCAAGGGCTTCGGCTCCTCGGGCCCGTACGCGGACTTCAAAGCCTACGAGAACGTCGCGCAGGCGATGGGCGGCTCGATGAGCACGACGGGCGTACCAGATGGACCTCCTTTTGTGACGGGGGCGCAGATTGGCGATAGCGGCACCGGGCTGCATCTCGCCATAGGTCTGCTCGCTGCCCTGCGGCAAGCAGACCGGACCGGCCAGGGCCAGTACGTCGAAGTAGCGATGATGGACGGCGTGATGAACCTGTGCCGCGTCAAGTTCCGCGATCACCAGCGGCTTACGCGGCAGAGCCTGAGCGAATATTCCGTGCCCACGTACCAGGGTATGGGCGAGGTGCCGCGCGCAGGCAACGATTCGGGCGGCGGCCAGCTCGGCAACGCGGTGCACTGCAAGCCGCACGGCGCCAACGACTGGCTCTACGTGGTCGTGCAGGAGGCGGTGTGGGAGGACCTGGCGAAGCGTATCGGCCCCGAGGTCGGGCTTCCCGAGCTCGCCAGCGACCCGCGCGTCGCCAGCATCGGCGAGCGCCGCAAGAACCAGCAGCTCGTCTGGACGCTGCTCAACAAGTTCGCCGAGAAGTACAGCAAGCGGGAGTTGATGGCGATCCTCAACCCGCTTGACGTGCCTTGCGGGCCGATCATGAGTACGGAGGATCTCGCCACCGACGAGCACGTGCGCGGCCGGGACATGTGGGTCGAGCTCGACCACCCGCAGCGCGGCACGTGGTACAACGTCGGCATGCCGATCAAGCTTTCGGACTCGCCCGCGGTGATCAAGCGCTCGCCGCTCCTGGGCGAGCACACCGACGAGGTCCTCAAGGAAGTCCTCGGCTACGACGAATCGAAAATCGCCAGCTTGAGGCGGGCAGGCGCTTTCTCGGTACCCCCGAAGAAGGCGGCGTAGCCGTGAAAATAGCCATCATCGGCCAGCAGGATTTTGGCAAAGCCGTGCTCGATGCATTTTTGGCCCGTGGAGACGAAGTCGCCGGCGTGTTTTGCGCGCCGGAGAAGGAGGGCGCGAAGCTCGATCCGCTGAAGGCCGCGGCGCTGGAAAGGGGCCTCAAGATCTTCCAGTTCGCGTCGCTCCGCAACAAAGATGCGCTCGATGCGATGCGCGCGCTCAACGCCGACATCGGCATCATGGCCTTCGTGCTGCAGTTCGCGCCGCAGGAGTTCGTGAAAATCCCGAAGAAGGGCACGATCCAGTATCACCCCTCGCTCTTGCCGAAATATCGCGGGCCGAGCTCGATCAATTGGCCGATCATACGCGGCGACACCAAAACCGGACTATCCATCTTCCGGCCGACAGATGGACTGGACGAAGGCCCCCTGATCCTGCAAAAGGAAACGCCGCTCGGCCCGGACGACACGCTCGGCAGCGTCTATTTCGATCGCTTGTTTCCGATGGGAGTCACGGCAATGATCGAGGCTGCGGATCTGGTGATGGCCGGCAAGCATCGCGAGTCCGTGCAAGACGAGGCCCGCGCGAGCTACGAAGGCTGGTGCCGCGCCGCCGAAGCGAAAATCAACTGGGCGAGCCATGTCGATTTCACCTACGACCTCATACGCGGCTGCAATCCAGCCCCCGGCGCCTGGACTACTTTGAAAGGCAAGAAATTGCAGATCTTCGACAGCCGAAAGCACGTGTTCCGCACCTTCGGCGCGGTAAAGGGCAAGATCGGCGAGATTTCCGAGATCAGCGCGGCGAGTTTCTTCGTGACCGCTCAAGGTGGACGAATCGAGGTCCTCAAGGCAAAGCACGAAGACGGGAAGAAATTATCCGCAGCGGAACTCGTAGCCCAGAACGGCCTTACTCCGGGCGCCCTGCTCGGGAGCTGAAGCGCGCGCTGCGTCCTCGGCTTGCGGCGCGACGGTTCGTGCGCGTCGTTGAGTGTCACCAGACTTGGTAGGGCTCCGCGGATGCCGCTCGCCCGGGTTCGGCGCCGAAGAGAAATTTGACTGCCTCCACTATTCACGGTAAAAATGTCCCCTAGAGCATTGTTTATTCAGTAACTTACTGCTCTTCATGGGCGAGAGGGGGTTGGCGTAAAATGCGAGAGCACTCGGGACGCATCCCCTCGTTGAACAACAATAAAAATAAACGGGAGAGGCAATGACCAAAGCGGGCTTCTGGAGAAAAGACTGGTTTCTCGGTCTGGTGGTGTCGCTCGTGCTGCTCGCGGCCGGCGGGACCCTGCTGATCGAGGCCCTGGAGCGCTTCGCGTACGATTGGGGCGTTCGGGCCTCGGCGCGAATCCCGTCCGATAAGATTTCCGTGATCGCGATCGACAAGCGGAGCATCGACAACATCGGTCGCTGGCCGTGGTCGCGCGAGATTCACGCGAAGATGATCGAAAGCCTCGCGGACGCGAAGGCCAAAGTCATCGGCTATACGGTTTTTTTCTCTGAATCGCAGCTCGATCCGGGTCTGGTTTATGTCAACAGGCTTCTCGAGGCCTACCACCGGCTCGTGCCGGTAAACGCCGATCCGAGCGCCCCGCCCCGCGGCGTATCGCCCGAGCTGCTTCAAATCGGGTCGACGCTGCAGGAAGCCGAGAGCGCGCTCAACATCGACAGGAAGCTCGCCGAGAGTTTCGCCAAGGCAGGCAATGTGGTGCTGCCGTTGCTGTTCACGTTTGGCGACCCGCGCGGCAAGCCGGACAAGCCCCTTCCCGAATTCGTGCGTAAGAACGCGCTTTCGATCCAGGGCGGAAGCGGCGATCTGCCGCTCTTCACCAGCGCCATCGAAGTCCCGATCGTGGACAGTTTGGGCGCGGCCGCGGCCGCGGTGGGGCATTTGAACTCAGTTCCCGACGTGGACGGGGCGATCCGCACCGAAGCGCTCGCCCTCACCTACTACGACGAATACTACCCGTCGCTTGCGGTCATGATGGTGGCAAGGAGCCTCAATCTGACGGCCAAGGACATCAAGATCCGTCCCGGTGAAGCGCTGCAGATCGGCAATTTCCGGGTGAGCGCAGATCCGACGATGCAGATGTTCACCTACTTCTACAAGGACCGCGACGGCAGGCCGGCCATTCAGGAGGACTCGTTCTACGACGTGGCGAGCGGCAAGATCCCCCTCGAGAAATACCGCGACAAGATCGTGCTGATCGGGCCGACGGCCGTCGGAGTCGGCAGCATGTTCGTGACGCCTGTGAATCCGGCCATGCCGGCCGTAGAGCTTCAGGCGCACACGGTCTCCTCGCTCTTGCAGGGGCATTTTTTCGTCTCTCCGACCTGGGGCTGGATCGTCGAGAGGCTGGTTTATCTCGTGGTCGCGGCTTACTTGATCGCCTTGCTTCCGCGACTTTCCGCCGGCCTGGGAGCCGTGGTCAGTGCCGGTATCGTGGTGCTTTTGCTCGCCACACACTTCGTGCTCATGACCGGTCAGGGATTGTGGCTGCAATTCATGCTGCCGCTCGTCCTGCTGGTCGTCGGTCACGTGTTGCTCGTTACCAAGCGCTTCGTTGTCACCGAGCGCGGCAAGGAGGTATCCGATGCCCAGTCGGCGGCCAACGCGCGCATGCTCGGCCTCGCCTTCCAAGGGCAAGGCCAGCTCGACATGGCTTTCGACTACTACCGCAAGGTGCCCCTGGACGACGCTGTCATGGACAACCTCTACAACCTTGCGCTCGACTTCGAGCGCAAGCGCCAGTTCAACAAGGCCGAAGCCGCATTCCGCTATATGGCGGACTACAACCCGAAGTTCCGCGACCTCGAGGCGAGGTTGTCGCGCGCCAGGCAGATGTCGGAAACGGTCCTTCTCGGGGGCGCGCAGACCCACCCTGGCGGGACCCTCGTGCTCGGCGGTGGCGCGGAGAAGCCGATGCTCGGCCGCTACCAAGTGGAAAAGGAGATCGGCAAGGGCGCCATGGGCGCGGTTTATCTCGGCAAAGACCCGAAAATCGGACGCGTCGTGGCGATAAAGACCATGGCGCTTTCGCAGGAGTTCGAGGCCGACGAGCTCGCCGAGGTCAAGGAGCGTTTTTTCCGCGAAGCCGAAACCGCCGGCCGCCTGAGCCATACCAATATCGTGACCATCTTCGACGCCGGCGAAGAGCACGACCTGTGCTACATCGCGATGGAACTCCTGAAGGGCAAGGATCTGGTGCCGTTCACCAAACCAGGCAATACCCTGCCGATCGAAAAGGTCATCTCGATCGTCGCGAGGGTGGCCGATGCGCTCGGCTATGCGCACAGGCAGAACGTGGTGCACCGGGACGTGAAGCCGGCCAACGTCATGTACGAATCTGAAAACGACGTCGTCAAGGTGACCGATTTCGGAATTGCCCGAATCACCGATTCGTCCAAGACCAAGACCGGGATGGTGCTCGGGACACCCTCTTACATGTCACCGGAACAGCTCCAGGGCCAGAAGATCGACGGGCGGAGCGATCTGTTCTCGTTGGCGGTAAGCCTGTATCAGCTTGTTTGCGGCAAACTACCGTTCGAGGGAGATTCGATGGCGCAACTCATGTACAGGATCGCCAACGAGCATGCGCCGGATATCCTGCAGTACAACTCGTCCCTCCCGCCCGCCCTGGTCACTTTCCTGGACAAGGCGATGTCCAAGGATACGGGCGAGCGTTACCAGACAGGCGAAGAATTCGCGGGCGCATTGCGAGCTACTGTCGGGGGTCCTTCCGCTACGGCGATCGGCGCCGGGGTCGACATCAGCCTGTGAGCTTCGTTGAAGCATTATGACTTTGTCGGGGGCGCTTGAAGTCGCGAGTTGTACCGATCCCGGAATGGTCAGGTCCCATAACGAGGACTCGATCGCGTCGGATGGGGACCAGGGCCTCGTCGTGCTGGCCGACGGCATGGGGGGATACAACGCGGGCGAGGTGGCAAGCGGCATGGCCACGACAGTGATCATTACCGAGCTGCAGCAGTTGTTGCAGAAGAGAGTCCCATACGAGATTGACGCACACAGCGGTCAGCTGGTCGCGCATCAGCTGTTGCACGAACAGATCGCGAAAGCAAACACGTCGATCTACCAGGCCGCACAGAGCCAGCCGCAGTATGCGGGCATGGGGACGACCCTGGTGGTGGCCCTGTTCTACGACAACAAGATGACCGTTGCGCACATCGGGGATTCGCGGCTGTACAGGTTGCGCGGCGATGAACTCCGGCAGGTCACCAAAGACCATTCGCTTCTGCAGGAACAGATCGACAGCGGCGTGATCACGCCGCAACAGGCCAGGCAGTCGCAGAACAAGAATCTGGTTACGCGCGCGCTCGGTATCGATCCGATCGTCGAAGCGGAGATCCACGATTACGACACGCAGCCGGGAGACATTTATCTGCTCTGTTCGGACGGCCTTTGTGATATGGTGAGCGACGACGATATCGGCTTGGCGCTGCAGACGCTCAGCTCCAACCTGAAACTGTGTGCCCAGCACCTGGTGCAAACGGCCAATGACAACGGGGGCCGGGACAATATTTCTGTGATACTGGTCCGGGTGCTGCGGGACTACCCCGCGCCGCGCAGCATCGTGGGCAAGATGATGAGCTGGTTCAAATAGTTTGAGCAGAGGGATACTGCTATGGCGAAGCTGATACTCAGCATGGACGGCCTGGTCCTCAAGGAAATCGCGCTTACCAAGGAACGCACCACCATCGGCCGCAAGCCGCACAATGACATCCAGATCGACAATCTGGCCGTGAGCGGGGAACACGCCGTCATCGTAACGATCTTGCAGGATTCATTTCTCGAAGATCTGGGCAGCACGAACGGCACGGTGGTCAACGGCCAGCCGATCAAGAAGCACTTCCTGCAGAACAGCGACGTCGTCGAGCTTGGTAAATACAAACTCAAATACGTGAACGAGGCCCCGGCGGGGCAGGCCAAGGCGGCGGATTTCGAAAAAACCATGGTGCTTCGCCCCGGTTCGACAAAGTCCGCCGCGCCCGCACCGGCGCCTGCTCCCGCAGCTGCGGCCCCTGTGGCGGTTGCGGCAGGCGCAAAAAATTTCGGTGACACCGTCGCAGGCCAAAGTGTGACGGCTGCGCCCGTCGCGCCATCCAAACCGGCGGCCGCGCCGCAAAAGAATGCCGCGCTGCAGCTTCTCTCGGGTGCCAACGCTGGCAAGGAGCTCGATCTCACCAAGCCGCTCACGACACTCGGCAAACCCGGCGTGCAAGTGGCCGTCATTACGCGTCGGCCTCAGGGCTTTTTTATCACCCATGTAGAGGGGGCAAGCTTTCCGGTCGTGAACGGCAAGACCCTCGACGCGCAGGCGCACTCCTTGAACGACCATGACGTGATCGAACTTGCCGGGGTCAAGATGGAATTCTTCCTCAAGACCTGAGCCTCGGGTCTTCAGAAGAACCGATCCGGGGAGGAAGACTGAAGCAGCACATCGTCCGGATCGCGCTCGGCCTGCTAGTAGTGCTGGTATTCGTGGGCCACGTCGTAGGAAATGCCTACAAGAGCTACCGCATTGGCTTCATCAATCAGCTCGACCACATCATCTACGACTACCGGCTTCGGCTGACCATGCCGGGCACGGTCGATGACCGCATCGTCATCCTCGATATCGACGAGCGCAGCTTGGATTCCCGCGCGCTCGGTCGCTGGCCCTGGGGCCGCGACAAGATCGTTGCCCTGCTGCAAAAGCTTTTCGACAAATACGGCGTGCTCATAGTCGGCTTGGACGTCGTGTTTGCCGAGCCCGACGAGAGCTCCGGCCTGCCGGTGCTCGAGAAGCTGGCCAAGACCCGGTTGAAGGACGTAGGGCCGTTCCAGTCGGCCCTGAAGGAATTGCGCTCGGAGCTCGACTACGACACGATATTCGCGAATTTTCTCCGCGGCCGTCCGGTGGTTCTCGGATACTATTTCAATAGCGACGAAAATGCGGTAGAAAGCGGATCGCTTCCGGAGCCTGTCTTCCCGCCGGGCACCTTTGCCGGCAGGAAAATCGACTTCTTCGCGTGGAAAGGCTACGGTGCCAACTTGCCCGAGCTCGCCAAAGTTGCCAACGCCGGGCATTTCAACTCACGCGTGGACGATGACGGCGTGTCGCGGCGCGTGCCGATGCTCGCCGAATACCCGCAACGCAACGGCAGCTACTACGAAGCCCTGTCACTGGCGGTAGTGCGCCTGTATCTGGGCATGAAGGAGGCGGCTCGCAATAAGGTCGATACGGCTACCCTGCCCAAGGTAGTCCAGGGAGTCGCGCCCGACCGCTTCATCTCCAAGAGCTACACCGGTTTGGAGTGGCTCGAAGTCGGGCCCTACCGAATCCCGGTAGACGAAGAAGTGACTGCACTGATTCCTTATCGTGGTCCCAGGGGCAGCTTTCCCTATATTTCGTTTGCCGACATATGGTCGGACAATGTGCCGGTGGAAAAGTTGAGGGGCAGGATCGCCTTGATCGGTGCGTCGGCACCCGGCCTGTTCGATCTTCGCTCGACCCCGGTAGGGGAGGGCGACGCCGCCTCCGGGGTCAAGAAGGAAGGCAATGTCTATCCCGGGGTCGAGATTCACGCCAACCTCATCGCCGGGATGCTCGACGGCAAACTGAAGCACAAACCGCCTTACATGCTTGGAGCGGAGCTGTTGCTGCTCGTCATCGGCGGTATCGTGCTTACCTTGCTCATCCCGATGCTCGCGCCGCTTTGGGCCACCGTCGCGACGGTGACCGGGATGACGCTCATCACCCTGCTGGACCTTTGGATGTGGTCCTATGCGGGCTTGGTGCTGCCGCTTGCCGCCTCGGTGCTCATGATAGTGACCTTGTACACGGTCAACATGGCTTACGGGTACTTCGTCGAGACGCGCTCGAAACGACAGTTCACGGAACTTTTCGGGCAATACGTGCCCCCCGAGCTGGTGGGCATCATGGCCGAGGACCCCGAGCAGTACACCATGGCACCGAAGAGTGCCGATCTCACGATACTATTTTCCGATGTGCGCGGCTTCACCAGCATATCGGAAGCGCTGAGTCCCGAGCACCTGCGCGAATACATCAATGAATACCTCACGGACATGAGCAATATCATCCGCGGCAAATACCGCGGCACGCTCGACAAGTACATCGGCGACGCGATCATGGCTTTCTGGAATGCTCCGGTGGAAGACAAAGATCACCCGCGCAACGGGATTCTCGCGGCCCTAGAAATGTTGCGCGAGTGCGGCACGCTGAACAAGAAATTCACCGCGCGCGGCTGGCCGACCCTCAAAATCGGCATCGGCGTCAACACTGGAAACGTCCGGGTCGGGGACATGGGATCGAAACAGCGCAGGGCGTACACCGCTATGGGAGATCCCGTGAACGTCGCTTCCCGGCTGGAAGGACTCACCAAGTACTACGGCGTGGGGATACTCGTCGGGGAGACAACCCGGACGCTTGTGAAGGACGTGGTTTTCAGGGAGATCGACAAGATCAAGGTCAAGGGCAAGGACGAAGCAATCACGATCTACGAGCCAATGGGACTGGAGGCCGAGGTCGAAAAAAAGGTTCTGGACGAGCTCAAGCTGTGGCACCAAACGATCAGGTCTTACCGTTCCCGCCAGTGGGATCAGATGGAAGTCAACCTCCTCAACCTGCAGCGCATGAACCCCGGGTGCGCTCTCTACCAGTTGTACGCGAAGGAAGCGGCCGGAAAGCGTCGAAACCCCCCGCGAGCGGAATGGGACGGCGTGACCGTGTTCGACGAGAAGTAGCGGCGGGTGCCCGTCCATGAAGTTACGAATCCTGGGGTGCAGCGGCGGGATAGGGGGCCGGCACTTGCGCACCACGTCGATGCTCCTCGACAACGACGTTCTCATCGACGCCGGGACGGGGGTCGCCGACCTTTCGCTCACCGAGCTCTCTCTCATCGATCACATCTTTCTCACGCACTCGCACCTCGATCACGTCGCGAGCATTCCGTTCATGGTCGATACCGTCGGGGGGATGCGCGACCAGCCGCTCACGCTTTGGGCCGTTCCTGCAACCCTGGATATCCTGCGCAGTCACATCTTCAACTGGAGCATCTGGCCCGATTTCGCGCAAATCCCGAGTCCCGAAAAACCCTTCCTTCGGTACCGCGAGATCCAGGTCGGTGACACGATCGAGGTGAAGAAGCGCAAGCTCACGGCGCTACCGGCAAACCATGTCGTACCGGCGGTCGGTTATCAGCTCGATTCCGGTACGGGGAGTCTGGTGTTTACCGGCGACACGACGACCAACGATCCTCTTTGGGCGGAGGTCAACAAGATCTCCAACCTGAAGTATCTGATTATCGAGACCGCTTTTTGCAACCGGGAAAGAGGGTTGGCGGTCATTTCGAAACACCTTTGCCCGAGCATGCTCGCCGAGGAGCTCGCGAAACTCGAACGCAGCGCGGAGATCTATATCACGCATCTGAAGCCCGGCGAAATCGAGCTTACCATGCAGGAAATCGAGGAGGACGCCGGTCAATTTCGGCCGCGCATGCTGCAAAACAATCAAGTTTTCGAGTTCTGAAGGAGGAACGCGCGGAACCATCGGTGTCCGCGGTGAGCGAGGAACGAACGATGTGCGCAAACAGAGTACGCATCGAAACGCTGAGGGCTCTTGAACCTGTCTCCTCGCTGCCGGAGGCAAGGCTCAATGAACTCATCGGTCTCTGTCATGTGGAGACCGCGAGCAGGAATTCGAATCCGTTTCTCGTGCGTGGGATCGCGGGCCAAGCGGTCTATCTCCTGCGTGGAGAGTTGGCGCTTACCTATCCGGATGGTTCTTCGAAAGTGCTGGTGGGCGGCTCCGAGCGTTCACGATATCCGCTCGGTCGGCGGGGCGAGGTTTTCACCAGCGTCAAGGCGATTACCGACGTTGAGCTGATGCGCATCGACGATGATCTTCTCGACGTGATGGCGACCTGGGATGAAGCGGCTTCCGGCGACTACTCGGCAAAGAAGGTCGAGGACGAAGGGAGCTCACTCGCCAACTGGACCCTGATGTCTGGAATGTTCAGCGTAAGCAGCCTCAAATACGGCGCGTTCTCGCAACTGCCATCGGCGCACATCAACGAGCTGCTGCGCCGCTTCGAGCGCATCAACGTCAAGAAGGACGATGCCGTGATTCGCGAGGGCGCTGAAGGGGACTTCTACTTCGTGATCGAAACCGGCAGGTGCAGGATCGAACGGATGATCGGAGGCGTCTCGATGCTGCTTGCCGAGCTGAAGAGCGGCGACGCGTTCGGCGAGGAAGCTCTGGTGTCGGAAGCCAAGCGCAACGCCACCGTTACGATGAAAACCGACGGGGTGCTCCTGCGGCTATCCAGGAAGGACTTTGCCGAGCTCCTCCGGGAACCGCTGCTGCGCCGCATATCGGCGGAAGAGGCGCGCGAGAAGATCGCCAATGGAGCCCAGTGGGTCGATGTGCGTTACCCGTCGGAATATCAATATGACAAGCTTGCGGGTGCCATCAATATTCCGCTGTCGGAGATCCGCAACGCATTCGGCGTGCTGGACAAGGGCAAAGAGTACGTGCTCTATTGCCAGAGCGAGCGACGCAGCGCCGCCGCGGCGTTCCTCCTCGCGCAGCGCGGGTACCGTGCGTTCCTGCTTGCGGGCGGGCTCTGGGGGGAGGCGAAGCGCGGAACATGAAGGCTGGGAACGTGGCGGCAGGCGCGATTCTCGCTTGGCAAAGAGCGGTCGGTCGGGCAGCCCGCCTTACGGTGCTTTGGGCGTTTCGGGGCCGATGTGTGGAAAACGCCCTGGCCGGGTCAGCCACGGCGGCTGAACAGTGGTAAAGTAATTGATTATCGGGATATTTCGGGTGATGAACCTCAAGGTGGACTGGCTATGAGCGCGGTATTGCATACGCATCCGGGCGCGGCCTCTGATGTCAACAGCCGGCTGACGTTTCAGAAGAACCTCCAGACCGTCACCAACAAGATCCACGCAACGAGCAACGTGGACGAAATCATGCTTGAAGTCAGCGCCGATATTTGCACCCTCTTCAACGCCGACCGGCTGACGATCTATACCGTGGGCGAGGACAAACAGACCATCGTCTCCAAGGTGAAGACCGGCCTCAACTCCTTCAAGGACCTGAAGCTGCCCATCGCCGAGCACTCGATCGCGGGCTACGTCGGATTGTCGAAGAGGATGCTCAACCTGAAGGACGTCTACGACGAGGGCGAGCTCAAGTCGCACAACCCGAACCTGCGCTTCCTGCAGGAGGTCGACAAGCGCACCGGTTATCGCACCAAGCAGATGCTGGTCGCGCCCGTTGCGGAGCCGGGCAGCAGCGAACTCGTCGGCGTGGTCCAGCTGATCAACAACAGAGCAGGCGTGCCGTTCGGCCAGCTTGCCGAGGAGGGGGTCGCCGAGCTCTGTCAGACGCTGGCTATTGCCCTCAAGCAGCGCCAGAAGCCGCAGGTCCTCAAGACGAAGTACGATTTTCTTGTGAGCGACGCCGTAATCTCGGCCGCAGAGTTCGAGCTCGCAGCCCGGTCGGCGCGCAAGAAGGCAGTCGACGTCGAAACGGTGTTGATCGAGGAGTTCCAGGTCAAGATTCCAGCGATCGGCGCGGCGCTCACCAAGTTTTTCGGGGTGCCGTACGAACCGTTCAAGCCCGATCGCATCAAACCGATGGATCTGCTGAAAAACCTGAAGCGCGACTACGTCGAATCCAACCAATGGGTACCGATCGAGGAAGCGAAAGAAGGTTTGGTCATCCTTTGCCTTGACCCCGAGAGGGTGAAGAGTTCCAGAATCGTCCAGAATGTCTTTCCGGGGCGCAGGCTCGCGTATCGAGTCACGACTCTCAAAGACTTCAGGGAAACGCTCAAGTCGTTCTACGGGGCGGAGGCCGCCGACACCGGCGACATCGGCGATATGCTTCACGACCTCGAAGAGGACGAGGTCGGTGTCGAGGTGGGCGGGGACGACGATGTGTCCGCAGCGGCCGACAACGAGCTGGTCAAGCTGGTCAACAAAATCATCATCGATGCGTACAACCAGGGAGCGTCGGACATCCACATCGAGCCCTACCCCGGCAAAGCGAAGACCGAGATCCGGTTGAGGAAGGACGGGTCGCTGGTTCCTTACATCGAAGTTCCGGGTTCCTACCGAAACGCCATCGTTGCGCGCATCAAGATCATGTGCGACCTCGACATTTCCGAGAAGCGTAAACCGCAGGACGGGAAAATCAAATTCAAGAAATTCGGTCCGCTCGACATCGAACTGCGCGTGGCGACGATCCCATCGCAGGGCGGCGTCGAGGACATAGTCATGCGTATTCTCGCGGCGGGGGAACCCATCCCTTTGGAAAAGCTCGGCCTGTCACCTTCGAACCTGCCGAAGCTCAAGGCAACGGTGAGCAAACCCTACGGCCTGTTCTTCTGCTGCGGCCCGACCGGTTCGGGTAAGACGACGACGCTCCACTCGATCCTGGGCTTTCTCAACACGCCGGATACCAAGATCTGGACGGCGGAGGACCCGGTAGAAATCACGCAGAAGGGTCTGCGTCAGGTCCAAGTCAACAAGAAGGCCGGCCTCGATTTCGCGGTTGTGATGAGGTCGTTCCTGCGCGCCGACCCGGACATCATCATGGTCGGCGAGATGCGCGACAAGGAGACCACCGGCACTGGCATCGAGGCCTCGCTGACAGGCCACCTCGTGTTCGCGACCCTGCATACGAACAGCGCGCCGGAGTCGATCACCCGGCTGCTCGACATGGGCATGGACCCGTTCAACTTTTCCGACGCGCTGCTCGGGATCCTAGCGCAGCGGCTGGCCAAGCGGCTGTGCGGCAAATGCAAGCAGAGTTACGCGCCCGCCGCAGACGAGATGAAGCATATTCTCCAGGAATACTGCTCCGAACTGCTCAACACCGGACCGTTCAAGAGAGACGCCAAGTCCGCTTACGAGAACGTCTACCGGGATCTGGCAAGAAGCTACGCCGGCGACAAAGGTCATTTCACCCTCTATAAAGCCAAGGGTTGCGAGGCCTGCAGCAATACCGGCTACAAGGGCCGGGTCGGTCTGCACGAACTGTTGATCGCCTCCGATACCATCAAGAAGCTGATCCAGGAGCACGCCCGTGTCACGGATATCCTTGCAGTCTGTCTCGAAGAAGGCATGCGGACATTGAAGATGGACGGGATCGAAAAAGTACTTCAGGGAATTACCGATATGCCGCAGGTGCGCGCGGTCTGTATCAAGTAGCGGCTCGCTCCACGCCGGCCGCCTGAGACCGGGGATTGTTTCTTGGAGACCGTCGAAGATCTGTTCCGCCGCCTCGAGCACCTCAACGAGATAGGCGCGGCGCTGTCCCAGGAAAAGGATATCGATCACCTGCTCGAGAAGATCCTGCTCGCAGCAAAAACCATCACGCGTGCAGAAGGCGGCACTTTGTACGTGCTGGAGCCCTCCGACGAAGGGCCACAGCTCAGGTTTGCGATCATGCGGAACGAGTCGATGGGCATCGCGATGGGCGGTACCACCGGCAACCCGATACCGTTCTATCCGGTGCACCTCTACGGAAAGGACGGAACACCCAACAACCAGATGGTCGCCGCTTACACCGCCTTGACCGGCAAGACGGTGAATATCGCCGATGCGTATACGGAGGAGGGTTTCGATTTCTCCGGAACGCGCAATTTCGACAAGAAGACCGGATACCGCTCGAAGGCGTTCCTCACCGTGCCGATGAAGAACCACGAGAGCGAAACAATCGGCGTCCTTCAGCTCATCAACAGCAGAGATCCGGCAACGAACGAGATCGGACCTTTCTCGCATTCGGATCAGCGCCTTGGCGAGTCACTCGCATCGCAGGCTGCCATCGCGCTTACCAACCGGCAGCTCATCAATCAACTGGAGGAGTTGTTCGAGTCTTTTATCGAGCTGATCAATACCGCGATCGACGAGAAGTCCCCGTATACAGGCGGACACTGCCAGCGCGTCCCGGTTCTCACCATGATGCTTGCGGAAGCCGTCAACGAGACGACTGAGGGGCCGCTCGGAAACTTCAACATGAGCGAGAATGACCGTTACGAGCTGAAGATAGCGGGGTTGCTGCACGACTGCGGGAAGGTGACGACTCCCGTGCACGTCGTGGACAAGGCGACCAAGCTGGAAACGATCTTCGACCGAATCAATCTCGTGGACACACGTTTCGAGGTGCTGAAACGCGACTTGGAAATCGAGATGCTGAAACGCAAGATCGAAATCCTGCGCCAAACGGGGCTCGACGAAGTTGCGGCGCGGGAGCGGCTGGCGCAAATCGACCAGACCTTGCGGGACGGTCTGCGTCAACTCGAGAGCGACCGTGAATTCCTGCGTCACTGCAACGTCGGTGGAGAGGTCATGCCTCCTGAAGTGCAGGAAAGGGTGAACCGGATCGGCACCGGCTACAAGTGGATCGACGTCTCGGGCGGAACAGCCGACTTCCTCACGGAGGATGAGATCAGAAATCTCACGATTTCCCGCGGCACGCTCACCAACAAGGAGCGGGAAACGATCAACCATCACATCGTTGCCACCATCAAGATGCTGGAAGCGCTGCCGTGGCCGAAGCACCTGCGTAACGTGCCGGAGTACGCAGGAGGTCATCACGAGCGCATGGACGGGAAGGGTTACCCTCGTGGCCTCAATCGGGATCAGATGTCGGTGCAGGCGAGGGTCATGGGGATCGCCGATATTTTCGAGGCACTGACCGCGAAGGACAGGCCTTACAAGCGCGGCAAGACGCTTTCCGAATCGCTGGAGATCCTCGGAAACTTCAAGCTGAACGGGCACATCGACCCCGACTTGTTCGACGTATTCGTGCGCAGGAAGGTGTACCTGCGTTACGCCGAGCAATTTCTCGACCCCGATCAGATCGACGAGGTCGACGAAAGCAAAATACCCGGATTTGCCGCGTGATCCCGCTTGACCCGATATCGATTGCCGGGGTAGGCGCCGAAGATGCCCGCGTCGCCGCTTCACGCAAGCTGGGCGCTGCCCTGCAGCACCATCAGGCAGGGCGTCTTTCGGAAGCCGAGGCGGGTTACCGCGAAATTCTGGCCGTCGATCCGGACAACATCGATGCATTGCACTTTCTGGGCGTCATCTCCCACCAGCGGGGCGAACATGGACGGGCCGCCGAGCTGATATCAAGGGCGCTCTCGCGCAATGCTTCGAATGCGCCTGCGCATAACAACCTAGGCAATACGCTGGGGGCGCAAGGAAAGCTCAACGAGGCCGTCGCCTGCTACCTGAACGCTCTGGCGCTCGACCCCGATTACGTCGACGCCCTCCTCAACCTGGGTACCGCCCTCAGGGCGCAGGGCAAGCCGGACAGAGCCGTCGCCTGCTACAAGAGGGCCCTGGCTCTCGCACCCAATGCTCCCGCGGCCACCTCCGGACTGCAGGATGCGCTTAGGGATCAAAGCAATGTCGATAAAACTTCCATCCGCCAGGACAAGGCGCCGACCCTTGGGCCCGAATCCTGCGAATGGCACTTGGATCAGGGGAATTCCTACAAGGATCAGGCCCGGTGGGATGAAGCTGTCGCCAGTTACGAAAAAGCCTTGTCGCTGACCCCCGACTTTTCTCCGGCGTATGTCAACCTTGGCAATGTGCTCAATGTCCAAGGCAAGCCGGATGAGGCAATTGCCTGCTACCGAAAGGCACTCGTGATCGAGCCTGATTTGCTCGAAGCGCATTACAACCTCGCGGATGTCCTGCGGGATCAAAACAGACTGAATGAAGCGATTCCCTGCTACGAAAAGGTCCTCGCGCTCCGTCCGGACCTCGCCGAAGCGCATTACAACCTGGGTCACGTTCTCAGAAACCAGGGCCGGTTGAACGAAGCGCTCGACTGCAACAGGAAGGCGCTCTCGCTCGATCCCGAGTACGTCGAGGCGCGCTGGGCGCTTGCGATGTCGCAAATACCCAAAATGTATGGGACGGACACCGATCCGATTAGGTGCAGAACCGCCTTCGCCGGGCAGCTGGATGAGCTGGAACGTTGGTTTGACGGGACTCGGAGCGCAGAGGGTTTCAAGGCGGTGGGCATCCAGCAACCGTTTCCACTGGCGTATCAGGAAGAGAACAACTGCAGTTTGCTCAAGCGCTACGGAGGTCTCTGCGCGCGGCTGATGGGCGAGTGGTTCGGACGGCAGGACTTTGTCGTTCCCGGAAGGCGCAGCTCCGACGGCCTGATCCGCGTCGGCATCGCCTCGCAATACTTTTGGAACCACTCGGTCTGGAACGCCATCGTCAAGGGCTGGTTCGAGAAAATCGGCCGCGAGCGCTTCGCCATCTACGCGTTTTATTTCGGGATTCGTCAGGACCATGAGACCCTCCTCGCGAAGTCTTCCGCGGCGCATTTCGAGCAGGGAACAAAGCCCCTGCGACAGTGGGTGCAGGCAATTATCGACCAGCAACTGGACGTGCTGATTTATCCGGAGATCGGAATGGATCCGATGTCGGTAAAGCTGGCCAGCCTGCGCCTTGCGCCAGTGCAGGTGGCGACGTGGGGACATCCCGAGACGACCGGGTTGCCGACGATCGATTACTACTTGTCCGCGGAGGAATTGGAGCCTCCCGATGCGCAGGAGAATTACACGGAACGGCTCATTACCCTTCCCAATCTGGGGTGTTTCTATCGGCCCCGGGGGGATGAAGCCATCCGTCCCGACCTGGGCAAGCTGGGCATCGACCCCGGGTCTCCGCTTCTTCTATGCCCCGGCATGCCATTCAAATACGCACCCCAACACGATTGGGTCTTTGCCGAAATCGCCCGCAGGTTGGGCCGGTGCCAGTTCGTTTTCTTCATACCGCAGGTGAGCGATCTGGCGGAAAAATTGCGGCAGCGACTTGAAGCCGTTTTCGCCCAGCACGGCTTGAACATCGATGAACATGTGATCTTCATTCCCTGGCAGAACGGCCCGGCCTTCGACGGACTGCTCGAGCGTGCCGATGTTTTCCTGGACACCATCGGCTTCTCCGGGTTCAACACTGCAATGCAAGCGGTGGAGCGCGGGACCCCGATCGTGACCCGGGAAGGCCGCTTTTTGCGCGGCAGGCTGGCGAGCGGCATCCTGAAGAGGATGGGATTGCAGGAGCTGATCGCAGCATCGGAGGAGGATTACATTTCGCTTGCGGTCAAACTGATCCGGGACGGTGAATATCGCGAGCGCACCCGCAAGCGAATCGAAGCGGAGCGCCACGTTCTTTTTGAAGATATCGCGCCGGTACGCGCCTTGGAGGAGTTCCTGGTTAATGTGGTCGAGATGACCCCGGAGCAACGACGGAAACGCCCTGGGATCTTGCGGTGACGTCCAGCGTCAGACTGTGCCGCATTTTAGAGTAAAAGCCGCGTTTTCTCATGCCCAATCAGGCTTCAGAAATGGCATAAAATGTAAATACAACAATGCAGTACGTTTATCGATCCGGAGGCGGCACGCGACTTGCTCTTACCCACCCAAGCGCCATACCGGCGTGTTAAGAAGGAGTATCCATGAGAGCGATTCAGAAGGGCTTTACCTTGATCGAGTTGATGATCGTAGTTGCGATCATCGGCATTCTGGCCGCAGTAGCGCTTCCGGCGTACCAGGACTACAGCAACCGGGCGAAGATATCCGAAGTGATCTTGGCTGCGAGCGCATGCCGCACCTCGATTACCGAGGTCTACCAAAGCGCCACCAGCGCGCCTGGGATCAACAACTGGGGTTGCGAAGCCACACAAGCTGGCGGTGCCTCGAAGTACGTATCGACCATTACCACGGACATCAACGGCAAGGTCACAGTGGCGATACAGGGCTTCGCTCCCGCCACCGGCATCAACGGTACGGTGGTCACCCTGGTTCCGATGAAAAACGTCGCGGGCGCGATTTCCGTGGCGTCGTCCAGCGACGTGGGCGGAATGACGATCTTCGCATGGCGCTGTGGTAATTCAGCGACCGACCTCACGACTTTGACCCCGAAGTTCCTGCCGGGTTCCTGCCGCGGGTGATGTAGCCTAGCTCCTAGCAACACAAAAAGGTACCCTCCGGGGTACCTTTTTTTTTGGCCCTATGCTCGCAAGCATCATCAAGCGGTTCCGGTTCCGAGACTGGATCGCCGCAGGCCTGATCGCCGGGCTCGCTTGCGGTCTGTATTGGCCCTTTCTGCGAAGCCCGCGGGTCTTCGACGATTGGGTGTTCTTCTCGGGACAGGGCTTTTCGTACTATGCCACGCATCCGTTCGGTCTCGACTTGAGGCTTCCCCCGTACTTCTCGCTCGCCGTAACGGAGGTGCAAATCGGGGGCATGTTCGCCCACCGGATCGTAAGCCTCGCCTTCCATATCGCCTGCGCGTTAGCTCTCTACAAGCTCATTTGCGAACTGCTCCGGCTCGTTACCCCCGCAGACCGCCCGGAATCCGTGCCGGGGGCGAGCGCCAAGGCATGGGCGTTCTTCGGCGCGGCCGTCTTCGCGATTCACCCTGTAGCCGTCTATGGAGCGGCTTACCTGGTCCAGCGGACCATTCTCTTCGCCACCCTGTTCTCGATTCTGTCGATCGTGCTCTTGGTGCGCGGGCTTGCGCGGGGCCGGCATGCCGACGCCGTGTCCGCCGCACTGATGTACAGCGTGGCGGTGCTTTCGAAGGAACACAGCATCCTGCTGCCGGGGGCGGCGGTGCTCGCCGTGTTCCTGGTCGGGGCGGAACGGCGCTTCGCCGTTCGCCATGCCGCGATCTACTTGTCGGCGTGCGCGCCCGCTGCAATTTTTGTGATCGTGTCCAGAACCTGGTTGATCGGCAGGGCGTACGAACCGAATTTCGGTGCCGTCGCGAGCCAGCTCGAGGGCGTCTTCGGACATGCGGTCACGGATTTCTCCTGGTCGATGAGCGTGGTCACTCAGGCGGGGCTGTTCTTCAAATACCTTGCATTGTGGCTCTGGCCCGATACGGGGGCGATGTCGGTCGATATCCGGGTGGATTTTTTCCAGACGTGGTCGGCGGCCTGGGTCGTCCTCAAGCTCTCGGCGTTCGTCGCCTTCGGCGTGGTCGGGTTCCTGCTCTTGCGGCGTCGCGGTCGCGCGGGTGTCGCCGGGTTCGGCATGCTCTACACCTGGATCCTTTTCCTGGCCGAGCTCAGCACCGCCCGATTCCAGGAACCCTTTGTGCTTTACCGGAGCTACCTGTGGGCGCCCGGAATCCTGGTCGCAGTCGTAGCGACGCTGAGCGCCTTTCCTCTCCGGGCAGCGATGACCGCGTCCGTGCTGGCCATTCCCTTGCTCTGGTACCAGGCCTATGACCGTCTCGTGACGTTCTCCAGTCCCCTTCTTCTGTGGGAGGACGCGGTTGCCAAGCTTCCGGCGAAGCCCGTTCCCTGGGGTTCGCGCACCTTGTACATCATGGGCAGGGAATACATGTACGGACAGCGGCCGGATAAGGCCATCGAGATGGCCGAAAAATGCATGACCCAGTACCCGGACACGGTTCACTGTCAGTATGCCCGCGGAGTAATTCATTTCATGCAGGGGCAATACGACCTGGCGCTTCGCTATCTGGTTCGAGCCGTCGAGCTGCAGCCCGACAGCGGGGTCGGGCACCACCGTCTTGGGCTCGTTTTGGAGAGCCTTGGCCGGACCCAGGAGGCGAAGGCGGAGTACGCGCGCGCATCCGATTTGGGCTTCAAGGGAGCAGACTACGAGATCCGGCGCCTGGAATCCTCGAGCGCTGGTCCTCCGGTCCGGAGTGGGACGGCTCAGCCTCGCGCTAGAGGCGGGTAGCGATTGGGCCGCGCGAATTGTTCGCAGCGACGGCGATCACGCTTGCGCCCTGCGAAAGTGCCCGGAGCGGCCGCCGGATTTTTCGAGCAGCTTGATGTCCTCGATAATCATGGCGCGGTCCACAGCTTTGCACATGTCGTAGATCGTGAGCAGTCCTACGCTTACCCCTGCCAGCGCCTCCATCTCAACTCCGGTGCGGCCGATCGTCTCGGCGGTCACCACCAGTCGAATCGCAGGCCGGCGCGTCTCCGCGGTGAACTCCGCTGCGACCCGTGTAAGCCCGAGGGAATGGCACAAAGGGATCAGCTCGCCGTCCGATTTGGCCGCCTGAATCGCGGCGACCCGGGCCACTCCGAGGACGTCGCCTTTCTTGGCGCTGCCCGCGAGGATGAGCTTCAAGGTCGAGGACGCCATGCGGATCGCGCCGCTTGCGCGCGCAACGCGACGCGTTTCGGGCTTGTCTCCGACGTTCACCATATGGGCCTGCCCGGAACTGTCGAAATGGCTCAATTTTCCTGAACGATTCATTCTCCCGCCTTCGAGCGACACGCAGATCGATGTAATGCGACGCGTCCGGGAACCCAACCCGGAGAGCGGTATCATATTATCCATGAGAATCCCCGCCGCCTGCCTGATTCTCGCTTTGCTGGTTCCGCGAGGACAGGCACAGACCTTGCCGGAGCTGGGTGACACATCCGGTGCACTGCTATCGCCTTACCTCGAGCGCAAGATCGGCGAGCAGGCGATGCGGGAAATTCGCTTGCGCGAACCGAACTTTCTCGACGATCCGGAGCTTACCGAGTACGTGAACGAGGTCGGACGGCGCATTGTGGCTGCGAGCCCTGAGGCGCGCCAGGACTTCGAGTTCTTCATGGTGCGCGACAACACCATCAACGCTTTCGCGATGCCTGGGGGATTCGTCGGGGTGCACACCGGCCTGTTGCTCGCGGCGCAGACGGAGTCCGAGCTCGCCGGCGTGCTTGCTCACGAGGTGGCTCACGTGACCCAGCACCACATCGCCCGCCTGCTGGGAAAGCAGGATCAGATGTCGATCCCGACTCTTGCTGCGGTGGTTCTCGGAATTCTGGCTGCGCGCTCCCGTCCCGACTTGGCTCAGGCGGTCATCGCCGGCGCAGGAGCGACCAACATTCAATCGCAGCTCAACTACACCCGTGACTTCGAACGCGAGGCCGACCGAATCGGCTTTCAATTTCTCCAACAGGCGGGCTTCGATGTCGGCGGCATGGGCTCTTTCTTCGAGCGCATGCAGAAAGCCACTCGGCTGTACGAGAACAACGCACCGGCCTATCTGCGCACGCACCCCCTTACCAGCGAGCGCATTGCCGACATGCAGAATCGCGCCCAGACGGCGGTGTACAAGCAGGCGCCCGACAGCATCGAGTTTCATCTCGCGCGGGCGAAGCTGCGCGCAGAGCAGGGACCGCCGCGCGAGGCGGTCGAGCATTTCAGCGAGCTGGTGCGCGAGCACCGTTATGCCGAGGAGGCCGGCGCGCGCTACGGCTTGGCCAGCGCTCTCGCAAGGGCGCGCGATTTTCCCCGGGCCGCGTCCGAAATCGAAACGGTGCGCAAGCTCCTCGGGACCCACCCCATGGTGGAGCTCCTTATGGCACGGGTGCGCCTCGGCGCCGGTGATCCGGCGGGAGCCCGCGACTTGCTGCGCGCAGCCCTCGCTCGCGCTCCCAATTATCGGCCGCTTCACTACGCCTATGTTGAGGCGCTGCAGGGGATGGGACAGCACCAGGCGGCGCTCGCTTGGCTTGCGGACCTGGTGAAAAGCTACCCGCGAGATGCCCGTATGTACGGCCTGCAGGCCAGCTCCTATGCTGCATCGGGCAAGCGTCTGCTGCACCATCAGTCGCTTGCCGAGACCTACGTTCTGCAGGGTACGCTGCCGGCCGCAATCGAGCAGCTCCAGCTCGCGCAGAAAAGCGGGGACGGCGATTTCTACCAGCTTTCTGCCGTCGAGGCCCGCTTACGAGATCTGCGCTCGCTGCAGGCCGAAGAGAAAAAAGCCGCCAAGGGGAATTGAAAAACGCGTCCCGCGTTTCAAGGTCAGTAGTGGGGAACGGGGTCCTTGCCCCGGGCGTCGAAGTAGGCTTCGTAGAGAAGATCGAAAGTTTTCTCGCTTTCGGCGAACAGCTCTTCGTCGCTGTTGCAGCGACGGCGCGCGCCCTCGAGCAGAGTTTCTACCCCGGCGGCCTCGGCGATCGGCGCACCGCCCGTATCGAGACAGTGCACGAGCGCTCCGATTCTTGTGAGGGTCTCGTTATCGTCGAGGCTGAACTTCGCAAGCAGCTCCTGGAATGTCACCTTATCCTTGCTGTTGGAAAAGGTCGCGCCTTCGAAACCGAACCCGACCGCAGTCGAAGGGCACTTTTGAGTCTTTTCCATCCACATCAAGCTCGCCTCCGGGTCGATGAAACGCCGGATGAGCCAAGCGGAGGCGAGCCGGTCGGCCAACAGGGGTTTGCGGGAGGCCCAAAGGCGCTTGAAGTAATAGCGCCCCGTCTGGGTCAGGCGGCCGGAGTTGGGAGCGTCGGGAAACATCCTTTTTCGTACCTCGCCTTCGGTTTCGCGAAGCACTTGCGCAGCCTGCTCCTTAACCGGTGAATCAAAGAAATCGAGCGCGCTGATCGCTTCGAATTCACGCCGCTGCTTGTTTAGAACTCGGGCGATCGCGCTGGGCTCGGAAATTCCGAAACCGGCGCGCAGCCCCTTGACGTTTTTGATCAGCTCCTCGTATTTTCCCGCCCGGTCAAAGAGCGAACGGAAGGCTTGTCCTTGCCGGGCGTCCAAATTCGTCGCCTGCAGGATATGCGCCGAGCCGCTCGTCCGGCTCAGGTGTTCGGACAGACGCTGCAGGCCGTTCCGGCTCGCAGGGTTGTCCGGCAGCAAGTAGACGCCCTCGCGCAGCACCGCGCAGCCCATGGATTCGAGCGTGCGCAGCACCCGCATCCGGGCCGCGGGATCATCCATGGGAAGACTGGCGACGTATACCAGCCATTTCGGGTCAGGTGGTGGCGAATCCTTGGCCAAAGCTGCTCCTCGGTGGAGGTGCCCCCTATCGGCGTTCCAGTTTAAGTATCGCAAACCGTTTAGGCAACCCGGACAACTGAGCGGCACGGATGCAGCCGCGTGGCTTCATCGGAGATGCGGTTTGGTATATAGTTTCCGCGCTCTGAGCCTGATCAAGCGACGATGGCGACTTTCGACAAGGATTTGGATGTGCGCGGCCTCAATTGTCCACTGCCCATCCTGCGCGCCAAGAAAGCCTTGGCGGACCTGGGGAGCGGGCAGGTCCTTCGGGTCCTCGCCACGGACCCGGGCTCGGTGAAGGATTTTCAGGCCTTCGCGAAGCAGACCGGCAATCAGCTGCTCTCGCATGATGAAGCCGACAAGGTCTTCACCTTTTTCATGAAGAAGAAGTGACCGATCTTTGGTTCGATCGGCTTGTCCCCGTCTCAGCCTACACCCGCGGTTCGCGGATGATTCCCTGGCTGAGGTAAACGGGCCTCACGGCTCGCGCCCAGCTCTTGAGACCCCGGGCGAAGGCGCCTCCTGCGAGAACCACGATGATGCCGCATCCGAATAGAGTCCAGTGAGCGCCGATCCTTTCAGCGAGCGCCCCCGCGGCGAAGTTGCCGATAGGCGCAAAACCGAGAAAACACATGACATACATGCTGATAATCCTCGCGCGCTTATCCTCGTCCGCGACAGTCTGCAGGATGGTATTGATGGAAGCCGCAGTGACGACGAGCCCGGCACCGAACACGGCAAGGAGAACAAGCGACAGCCAAAACCTCCCGGACAGCGAAAATCCGACCAAGGCGACGCCGGCCAGCACCGTTGTGGTGGCGATCACGCGACCGAGGCCGCGCACCGAGGTGCGCGCGGCAAGCGCGAATGTGCCCAAGATGGCGCCCAGCCCGACCGCGCCGATGAGAAAGCCGAAGGTCCTCGAGTCGCCGCTGAAGGTCTCGGCCGCAAAGATCGGCATCAGCGAGGACCACGGTGCGGTGAAAAATCCTATTGCCATGAGGAGCAGCAAGAGACGCCGCGTGCCGGTAAAACCGAAGGCATAGGCGAATCCGGACGCCAACTCGCGCCACCACTCGACTCCCGTGTGGAGGCGCTTGCGTGGTTTCACACGGACGACGGCGTAGGTCACGATGATGGCCAGATAGAAAAGAGCGTTCACGACAAAGCACCACCCCTCGCCGAATGCCGCCAGCACCAGCCCCGCCACCGAGGGCCCGACGAAGCGCGTCGACTGGAACAGCAACGATTGCAGAGCAATCGCGTTGGGCAGATCCTCCCTGCGCTCTATCAGTTCCAGAAGGAACGCCTGCCGGGTCGGCGTTTCGAAGGCGGTTATGATCCCGAGGAAAAGAGCGAGCGCGATCAGATGGGGAACGCGAATCACCTCGGCGAAAGTGAGCAGGGCGAGCGCCAGTGCTTGCGCGAACGCAAGCGATTGGATCAGCATCAGCAGTCGCCGACGATTGACACGGTCGGCCCACACGCCCGCGATCGGGGAGAGAAACAAAACGGGCAGCTGCTGCGCTCCCGCAGTCACGCCTAGCAGAAGCGCCGAGCCGGTGACGCGGCACACCAGCCAGCTCATCGC
>Ga0209647_1000715_pt1 | contig 30358 bp, 22 predicted proteins | sample GraSoi_2013_60cm_FD_185827 | JGI IMG/M metagenome (GOLD analysis project Ga0209647, IMG submission 185827) | Grasslands soil microbial communities from the Angelo Coastal Reserve, California, USA - Sample 9_17_2013_60cm (SPAdes) (version 2) | ecosystem: Environmental > Terrestrial > Soil >... | reverse complement strand
CAGGAGAAAGCCGATGGACATGATTAAGGAACTGAAGTCGTGCCCATAATTGAGAAAGCTTGCACCGTTAAAGCCGGCTGCCATGATCCCTAGCCATCCAAGCAGCGAGGTGACTATCCAGGCCCGCCGCCGGGAAGCAATCGCGAGTCCGATCAACAGCAACGATGCGAGGAGCAGCAGGAGTCCCAGTATCACATGAAACAGTAACGCCAACGGAGCATGAACTAAAGCCCATGCCACCCCTTGCACGACCCCCTGGAAGTAGTTCGATGCACCTACACCTGGATGGGCAGAGGGTACCTGGACAAAGAGGTTGACTACCATCCCGATAAGGAACTGGATGGCCAGAAGTAAGAGGGTAATGGCAGTGATGGTACGCAACATCGACAGCGAAGTCTTTGTTGTTTCGATGCGAGATGATGTGCTTTGCAAATTCTTTTCCTTTCTTGCTGTGCGTTGAACCGGCTGACCTGGCTACAATGGATCGAAGGTCGCTCTTATTTATCCGGTTCGGACATGGAGTCCGCCTCTGACAGCATAGCGATGAGGAGTGGAACAAGTGCGGCCCATTCGCGAAAGTAGCGCGCGTCTCCGCTATTCACCAGTTGCACTTTGCCACGCCACTCAATCTGACCATTCCTCACCTCTTCTTTCCACACACGTACCGTAAACAGGTGAGAGCGAGGACGCTGGGAAGGCTTGTCCATGTGCATGTACTCCTCTCTGAGATGAAAGATGTGCGATGAAGAACTTCTTCATCCTGGGGAAGTGTAGTACATGCACAGTTCCTGAATCGTTCCCTGTACCGTTCCTTGACCCCTGTTTGTTTGTCATTCCCGATAAGGCTGATGCTGATGGGATTTCTGGATGTGTTCAGGCAGGCGCAACCACAGGGAAACATGTGCGGGCTGCATCGTCTCGTGCACTACTGCCAGTAGGTGCTCGCTCAGCTTGTCCAGGTCCACTTCCTTGTTCAGCGTGGCGCTGAACGCAGCCACAGTCCTGGCCGTATCATATTTGCGCCGATAGAAGCGCTGATCAATGGTGTGCTGAATACGCAGGCGCAAGGGTTGGAACAAGGAGTGTCAAGTTGCGGAAGAGTCAAGATTCGGGATCCACTACAATCATGCTTGTCACTGTTTTTTGTGTGGCTTTCGTCTTCTCTCAAGATCCCGTTTCTGTTTTAAGTATTTCTTAACGAGCCTGGATTTGCTTTTTGTGTTCTCCAAATCCAGAACATAGGAGTGCCTAAAATCCGCAGATTCTCCCGTCCAATCGCTCTGAAGAAGTGTGAAGTGAAGACGTTTTGCCAGCCGCTCTCCGTATTTTGTGACTGCCACGGCGTAAATACGGTGGATAACCACCCCACGATTCAATAGCTCTGTGAAAAAATCGAGAGTTGCTTGCAAGAGCTTAGTGCCATAATATGTTGCTAGTATACCCTGTCTGACGGCGAAATCAATAATGTAGCAGTCCAGCGGCGTACCGGCCGTATATGGGAGAAAGTCCTCTGGCTTGATCTGAGGTTCTTCAATCTCTAGCCGGATAAGTTTTTCTAACACATCCGGTTTTAGGGGGCTGCACGAGATACCACCCAGGACAGTATTTGTATTGGTATCCTTTATGACATGAATTGCTTCAGGGTTGAAGGTCAATTGTTTCCGCTGCTCTTCTGGCGGGACAAGAAGAGCTTCGTGAAAAAGCATTCGTTCAATGCCCACCAATTGCTCCAGGTCATCTCGCTGAGGAAGCACGAAGACTAACCTTTCAGGTGTTTGTTTTACCTCTGTTTGTTCTGCCTCGCCCAATATGCTAGCTCTTTCCACTGCTCGGCTCCATCTACCAGTGAGCTTCAAGGACGAACGACCATAAGAAACCACTCCGACCACGCCATACGTGCTCAAATCCACCACGTAACACAGTAGGAGCGATCCCTGGTGATTACCCTGTTCTAAAATACCCCCATTGCAGGACAACCACACATGCAGTATAGGATATGTATGAGGTTTTCGCTATAGGCCAGTGGCTAGTATGCTATAGGCCACCTGGCCTATTTTTTATAACGGGCTGAGGAAGCAATTATAACGGGCTGGGGAAGCAAAGCGGATGGCTTCACTCCTTGGTGATGGTCGGCAGGAGACCCAGTTCGATGGCACGCACAGCAGCCTGCGTCCGGTCGGAGACCCCCAGCTTGGCGAGGATGTGCTCGACGTGGATCTTGACCGTGCTCACACTCACAATCAACTGCTGGGCGATCTCCCGGTTGGTCTGCCCCTGGGTGAGCAGTTGCAGCACTTCGCGCTCGCGTGGGGAGAGCCGTCCTAGGAGCAGTTCCTCCTGCGAGGGCGTCTGGCCGACTAGATGCTCAAGCAAACGAATCACGAGCTCCTTGTTCAAGATCGACTCCCCGCGCAGGACGCCCTGCACAGCGGCGATCAGTTCGCGCTGGGAAATATCTTTGAGCACGTAGCCTGCAGCCCCTGCCTTGAGTGCCTCAAGCAGATACTCGGGATTTTCGTGCATAGTGACGAGAATCACGCTCGTTGCCGGGCACTCCTGCTTGATGGCACGACAGGTCGCCAGGCCATCCTGCTCGGGCATGCGCACGTCGATCAAGGCCAGATCCGGCTGCAAGCGGTGGCACAGCGTCAGCGCCTCGCGGCCATTGGCCGCTTCGCCTACCACCTCCAGTCCCCGCTGACCGGTGAGCATCATACGCAGGCCTGCCCTGACCAGCTCATGGTCATCAGCGATCACCAACCGCGCCCGGTCCGCCTTGCGCCAGGGGAATGGCTCAGGACTCATGAGACACGCTCCTCTCCACCGAGGGCAGCTCTCCCACTGGCAGCAGCGGCACCTCGGCCACAATCAGGGTGCCGGCACCTGGGTGGCTGGAAATCTGTAGTTGCCCCCCGACCAGCGCGACGCGCTCCTGCATTTCGCGCAACCCCACATGCTCTCCCAGGCCCACCTCGTGCAGCACCGCGCCTGGCTCGAAGCCACAGCCCGCGTCCTCTACCTCCAGGCGGATCATCGCCTCCTGGCGCACCAGCCCCAGGCGCGCCTGCGTCGTGCTGGCATGCTTGCGCGCGTTGGTGAGCGCCTCCTGCGCCACCCCGTAGAGGGTCGTTTCCAGCGTAGGCGGCAGCCGCTCGGGACCCAGCGTCTCCTCATAGCTGATCGTCCAGCCCTCGCTGCGCAGCGCCTCGACGTGCAGGCGCAGCGCCGTCGCCAACCCGAAGTCGTCCAGGGCTGTGGGCCGCAGCCCCGCAATCAGCCGGCGCGCCTCCCTGACCGCGCGCTGCGCTAGCTCCAGCGCCCGCTCCAGTTCGGCGCGCGCCTGCGGCGAGTGCGGGCGATAATGGCTGGCAAAGGCCTGCAAATGCTGATGCGCGCTGGCTGCCACCTGCGCCAGCCCGTCGTGCAGCTCGTAGGCCACGTGGTGGCGCTCCTCCTCGAGCAGTTTGGCACGCTTGCGCTCGATGATGTTCTCCAGCATCACCAGGCTATAGATGGCCTGTCCATCTGGATTGCGCAGCATCGTCGCGGTGAGATCGGCCCACAGCGTTTCGTGGGTCTTGCGCAGATAGCGTTTCTCGACTTTATAGCTGCTGATGGCGCCTTTGAGCATCTGGGCGGCCAGCAGGGCGTCCTTGCCCACATCCTCGGGGTGGGTGATCAGCGCGAGCGTGCGTCCCGTCAGTTCATGCTCGTCATAGCCCACCATCTCACAGAAGGCTTTATTCACTTGCAGCAACCAGCCGTCCAGACCCACGATGGCCATGCCGATGGGGGCTGCGGCAAACACGTTGCGGAAGCGTTCTTCGCTGGCTCGCAGCACCCGTTCGGCCTGCTTGTGCGCGGTGATATCCGTCACCACCAGCAGCCGACCGGCCACCGCGAGGTGCGCATTGCGGCGCGCCAGCGGGGAGATGCGCAAGCCGAAGGTGCGCAGGCCCGCGGCGTCCTCCAGGACGATCTCGGCATAGGCGTCGCTCCGGTCGCGGGCGTGGTCGAGCAGGGCGGGCCAGGCGGCGAAGACCTGGCTGCATGGACGCCCGACTGCCTCTGAGGCGCTGCGGTGCGCAAGCCGCTGGGCAGCCGGGTTGAGGTCGACGACGCGGTCGCGCTCGTCGAGCACAATCACCGCATCGTGCATGCTTTCGATGACGGCCTCGCGTGCCACCGGCAAGAGGTCTAAGAGGCGGAAGCGGAAGAGACTCCAGGCCACAGCCAGGCCGCTGATGGTAAAAGCGACAGGAGTGAGATCGAGCTTAGGGAAAGGGCTCAAGCCAAAGGAGGTGAGGGCGTTGCCCAGCCAGGGTGCGAGCACAGCCAGCAGCAAGGCCCCGGCTTGTCCCACATACAGGTGGGCTGAACGCATGAGCGCCTGGATGAGCATACAAATCAGGATGGCCCCCAGCAGCAGCAGCAGGTAGGAATACACGATGTCGATCCAGTACCACACGCCAGATGTCTCGGCCAGCGTCGTGAACGAGCCGCTGGTGTTCCAGCGGATGTTGTACTCGACCAGGCTGTGCAAAGGAGTGATCCAGACCACCAGCAGGGTGACGAGGGGCTCAACGGCCAATAGGGCCAGAGTGCGCCTCGTGAGCCAGCCTGCGCGCCCGGTGTATTGCAGCACAAAGACCAGCCACAGGGTGGGTGCCAAGGCAGCCCCCACCCACTCCATGTTGTCCCAAAATTGTGCGACCGACAAATTAGGACTCACCAGTTCGAGGGCGTAACTCAGCGACCATTGCGCTACCACCAGCATGAGCAGACAGAACGAGGTGGCCCCAGGCGCGGGGCGACGGCGCCAGAGGAAGCCGGCGACCGCAGCCGAGATAAGCGCGGAGGCGATCACAGGTAAGACATACGGAGTGAACTGCCAGTGCATCAGTCTCCTCCCTTTCGGGCCTGGCCTACGAGGAGTAGGTCCCATCAGATTCCAGCGACATTGCTTGCTACCGAAGCATCACGAGCTCCAGGTTCTGGCCTTCTTGTTACTCCTTCTCTTTCTGACACGAGGCTCAGGAAGTACAAAATAAGTTGGTAATGCTTGCGCGTATCCTACCGCCACTAATTAACACGACTGTACCGTAAGTTTAGTTTCAACACTCAGAGATATAGCTGTTCAATGGAATTTATATCACAAGATTGATTTCTAGGCAAGTAATCATGTATCAGGTTATTATGCAGATGAGCTTGAATCACTTGGGATTTTCAAGTTACATAACCGGTTCAGGCACGTGCTACGTACTAGGGATATGAAGCAGGACAATGTACCAGAGCTTCGACCGATCGACTTAGATGCACCTGTCATAACGATTGGGCGTTTTCGCAATAATGCAGTCGTACTGGAATATCCCCAGGTCTCTGGTTATCATGCACGGCTAGAACGTGAGTGCAATGGTGACTATCGCATTGTTGATCTAGGCAGTACGAATGGCGTGTATATCAATGCCCAACGTGTCATTAGAGCCGGAGAACTCAACGCGGGCGATATCATTCGTATCGGCCCATTTAAGTTTACTTACACAGGCAATCAACTGATCCAGCAGGACGAGAGTTATAGTATCCGCATCGATGCTATACATCTCAAAACCATGGGGAGCAGGCATACCCTCCTGCTAAATGATATCTCCCTTGACATTCCGCCGCGTGCCTTTGTGGCCATCGTAGGGAGTTCTGGCGTCGGCAAATCAAGCTTGTTGAATGTTCTGAGTGGTATTCAGTCCACACAGGAAGGCGTAGTACTCTACAACGGCCAGGATTATTACATTAATCGTGATGCTTACAGCGCCCAGATCGGCTATGTCCCACAGGATGACATCATCCACCAGGATCTGACCGTCCAACAAGCTCTCTACTATACTGCCCGGATGCGCCTGCCCAAAGACTTCACAAAAGCGCAGATCAAACGACGTATCGACGAGGTGCTTGACGAGGTGGGGATGCATCACCGGCGCAAGTACATGGCCAGGAGGCTCTCCGGCGGGGAACGCAAGCGCGTCGCAATCGCACTAGAACTGCTGCCTAACCCCAGTGTTTTCTTCCTGGATGAGCCGACTGCAGGCCTTGACCCGGGCTTGAATCGCAAAATGATGCAGCTCCTGCGTAAACTGGCAAATAAGGGACATACCATTGTCCTGGTCACGCATGCTACTAACAACATTTACTACTGCGATTTAGTATGCTTTATGGTACAAGGTGGTCGTCTTGCCTTTTATGGGACACCTGATGAAGCTCAGGCCTATTTCGGTACTAACGACTTCGCCGAGGTCTACAATGCCCTGGAACCAACGGCTGATAATCAACATATTCCGCAACAGGCCCAGGAGAACTTTAAACGTTCTCCACATTTCCAGCGCTACATAAGCGAACCTCTCGCCTGGGGAAGCGCGGAGCGTGACCCGGCGGCGCTTGAAACGACTGTGCTGGTTAAACGGCGCAGGCGCACTCACGCGTGGAAGCAGTTCTCGCTCCTTGCGAGGCGCTATGTGCGGCTGCTTACGCATGACGTGGGTAACTTGCTAGTACTGTTGCTGCAAGCGCCGGTCATAGGCCTGATCCTATTCTATCTTGCGAGTAGTAGCACGTTCAACTCAACAAGTATAACCACGTGCCCTTTGAGATCCAATCCGTTTGCCAACTCAGGTCCAGTTGTGTCGTTTGATTGCCAGCGTGTTGTTGAGCTGCTCAATACGCCTCGGGGGAGGCAGTTCGTACAGCGGCAAGGTGAAACCCCACAGCAAGCGCTGCAGAATGCCATCGAGCCCAACTCTGGCATAAATGCACAAACGCTGCTATTCATCATGGCTTTTGCGGCTGTGCTTTTTGGCTGCCTAAATGGCGTGCGCGCTATCGTCAGAGAGTTGCCTATTTACCGGCGTGAGCGCATGATAAACCTGGGTATTGCTCCTTATATATTCTCAAAAATCGTTGTTCTGGGTGTCTTCTGCCTTGTTCAAAGCGCCATCCTGGTCTATTTTGTGAACCTGAAAGCACCATTTCACCAGGGTATCTTCTTGCCTATCCTGGTAGAGGTCTATATCACATTGGCTCTCACGACCCTGGCGGGCTTGATGCTGGGGTTGGCAATTTCCGCGCTTGCACCCAATACGGACCGTGCTATGAGCTTTGTGCCGCTCGTCCTCATACCACAGGTGATCTTCTCAGGCGTCATTTTCAAGCTCCACACGCCGGTCTTACAGGCGCTGGGTGCCCTATTCGCAGCACGCTGGGCTATGGCAGGGCTAGGGTCGTCGATTGGTTTGCACGCGGATAAATTGGGTGTGGACAACTTTTCGTATCAAGGTACGCATTTCGTTACGCTTAATCCTGCCGCCGCAGTCCCTGGTGCTACTATGCACCTCTTAATTGTATGGGGTGCGTTGCTTGCGATCATACTAGTTCTGGGTCTTGCTATTGCGTACTTCCTGAAACGGAAAGATGTGAAGATGTAAGGCCCAACTACGGTAATTGACGCTGATATAATTCGGCATAGCGGCCACCCTTTGCCAGCAGTTCGCCGGGCGCGCCCTGTTCGACGATCTGCCCCTTGTCGATTACAACGATCATGTCTGCGTCACGGACGGTCGAGAGGCGGTGGGCGATTACAAAGGATGTGCGGCCCTTGAGCAGGCCCTTTAAAGCTTCCTGGATCAAGGCTTCTGTATAGGTGTCTACGTTGGATGTTGCTTCATCAAGCATCAGGATGCGTGCACCGGCAAGCACCGCGCGAGCGAAGGCGATCAACTGGCGTTGTCCCTGGCTTAGACCGGTTCCACGCTCGCCAAGCATGGTCTTGTAGCCCTGGGGTAGGGCCATGATGAAATCGTGCACGCTGACGGTTTTAGCCGCCTCTTCGACCTCGGCATCGGTGGCGTCAAGCCTGCCATAGCGAATATTGTCGGCCACGCTGCCGGAGAATAAGAAGGTATCCTGTTGTACGAAGCCCAACTGTCGCCTTAGACTCGCCAGCGTCACATCGCGTACATCGTACCCGTCAATCGTTACCCTACCGCCAGTAACGTCATAGAAGCGCGGGATCAGGTTGACGAGTGTAGATTTACCGGCACCCGTTTCTCCCACGATCGCAACCGTCTCCCCGGCTTCAGCGACCAGGTTTATATCGCGCAACACCAGGTTCGACGGGTCTGGTTTGGGATTGTAGCTAAAATAGACATGATCGAAGACCACGCGCCCTACTATCGGTGGTAGTTCCTGTGCCCCGGGTGTATCCTGCTGTTGCAGAGGCGTATCTAGAAGGTCGAAGATGCGCTCGGTGCCGGCTAATGCGTTTTGCAACTGTGTATAGATATTGCTGATGATCTGGATAGGGCGGAAGAACTGCTGCACATAGAGGAAGAATGCTACCACAATGCCAACGGCGAGCTGATTTTGAACCGCCAGCCAGCCGCCGAATCCGGCGACGATAGCTGTGGCCAGCGTGCTCAGAACATCGATGGTGGGCGTAAAGGCCGAGGTTATAAACACGGCGTGTACATTCACGTCACGGTTGGCGGCGTTATGTTCGGCGAAGTGCTGGATATTGGCCTCCGTGCGGTTAAAAGCCTGGGCTACGCGCACGCCTGCAAGCTCTTCCTCTAATTCTGAAGAGACGATACCTAGTACAGTGCGGGTCTGACGAAAGGCCAGGAGGGAGCGGCGCGCAAATAATATTGTTACCAGGACCATTACGGGCAGGACAATAAAGCTGACCGCTGCCAGGAGCGGGCTCAAGACGAGCATGGCTATAACAATACCGACCAGTGAAAAGACGCTGCCGATTACCTGTGTGATGCCCTGGCTAAGCAATTGATTGATCGTCTGGATATCGTTCACCAGGCGCGACATCAGGTCGCCAGCTTTGTTCTGGTCAAAGAAGGCTAGTGGGAGCGATTGCACCTTATCGAATATTTGCGCACGCAGTTGCGCGAGAAACTGCTGGCCGACCCTGCCGATCAGGAAGCCCTGGCCGGCCTGGGCTAAAAGTCCAATAATGTAAATGCCCAACAGCAGCAGCATGCTCAGTGCCAGGCCACGGAGGTCTTTGCCGGCGATGTTCACGTCTATAGCACGTGCGATCACCACCGGCCCGGCAGCTTGCACCAGCGCGGTGATTACAACCAGGCCCAGTGCGCCTAGGAGTGGTAGGCGGAAAGGCGTAAGATAACGCAGCAGCCGGCGCAGCAGCGCACCGCTGTTAATGCGCTCCTTGCCGGTCTCGCCTGTCCCCTTTGCCGCGCCGTAGATATGGGTTGCTCGATCAGCGGCTAGTCGCTGCTCCATGTATTTATTTTCTCCTGAACCTCGACCGTAGAACCCCCTAGCCGGGGCGACGCAAGCGTCCCACACCGCTCGACACCGCGCCCGCCCCTACGCGGGTAGGGCTACTTCTTTATCGCTATGCAATTGCGATTCGAGTAGTTGGGTATACAGAGTGCTGCTTTGCAGCAACTCGTCGTGTGTTCCCTGGGCAACGAGTCGCCCATCGTCTACGAGTAAAATAAAGCTGGCATTGCGCACGGTGCTGATGCGCTCCGCGATAATGAACGATGTGCAGATTGCTATCAGGTGTTGCAACGCCTGCTGGATTTGATACTCTGTCTCCGCGTCCACCGCCGATGTACTGTCGTCTAGAATCAGTATGGCCGGCTTCACCAGGAGCGCACGGGCGATGGCGATGCGCTGTCGCTGACCCCCACTTAGCCCAACGCCGCGTTCACCCACAAGCGTCTCGTAGCCATCGGGAAAGCTGGTAATAAAGGTGTGTGCCTGGGCTGCACGTGCAGCGGCTTCGATCTCTTCCTTGCTGGCATCCGGGCGGCCATAGGCGATATTCTCACGTATCGTGCCGCTAAAGAGGTTGGTTTCCTGCAGCACAATGCCAATTTGGGAGCGTAGACTTGCCAGCGTGACGTCGCGCACATCGTGCCCGTCGATCATGACCCTGCCACCGCTGACATCGTAGAAGCGGGGGATCAGGTTGATGATAGAAGATTTGCCAGAGCCTGTCTTCCCCAGGATTGCCACTGTTTGACCCGGTTTGGTAATAAATGAGACATTCGCAAGTGTGAGCGTCTCACTGCCTGCGTAACGGAAAGACACATTTTCAAATTCAACGCGCCCCTGGACTGGAGGCAACACTATGGCACCAGGCTTATCTGTCACCTCGATAGGGGCGTCGATTACCTCGAACACACGGTGCGCGGAGGCAGCGGACTGCGTGATCGAGGTCAGCGTGCTGCCGAGAATGAAGACCGGCATCAACAAAAAGGTCAGATATGAGTTGAAGGCGACTAATGTTCCTATGCTGAGCTGCCCTCCTATCACCTGGGCACCACCAAACCAGATGATTGCCAGTGTGCCGAGGTTGGCGATGAAGAAGATCTGAGGGAAGGTGAATGAAGTATTACGCACGATAACCAGGTTCTCTTGCAGTAGATTATCATTGGCTGCACGGTAGCGTGCCAGTTCATAAGGTTCGCGCACAAAAGCTTTGACTACGCGTACCCCAGCCAGGTTCTCCTGTAGAATGGTGTTGAGGTTGCCAAGTTTTTGCTGTACTGTGAGGAAGCGAGGCCTGACCCGGCGTATGAAGGATAAGAAAATGAATAGAAGGATTGGAACTATGGTTAGCGCAATCAACGCTAATTTCCAGTTTGTGAGAAGGAGGATAACGGTGCTGCCAAGTAGCATGACGATGGCATTGAGCAGTTGCAACAAGCCATTATTGCCAGCGAAGTTGCGCACGTTTTCTACGTCGTTCGTCACGCGGGTCAACAGTTGTCCCGTCTGTGCCTTGTCATGGTAGCTGAAGCTGAGGTTCTCGAGCCTGGCGAAGATGACATTGCGCATGTCATAGGCTACGCTCTGGCTGGCTTTCTCGCTCAAAAATGCTTGCGTGAAAGTGAAGAGGTCGCGGATAACGGCAATGGCCAGCAGGAGCAGCGAGGCATAGAGAATCACGCCCAGATTCCTGGCGCTGATACCCATGTCAATCACTATCCGCAAAATCTGCGGGCTGATCAGGTTTGTAGCCGTGACGATCAGCAGGCTGATGAATGCACCCAGGCTGGTGCGCCAGTACTTACGCAGGTATCCAAGTGCCCGCCAGAGGTCAGACATTGCGTGCTGCCTTTCACAACGTAAAAAATGCTTGTAGTACCCATAATGGGGTGATAAAACCACGGCACCGATAGGGTTTGTTGTTCTAAGTTTAACATAAATTGAAGAGACATGGAACTTTACCGTGTGTTCCTACGGAGGTAGCAGAAAAGGATAACGGAATAGGGATGGTGGAGGAAAGTTGTAGTCAGAGGGTAATCAGGCCACGGCGCACGCCGCGGCTCACGGCATCGGTGCGGCTTGTTGCTCCAAGTTTGACGTAAATCGAGGAGACATGGAACTTTACGGTGTGTTCGCTGATCTGAAGTCTACGAGCGATGAGTTTATTCGGTAACCCCTGGCTAAGCAACTCCAGGACCTCACGCTCGCGTGCCGTAAGCGCTTCATCGGGTGAAGTAGTATCGATGTCGCTTAACTCGACGACCGCTCTTTGTTCGAGCAGTTGTTCGGCCAATGCTGTAGGAAGCGCGGTCAATCCCTGGGCAGCAGCCGCCACGGCTGCCTGGAGTTGTGCCGTGGAAGCATCGGCGGGCACAACTCCCCAGCCGCGCGGCGAGAGCGCGTTCAGCAACATCACCAGGCGCTGGTTGTTGCTGGATAGTACAACAAGTGCCGGTGTCCTGTTCTCTCCGAATATACGCTGCAGGTCTTCCAGCAACGCTTCCTCGGACAGGACAATAACATCAATGCCTGCCAGGTCGACGGCGGCCAACTCGGCAGGCACCGATGCCTCACCAACCACCTGCATGTCTCCAGTTGTGAGTATCGTGCGCAGGCCTACCTGCAACATCGGTGCCAGCGCGACGATGAACACGCGAATCATGCCGCGTCGCGCTCCTGTGCTGTTAACGCTACATCGACATTCACCAGCGCACCAGCACGTAAGACGCGCAAGCGAACTGTGTCCTGAGAGCTATTTGCAGTCAGTGTTGCTCGCAACGTGGTCACGTCATTGATGGGCTTACCGGCTATGTCAATGAGTATGTCACCAACAAGCAGGCCAGCGTGCTCTGCAAGACTGCCTGGAATGATGCCAACTACCAGCAGGCCCTGGGTTTGCCCATGCGGCAGCGCTTGACGTATGCTGGCCGGTAATCCGGCTGGCTGTACCTGCACACCCAGGCTGATACCGGTTTGAGGCAACTGCGCTGCCCAGGCATTGACAACGTTGCTGGGGATGGCTACGGAAAGGTCGCCTCCCATGATCATCGCGTTGATGCCGACGACTTTGCCCTGCGCGTTGAGCAGGGGTCCGCCTGAGTTTCCGGGCGCGAGTCGCACATCGGACGCGATGTACTCCTTTGTCCGGTTACTGTTGCGAACCTTCACCTTGCTCAGGACACTGACGATGCCTGCTGTGACGATGCCACGCTGGCCCCAGGGGTTGCCGATCGCAAAGACCAGTTCACCGACGCGCAACTTCGCTGAATCGCCGACGGGCGCAGCTTTCAGGTTGTCCGCTGTGACCTTAAGCATAGCCACGTCTAAAGTTGGATCACTGTCAACTACATAAGCGTTCAGCACGCGACCATCCTGCAGTTCAACCTGGAGGTTCGTCCCGGCGTTGGCCACGACGTGGTGATTGGTGATGATGCTGCCGTCCTCATGCCAGATGACGCCAGTACCAGCCCCGCGATCCCCGCGTCGTACCTGTACGACGCTCGGCTGTATGCGCTCAATGATCTGTCCGAGATCGGATGAGAATGCATCGAGCAGTGGAAACGATTGGTTAGTAGAAGGAAGTGCCTCTGTTGTCATAGTTTTTTGTCCTCAACTGCGCTGGCCAATGGTTATTTGCAAGGTCTGGAGCTTGCCGCCACGAATGACTTCGAGCGGGATAGTTTTGCCGACGCGGTCGCCAGTAAGTAGCGCTCGCAGGTCTTCTGCATCCTTGAGTGCATGACCGTCGAGCGTGATCAAGATATCGCCGAGTATCAGGCCACCTTTGTGGGCGGGGCTGTCTTCATCAACCTGCACGACGAGCAGGCCATGCTCCTGGGCCTGGCCTCCACGTTGAGCCTGGGGCAGTTGTACGAACTGGCTGCTGATGCCCAGGTAGCCGCGCTTAATGAAGCCCTGGCTGGCCAGCGTCTCTGCGATGCTCCACGCGATAGCGGTGGGGATAGCAAGAGTTGCGCTGTTTACCAGGCCCGTCGTGGTAATGCCTAGCACTTCTCCCCGCGTGTTGATCAGCGGTCCACCCGAGAAGCCTGGATAGGGTATGGCATCGGTGCGAATGTAACGTTCGAGCGTTGCTCCACGTGCCATACGCAGCGGTCCGCCAACGGCGCTGACGATGCCAAAGCTGGCCATTGGTCCCTCGGTCTCTGAGCGGCCCACTGCCAGTACAAGTTGACCAACTCTGACGGGTTCGTTCGCGGCAATGGCTGCCTGGAGTCCAAGATTCGCCACGCGCAGCACTGCCAGGTCGGTTGCCAGGTCGCGACCTGCAAATTGCGCGGGGAGTGTGCGATTATCGTGAGTCTGAATGGTCAAGTCTTCTTCGCGCTCGAGCACGTGATCTGCTGTTAATACCAGGTCTGGTGCGTAGACGACGCCGCTTGCGGGTCGCCCTTGACGCCCGTTGACGAGTACTAAAGTTGTGGCGACGCGCTCAACCGCGTCGGCCATTTGATTTGAGAACGTGCTCAGGAGATTGGTCTCCGTGGCTGTTTGTTCCATAGTGAAAGCCTTCTTTTCTTTTGTGTACATTACGGTAGAGGTGGATTTCAACCTCTGCATGTACTATACGCTATGAGTGGGCTGTTGACACCGTCGATTCGGCTAGTAGATTACCTAGATAAATGACCAGGATCCTCCTCTGATCGGCTTGCGCCACGAATGATATGCGTGCGCATGAGAGCCAGCAAGCTAGACACGTCTCTGGCAGACATAGATCATCGAGGGAGAAGTGGCGGTCAGAGGCTCTTGCTGCCAATTGCCGTAACACGAACGGATCTGAAATCCATTGTAGAAGAGCAAGGCTTCCATCTCCTGGGGAAAGACATAGCGCAGGGCCGTGTGAAGCGTCTTTTCCTCGCGTTGACCTCCTGGATGAAGAAATGTGAGATGGCGGGTTTCGTGCTGGATCTGGGTTATGGGATCGTAGTGTTGCTCTTCAGTGGTCACGAGTTGCCCTCCATCAGGCATCGTGTACTTCGGCGGGTCTGGGTGGCGGACTTCAAGGAGATTGCGTGGGGAGGGATTGCGTGTTTCAAAGAGAAAACAGCCCTCCGGGAGCATATGTTCCCGGACGCGAGCCAACATCGCTTCCTGGTCCTCTCGCGTCAGAAAGAATTGAAAGACATTTTCCAGCATGTAAATGAAAGGAAACTGCTTCTGGAGATGGAACGTGTGCGCATCAGCCACCACCCACTCAATAGAGACGGCCTGCTTAGCAGCCTTCTGACGCGCTCGCGCAATCATTTCTGGCATGATATCCACACCTGTGACCTGATAGCCTTGCGCAGCCATGCGAAGGGCCATACGTCCCGTTCCACACGCCAGATCCAGCAGAGGCCCTCCAAGCGAGCGCGCCCACTGCTCGGTCAATGGATAATCCTCTTCGTAGCCCTCGTCTTCCAGATCATAGGTCTGTGGATCTCGAAACTCTTCAAGATTATCATGATCAATCATCACTGCCCCTTTCGCGCGCTCATGGTTCGCCACCGAATTTACAGCTTCTCAGAGAAGTATACGAGATGGGGCGCGGATTCGCGAGGTGTGCTGGTAGGGATGATTCTCACCCTCGTGTTAATTTCCCATCCTTCGGTTCAAAGTTGCGGGATTCTTCAATTCATTTACCAGCATGTTCTAATGCCGCCTATTTTTGTAAGTTGTTGGTGCTGAAGAAAAACGCTTGTTCTGTATGTGGTTGGACACGAAAAATGGGGAATTTATTATGCTTTCATATAGTCTGGGAGGCCCAGGAAGCGGGAGGAGGGAGTATTTTGCCGGTATGCTCCCTCCGCTCGCTGCCCCCTGCGACGAGCGGAGGGAGCAGTGCAGTTGTTTGGCGTAGAATTAGCTGCTGCCGATGTGGTGATAGCGTGCCTCTACGAATGAATAGACGCCATAGGCGATCAGTCCGAGTGCAACGATACCCAGCAGCAGCGGACCGAAAGGTTGGTGCAGGAGTTCTGCCAGTGCGCTATCCAAACCCTTCGCCTCGCGTGGATTGTGTGTTAACGCGGCCACGATCAGGAAGATGCCGATAATAGTGAAAACGACACCGAGCGCGGCATAGCCCAACCTGCCGAGGAAGATGATGCCTTTGCGCACCTGCACTCTCAACTTTGGCAAGTCGAGCCGATTTTGAAAGCTTGCTTTATATGCCTTGGAGTACAGGTAAAAGGCAAGACCGAGAACAACGAGTCCAACAATCACCAGGAGTGGAACACCAAAGGGCAATTTGAGTAATCTCGCTGTCCAGTCCTGAGTTGAGGCTGTCGAACTCTGCCCAACATTTCCTGTGCCCGTAGCTAACTTGAGCGTCCCAAACGCCAGTAATGCGTAAGTGACACCAACCGCTGCATATCCCAGGCGTGCGAGGATGCCTTTTGCATTGTTCCCGTTGCCTTCGGTGTCAAACAGGGCCCGGATAAAGGACCACAAAGCATAGCCAATGAGGCCGATGCCGATTATAACCAGCAGAAATTTGCCGAAAGGCTGATCAGAGATGATGTGAATAGCACCGCGCTGATCGGTTACAGTACCGCCTTGACCAATTGCCAGCTTTGCCGCCAGGCCACCAATAATAAGGTAGACGATTCCTCTAACTGCATATCCCAGGCGTGCAAGCCACGCTATCCATTTACTGGTGGCTGCGTTCCGGGCTGTCCGTTCGGCCTGGTTTACCTGTCTAGGGACGGTTGCATTTGGTCTCATATTAATGAATTCCTCCTTTCGTCTCTCATGAATTCATATAGTTACACGGCTTGACTGAGCACAAAGGATACGTGTTGTACGATCGTATGATCAGATCTTCTCAAAAGTCTTTTTCCTCTTCCCCTCCCTGCCCCAAAAAGAGTAAAAGAGCGTGTTGCCGCTTTGGCGCTCCCGCGCCAAAGCGGCAACACGCTCTTGATTCATCCGGGGTGGGAGGTTTGCTGCCAATCAGAGCGACGTTTGAGAAGATCTGATCGTATGATTATCCCGTATGGCGAAAATTATTGGCTTCTGTTATACTTTGGATGTACCAGTCTCCTATCCCAACGTAAGCCAATATAAGTATCTGCGGGTTATCTCGTATCTGAAGCTCTATTTGCTCCGTTTTTACAGGAAGAGGGTACCGCACAAAAGCTTAAACAAGCAAACAGATGACCAACTCATTTTCTTCAAACTATTCTCACCCGCAATAAGGAGAACCAAGCGATGATACCTGGCGAGAAATTCACCAAGCGGTTTCTGCCGGCCCTTCTGTGTACGATGGTCATGCTCCTGGCGGCTTGTAGTAGTAGTGGAAGCAGTGGCAATGGGCTAAGCCTCACACCGACCCCGGCCTCCCCTGACAAGCAGGTTTTTGTGTATCCGGAATACGGCATTGCTGATTTCGGCACCCTCGATCCAGCCCTGGTGCAGACCTTACCTGATTATACAGCGATTAGTATGCTCTACACCGGCCTTGTTGGATTGGATAATAACCTCAACGTCAAGGGGCAGCTTGCCGCAAGCTGGCAGGTGGCCTCTGATGGAGTTACCTGGACATTCAAGCTCAAACCCAAGCTCAAATTTAGCGATGGCACCTCGCTGACCTCGGCAGATGTTGCCTGGAGTATGGACCGCGCTTTGCAGCCTGCTACCAAGTCTGCGGTTTCGGGCTATTACATGCGCTATATTAAAGATGCCGTCAAGCTCAACAATGGTCAGATCAAGACCATCATCGGCGATAGTATCCTGACGCCCGATCCCAACACTGTAGTCGTCATCGCCAACAAGAAAATTCCTTTCTTCCTGGACACATTAGTCTATCCCACCTCTTTCGTGGTCGAGAAGAGCCTGGTTACCAAGTATGGCACAAGCTGGACCGACGATCTGATCGAGGGGGGCAGCACGGGTCCGTTCAAGGTGAAAGAGTATACGCACAATAAGCAACTGGTCGTTGTGCCCAATACCAACTACTATGGACCCATTCCCAGGGTGAAGGTCGTCCTTCCTTTCTACAAAGTGCAAGACACGACCTACCAGGCTTATAAGGTGGGGCAAGTTGATTGGACTACGATACCCTCGGCCGATTTTCCACAAGCCAAAACGGGCTCTGACTTTCGCAGGGTACCAGAGTTGACGATCTACTGGTACGCCATGAATTACCTGGCAAAGCCATTCGACAACATCAATATTCGCAAGGCCTTCGAACTGGCTCTTAACAAGGACCAGATTGTCCAGGCTGCCTATAAGGGCGGATATATCCCGACGAACCATTACGTGCCCCAGGGCATGTACGGCTACAGCCCCAATCTCACGGGCCCTGATGGAAGTACTACGCGTGGAGACCAGAACAAGGCCAGGCAGTTGTTCAAGTTAGGCATGCAGCAGGAAGGGTGGTCGAGTGTTGCGCAGGTGCCTCCCATCACCCTGACCTATACCAGTTCTGGTGAGCAGGACTACCGGAGCGAAGTGGAAATTGATACTCAGACCTGGCAGAATGTGCTGGGTGTCAGTGTCAAAATCAACGACATCGACTTCAACAAGCTGATCGCCGATCAAGAGTCCACGATCAATAATGCCAAAGGCTTGCAGTTCTATGCTGGTCCAGGTTGGATCGCCGACTATCCCGATCCGCAGGACTGGCTGACGCTCCAATTCGACGTTGGCGCATTTTACAATACTATGAATTATGGTCAAAACAATTCAGCTAATGCATCGAAGCAGCAATCGATACAGAAGCAATTGGAACAGGCCGATCTCATGTTTGATAAGGCTGCCCGCCTGCAAGCCTACAATTCTGCCGAGCAGCAACTGGTCAATGATGTCGCCTGGCTGCCCATGTACCAGTTTGTACTGAATTACTTGATCAAGCCGTGTGTGGTCGGCTTCACACTCAATGGGCAGCAACTGACCCCACCGGATAGCTGGGCCAATGTTTTCATCTCTACGCAGACGCCGTGCGGGAATACCGGGACGTAGCCTGGCACCCGCAAGAGGTGAATGCCCTGGTCCCCCGGCCCAATTCATTTCTAAAGAAGAGACCATCTCGCTTTGTCATCCTGAGCGCAGCGCAGGATCTCCCGCTGGGCAGAGATCCTGCGCTGCGCTCAGGATGACAGACCAGATGGCTTATGCAGTAGCACCCTTTCCTTGCGGGTGCCAGGCTCGTGCGCCTCGGCCACATGAAGCTTGACGGACTACTACGGAGGGTTGGATTAGGTTGTTAAAGTTCATTTAGTATGGAACGAGCACTATAGAAACGAAACTATAACATATCTCTAACATATCTCTAACAAAATTATGGAGACTGAGCGATCCGTACATGATATAATTTCTAGCGCAGTTCGATGCAAGCACAGGAGGTAATAATATATGTCGGTAGATATCAATAAAGAAACGTTGGGCTTTCAAGCAGAGGTCACGCAACTGCTTGATATAATGGTCCACTCGCTTTATAGCAACAAGGAGATATTTTTGCGTGAATTGATCTCAAACGCATCAGATGCCATTGACCGGCTGCGTTTTGCCGCGCTCTCAGATGAATCGCTTAACGAGAACGATACGGACCTTAAAATCCACGTGGCCTATGACAAGGAAGCACGCACCATTACCGTTAGCGACAATGGCATTGGCATGACGCGAGCAGAAGTTGTTGAGAATATCGGTACGATTGCGAAATCGGGTACGCGCGAGTTCCTGCAGTCGCTCACAGGGGACCAGCAAAAGGATGCGAACCTGATCGGCCAGTTCGGTGTGGGTTTCTACTCGTCTTTTGTGGTTGCCGACAGGGTTACATTAATCACGCGCCTTGCCGGGCTTGATCCCCAGCAGGGAGTGCGCTGGGAGTCGAATGGACAAGGAGAGTATTCGATTGAAACCGTCGAGAAAGCCTCTCGCGGTACGGAGGTGATATTACACCTGCGCGAAGGCGAGGATGACCTGTTGAGCGGGTACCGACTGCGCTCCATTATCCGCAAGTACTCCGACCACATCAGTGTCCCCATCATGATGAAGGTCGAGGAAAAGGACAAGAATGAGGAGGAGCGAGTAAATCGTGCTGCTGCACTGTGGACTCGTCCTAAAAGCGAGATCAGCCAGGAGGAGTATAACCAATTCTATAAGGACGTGGCGCACGATTTTGAAGATCCCTTAGCCTATGTGCATAGCCGCATGGAGGGTGCATACGAGTATACCTTACTGCTCTACATTCCCGCGCACGCCCCCTTTGACATGTGGAATCGCGAGCGGCGCTATGGAGTCAAGCTGTATGTGCACCGCGTGTTTATCATGGACGATGCCGAACAACTGATGCCTGGCTACCTGCGCTTCGTGCGCGGCATCGTTGACTCGAACGATCTGCCCTTGAATATCTCACGCGAGATTTTACAGCAAAATAAGCTGATCGAAATGATGCGCTCAAATGCGGTCAAGAAGGTCCTGGGTATGCTCGCGGACCTGGCGACAAATGATGCGCAGAAGTACGCGACCTTCTGGAAAGAATTCGGACGTGTCTTCAAAGAGGGGCTGGCGGAAGATCCAGGCGACCGCGAGAGCATTACCAACCTGCTGCGCTTTGCCTCGACCGCTTCTGCCAGTGAAACGCAGGAGGTATCATTGGAGACCTATGTTGGACGCATGAAGGAAGGGCAGGACAAGATCTACTATACTATCGCTGACAGCTACACAGCCGCCAAAGATAGTCCACTCCTGGAGGTCTTCAAAAAGAAAGGCATTGAGGTATTACTGCTCTCGGACCCTGTCGATTACCTGATAGAACCTGAACTTACCGAGTTCAAGGGTATTCACTTCCAGTCGGTCGCGCGCGGAGTGGTTGACCTTGGTAAGCTGGAGGATGAGCAAGAGAAAGAGGAACAGCAGAAGACCGCTGATGAGTTCAAAGAGTTTCTTGGTCACATCAAGAAAGTTCTTGGTGACCAGGTCAAGGAAGTACGCACGACGACCCGTTTGATCTCTTCTCCTGCCTGCCTTGTCGTTGATGAGCATGATCTTGATCCCGGCCTCCAGCGCTTGCTGAAAGCCGCCGGACAGAAGGTTCCAACTGCGAAGCCGATTTTGGAGATCAATCCGCACCATCCAATCATTCTCAAGATGAAAAATGAGGGGGATGAGCAGCGATTTTCTGACTGGGCCTCTATCCTTTTTGATCAATCGGTGCTGAGCCTGGGCGAACAGCTTGAGAACCCGGTGAGCTTTGTCAACAGGCTGAACAATTTGTTGACGCAGCTTTAGCGTTCTTTTATGACTGCCCGAAACTGAGAGCCATGCTGGTACGTTTTACATATGTTCGACAGTTTGTCGGGCGGTGGAGAACTTACCCTGGCGCATCTGTGGGCCAGTGATTCCAGTTCCTGGTCGTTCTGGTTGAACCGTCCCGCGTCTTGTGGCCAGGTGATTTGCTCCACTCACGGGTCAGGCTGGCCTTATGGGCCAGTGATCTGCATCACTTCCAGGTCAGTTCTGCCCGCATCTCGCGGGCCGGTGACCTGGAAGTGCCTTGTTCAGTACCTCAAAACCTATGGACAAGACAAAGTGCTCTTTGGAACCAACTTCCCGCAATTGTCTTGGGAGAAGTGTGTCCAGCAGGTCCAGGCGATGAACTTGCCTGAGGAGATCCAGACGAAATTTTTGGGTGGAAACGCCCGTCTTTCATCTCCATCAAATGGCTGAGTAACGAATCGTACGAGTTATTCGTATTACGTCTGCAAGCCATGTGGATCTTGTTCTGTGACAGCTTAAGAAGATTACAGGTTCGGATGAATAGATGGCCACACATATGCTCCGTTGCTCAGGAACAGGCGCAGGTTACTTCACTCGCCACTGGGGACAAGGCAGATACTCCGCGCTTTTTGATCCCCCTGGATAGGGGAATTGGCGACATTTTTTTGGCAGGGTTGAGTGCCATTGATCAGATTATAAAGAACGAGCCGGCAGCCTACGGCAAAATTGATATACTATGCAGCCCCCTCCAGTCCGAGGCTTTTGAGTATGATCCTCGCGTTAATAGAGTCATTCTAACGGATAAAGCTTTGGCCATGGGACCCTTCGTAACGGAGTGGCTCAGGGGAAACATTCTCGATGATGAAACCGCGCGCATCATGCATTATTTACAGGACAGGACCTATGAGGCCATCTTACCCACTCTGGTTGCTCCGGGTCTCTACTTTAGACTGCATGCACGCCTTATGTATCCCGATCTATTCAAATTAGGGAAAAATTTTCTAACGCTGAGAGCACCAACGGGCACGACGCTGCGCAAGATGATCAGGCAAATGGTCAACAGGTATTTTAAAAGGGACTTACCTTCGTCTATGCTTACTGACGAGGTTTTTCTCTACATGGTTACCAAAAATGTACGAAAAGCCACAGAGTTGATGCAACAGTTGAAAAAGAGATCGAACGTTGGTATGGGAAAAGCTGAGGTGCTAGTGGTGGCAACCGATAGCGCCGCGATTGTGACAAGGCCGCCAACACACTTACTTGCTGCAGCGCTAGCTGAGGTGCTACGCAGATATCATCACCTGGTCGTCTGTATTTTGCCGAGCTATACGGATACTGGAGCTTCTGAAAGGCTGAGAAGCGCCCTGGCAGCTGACTTTGTTGAGCGTGTTTTTATGCTGCCGGCTGAACCGAGGCTCCGGCTGCTTGATACGGCAGCGCTGATCGACCAGGCAGATATATTCGTAACCGGCGATACAGGTGTGATGCACCTGGCTGCTGCTGCCAAGCGCATACGAAAAGGCGCAACTACGCCGCCTTTTGTACCCAGAAATTCGGTGAAGATTATCGCCATCTTCGGGGGGACCAATCCTGATATTTTCGGCTACAGTGAACGAACGGTGATTGTAGGCAGAGGACGGAAAGAGCAGCGAAGATTTAGCCCGGGTTTTGTTAAAGAGTTGTACAACCCGAGAGGCAAGGATATATTTGACCATATTTCTCCCCAGCAACTGGCGGAAGCAATAAGCAACCAGGTATCATCTCTTGCCAATGGCTTGTGACCCGGGAACATGCTCCAACTCAAGTGGCGAGACGAGCGACGAGCGCTCGCTCCTCAGGGCCAAACCAGGGCGGCTCTCCGGCGGCGACGTTTTCGGTCATGCGGTGAGGGCTCGTGGTGGCGGGAATCGTGACATGGCAACGAGGCTCGCTCAGGATCCACTTGAGTAAGGCCTGAGCCCACGTAGTCACTCCAAAAGGCTTCAGCGGCGCTAAATCGGCCTGTGATGGTATACGGCGTATCAGGGCTCCCTCGGCAAATGGACGCATGACGACGACACCCAGGCCAAGATCTGCTGCCAGCGGCAATATCTCACGTTCGACCTCGCGCTCCCAGGGATTATAAGGTATCTGAATAGCGGTGATACGGCCAGTCTGCATGACTTGTCGCAATGCTCCAAAGTATGAGCTAGAGTAGTGGGTGGCGCCAATGGCACCCACCTGTCCTGCATCGCGTAATCGCTCCAGCATCTTGAGGTGCTCCTGCCAGAGAAGCAGGTTGTGGATTTGATAGAGGTCGATGTAGTGGTCAAAGAGTGTGAGTGCGTGCTCTACCTGGGCGCGGCCCTCGCTCGCAGTCTGGGCCCACACCTTGGTGGCTATGATGGCCCTATCGCGACGATTGCGCAATGCTTCACTCAGCACGCGTTCGGCGTGGCCATACATCGGTGAGGTGTCGAAGAAGTTTGATCCGGCGGCGAGTGCGGCATCCACAACAGCGCGTGCGTTCATTGTAGCGGCCTCCCCGAGCACATCAAATGTGCGCCAGGTGCCCAGGCCGATTACCGGCACTTGTAAACCTGTTGATCCCAACGTTCGCTTTTCCATTGCTGGTATTATACCATGTGGTGCACTTTCTCGAGTCACAGCCGAAATCCACTCATAAAACGGGAGTGCAGAGGGCGCCAGCCCTTTGCCGGGGTACAAGGGGTGTCCCCTTGTACCTTTGTTCAGGGCGGGTGGATGGGGATGAAAAGAAATTATGAGTGGATGTCAGTCACAACCCTTGACAAATCGGCATCGTTCGATTATACTCGGATGGTACGAAATATTTCGTACCATACAATTTCCGTAGAACTATGCCATAGCCGGAGAAGATCATGCCTGTTCATGATATACCAAGTCGAAGGCAAGCGCTGATCGTAGAAATCGAGGCCAGCCCGGCCTACGAGTTCTTGATGACGTTGCGCATCTTTGGCGATGTAGAGGGCTATACGACGTATGATGTGGGCAAAGCGTGGTTTGATGCCATCTACGCGAAAGCCTCTCCTGGCTTGCTGGCGGACATCGAGCAGTTCGGCTTTCATAGCTGCGAAATCTGGGATCATATAATTGGACTGGCATACAACTGCCCTGCGCCAAGAGATGTTCCTACCTTTATTGCTTTCCTGCAGGCAACCGATCCACTAGAACTGCGACTGCACATGCTGGGATACTACCTGCGTGAACACCGCCGGGCTACACCACCAGATGTCATTTACGCGGCAGCGCAGGGAGATACGGAGGCGCAAAAGAAGCTTCTCAGAACCTCATTCCCTGATGATACTGATTGGCAGAGAACGTTGCGCTGGCTGATGCCGCAGGATGCAGCGGCCATGAAGGAACGAATCCTGGAAATAGCGCGTAGCTGGTACGAGGAGGTTTTTCGCGAACAGGAAGCGTACATCCTGCCCATTCTGGCACGCGACGTTGAGGCCAAGCGCGCCTTGCAATCTACGCTTTCACCGGAGCAGTTGATAGAGGTGTGTACAGGTTGGGAATATGTGCCTGAACCCGGCATTCGCAGAGTGGTGTTGATTCCCTCCTACATAGTGCGGCCCTGGAACTCTGACACGGAGATTCACGATACCCGGATCATCTACTATTCCGTCGCGGACGAAAGTATCAGCGCGGACAATCACGCGCCGCCTGTGCGCCTGCTGCGGTTGGCGAAGGCCCTTGCAGATGAGCGCCGGCTGCGCATTCTCAAGAAGCTCTCAGCGGGAAGTTATACCTTGCAAGAAGTGGCGGATGATTTCGGGGTGGCGAAATCGACCATGCATCATCACCTGATTACCCTGCGCTCGGCTGGCCTGGTACGTATGCGTACGAGTGATAAACGCTACAGCCTACGCCGGGATGCGATTGAGAATCTCAGCGAATTATTGAGCGCGTATCTCGCGGAAAACTCGCCGAAGGAGTAAATGTGTAAAACAGAATGGGATAGTAGGACGTGTTCATGCCTGGCAAGCTCTCGCACGCCCTACTCCTTACCACGCGGTCGTTATCCGTCTGGCTGTCATCATTGTATTGCATGACAATCAGATGGTCAATCGGGGCGACCTCACCAGTCTCTTGGTCTCATGTATGAGATCGCATTGCAATGAGAGGAGATTGACCATGTATCCCCACTTCTATGAACACCTGGCAAAGCAGCACATGGAGGAACTCCAGCGCGAAGCGGCAACCATGCGCCGTGCGTATAGCGTAGAGAGCGCAACCTCCGACGGAGACAATACCCGTACTCGTATCCTCTGGTACCTACTTTTTGGCCTGTACGTTCCTAGCTATAAGCATTTAGGACAGGAATTGCTACTGGATAGGCTGCAAGAGCGCTTGAATGCTGTGCTGCGTATGATCTGTATCGTGTCTCTCGCGCTCGGCCTGCTGATTGGCAGTTTGCTCGCCAGCAGGTTTGGCCCCATTCCTGCAACACTCCTGAGCAGTGTGGCCTTTCTGGTGGTTTCGGTGCCGGTGCTGGTACGATCAATTGGGCTGCTTAGAGGATTGAGGAGTTTGTAGAGACACTGTCCCTGCCGCCCCGCCCCTGGCGTCCCTCACGAGTGCCAGGGGCGGGGCTAATCGCTGTTGCCTGGATAATTTACAGACCCTGACATTGAGACGGATCGCCCTTGACAACCTATCAAAACTATGCTACTCTTCTTACCAGACCGATCGGTCTGTTTGAGTGAGATAGTAAACCGCTGCTTGCTCATGTTTTGCAGGGCATAGGGGATTTAAATTTTTTTGCGACTAAAAAAGACCGATAGGTCTGAAAAGTGGTAGTAACTATAGGTATTCATTTTGCAAGGTTTTCGACACAATCGAAAGAGAGGCATGATGTGATATATACGGAAATGCAGACTGTTGTTCAGCAGTGCAGGCCGCTCCATGATAACAATACCATTTCACGTAGCAAGATAATCGAGACACCCGCGGGGACGCTGGTATTGCGTGATTTCTGTTCGCCCTCTCTTGTCGAGAGCCTGCGAGCGGAGTGTGGGCTGCGAGCGTTTGCTCGCTTGCCAGAACGCGAACATCAACTGCTCCTGAACATTGCGAGGCGTACGGATTCTGCGCTGACGCTGGCACACACATTAACAGGGGAGATTATCGGTGAAGTTACTCTGGCTCCCGCGGATGCCTGGTGGGAAGGGTTAGGGCAGGCCTATGAGATTGCTGTGCAAGTTAGTTCGCGGTGGCGTAGTCTTGGTATCGCACATCAACTGCTGGCCTTTGCACTCGAGTTGGATGCGCTGGAGGAGATCATTATCCTGGCGATGGGCCTTTCCTGGCATTGGGATACTGAAGGGCTTGGGCTCACACGGCTTCGTTATCGCCGGCTCATTGCACAGCTCTTTGCGAGCTATGGTTTCTCTGAGTATCTCACCAGCGAGCCAAATATACGTATGGATCCTGCAAACATTTTGCTGGCGCGTATTGGTAGACATGTGAGCCAGCAACACATGAATCACTTTCTCAATCGCCTGCTGAGTTCTCAGAACCTGCCGGGATTGTAGTGGGCTGAGTCAAAGGGCTTTATCATCCTTGACGTATCCCGACCACGTTGATATACTTAAATAAATCAGACCGGTTGGTTTGAAAAAAGGAGAAAAAGGTGAGCAAGGGTGAACAAACGCGGGAAATGATTCTCGCACAGGCGGCGCAGCTTTTTAGTCGTCAGGGCTATTTTGGCTCGTCGCTCTCTGACATCATGCATGAGACGGGGTTGGAGAAAGGCGGCATCTATAATCATTTTTCAAGCAAGGAACAACTCGCACTCGAGGCATTTGATTTTTCAGTTGAGCTGGTACGGCAGCGGACAAGGCTGGCGCTGGCGGGCAAGGTGAACGCTGTCGATCGCTTGCTGGCCATTGTGGCCGTTTTCCAGGGGCTTGTTGAAGATCCGCTGCTTGGGGGTGGCTGTCCCATACTGAATACAGCCGTTGAAGCGGATGATGCCCAGCCGGCATTGCGCGAGCGTGCCCGTAATGCGATGGATAGTTGGCGCGAAACCGTTCACCGCATTGTGAAGAAAGGTATCGATAGACAGGAAATTCGTCCCGGGGTGGATGCAGATGCTTTAGCAACGCTGCTGATTAGCAGTCTCGAGGGGGCGATCATGATGAGTAAGCTCTACGGGGATAATGTGCATATGAGCCGCGTGGTCGAGCACCTGACCAACTATATCACTACTACTGTGGGGATATGACGTACTACCCTTAACGAATTTTTTTAGCGCAAAAACAGACGAATTCGTCTGTTTTTGCGCGTGAATGAAAGGATATTTAGCATGAGCGATCTTCAGGAGATGGTTCGTACACGCACGATTACCTGGGAGGATCCAGTACCAGGAGCGCAAGCCGGGCGGGCCATGCGTGGCCTGGACTATCTCAAGGCGATACAAGAGGGCAGGATCCCGCCTCCTCCCATCGCTGTGCTGGTGGATATGCGTATTGTTGAGGTCAGCGAGGGGCGTGTTGTGTTCGCTGCGCAGCCAGCGGAGTTTCACTACAATCCGCTTGGCGCGGTGCATGGTGGCCTGGCAGCGACACTGCTTGATTCGGCGCTTGGCTGTGCCATCCATTCTACATTGCCAGCCGGTACGGGCTTCACGACGCTGGAGATCAAGGTGAACTACTTACGCCCGATGACGCGCGACACAGGTCTCGTATATTGTGAAGGCAAGGTGATCCACGTGGGCGGTCGAATTGCTACAGCCGAGGGTCGTATCACTGATGCAGATGGCAAACTCTATGCACATGGCACGACGACCTGTATAATTTTGCGCTCTTGAGTAATCCTGGCTGTGGAGATCTTTTGGTGTATAATGATTGAGGATTCTACGATTTTGTGCGGGTGTTTGCCTGCAAGTGTCTGCACTTTGAGAAAGCATTTTGAAAGGTAGAAACAGCCAAGATGTGTTATGACGACAACGCTATACCTCCGACTCCGCCGGGAGCAGGTGGTTTCGCGCATGGAGAAGACATCGTTCTGGCGTCAGCAGAAGGAAATCGTTTTGCCGCCTACATAGCCCGCCCGGATAGTCCAACAGGAGCACAAATACTGATATATCCCGATGTGCGCGGGCTGCACAAGTTTTACAAAGAACTGGCCTTGCGCTTTGCCGAGGTAGGAATCACGGCGCTGGCAATTGATTATTTTGGTCGCACGGCCGGTACCGGTACGCGCGACGATTCATTCGATTTCTGGCCGCATGTGCAACAGTTGCAGTTGCACACATTCCTTGCGGATGTCGCTGCTGCACTTGCCTATCTACGCACGGATGCGGGGGCGCAACAGCCGGCATTCACCGTTGGCTTTTGTATGGGTGGCTCCTTCTCTTTGATGACTGGCACACAAGATTTTGGCCTGGCCGGGGTGATTGCTTTCTACGCCGGGCTGAGCAGGAAGTTCGCGGGTGCCAATGCCACTGTACTTGAGGAAGGGGCGCACATTAAGTATCCTGTGCTTGGTCTCTTTGGTGGAGATGACCCGAATATTCCTGCGGAGCAGGTACACACGCTCGACAAAGAACTGGACAAGGCAGGGGTTGAGCACGAGCTGGTCATCTATCCAGGCGCTCCACATAGCTTCTTTGATCGACGAGCGACAGACTTTGCGGAGGCGTCAGATGATGCCTGGCGACGCGTACTCGCTTTTATCTCAGCCCACGCGTCGAACAAGTAGGGCTCGCACCACCCCAGGGCGGGGGCAAGCCCCGCTTTCAGGGATGGGTTTTTGGAGAGGCAAGTGCCCTGGCCTCGACGCTCCAAGCTCTTTGGTCTTTCAGTTGGTGCTCATGGGGCCTCATTCATTATGCCCTCATTCCGCTTGTAATCGACGACGAGGGCGTAATGAATGAGGCCCCTACTTGCTCTTCTCAGAATATTCGTGATACAGTCTCATTGAAATCCTCAGGAGGTAAATTGGTCTCATGACTTCGCCAGTGTGCTAGGTAACGTCAGTAGAAGCATGATTTCCGTTGTAGGCCGAGAATATACTCTGTTCTTGGTCTTGGCTGACTGTTCCCTTTTCTTGATGCAGAAGCGTTTATCGTTGCGCTTCGCGTTGGGAATAGCACACATAAAGGATCGAAGATGAGTTCACTTTCCAAACGAGAGCAACTCTGTCAATTGATAGATGAACAGCAGGAGCGCATTCGTCAGACTTTTCCCGCCCAGAGGAGCAGTGCTGTCGTTGCTCTTACACGCGCGAGAGATTGGCACTCCCTCAAGTTGCAAGATACGTTGCATGCTGCTACTCAGGGTGCTCCTGCACATAACTCATACCTGTACTCTTCAGGTTGGCATAAGGCACTCCAGTTATGTTTTGGCAATGCCGCTGAGTCTCCATATGTTTCTCCTCTTGTTACTGATAGCACATTCGATGCTTGGGCCGATCAGGTACTGCTGGAGTGTGATCGCCTGACAGAAGGTGAGCAAGTTCTCGCGCATTGTGAGACTGGCTTCATGAGGATGCAGCAGGGAGGGCAGAAGGATTTCTCTGTCTGGATAGACAGCAAGAAAATGTCTACTGAGTGCAGAGAGCGCGAAGACATTGCATGGTGGACGAATGCGCTTGCCAAAACCTACGAGCGCGAGATGCAGGAACTTGCTGTGGAAAAAGTGTCTATCCAGCAACAGCTAGACGCATTTGCCAGTCAATGGCAAGCAGATGTGACCGTCTATAGAACGACACAAGAGATTGACAACTATTATAGTCGGTTGGGCATGGTGCGGGTAAAGAGCATGGCCTGTCACTTTCTGTATCCTGCTCAAACGCTGATTGGTGGTTGCACGGTTGAACTGTATGGAAATGTCCTGGCTGTTCTCATTGGCTGGGCTTTGAAGCAGCTCGACCTCTGCAGAGCATTTGTTGTGCAGCACCCTTCATGTACCCTGAGAGCTTTGTTAGCTACTCCTCATGCTGCTGCTGCACTGCTCGAGGCTCTGTCTGAAACGCTTGGAGTTGATAGTGCAGCCATTCGTCGTGTTGTAGACGCGTATAGCCTTTCTCATGAAAATGTCTCCTATCACTGTTCTGTAGCGGGTACACCTGCACCTCCATTGCTTCGCCTTGATGAGCAGCATCTTGTATGGTCGTTAACGGGGCTGCTGAGCGAACCTTTCCTTTTTCTCACACGGGAACTGAAGCGGCTGCACTCCTACCAGTACCATACGGCATCTCACCTGCATGAAGAGGTCTTTCGGCAGGACCTGTATCAACTTTTCTCGGACAAACGCTTCGTGAGAAGTGCTGACAGTGTAGAACTCAGAGGTGTGCAGGGCGACCTGACGACGGATGTAGATGCCCTCATTTTTGATCGCAAGACGGGAGTGCTGGCCCTGTTTGAACTCAAGTCTCAGGACCTCTTCGCCTATTCGCCCCAGGAGCGGAGTAGGCAGCGGGACTACTTTTATAACGCGGGGAAACAGGTGGTGGCCTGTGTGCAATGGCTGAATCGCAATGGGGCCAACGCATTGCTCGCGCGTCTGGATCCAAAGCGCGTGAAGCGTTTGAAGGTGCAGAAAACGTACATTTTTGTGCTTGGACGCTATCTCGCACATTTTTTTGATGGACCAGAGTTTGACCGACGTGCTGCATGGGGAACGTGGCCCCAGGTGTTACGGTTGGTGAATGAAGTGTCCTTTGGTGCTGAAGACGCTAATCCAATTCAGTCGTTATACAACAAACTGATGAAGGATCAGGGTGTGAGCCTTTTTCGGAATCACAGATCTAGACTGGGACAGGCCAGGATGATACAATGCGGCGCAGACGGGGACAGGAGTCCCCTGAA
>Ga0209647_1000712_pt1 | contig 30394 bp, 30 predicted proteins | sample GraSoi_2013_60cm_FD_185827 | JGI IMG/M metagenome (GOLD analysis project Ga0209647, IMG submission 185827) | Grasslands soil microbial communities from the Angelo Coastal Reserve, California, USA - Sample 9_17_2013_60cm (SPAdes) (version 2) | ecosystem: Environmental > Terrestrial > Soil >... | reverse complement strand
GGCGCGCTGCGCGGCGCGGGCGGGCGGCCGAACATGCTGGTGCGCTATCCGAACGGCATCGAGGGCGAATTCTTCTTCCAGAAGCGCGCGCCGGAAAGCCGCCCGGACTGGATCGAAGTCGTCGAGCTCAAGTTTCCGTCCGGGCGCAGCGCCGAGGAGCTGGTACCGCGCGACGCGGCGGCGCTCGCCTGGATGGCGAATCTCGGTTGCCTGGAGCTGCATCCGCATCCGGTGCGCGCCGAGGACCTCGAGCATCCCGACGAGCTGCGGGTCGATCTCGATCCAGTGCCGGGCGTGAACTGGCCGCAGGTGCGCGAGGTCGCGGCCGTGGCGCGCGCCGCACTGGAAGAGCTCGGCCTCATCGGCTGGCCGAAGACGTCGGGGAAGCGCGGTATGCACATCTACGTGCGCATCGAGCGGCGCTGGAGCTTCGATGACGTAAGGCGCGCGGCGCTGGCATTGGCGCGCGACGTCGAGCGGCGGGCGCCGCAGCTCGCGACCAGCAAGTGGTGGAAGGAAGAGCGCCACGGCGTCTTCGTCGACTACAACCAGAATGCGAAGGACCGCACCGTCGCCGCCGCCTACTCGGTGCGGCCGACGCCGCAGGCCACGGTGTCTGCGCCGCTCGACTGGACCGAGGTGGCCGACTGCGAGCCGGGCGATTTCACGCTGGCGAGCATGCCGCAGCGCTTCCAGCGCCTCGGCGATCGGCATGCGGGCATCGACGAAAAAGCGGGATCGCTCGAGCGGCTGCTCGAGCTGTTCGAGAGGCAAGGCGAGGGCGACGCGCCGTGGCCGCCACACTATAGGAAGCAGGCGGATGAGCCGGCGCGGGTGCAGCCCTCCAAGCGCAAGCTGCCGGTGATCGAGATCGGCCGGGCGAAGCGCAAGGAGGACGCGCTCGCGGGTCTGGAACGCTGGAAGCAGCGCCATCCCGAGGTTGCCGAGCACCTCGAGCCGGCGGATGTGCTGGTCGATGCGATGCGCGGCAGGTCGTCGACCTGGACGCGCATCCGCGTCAACCTGCAGCACGTGCCGCCGAAGCTGCGGCCGGCTCAGGAGCCGCTCGACCCCGATGAGAAAACCTTGTCGAGCTCGTAAGGGCGGGTGACTTCGAGCTGGTCGTAGCGGCAATCCTCGGGCCGCTTGTCGGGCCGCCAGCGCAGAAAAATCGCCGCGTGCCGGAAACGGTCGCCCTGCAGGTGGTCGTACTTCACTTCGCAGACGCGCTCGATGCGCAGCGGCTCCCACGAAAGATCCTTGCCCGCGCTCCAGCGGCTCTGCCCGCCCGGCATGCGGCTGGATTCGCCGGCAGCGCCAGCCCATTCGCGCCAGGGATGGTCGCGCATCGCGTCCTTCCTGAGCGGTGCGAGCTCCTTGACCAGCTGCTTGCGCATTGCCACGGTGAACGCGGAGGTGACGCCGACGTGCTGCAGCTGACCCTCGTCATCGTAGAGGCCGAGAAGCAGTGAGCCCACCGCGTCCTTGCCGCTCTTGTGCCAGCGGAAGCCGGCGACCACACAGTCGGCGGTGCGCGCGTGCTTCACCTTGATCATCGCGCGCTTGCCCGGCTGATAGGTGAGGCCGGCGGGCTTGGCGATCACGCCGTCGAGCCCGGCTCCCTCGAAGTGCTCGAGCCAGTGCAGCGCCTGCTCGCGTTCGCGCGTCATCGGCGTTAGATACACCGGGGGCTTCGCCTTCGCTAACAATTTCTCCAACGCGAAGCGGCGTTCGGCTTGTGGCGAAGCCATGAGACTGCGTCCGCCGACCGCGAGCGCATCGAAGGCGACGAAAGAGGAGGGCGTCTCCTTCGCCAGTTTCTCTACGCGAGAGGCGGCGGGATGCAGCCGCAGCTGCAGCGCGTCGAAATCGAGGCCGTGCGCGGTGGCGATCACGATCTCGCCGTCGAACACGCTGCCGCTGGGCAGCCGCTCGAGAAGCGCGTCGTGCAGCTCGGGAAAATAGCGCTCGAGCGGCCGCGAATCGCGGCTCTGGATGAAGAGCTCGGTTCCGCCATGGAACACGAGCGCGCGAAAGCCGTCCCATTTGGGCTCGAATAGATAGTCGCCGCCCGTGGGGAGCTCATCCGCCAGCTTCGCCAGCATCGGCTCGACCGGCGGGGCGATGGCGTATGCGCTTTTCGACAATTATTTTGTCGAAAGGATGAGGCGCGCGATCAGGCCGTGCGGCTCACGCGGCGCGAGCTCGAGGCTGCCGCCGTGCGCGAGCGCGGTGCGCTCGACGATCGCGAGGCCCAGTCCCGCGCCGCCGGCGCCCGAGCGCGAGTCGTCGAGCCGAGTGAACGGGCGCTTCAGGCGCTCGACCTCGTTCGCCGGGATGCCCGGTCCCTGGTCGCGCACCTCGATCGCAATCGACGGGTTGCGCGCCATCACCTCGATCTCCACCGGCTCCCCGGCATAGCGCAATGCGTTATCGACCAGGTTGGCCACGGCGCGGCGCACGGCCATGCGGGCAAAGCGAAACGGCCGCATCGGGCGCGCAATGAAGCGCACCTCCTTGCCGATGCGCGCGTAGTGCTCGGTGAGCTCGGTCAGCACGTCGGCGAGATCGTGCTCCTCCTTCTGCTCGTCGGTGCCGCGGGCGAAGTCGAGGAACTGGCCGATGATGGCGTCGATCTCGTCGATGTCGGAGATCATCGCGTTGCTGGCCGTCGAATCGGCGCCGCTCATCTCGAGCGCCAGGCGCAGGCGCGAGAGCGGCGTGCGCAGGTCGTGCGAGATGCCGGCGAGCACCATCGCGCGCTCGCGCTCCATGCTGTGCAGGTTGGTTGCCATGCGGTTGAAGGCCGCAGAGACGGTGCGCAGCTCGCGCGCGCCTTGGCCGCAGAGACGGTGCGCAGCTCGCGCGCGCCTTCTTCCGGCAGCGGCTCGTGCGGCTGGCCGCGGCCCAGGCGCATCGCGGCGTTGCGCATCGCGGCGAGCGGCCGCGCGATATTCGAGGCGATAAACCAGGCGCCGGCGAGCGCCAGCACCACCACGGCGACCAGCCAGCCGAGCCACTGCAGCCCGAAGAACGGCTCGAAGCGCTCGCGCGGCAGCATCACCCAGAACTCGTCCTCGTCGATGAAGAAGCTCACCCAGAAGCCTTCCTCGCCGTCGCGCGAGTAGGCGAAGCGCGTGTCCTCGCCGAGCGCGCGGCGCACCTTCTCGGCGACGCGCTCGAGCAGCGGGTCGTCGGGCAGCGGCTCGGTCTTCTCGCTCGCCGTCACCGGGAAGACGCGCAGCCCCTCGCTGTCATTCAGCTCGATCAGCAGCTGCCGGCGCAGCACCGGGTCGGCATTCACCAGCGCGGCGCGCGTCAGGTTGACCGTACTGACCGTCTGCTGGGCGAGCTCGCGCGAGCGCGGCTCGCGTTCATAGACGCGGTAGATCTGGAACGAGGCGAGGACCGCGGTAACGATCAGCAGCGCGATCAGCAGGAACGCGCGTGCAAAGAGAGTCACTTATTTTCGCTATCGTCGGGCACGAAGACGTAGCCGAAGCCCCACACCGTCTGGATGTGCTTCGGGTGCGACGGATCTTCTTCGACGATCTTGCGCAGGCGCGAGATCTGCACATCGATCGAGCGGTCGAACACCTCGTACTCGCGGCCGCGCGCGAGCTCCATCAGCTTGTCGCGCGAAAGCGGCTGGCGCGGGTGCTGCACCAGCACCTTGAGCACCGAATATTCTCCGGTGGTCAGCGACACGGCCTTGGCATCTTTGGTGAGCGAGCGCGTGGCGAGGTTGAACTCGAAGCGGCCGAAGCGGTGCAGCTCGCCACCGGCGCCGGGCGCGCCCGGCGGCCCGGCGGGCGCGCGCCGGCGCAAAACGGCATTGATGCGCGCCAGCAGCTCGCGCGGGTTGAACGGCTTGGGCAGGTAGTCGTCGGCGCCCATTTCGAGGCCGACGATGCGGTCGACATCGTCGCCCTTCGCCGTGAGCATGATGATCGCCGGCGAGGTCTGCTGGCCGCGCAGGCGCCGGCAGATGGCGAGGCCATCCTCGCCCGGCAGCATCAGATCGAGCACCACCAGGTCGTAGCGCTCGCGGCCGAGCTGCTTGTCCATGCCCTTGGCATCGGGCACGGCTTTCACGTCGTAGCCTTCGCCGCTGAGATACTTCACCAGCAGGTCGCGCAGGCGCTGATCGTCGTCCACCACCAGGATGCGGGTCTTGAGCTCGGCCATAGGAAGGTGCGGGCAATACATTGTTACAAAAATTGGGGGGCGCGACACCTCTCACACAGCGCCTCCCGGTAACATCGGCCCAGCCGTGAAAGCCTGGATCGTCATTGTTGCGCTCGCGCTCGCCACCGGACCGGCGATGGCGCAGCGCAGCGATCGCGACCAGAAGGGCTCTGCGGGGAAGAATCAGGGCACGAGCAAGGACCAGCGCGAGCGTATGCGCGACGATATGCGCGAGGTCAACCGAGACCGGAACCGGCAGGAGCGGCCGCGGCAGCAGCTGTCGCCGCAGGAGCGCGAGAAGCTGCGCCGCGACATCCAGGACGCTAACCGGGATCTGCGGCGCTAGGCTTTTCCTGCCGTAGCGGGTCGTTGGCGGCGGGACCCGAACTGTAAAAGCGCACGGTGTTTTTACCGGCCTGCTTGGCGGCGTACATCGCCGTGTCGGCGTGCTTCATCAGTGTCGCAGCGTCGACCGCATCGTCGGGTAGCACGCTGATGCCGATGCTCGCAGTCACCTGCAGCTCGATGCCGTCGAGCGGGTAGGGGCGCATGACCTCGGCGAGCAGCTTGCGCGCCACGGTGTCGACCGGCCCCAGGTCCTGAATGTCCTCCAGCACGACGAGAAATTCGTCGCCGCCCAGGCGCGCGGTGAGGTCGCTCGCGCGCAGGTGCTTGCGCAGCCGCGTCGCCATCTCGATCAGCAGCGCGTCGCCGGCATCGTGGCCGTGCGCGTCGTTGATCTGCTTGAAGCCGTCGAGGTCGATGAAGACCAGCGCGAGCTTGCCGTTGCGACGGCGCGCGCGCTGTACCGACTGCTCGAGCGAAGGCCCGAGGCTGGTGCGGTTGGCGAGCCCGGTGAGCGGATCGCTGTAGGCGAGAGACGAGATGCGCTCGCGCGCGAGCGCGATCTCGGTGATGTCGCGCCCGACGCCGCGGTAGCCGAGGAAGCGGCCGCCGGGGCCGAAGCGCGCCTCGCCGCTCACCGAGAAGGTGCGCACCGCGCCATCTTCGACGCGGCGCGCGAGCTCGAAATCGCGGATCGGCTGGCGCCGCTCGAGCGTACCGCGCAGCGCCGCCCAGCCCGCTTCGTCGGGACTCTCGGCCGGGATCTCCCACCAGGTTTTGCCGAGCACGGCGCAGCCCATGTAGGCATCGGGATAGTTGGGGCCATGCACCAATTGTGTAAAGCGGTGCGCCTCGTCGGTTTCCCAGAAGAAGTCCGAGGACATCTGGGTGAGCGCGCGGAAGCGCTGCTCGCTCTCGCGCAGCGATTCCTCGGCGCGCTTGCGCTCCAGGAACTGGCCGATCTGGCTGCCGATGACGCGCGCGGCTTCCACCAGGCGCTGGTCGGGCTCGCGCGGCTTCGGGCTGGAGAAGCTGAACACGCCAACGGTGCGGCCTTCCGACACGGCGGCGAAGGTGAAGCCGCCGCGGATGCCGGTACCCTCGGCCAGCGATTTCTCGCGCACCCGCGCATCGCTGCGCGTGTCGGCGCTCCACATCGGATCACCGGTTTCGAGCACCTTGCCGAGCAGACCCTCGCCGCGCGCATAGCTCAGGGTGCGCGAGCGCTCGACGAACTGGCGAAAGCCCGGCTCGGGAATGCACCAGGCGTCGTGGAAGCGCAACTGCCGCGCGTCCTCGTCGAGCTGGAAGTAGCGGCCGCAGACCCAGTGCTCGGCCTCGCACACCGCGCGGATCACCTCGATCAGGCCGCTGGTGCTGAACTCGGCCGCGGCAAGCACGCCCGCCACCCGGTGCTCCAGGCGCAGCAGCAGCTCGGCGCGTTTCTCCGCGGTGACCTCGCGCCCGACGCCGCGATAGCCGGCGAACTCGCCGTCGGCGCCAAAGATCGGCTCGCCGCTCACTTTCATGTAGCGCAGGCTGCCGTCGCCAAGCTCGCGCCACATCAGGAGGTCGTGGAAGGCTGCTCGCGCCTCGAGGATCGCGCGATGCGCTTCCCAGCCGCCTTCGATCTCGAGCCCGCTTTCCCAGCGTTGCTGGCCGAAAAGCCTGGCCCGCAGCGACTGGTCGCCGCCGGTGACCTGGCGTCCTTCGAGGCGCGTGAACCGGTACTCGGCGTCCTGCTCCCAGTACCAGTCGGAAGAGAGATGGGTCAGGCTGCGAAAGCGCGCTTCGCTCTCGCGCACCGCCTGCTCGGCAGCCGTGCGCTCCAGAAACTGACCGATCATGCTGGCGATGACATGCAGCGCCTGGTGCAGCCGCTTGTGCGGCGCGCGCATGCGCCGGCTGGTGACGTCGAGCACCGCACTGACACGGCCGCCGGTCCAGATCGGGAACAGCACTGCCGCATAAAGGCCGGTGCGCGCGGCAAGCCCGGTGCGCATCGCGCGCGGGTCGCTGCGCGAGTCGGCCACCCACAGCGGCTCGCCCGACTGCCACACGGCGCCGACCAGCCCGGCGCCGCGCGAGAAACTCATGTCGCGCGAGTCCTCGACGAAGCGGCGCGCGCCTTCGAGCTGCGGGTTGAACCAGTGCGCGTAGCGGCGCAGCACGCCCGCGCCTTCGTCGAGCTTCCACAGCTCGCCGCAGTCCCAGGACTCGGTTTCGCACAGCGTCTGCAGCGCGCGGCCGAGCGCCTCCTGCGGCGGCGCGTGCTCGGAGAGGCGGCGGGTAATGCGGTGCTCCAGGCGCAACAGCCGCTCGACGCGCTTTTGCGCGGTGACGTCGCGGCCGACGCCGCGATAACCGGTGAAGCTGCCTTTGGCGTCGAACACCGGCTCGCCGGAGGTGAGCACGTAGCGGCGGCCGCCGTCCTCGAGCTCGCGCCACATCAGCACGTCGCGGAACGGCGCGCGCGCCTGCAGCAGCGCACGATGCTCGTCCCAGGTGCCTTCGATCTCGATGCCGGTTTCCCAGCGGCGCTTGCCGATGATGCGCTCGGCGAGCTGCTGCTCTACCGGATCGCCGCTACGCACCTGCACGCGCGTGAAGCGCAGCTCGGCGTCCTGCTCCCAGTACCAGTCCGACGACAGCCCCGGCACCACGGCGCGTGACTTGATGACCCTGGTCCTGAGCTTCTTGCGCCTGGCCATGGCCCCCCTTTTCCCCGGCGCTCACTGTACTAGAAAAGATGTGCGATGGAGTTCGAGTAGTACCGCAGGAGCTCAAGCTCCGACGAGCGGACTTGATACAGGCCGTCGCGTTCCTCCACCAGCCTGCGCAGGCGCAGCATGCGCAGGCCGACGCTGAGCGCGTAGTCGAAGTCGCCGCGCGGCACGTAGACATGGGCACCGCGGGCTTCCAGCGCCGCCACCAGCGGCGCGACCTCGGTTTTCAGCTCGAGCTCGGAAAGCGAGCGCTCCGGATGGCGCACGAACACCGTTGCCATCAGCGCCACCGGCACCACGGGCACTATCCGTCCCACGGCGTGCATCAGCTCGTAGCCGAGCTCGCCCATCGCCTGCCTGCGCGGCTCGCCGCTCAGCTGCTGAAAATCGATCTGGTGGCTGCGGCAGTATTCGCGCATCGACAGCGGCGGGCCGAAGTTGACGCAGGCGTAGCCGAAGCGCCGCCATTCGCCTTTCAGCACCAGCAGCAGGTTCTGCAGCACGAAGCGCGAGCTGCCGCGCAGCGACTGGAACCGTCTCCTAGGCACATCCGCCGAAAGCAAGAGCGTGCGATCTTCCAGCACGCGGTCGTAGTTGATGCCGAGCGGCACGAACACCAGGTCGCGCTCTCCGCCGAGATGGAAGCCGCGCATCATGTAGTCGAGCACGCCCAGGCGCGGCTCGCGGATGCGGCCGTCGCGCGACAGCCCGCCCTCGGGGAACACGGCCTGCGGCACCCCGGCCTCGGTCGCCATGACGATGTAGCGCTCGAGCACCCGCCGGTAGAGCTCGTCGCCGGAGTTGCGCCGCACGAAATAGGCGCCGGTCGCGCGCACCAGCGCCGAGAGCGGCCAGATGCGCGCCCATTCGCCCACCGCGTAGGACAGCGCGGCCTGGTCGGCGGCCATGAAGCCCGCCAGCACGTAGTCCATGTTCGAGCGGTGGTTGATGACCAGCACCACCGTGGCTTCGGGATCGATGCGCGCAATGCCGGCGGCGTCGATGTAGCCCAGGCGCACGCGGTAGAGGGTGCGGGCGATGGCGCGTCCCAGCCAGTAGCCCACGCGGAAGTACAGGTAGGCGTTGAACGCCGGCACGATCTCGCGCGCATAGCGCTCTATCTTTTTGAGCACCGCCGGCAAGGCAATGCGCTCGCGCTGCGCATATTGCTCGGCGGCCTGCTGTACCTTCGGATCGGTGGCGAGGCGATGCACCAGGGCCTGGCGCCGCGTGCGTTGGAACGGCCGGATGCCGATGCGCAGCCGGCTGGAGATGTCGTCGATCACCCGGTTCGCCGGATGCGTCACCATCCAGCGCAGTGCCGGCATTAGAAGGTGCTCATACGCCGCCCAGGCGGCGAGCAGCGCCACGGCGATGGCAAGCCACAGCGGTACCGTAATCACGCGCGGCGCGCGCGGTAGAAGAGATACAGGCCGCTCACCACCACGACGGCGGCGCCGATCCACACCGCCGGCGCCGGCACGTCGCCGAACACGAGGTAGCCGAAGAGCGCCATGTAAATCACCTGCTGGTAGAGGAACGGCGCGATCACGCTCGCGGAGGCGTAGCGGTGGGCGAGGGCGAGCAGGTAATGGCCGATGGCGCCGAACACGCCGAGCAGGCAAACGACGGTCCATTCGAGCCAGGTGTCGGGCCACTCCCAGCCGGCGATGGCGAAAGGCGTGAGCAGCACCGCCGCTCCGACCGCGGGCAGGTACTGGATCTTCTCCGGCGTCTCGTAGGCCGCGAGGCGCCGCGTCATCAGCATGAAGACGGCATAGATGACGGCGTTGACCAGCGAGCCGAGCATCGCGGGATGGAATTGCGCCGAGCCCGGCCGCACGATCACCAGCACCCCGGCGAAACCGGCGAGGATCGCCGCCCAGCGGCCCCGGCCCAGGCGCTCGCCGAAGAACACCGCGCCGATGAGCGCGATGATGATCGGCACGGTGAAGAAGATCGACGCGGTGACGGTGAGCTGCAGGTACTGCAGCGCCCAGAAGTTGATGCCGGTCATCACCACGAACATCAGCGCGCGCAGTGCGTGCCAGCCGAGATACCGGGACTGGATCAGCGAAGCGCCGCGGATCGGGAACAGCACCGCGCCGGCGATCAGCGCGTGCATCACGAAGCGCAGCCACACCACCATGATCACCGGCATGCTGCCGACCAGCCATTTCGCGCTGCCGTCGAGCAGCGTGAACAGCACGTAGGCGCAGGAGACGAGGCCGACAGCGACCAGCCGGTTGCGGGCGCTGTCGGCGTGCAGCAACTTAGCGCTTGCCGTCGAGTCCGGCGAGGTAGGCGTCCAACGGGAACTCGCTGCCGTCGGCATTCTCAAGGCGCGCACCGCCATCTTTGAGCTGCGTCAGCAGCTTGAGAATCAGCGAGCAGGCGAGCCATAGCGCGTGGAAGGAGTCGACGCCGCGCACATCGAGCGCCTGCTCCTGCAGCGGCGCCACCACCACGCGACACAGCCAGCTGCCGTCGCTTTGGCGTTGCGGCGCGGCAATGCTCGCGCGGATGTCGAGCTGCAGCTGCGCGCCTTCGCCGGAGAGCGCCGTCACCTCGATCGAGGCGATCGGGTCGGTCACCATGGAATCGACGAGCCATCATGGCTGAAGAAGCGGCCGGAGTCGCCGCTCTTCAGGCCGGCAATCACCTGGCGCAAGCCCTTGACCGAAGTCTCGGGCGTGAGCGGCGCGCCCGCGCCGCCCATGTCGGTGCGCACCCACCCAGGGCTCAGCGCGACTACCGCTATGCGTTTCGCCGCCAGCGTCACAGCGAGACCCTTGACCAGCATGTTGAGCGCTGCCTTGCTGGTGGCATACGGCAGCGTCTCGCCACTCGATTCGGCGATCGAGCCGAGACGGCTCGACATCATCGCGATCACCTTGCGCTCGCTGGCGGCGACGTTGTCGACCAGCGCCTCGGCGAGCGCCGCGGCGCCGAGCAGGTTGACGCGCAGCACGTCCTCCCACGATTCGTAGTCGAAGCTGCCGAGCGCCATGCCTCGCTTGCCGATGATGCCGGCATTGCAGAACAGCACGTCGAGCGCCGTGCCCTGCAGCTTTTTGCCCACTGCCGCCAGCTGCTCGCGGCGTGTGACATCGGCAATGTGTCCCTCGGCGCCGAGCTTTTCCAGCCGGCCGCGCGCGGCGGCATCGCGCACCGTGCCGATGACGCGCCAGCCATCGGCCGCGTACTGGCGCGCCAGCTCGAATCCGAGGCCGCGTCCCGCGCCGCTGATGAGGATGGTGCTCACGCGAGCACCAGCGCGATGGCGAAGCCGTCGTAGCCTTTGAGTCCCACCGTCTGGATTGCGGTTGCCGCCACGCGACGCTCGGCGGCGATCAGCTGGTTCAGCCGCCGCACGCCTTGCACCGCCTTATCGCGCGAGTGCGCATCGATCACCGCGCCTTCGCGCACCACGTTGTCGACCACGATCAGGCTTCCCGGGCGCGAGAGCTTGAGCGCCCAGCTGAAGTATTCGGCGTTGTTCTGCTTGTCGGCGTCGATGAAGCTGAGATCGAACGGGCCCTCGACCGACGGCAGCGTCGCAAGCGCCTGGCCGACGCGGATCTCCACCAGCTTCGCCAGGCCCGCGCGGTCGATATTGGAACGCGCAACGGCGGCGTGCTTATCCAGCGCCTCGAGGGTGATCAGCCGGCCGCCGGGAGCGAGCCCGCGCGCGAGCCAGATGGTGCTGTAGCCGCCAAGGGTGCCGATCTCGAGGATGCGCTTCGCTCCCAAGGTCCGGGCGAGCAACCACAGCAGCTTGCCGTGTGCCGGGGAAACGCTGATCGGCGGCAGCCCTGCCGCGTCGCTCGCCGCGAGCGCCGCGTCAAGCGCCTCGTCCGGCTGGACCAGGGTGTCGGTGATGTAACGGTCGACGTCCTGCCAGAGCCTGCTGGCCATCAGCCGGGAGCCGGTATGACGCGGAAGGTGGCCTCGAACAGAGCGCTCTCCTCGGGGTCGGTCAGCGCGCCGCCGAGCGACTTGGCGCGGCCGTAGTGTGTGCCGTGCAGCGAACGCTCGTCATTCACCGCCGCGGCGTGCGCCAGCACCGCATGGGCGAGCGCGATCTCCCACGCGGGACTGTCCTCGCGGGAGCGCACCAGGGCGAAAACCTGGCGCGCATATTGCAACGCCCGCTCGCCGTCGCCCACCAGCGCATACGCGTGAGCGAGCAGCACCGTCGCGCGGACGTGATCGAGCCCGGCAGTGGCTTCGACCCAATGCGCGGCCGCGGCCTGGGCGCAACGCAGCATCTCCTTGTCCTCGGCGGGCGTGCGCGAGTCCTGCTGCGCGAGTTGCCAGGCGCGCTTTTCTTCGGCGCTCGCGTCGTCAGACATCGCTCGTCAGAGCGCGCCGATCACCGCAGCGGTGACGTCGCGCGTGCGGGCGTTGCCGCCGAGGTCCGGCGTAAATACTTTCCTTGCCGTGACGGACTCCACCGCTTTCATGATGCGCGCCGCCGCCCGCGCTTCGCCCAGGTGCTCGAGCATCAGCGACGCGGTCCAGAAGGTGGCGATCGGGTTGGCGATGCCTTTGCCGGTGATGTCGAAGGCCGAGCCGTGGATCGGCTCGAACATCGATGGGAACTTGCGCTCGGGGTTCAGGTTGGCCGTGGGCGCGACGCCGAGCGACCCCGAGAGCGCCGCCGCCAGGTCCGAGAGGATGTCGGCGTGCAGGTTGGACGCCACGACGGTGTCGATCGCGGCGGGATTCAGCACCATGCGCGTGGTCATGGCGTCGACCAGGATGCGCTCGGTCTTCACCTCCGGGAAGTCCTTCGCCACCGCATAGAAAAGCTCATCCCACAGCACCATGCCGTGGCGCTGCGCATTCGATTTGGTCACCAGCGTGAGATGCTTTCTCGGGCGCTTGCGCGCCAGCTCGAAGGCGAAGCGATGGATGCGCTCGACGCCGCTGCGCGTGAAGGTGGACACTTCCAGCGCCACTTCGTTGTCCAGGCCGGTGTGCACACGGCCACCGGCGCCGGAGTATTCGCCTTCGGTGTTCTCGCGCACGATGACCCAGTCGATGCCGTCAGCGTTTTTCATGGGGCTGCCCACGCCCGGCAGCACGCGCGCGGGTCGCACGTTGGCGTACTGATCGAAGCCCTGGCAGATCGGCAGGCGCAATCCCCAGAGCGAGACATGGTCGGGCACATCGGGCGCACCGACGGCGCCGAAGAAAATGGCGTCGAAGCGCTTGAGCTTTTCCAGCCCGCCTTCGGGAATGTAGCGCCCGGTCTGCTGGTAGAGCTTCGAGCTCCAGTCGAAGTGCTCGAACTCGAGGCGGAAGTCGCCGGCGACGGTCTTCAGCAGCTCGATGCCGGCGGGGATCACCTCGTTACCGATACCGTCGCCGGGGATCGCGGCGATCCGGTAAGTCTTCACGCAGCGACTTTGGACTGCGCGCGCACCGCTTCGGCCACCGCGGCGCCGACCTCGGAGGTGCTCGCCTTGCCCTTCATGTCCGGCGTGTGCGGGCCGTCGATGATCACCTGCTCGATGGCACGCAGGATGTCCGCCGCGGCCTCGCGATGGCCGAGATGCTCGAGCATCAGCGCGCCCGACCAGATGGTGGCGAGCGGGTTGGCGATCTTTTTGCCCGCGATATCGGGCGCCGAGCCGTGCACCGGCTCGAAGATCGAGGGCGCGGTGCGCTCGGGGTTGATGTTGCCCGAGGCGGCGATGCCGATGGTGCCGGCGGTCGCGGGGCCGAGGTCCGACAGGATGTCGCCGAACAGATTCGAGGCGACGATCACGTCGAAGCGGTCGGGGTTGAGCACCATCTGGATGGTGAGGCCGTCGACGTGGTACTGGTCGGTGCGCACGTCGGGATAGTTCTTGGCCATCGCCGCAAAGCGCTCGTCCCAGTACGGCATGGTGATCGAGATGCCGTTGGACTTGGTGGCCGAGGTGAGATGTTTCTTCCGCGTGCGCGCCAGCTCGAAGGCGTACTTCATGATGCGGTCGGTGCCTTTGCGCGAGAACGTGGCGAGCTGCGTCACGACCTCGCGCTCGGTGCCTTCGTACATGCGGCCGCCGACGTTGCCGTACTCACCCTCGGTGTTCTCGCGGATCACGAAGTAATCGATGTCGCCCGGCTTGCGCCCGGCGAGCGGGCAGGGCATGCCTTTGAACAGGCGCACGGGGCGCAGATTCACGTAGAGGTCGAACCAGCGCCGGAAGTTGATCAGCAATCCCCACACCGCGATGTGGTCGGGCACCAGCGCGGGATTACCGACGGCACCGAAATAGACCGCGTCGAACTTGCGCAGGATCTCGGCGGCGTCGTCGGGGCACATTTTGCCGTGCGCCTGGTACCAGTCGCAGCTCCAGGGGAATTCTTTCCAGGCGAATTTCAAGCCGTGGCGCGCGCCGACCGCCTCGAGCACGCGAACGCCTTCCGGGATCACTTCGCGGCCGATGCCGTCGCCCGGGATGACCGCTATCCGATGTTCTTTCATGGCCGGCAGTATATAGAATCGGCCATGAAATTCGCTGCGCTCGAAACCTCGAGCGAGTGGTGCTCGGTCGCGATTTCCGTGCGCGGCGAGATCGCGGCGCTCGAGCGCCGCGCCGGCCACCGGCACTCCGAGCTCGCGCTGCCGATGCTCGAAGAGCTGCTGAAAAACTTCGGCTTGAGCATTGCGGAGCTCGACGCGGTGGCTTTCGGCGCGGGACCCGGCGCCTTCACCGGCCTGCGGATTGCATGTGCACTGGCGCAAGGACTGGCGCTCGCGCGCGGCCTGCCGGTGATCGGCATCTCGTCGCTCGAAGCGATTGCGCAGGAAGCGGGCGCTGCGCGCGTCGTCGCCTGCATCGATGCGAGGATGCGCGAAGTGTATTATGCGGCGCTCGAATACGACGGTACGCGGTGGCGCGAAGTGATCGCCGCGCAATGCGTGGCACCACAAGCGGCGCCGCGGCCGCTGGGCGAGGGCTGGATCGGCGCCGGAAATGGCTTCGCAGCGTACGGCAACTTAGGATTGCAAAGCGTGCTGCCGGAAGTACATCCGAGCGCGATCGCCGTGGCACAGTTGGCGGCGCCGCGGCTCGCAGCCGGCGAGGGCGTGGATGCGGCGTTGGCGGTGCCGGTGTACCTCAGAGATAAAGTGGCGTTCACCCAACGAGAGCTGGAAAGTCGATGAGCGCGGTCCTCAAGGATCTCCCCGAGCTCGAGCCGATGCGCGAAGGCGATCTCGCCGAAGTGATGGCGATCGAGAACGCGATCTACAGCCATCCGTGGACGCAGGGCAACTTCGCCGATTCGCTGCGCGCCGGCTACGAATGCCGCACCTGGCGGCTGGCCGGCGAGCTGGTCGGCTATTTCGTCCTGATGGCCGCGGCCGGCGAGGCGCACCTTCTCAACCTCTCGATCGCCGAGCCGCACCAGCGGCGCGGTCACGGCGCGGCGCTGTTGCAGGAAGCGGCGGGGCTTGCGCGCAAGCTCGGCGCGCAAAACGTGTTCCTCGAAGTGCGGCCGAGCAACCGGGCGGCGCAGGGCCTCTATACGCGCTTCGGCTTTCGCAAAGTTGCGGTGCGCCGCGGCTACTACCCGGCGCACAGCGGGCGCGAGGACGCGCTCGTGCTCTCGCTTCCCCTGTGAGCCGCAGGGAAGAAGTGTTGGCTGAAATGGGCCTCGCGCCGATCTGGCGCCTGCGCAAGCGTCCCGTGGAACCCGCTGTCGTGCAGCCGGGATGGATAGAGCTGAAACAGGCGGTCCCGGCGTGCACCGCATGCGGCCTGCACAAATCGCGCACCCAGACGGTCTTCGGTGTCGGCGACGAGAACGCCGACTGGCTGCTGATCGGCGAGGCGCCCGGCGCCGAGGAAGACCGGCTCGGCGACCCGTTCGTCGGCCAGGCGGGCAAGCTGCTCGACAACATGCTCGCCGCGATCGGACTCAAGCGCGGCGAGAACGTCTACATTGCCAACGTGCTCAAGTGCCGGCCGCCGGGCAACCGCAATCCCGAGCCCGACGAAGTCGCGAAGTGCACGCCGTTTCTCAAGCAGCAGATCGGCTTGATCCAGCCGAAGCTGATCATCGCCATGGGACGCTTCGCCGCGCAGACGCTGCTCTCGAGCGATGCGAGCATCGCCAGCCTGCGCGGCCGCGTGTTCCGCTACGAGGGCGTGCCGCTGATCGTCACCTACCATCCGGCGTATCTGCTGCGCACCCTGCCGGACAAGGCGAAGGCCTGGGCGGACCTGCTCTTCGCCCGCAAGACGATGCAATCGCTTTAGGTGCCTCTACCCTGCTTTTATGTTCCTCTACCCCACAGCCCGCAGTAGCGCCGCGTAACGAACGGCAGGTTGTTCTCGTAGCCCGGCCACTTCTCGTACTTCGGCAGCTTCACTTCCTTTTCGGCGGGCTCCCAGCATTTGCCTTCGCGCGCCGCCGCCTTCACCGCGGCTGAAGCGTCCTGCAGGAAGCTGAGCTGGTCCTGCGCGTCCTGCTTGGTGCCGAGGCGCCCACCCGGCGCACCCGGGTGTCCCGGGATCAAGCGCTCCCAGTCCATCGCGAGCACGCGCTTGATCGCCTCTTCGGCTTCGAGCGGATAGAAGTCGATCATGCCGCGGCCCGGGATCGAGCCGACCGGCAGGAAGTCGACCACGAAGACGATCTTCTCTTTCGGCAGCCGCATCACGATGCTGCTGTCGGAGTGGTTCAGGCCGATGTAGGTGAGCTCGAGCGCGGTGCCGCCCAGCCTGAGCGTGCGCTGCTTGTCGAAGGTTTCGTCGGGCAGCGGCGTGTCCGGGTCGCCGAGCCGCTCGAGGCGCTGCTTCGCACGCCGGTGCGCGATGATGGTGGCGCCCGCGTCCTTGAACGGCTTGCCGCCGGCGATGTGATCGTAGTGGTGGTGGCTGTAGACGAGGTACTTGATCGGCTGATCGGTAACCTTGCGAATCTCCTCGATATAGGTGTTCACCATCGGCAGCTGGCCGTAGCCCGCCGGGTCGGTCGCGATGACGCCCGCCTTGGTGACGACGAACATCGACTGCCGGTTGCCGGCGCGGAAGATGTAGACGTTGTCGGTGCCTTCGACCTTGGTGGTCGCATAAGGCGCTTGCTGAGCGATTGCCAGCGCGCTGGTGACGAGGCCGAGCGCGGCGAATGCGATCTGCTTCATGTTCTCCTCCCCCTGGATGACCTACGTACCGAAACAACTGCGGAGGGAGTTTATTCCTTGCGCCGCGCAGGATGGGGGTCTTCAGCGCGGGCGAAGGCGAGCAGGCGATCGATCTCCTCCGCGTGCACCCGGCGATTGTGCGAGAACCACAACTGCACCAGCCCCATGGTGCAGGCGACGAACAGCCCGAACACCGTGATGACTACATAAATGGAGTGCCCGACGTTCAGGAGCAGCGAGTACAGCGCGATCATGATCAGGATCGAGGTGTTCTCGTTGAAGTTCTGCACCGCGATCGAGCGACCGGCGCCGACCAGGTGATGGCCGCGATGCTGCAGGAGGGCGTTCATCGGCACCACGAAAAAGCCGGCCATCGCGCCGATCACGATCATGACGCCGACCGCGAGCCAGACCTGGGTGACGAAGTTCATCACGATGACGACCAGGCCCATCGCGATGCCGAGCGGAATCACCCGTACCGCGCGGTCGAGCGACACCCAGGCCGAGGCGAGCACCGCGCCGATCGCGATGCCGACCGCGCTCACCCCTTGCAGGATCGCGGCCTTCGACAGATCGAAGCCGAGCGACGAGCGCGCCCATTCGATGACGATGAACTGCAGCGTCGCGCCCGCGCCCCAGAAGAGCGTGGTGACGGCAAGCGAGATCTGGCCGAGGCGGTCCTTCCAGAGCTGCGAGACGCAGCGCGCGAAGTCGCGCAGCGTCTCGAATGGATCGGCCGGCAGGTGCTTGAGGGTCACGCCGGTGCGCGGCACCTCGAGGTTGAACAGGGCGGCGACCGCGTACACGACGACGATCAGCGCAATCGCCGCCTCGGCCGGCGTATCGACTGGCGTGTCGATGAATGGAAAGTCGAGGTGCAGCAGCACCCCGGAGACGTTGGCATGCAGCAGGATGCCGCCGAGCATGGTGCCGAGGATGATGGAGGCCACCGTCAGGCCCTCGATCCAGCCGTTGGCGACAACCAGCTGCCGGTGCGGCAGGTATTCGGTGAGGATGCCGTACTTCGCGGGCGAATAGGCGGCGGCGCCGAGCCCGACGACCGCGTAGGCGGCGAGCGGATCGACGCCCCACAGCATCAGCACGCAGCCGACGATCTTAACGCTGTTGGCGAGGAACATCACCTGGCCCTTCGGCAGGCGATCGGCAAAGGCGCCGACATACGGCGCGAGCACCACGTAGGAGGCGACGAAGAAGAATTTGAGGTAAGGCGTGAGCCACGACGGCGCATCTGCTTGCATCAGCAGCGCGATCGCGGCCACGAGCAGCGCATTGTCGGCGAGCGACGAGAAGAACTGCGCCCCCATGATGATGTAGAAGCCTTTGTTCACGTTCCTTTCTGAGCGCAGGCAACGCCAGCGTTTCGGGCGCGCGCGTTTATAGCACAATAGGGAAAATGCCACGGCCGATCCGCGCCGCCATCTCGGCGGGCGCTCTCGCACACAATTTGCGCGTTGCGCGAATTCATGCCGCCGGCGCAAAAGTCTGGGCGGTGATCAAGGCGAATGCTTACGGCCACGGCCTGGAGCGCACCGCGCGCGCCCTGCAGGCCGCCGACGGTTTCGCGGTGCTCGACTTCCAGGAGGCGGACCGGCTGCGCCTGGCCGGCGTCGCAAAGCCGATCCTGATGCTCGAAGGCGTGTTCAACAGCGCGGATATGCCGCTGCTGCACAAATATGCGCTGACGCCGGTGATCCACAACGCCGCGCAGCTGGAGATGCTGCGCGCTCTGACGGGGAAGATCGATGTGTATTTGAAGGCGAACAGCGGCATGAACCGTCTGGGCTTCACCGCCGAAACCCTCGGCGCGAGCTATCAGGCGCTCCGCGAGCATCCGAGAATCGGGACGATTACGCTGATGACGCATTTCGCCGACGCCGATGGTGCAACGGGGGTCAAGGCGCAGTTCGAATGGTTCGGTGAAATGACAAAATCTTTCGCCGGACCGCGTTCGCTCGCCAATTCGGCGGCGCTCATCAGCTTCCCGGAAACGCACGCCGACTGGGTGCGGCCAGGCATCATGCTTTATGGCTGTTCGCCCTTTGGTTACATGAGTGCCGATCTCCGCGCAGACGCGCTCGGCCTCAAGCCGGCGATGACGCTGACCAGCGAGATCATTGCGACGCAGCATTTGCATGCCGGGGAGCGCCTCGGCTACGGTTTTTCGTACGAGGCCTCAGGCGAGCTCGACATCGGCGTCGTCGCCTGCGGCTACGCTGACGGCTATCCGCGCCACGCTCCCGTCGGTACGCCGGTGCTGGTCAACGGCAAGCGCAGCCGCATCGTTGGTCGGGTATCGATGGACATGATCACGGTCGACATCAGCGATATGCCGGAAGCCGGGATCGGCACGCCGGTCACGCTGTGGGGCGAGGGACTCTCCGCCGACGAGGTCGCCGCCGCTGCAGGAACGCTGAGCTACGAGCTGCTCTGTGCGCTTGCGCCGCGCGTGCCGGTCGCCGAGGTGGCCTGATGTTGCGGGTTACTTTCTGATATGGCGCGCGCGAAAAGCGCCTACGTTTGCGCCGAATGCGGCGCTTCTGCGCTGCAATGGTTCGGCAGCTGCCCCTCCTGCGGTGTCGCGGGCAGCCTGACCGAGACCGCGATCGAGAAGAATACGCCGCACCGCTATGCGGCGCAGGCGGTCAAGGCGATCGCGCTCGAGACGGTGGACGCCAAGGAGCTCGAGCGCATCGCGAGCGGCCTGCCCGAGCTCGACCGGGCGCTGGGCGGCGGCCTGGTGGCGGGGCAAGTGGCGCTGCTCGGCGGCGATCCGGGCATCGGCAAATCGACGCTGCTTCTGCAGGCATTGCACGCGATCTCCGCCAATTTGCCCGGGCTCTACGTGAGCGGCGAAGAATCGACCGAGCAGATCGCCATGCGGGCGCGGCGCCTTGCATTGCAATCGGGCGCGTTGCAGCTGCTTGCCGAGACGCAGCTCGAGCGCATCATCGCTTCGCTCGATGCCGGCAGGCCGCGCGTCGCGGTGATCGACTCGATCCAGACGCTCTGGTCCGAGACGCTGCAGTCGGCGCCCGGGTCGGTGGCGCAGGTGCGCGAATGCGCCGCACAGCTCACGCGCCATGCGAAGCGCAACGGCATCGCTCTCCTGCTGATCGGCCATGTCACCAAGGAAGGCGCCATTGCCGGCCCGCGTGTGCTCGAGCACATCGTCGACACCGTGCTCTATTTCGAAGGCGATCCGCATTCGTCGTTCCGCCTGGTGCGCGCGGTAAAGAACCGCTTCGGCGCGGTGAACGAGCTCGGCGTCTTCGCCATGACCGAGAAAGGCCTGCGCGGCGTCAACAACCCGTCGGCGCTTTTCCTGTCGACGCACGAAAAGCCGGTCGCCGGCTCCTGCGTGCTCATCACCATCGAAGGCACGCGTCCGCTGCTGGTCGAGATCCAGGCGCTGGTCGACGCGGCACACGCCCCGAATCCGCGGCGCCTGTGCGTCGGCCTGGAGCAGAACCGGCTCGCGCTGCTGCTCGCGGTGCTGCATCGGCACGCCGGCATCGCCACCTGGGAGCAGGACGTCTTCGTGAATGCCGTCGGCGGGGTGCGCATCGCCGAGCCGGCGGCCGACCTTGCCGTTTCATTAGCCGTGGTCTCCTCGCTGACGGATCGGCCGATCGCGGAGAAGGTCGCCGTGTTCGGCGAGATCGGCCTCGCCGGGGAAGTGCGTCCCGCGCCGCGCGGTCAGGAACGCCTGCGCGAAGCGGCCAAGCTCGGCTTCCAGAAAGTCATCATCCCGCGGGCGAATATGCCAAAGGCAAAGATTCCAAACCTGGACGTGCTGCCGGTCGAGCGCGTTGACCAGGCGGTTCAGTTGCTCAGGACGCTGTAGTCCGCTTCGTTTTGCTTGACGATTGAGGAAGCCCTATCGGGACTCGCTGGATTTACGTCGAGCGTGCGGGTACGCGGCACGACCACGAGGTCAAGCTCTTCCATGGGGATCGCCCCCACTAGCACCTGATCGCCGAGCACGATGGCGCCGGTAAAGCCGACGCGGTTCTTGAAGCGCACCTCCACCGGGCCGGCATAAGGAACATTCCTCGTCGAGCCGTCGGCCAACGTGACTGTCTGATCAGTGACTTGCTCCAGGCGCAGGCGGGAGCAAACTTCCGCGGGAATGCAAAGAAATAGCGCCCCCGTATCGGCCATCGCCTCGACCTCGACCGGCTCGACTTCGGGCAAGCGCGGATTTCGAAGGATGATCTTGCTGTACACGATTCCCATCCTATTCCCCCTGAGCCGTCTAACGCGCATCCCGGCGAACGGATGACTGATCAGCGAGACCGCAGGCCTGACGATACTGAGGCAAAGAGGGCATCCCACGACACGTGCCGTCCCGAAGGCGCGGGTCGCGGTCCCGCAAATCGCTCGTCGAGCAGCTTCAAGTCTGACATCTTCGAGAGCACCGCCCAGCGCCACCCTGAAGGGCGGCCGGAGCGGCTTTCACCGCCCGTCTGGTAGAAGAAAAGCTTCGGCACGCCACCGACGATGCCGTAATCATGGGGCTCGCCGATGCGGCGCCGTCCGTCGAGGAGGAAGCTGACAAGCCGGCGTTGCGCGATGGCCTCGCGCAAAATGCTATCCACTGATCGCTTGCGCGGCGCGAATACCGCTGCGCACGGCAGCCTCGAGAGTCGGCGGATATTCCGGGTCCGTGTAGTCGCCGGCGAACGAGACGCCATCGAGTGCAGTGGGCATCGCCTTGACGCCGGGCGAGCAGGTGATCGTGGCGCGCTTCTCGGCGATGACGCGCGACCATTGCGGCTTGCCGATGCCTGGCAGCGCAGCCGCGAGCTCGCGATGGCAGCGCTCGGCGATCTCGTCGAGCGACATCTGCTGGTGATCGCCCTGGGCGCTGATGACGCAGGCGAGGCGGCCTTTCTCGCCGAGCAGCGCACCGCGGTCGAACACCCACTGCACCAGGCCGTCGGCGAGTCCGAGCATCGGCAACGGCAGCCGCACGCCGTCGGCGTACTGCAGGTAGCAGGTGTAGATCGGCTGGTAGGAATACTCCGGGGCGTCGGGCACGAGCGTCTTCAGCTGATGCGGGCCGACGGCCACGATGATGCGCTCGAACGACTGCCGCAACGCGCCGAGGTCCTTGACCGGCGCTTGCAACCGGATCTCGCCGCCGTGCGCACGCACATAGTCCGCGGCAGGTTCGGGGAAGAGGCGCGACAGATCCACGCGCGGTAACAGCAAGTCGCTCGCCGCGGCGGCGCCGCCGAGCGTGTCGCGCAGCGTCGCCAGGAACACTTTGGCCGAAGCGAGCTCGGGCGGCGTGTTGAGCGCCGAGACGCAGAGCGGACGCCAAAGATAGTGAGCGACTTGTCCGTCCTGGCCATTGCGCGCGAGCAGCTCGCTCACCGGCAGATCGTCGATCAGGTGGAAATGGCCGCGACGCAAGCCGGCGATGAAGCGCGCGGCGCCCACGCGCTCGGCAAAGGAGATGCCGCGCGCGGTGAGCAGGCCGCCAGCGAGGCCCAAAAGCCCGGGCAGCGCCCGGCGCCGGAAATGGAACTGCGTGGCATAGCGGATCTCGAGCGGCACGCGCAGCAGCGCGTTTTCCGGCACGCCGACCGTATGCATCATCCGATAGAGCTCGGCGTAGGCGCCGATCAGGATGTGCTGGCCGTTGTCGAGCTCCGTGCCCTGGCTCACAACGCGGCGGGCGCGCCCGCCCGGCACCGCGCCCGCCTCGAAGACGGTCACGCCAACGCCGCGCTCAGCAAGCGCCACGGCGGCGGCCATGCCGGCGTAGCCGGCTCCAACGATAGCTAGGCGGCGATCCACGTCCGCCACGCGATCCAGAACTTGCGCAGCGGCGTGAGCGAGGTGCGCTGCGTGAGGACCTGGAAGCCGCCGCGCTGGATCTCCTCGAGCAGCGTGCGGTAAATCGCCGCCATGATGAGTCCGGGGCGCTGCGCGCGGCGGTCCTGCGCCGGAAGGGCGGACATCGCGCTCACGTAATAGCGGCGCGCGCGCTCGGCCTGGAATTCCATCAGCGAGCGAAACGCCGGCGTTTCCTTCGCCTGCAGGATGTCGGACGCCGGAACGCCGAAGCGCTGCAGGTCCTCCACCGGAAGATAGACGCGGTTCTTGCGCGCATCTTCGCCGACGTCGCGGATGATGTTGGTGAGCTGGAACGCGATGCCGAGGTTTTTCGCGTAGTCGAGCGTGCGCTCGTCGCGATAGCCGAAGATGCCCGCGGCGAGCAGGCCGACCACGCTCGCGACGCGGTAGCAGTAGCTCTCGAGGCCCGCCCAGTCGAGATAGCGCGTCTGGCGCAGATCCATCTCCATGCCGTCGATGATCTGGTTCAGCCGCGCCGCGCTGATGCCGTACTTGTCCCGGTGCGGCTCCAGCGCGCGCATCACCGGATGCTGTGGCTTGCCGGCAAAGAGATTGCCGACTTCCGCGCGCCACCACGCCAGCTTGGTGGCAGCAAGTTGCGGATCGATGCCCTCGTCGACCACGTCGTCGACCTCGCGGCAGAACGCATAGAGCGCGGTGATCGCGCGGCGCCGCTCGGGCGGCAGGAAGAGAAAGGAGTAGTAGAAGCTCGAGCCGCTCGAGGTCGCCTTCTGCTGGCAATACTCGTCGGGACTCATGCCGCGCGGAACAGCAGCAGCGGCCAGTCGAAGGCGCGCAGCACCGGGCGGCGGCGGAACACATCGTAGTCCGCGCGCTCGATTTTCTGCAGGATGCGCAGGCCCCCCTGGATGGTGGTGCGGATTTCGAGGCCGATCCGCCCGGGAAGCGAGCGGGCGAGCGGCTTGCCGGCAAGGATCATCTGGCGGCTTCTTTCGACCTGAAAAGCGAGCAGAGAGCGCCACGCTGCATCGCAGCGCTGCTCCGCGATGTGACGCTCGCTCACGCCGTGGCGCGCCATTTCGTCCTGCGGCAAATAGATGCGCCCTTTGGCGAAATCGAGCTCGACGTCCTGCCAGAAATTGATCAGCTGCAGCGCCGAGCACACGGCGTCCGATCCTGCGAGATCGGTTTCAGACGTTCGTTTGAAAAGCTGCAGCAGCAGGCGGCCGATCGGGTTGGCCGAGCGGCGGCAATAGTCCATCAGCTCGCGGAAATCGGCATAGCGTTGCTTGGTCACATCCTGCGCGAAAGCGCTCAGAAGATCGCTGAAAAGCTCAAGCGGCAGGCCGTGCTCGCGAACGATTCGCGCGATGTCATGAAACAGCGCGGCTTGCGGGGTCTCTCCGCGCGCGATGCGCGCGAGCTCGCCCTGGTAGACGCTTAATCTGGCAAGCCGTACATCGTCCGGATCGGTGCCTTCGTCGGCGAAGTCGTCGGCGCTGCGTGCAAAGCGGTAGATGATCTCGACCGGCAGCCGCAGCCGCCTGGGCAAAAGCAGCGATCCGACCGGGAAGTTTTCGTAGTGACCGACCGACATTTGGTCGAAAAATCCAAAAGGCAGCGCGAAATTCGAAAAGGGCAGCGAGGGTATAATACGTTGTTTTTTTCCCGCTTTTTGGGTTCAGGATCAGCGGCGAGGGTGGCGGAATTGGTAGACGCACCAGCCTTAGGAGCTGGCGCCGCGAGGCATGTGGGTTCGAGTCCCTCCCTTCGCACCATTACGTAAGGTCTCAAGGGCAGATCATCAAAGGATGGCAAACGTGGAAACGCTAGAAGGTCTTGAGCGGCGCGTCTCGATGACGCTGCCTGCCGCCGAGATTGAGAAGCAGGTCGACACGCGCTTGAAGCAGCTCGCGCGCAACATCAAGATGCCCGGATTCCGGCCCGGCAAGGTGCCGATGAAGATCGTCGCGCAGACCTATGGACCGCAGGTGCGCTCCGAGGTGCTGGGCGATGCGGTGCAAAAGACATTTACCGATGTCGTCAAGGAAGCCAACCTCAAGGTCGCAGGCTATCCGCGCATCGAGAAGAAAGACGGTGCCGACGCCGCGGCGCTCGAGTTCAGCGCCACCTTCGAGATCTATCCCGAGGTGAAGGTTGGCGAGCTCGGCAACGTGACGATCGATCGTCCGCAGGTGAGCGTCGACGACGCCGCGGTGCAGAGGACGATCGACATCCTGCGCAAGCAGCGCACGCGCTTCGTGCCGGTCGAGCGCGCCGCGAAAGAAGGCGACCGCATCACCGTCGACTTCGAAGGCAGCATCGACGGGCAACCGTTCCAGGGCGGGAAGGCCGAGGACTTCGTCTTCACCATCGGCGAAGGCCGCATGCTTGCCGAATTCGACAAGGAAGCGCGCGGCATGACGCCGGGCGAGTCGAAGATTTTTGACCTTACGTTTCCCGAGGATTACCACGGCAAGGAAGTCGCCGGAAAGCGCGCGTCGTTCAAGCTCGCGCTGAAGAAAGTGGAGGAGCCTCAGCTGCCGGAGCTCGACGCCGAATTTGCCAAGACGCTCGGCGTCGCCGACGGCGATCTCGACAAGATGCGAAGCGAGATCCGCGCCAACGTCGAGCGCGAGACCGCGAAGCGGGTCGAGGCGCGCCTCAAGGCGCAGGTGCTGCAGGCGCTGCTCGATGCGACGCCGCTCGAGCTGCCGAAATCCCTAGTGCAGATGGAAGCGCAGCAGATGGTCGAGCGCGCCGCCAACGATCTGCGCGCGCGCGGCATCAAGCCCGAGCAGATGCCGCTCGATCCCGCGGCTTTCGAGCAGACCGCGAAGCGCCGTGTCGCGCTCGGCCTGATCATCGGCGAGCTCGCGCGCACCGAAAATCTCCAGCCGAAGCCCGCCGACGTGCGCGCGCTCGTCGAGCAGGAAGCGGCGACCTATGAGAGTCCTGCCGAGGTAGTAAAATGGTTTTACATGCAGCCGCAGCGGCTCTCCGAGGTGGAAGGCGTGGCGCTGGAAGCCAACGTCGTGAAATGGGCGCTGTCAAAGGCCAAGGTGGTGGACAAGCCCGTCGCGTTCGACGAAGTCATGGGGAGCAACGCTTGAACTGGGAAAAGGCTTCTGAAGTGCAGGGCCTCGGGCTGATTCCGATGGTCATCGAGCAGTCGGGGCGCGGCGAGCGCGCCTACGACATCTACTCGCGCCTCCTCAAGGAGCGCGTCGTGTTCCTGGTCGGGCCGGTGACCGAAATCACCGCGAACCTGATCGTCGCGCAGCTGCTCTTCCTGGAATCGGAAAATCCGGACAAGGACATCTTCTTCTACATCAACTCGCCGGGCGGCTCGGTGTCCGCCGGACTCGCCATCTACGACACCATGCAGTTCATCAAGCCCGACGTCTCGACGCTGTGCGTCGGCCAGGCGGCGAGCATGGGCGCGCTGCTGATGGCGGCGGGCGATGCCGGCAAGCGCTTCTGCCTGCCGAATTCCCGCGTCATGATCCACCAGCCGATGGGCGGCTTCCAGGGCCAGGCGACCGACATCGAGATCCATGCCAAGGAAATCCTCTATCTGCGCGGGCGGTTGAACGAGATTCTCGCCAAGCACACCGGCAAGCCCATCGACGTCATCGCCCGCGACACGGAACGCGACTTTTTCATGGGGGCACAAGACGCGGTAAAGTACGGGATAGTGGACAAGGTTCTCGTGTCACGGGAAAACGTCTAAAAAGCAGGGGGAACTGGTAACACCATGTCGGAAAAGAGCTCCTCGGGCGAAAAGCTGCTGTACTGCTCCTTCTGCGGCAAGAGCCAGCACGAGGTGCGCAAGCTTATCGCCGGCCCGTCGGTGTTCATCTGCGACGAGTGCATCGAGCTTTGCAACGACATCATCCGCGAGGAAACCGCCTCCGATAAGGGCGGCAAAGGCGCGAAGTCGGACCTGCCGACGCCGCGCGAGATCCGCCAGATCCTCGATTCCTACGTGATCGGCCAGGACACGGCGAAGAAGATCCTCTCGGTCGCGGTCTACAACCACTACAAGCGGCTCAAGCACCTGTCGAAGAACGACGAGGTCGAGCTCGCGAAATCCAACATCCTGCTGATCGGGCCGACCGGTTCCGGGAAAACGCTGCTGGCCCAGACGCTGGCGCGGCTGCTCAACGTGCCCTTCGTGATCGCCGACGCGACCACGCTGACCGAAGCCGGCTACGTCGGCGAGGACGTCGAGAACATCATCCAGAAGCTCTTGCAGAACTGCGACTACGACGTCGACAAGGCGAAGCGCGGCATCGTCTACATCGACGAGATCGACAAGATCTCCCGCAAGTCGGATAACCCTTCGATCACCCGGGATGTTTCCGGCGAGGGCGTGCAGCAGGCGCTGCTCAAGCTGGTGGAAGGCACCATTGCCTCCGTGCCGCCGCAGGGCGGCCGCAAGCATCCGAACCAGGATTTCGTACAGGTCGACACGACCAACATCCTCTTCATCTGCGGCGGCGCCTTTGACGGCCTGGAGAAGATCGTCCGCAATCGGACCGAGAAGACCGGCATCGGCTTCGGCGCCGAAGTCAAAAGCCCCAAGAACTCGAAGGCTACTTACGATCTCTTGAAGGCGGTCGAGCCCGAAGACCTCATCAAGTACGGGCTTATTCCGGAATTCGTCGGCCGCCTGCCGGTGCTCGCGACCCTCGAAGAGCTCGACGAGCACGCGCTGATCGAAATCCTCACCGAGCCGAAGAACGCGCTCCTCAAGCAGTATCAGCGCCTGTTCCACATGGAAGGCGTCGAGCTCGAGATCCGCACCGGCGCGCTCGGCGCCGTGGCGAAGAAAGCTCTTGCGCGCAAGACCGGCGCGCGCGGCCTGCGCTCGATCCTCGAGCAGGTGCTGCTCGACACGATGTACGAACTACCGACGCTCGAGAATGTCAGTAAGGTCGTGGTCGACGAGCAGATGATCTCGGCCGATGGCAAGCCGCTCTTGATTTACTCCGATAGCCACAAGGTTGCCGGCGGAAGTTCAGCTTAACTGCGCCGCTTCGTTGCCCGCTGGGCCGCGTCGTCTGACCGGCCGTCGTTGCGCTACATTTCGTCACCTATTCCGCATTGCAGCGTAAGAACGATCCGTGTACGCTTTAATGATTGATTTTTCTGGGGGAACCCGCATGTACTGTACAGGCTGCAACCCCTTGACGAGGCTAATCTAAATGTCCGAGCAACAACCCCCTTCCGCCACCGAAATCGTCCAGTACCCGCTGCTGCCGCTGCGCGACGTGGTGGTGTTCCCCCACATGGTGATTCCGCTGTTCGTGGGGCGGCCGAAGTCGATCAAGGCGATGGAGACCGCGATGGAAGCAGGGAAATCGATCCTGCTGGTCGCGCAGAAATCCGCCGCCAAGGACGACCCGGGCCCGGGGGACATGTATTCGATCGGCTGCGTCTCGAACATCCTGCAGATGCTCAAGCTGCCGGATGGCACCGTCAAAGTGCTCGTCGAGGGCGGCACGCGCGCGCACATCCGCGATATCGTCGACGTGCGCACGCACTGGATCGCCGAAGCCTCGGCCGTGCCGGCCGATGGCGCGCCCGCGCCTGAAGTCGAAGCGTTGCGCCGCGCGCTGCTCTCGGCGTTCGACCAGTACGTCAAGCTGAACAAGAAGATCCCGCCGGAGATCCTGACCTCGCTCTCCGGCATCGACGAGGCCGGCCGTCTGGCCGACACCGTCGCCGCGCACCTGCCGCTCAAGCTCGAGCAGAAGCAGCAGGTGCTGGAGATGTTCGACGTCAAGGCGCGCCTCGAGCACCTGCTGTCGCAGCTCGAGACCGAGATCGACATCCTGCAGGTCGAGAAGCGCATCCGGGGCCGCGTCAAGCGGCAGATGGAGAAGAGCCAGCGCGAGTACTACCTGAACGAGCAGGTGAAGGCGATCCAGAAGGAGCTCGGCGAGGGCGAGGAGGGCGCGGACCTCGAGGAGATGGAGAAGAAGATCCGCCGCGCGCACATGCACAAGGACGCGCGCAAGAAGGCCGAGTCCGAGCTCAAGAAACTGAAGCTGATGTCGCCCATGTCCGCGGAAGCGACCGTGGTGCGCAACTACATCGAGACGCTGGTCAACCTGCCGTGGAAGAAGAAGTCGAAGATCTCCAAGGACATCAAGCAGGCGCAGGAGATCCTCGACAAGGACCACTACGGCCTGGAGAAGGTGAAAGAGCGCATCGTCGAGTACCTGGCCGTGCAGACGCGCGTCGACAAGATGAAGGCGCCGATCCTGTGCCTGGTGGGCGCCCCCGGTGTCGGCAAGACCTCGCTCGGGCAGTCGATCGCGCGCGCGACCAACCGCAAGTTCGTGCGCATGTCGCTCGGCGGCGTGAGGGACGAGGCCGAGATCCGCGGCCACCGCCGCACCTACATCGGCTCGATGCCGGGCAAGATCCTGCAGAACATGACGAAGGTGCAGGTGAAGAACCCGCTGTTCCTGCTCGATGAAGTCGACAAGATGGGCGCCGACTGGCGCGGCGATCCCTCCAGCGCGCTGCTCGAGGTGCTCGACCCGGAGCAGAACAACACCTTCACCGACCACTACATCGAGGTCGAGTACGACCTGTCGGAGGTGATGTTCGTCGCCACGGCCAACACGCTGAACATCCCGCCGCCGCTCCTCGACCGTATGGAAGTGATTCGTCTCTCGGGCTACACCGAGGACGAGAAGATGAACATCGCGATCCGCTACCTGCTGCCGAAGCAGGTGAAGGCGACCGGGCTCAAGGATGGCGAGCTTTCGGTGTCCGAGGCGGGAATCCGCGACATCGTGCGCTACTACACGCGCGAGGCCGGCGTGCGCGCGCTAGAGCGTGAGTTGTCCAAGATCTGCCGCAAGGCGGTGAAGCAACTGCTGACCGAGAAGCAGTCGGCGGAGGGCAAAGAAGCCAAGGATGCCAAGGAAGGCAAGCCGCACCGCATCACCGTAACGCCGAAAAACCTGGACAAGTTCCTCGGCGTGCGCCGCTACACCTTCGGCATGGCCGAGAAGCAGAACCAGGTCGGGCAGGTGACGGGACTCGCCTGGACCGAAGTCGGCGGCGAGCTGCTCACTATTGAAGCCGTGACGATGCCGGGCAAGGGCAAGACCATCACCACCGGCAAGCTGGGCGACGTCATGCAGGAGTCGATCCAGGCCGCGCTGTCAGTGGTGCGCGCGCGCTCGCGCAAGCTGGGCGTCAAAGAGGACTTCTACCAGAAGAACGACATCCACATTCACCTGCCCGAGGGCGCGACGCCGAAGGACGGCCCGAGCGCCGGCATCGGCATCGTGACGTCGATGGTGTCGGTGCTGTCCGGCATCCCGGTGAGGTCCGATGTCGCGATGACCGGCGAGATCACGCTGCGCGGCGAGGTGCTGCAGATCGGCGGCCTGAAGGAGAAGCTGCTCGCGGCGCATCGCGGCGGCATCAAGACCGTGCTGATTCCGGAAGAGAACGTGAAGGACCTGGTCGAGATCCCGGACAATATCAAGAACAAGCTCGAGATCGTGCCGGTGAAATGGATCGACAAGGTGCTGGAGATCGCGCTCGAGCGCCAGCCGACGGGGCTGCCCGACTCCGACGACGCCGCGCCGATTCCGCCCAAGCCCGACGACCAGACCGGCGCCGTTACTACTCATTAGTGTGAACAAAGCCGACCTGATCGAACAGATCGCTCAGGCGGCCGAGATTTCCAAATCGGCCGCCGAGCGCTCGGTCGACGCGCTCGTCAACGCCGTGAAGACCAGCCTGCGCAAAGGCGACATGGTGACCCTGGTCGGCTTCGGCACCTTCTACGCCGGCGTGCGCACCGCGCGCACCGGCCGCAACCCGCGCACCGGCGCCGCCGTCGAGATCAAAGCGGCCAAGATGCCGAAGTTCCGTGCTGGAAAGGCCCTGAAGGACGCGATAAACTAGCGCCCCTTTTTGCAAGCAGGGTTCCGCTTGCGATCGGGTGCTTAGCTCAGCGGTAGAGCGCTGCCCTTACAAGGCAGATGTCGTAGGTTCGACCCCTACAGCACCCACCAGTAGCAGAACGGAGCGGTAGTTCAGTTGGTTAGAATACCGGCCTGTCACGCCGGGGGTCGCGGGTTCGAGTCCCGTCCGCTCCGCCAAC
>Ga0209647_1000710_pt1 | contig 30419 bp, 33 predicted proteins | sample GraSoi_2013_60cm_FD_185827 | JGI IMG/M metagenome (GOLD analysis project Ga0209647, IMG submission 185827) | Grasslands soil microbial communities from the Angelo Coastal Reserve, California, USA - Sample 9_17_2013_60cm (SPAdes) (version 2) | ecosystem: Environmental > Terrestrial > Soil >... | reverse complement strand
CGGCGAATTCCTCAGCGTGCGAGCCGCGGGTGTAAAGCTCCTTGACGCCGCGAATAAAGAACACCTGAAACGGCGCCATGAGCGAGGGCGTGCGCGCGCGATCCAGGACCTCCGCCACGCTGACCTCGGCAAGATCAAGATCGTGCAGACTGAAGTCGCGCAGGTCGGCGGGGACAAGGTGCTGCAACAGCGCCTGCCGGCACTGGTCGCGAAAGAAAACTTCGTCGCCGATGAGCACATACGCAGGACGCAGCTTGCCGCCGGCCACTTCCGAAGCAAACTTTTCCGTGGAAGCAAAACTGCGGCCGGGCACTAGTAGGCCTCCAGGATGTCGCTGACCAGGGTGCGGGCAAAGTCCTGCGACATGCGCTGCAGCGCCGGAGTCTCCTCTTCAAAGAAGCTGGTGACCTCGCGCGAGACCTGGTACTGCTGGCGAAAAATGTAGTTCGGGTTCTCAAACAGCACGCGTCCGGCATGATCAGAAAGATTGACCTTCATCGATACGGTGACCACGGCGCTGGAGATGCGGCCGGTCTGCGCGTCATAGGTAAGCGGCTGGGCCAGCGCGGAGAGCACGGTGCCCTTGAGCACCAGGTCGGCGGACTGGCCGGAATCATTGGTGATGTGATAATGCGTGCGCCCGAGCAGTTCGCGCACTACGTCGCGCGTGAGCACCTGCTCAATGCGATAGATTTGCGTCTGGTTCACGAAGACCGGCACCGCGATGGCGTGAACGCTCGCCGGCAGCCGCGTGGCCTGCACGGCGGTGTGATACCCGCAACCCGCAAGCGCAATGGCAACCAGAAGAAGTGGAAGCGCCCTGCTCACTGCACCTTTCCATGCGGCCGGACAGCGGCCAGCGCGGTGGCGCAATCGGCGGCGGTGAGGGCGGAGAGCCGGAGATTGTCCACGGCGGCCCAGAGCCAGAAGCCGTTTTCGTGGACGGAGTCGCGCCGCACGGCGACCATGATCTCGTCCTTGCCCGCCACGTTCACGTTGCTGGGCGAATCTTCCGGCGCGCGCGCAATCTGTATGTGCTCGCCGGCCAGCGTGCGGGCGAAATCTCCCACGGCCATGCTCTTGTCCAACTCAAAGTAAACCGAGAACGTATGCGCGTGAAATACCGGCGCCTGCAGCAGAGTGATCGCAGGCAGCACGGCGCTCTCACCCAACAATCGGCGAAGATGATTGCCGATGCGGCGCTCCGTCAATTCCAGTGGATGTGAAGACGTGCGGCCGTAACGGTCAATCATGTTGAAGGCTACCTGGGAATCAAAAACGCCCGTAGGCATCGTTTGAAACGACAAAAGATTTACGGTTTGTTCGTGGAGCTCATCCATGCCGCGGCGGCCCTGTTCAGATACGGGCTCAAAGATGCTGGCGATAGTGGTGCGGATCTCGCCGGCTTTGCGCGCGCGCAGCAGAAGCAGCGCCAGTACTACCGCCGCCGGATGTGCGGTTACGATCGAGCTCGATTCCAGCGTGAACTGCGTGTGCTGGCCCAGTTCGCGTTCGATCCACGGAGCGCTCAGCGGCACGTTCGGCTCGTTCTCCAGCGCGTATGACATGTCAACGATGGCGCTACCGGCCTCGCGCGCCAGCTTCCATTTCTTGCGGGTAAAATCCTCATCGGAAGCGAAGAAGGTGAAGTCCATATGCGCGAGCTCTTCTCGGCCCACGGGCTGCACCAGCGTGACCTCGTCCTGGACGCGCTCCAGTTGCCCCAGCGATTCGTCGTCGTCCAGCAGCTTGATTTCAGACGCGGGAAAGTTGCGCTCTTCCAGCACGTCCTTCAGTTCCTTGCCTTTGAGGCTGGCTGCTCCGACAATGGCCACGCGATAGAGGTTCTGCGTCTCAGTCTTCATCTCGGTTCCGGGGCCTCATTGTACGCGGGCGGGACCTGTTTTGGCGGCCGGCGGCGGAAGAAGTAAGAGAGGCGCGTCACCACGCCGCTCATGGCGTAAACCACGGCAATAATAAACAGCATGTAGTGGTGGAAGGCCGCCAACAGCCCGAAGAACGCGCAAATCACAATAAGACTCTGGAACGGATGCCGGTTGCGCAGGTTCAGATCTTTGAAGCTGTAAAAGCGCCAGGTGCTGACCATAAGAAATCCCACCACCAGCAGTAGGCCAATCCATAGCGGCGCCATCGGCAGGTACATAATAGGTTCGCCCCGGAACAGGTGGACGGTGGCGGCAACCATGCCGGCGCCTGCGGGAATCGGGAGTCCCACAAAATATTTCCGTCCCGGGCGCCCGGGATTTGAAGGCTGTGGATTCACCTGGATATTGAATCGCGCCAGCCGGCTGGCTCCTGCCACCAGAAAAATGAAGGTCGCCAGCAGCCCCAGTTGCAACGTTCGATCATGCACGCCGGGAAAGCCTGAGTGTGGCAGATGGGCAAAGCCCCACATCCAGGCCAGCACCGCGGGCGCTACGCCAAAAGTGATCACGTCCGCCAGGGAATCGAATTCGCGCCCAAAATCGCTGGTGGTATTGGTCATGCGCGCGATGCGGCCATCCAGTCCGTCCGCCACCACAGCTACTCCGATCGCGATTGCGGCATGGTCAAAATGCCACGATTCCGCGGGCGAGCCCAGCACCGTCTGGGTCAGCGCATAGTAACCGGCGCCGATATTGGCTGCCGTAAATAGTGAAGGCAGGATGTACATGCCTTTGCGCATGCGGCGCTTTTCCGGCGCGGGCAGCTGATCTTCCCACCGACGCATTGGTTCCGGCATCTTCATCGGAAAGCACCTGTTCTCTCGCGCTTCATGTCCGGCCCCGCCTTGGGCGCCACCGGCACGCGTGCCAGTATAGTCGCCCCGCCCATCACGCGATCACCCGCCTTCACTTTGATCTCCGCTCGCTGGGGAAAGATGACATCCGTGCGCGAACCAAACTTGATCAGCCCCACTCGCTGGCCGCGCACCAACGTGTCGCCGGGTTTGTGATTGAAAACGATGCGCCTCGCCAGCACGCCGGCAATCTGCTTGAACACCACCGTCATCCCTTCGCCTTCCATGGTCACAATGTTCTGCTCGTTGTCCTGGGCTGAAGACGCTGCCATGGCATTGCCGAACTGGCCTTTTTTATACACCGCGCTCTTGATCACGCCGCTGATGGGCGAGCGGTTTACATGAACGTCAAAGACGTTCAGAAAAATGCTGATTCGCGTGCACGCCACTCCGTCCAATTGTGTGGCGGAAACATCCGTCACTTTGCCGTCCGCCGGTGAGACTACCAAGCCCGGCTCAGAGGGTATAACGCGCTCCGGGTCGCGGAAAAACCACAGAAAAAAAGCTGCCAGCAGGATAGGGAAAAGGGCCAGGATGACCGAGTGAGTCAGCCACCCGATCATGGCGGCAACCAGCAGCATTCCCAGGGCGTAATAGATACCGTCACGGACCATTCTCCATCGATTATAGCTATTGGGCATCAGCCGACGATTAAGTTCTTGCGAAAAGCCATGCTCCTGCTGGTTCCTGGCAAAGCGTATCTTATTGCGAATCAAATAGCTTAAGCGCCAGAAGCGGCACGCCGTGCCGGTTCAACGGCCAAATTTTTCAACTTGCCTATATTTTTGCCCCCCGATCAGACTCTATTACGGTGAGAGGCAAGTTCATCCGTCGAACTGCTGACAATTAAAAGGCGCGGACCCGGAAGCCGCGCCTTTTTACTTTTCCCCGATTCTTGCTCTCCGCTGTTCTTTCCTTAGAACCCTTTAGGAGCGATGCTTACGTTTACCGCTGGATCGCTTCGGAAAAGCCCGTGACCCGCCCGCAAATGCGCAACGGGCACGCAACTTCCCCACATGGGCGCTAAAAACGGCATCCTTCACTTGGGCGCAGTGATCTGCGGCGTTTGCTCCCTGATCTTTCCAGAGTAGATGATGAATTTGAACGGGTCGGTGTTCTGGTGCTTCTCCATCAGCTTGAGGTATACAAGCCGTTTGGCATTTGCCACCGAGCTGCTGCGCTCAAACCTGTCTCCGGCCGATTCAAGCAGAGAGGCTGCGAGCTCATACTTGCCATCCGCGGTCAAACGTTCCACTGTCTTGACCAGCTGTCTTTCCGACACGCCGAGGTAGTTGACCAAGAGTTCTGCGTGGTCTGCGCGGGTGAGATGTTCCAGGCCTTGCAGGTCCGGCTGCCAATAGCCGACGTTCTGATCATAAAGACGGTCGATGACGTGTTCGCGCAGGATAAGGTATGGCAGATACACATCGGGCTGGTTGTTGAGGAGGCCTGGGGGAATCAGGTTTGCCTGATGTATCGCGCCACGCTCATCGCCCCGGCGCATTGCGGTCAGGACCTGTTCGCGCAGCCATGCCAGATCTGTCTTGAGCTGCGCCAGCATAGAGGCAGAGCGGAAATTTCGCGTGAGCGGCTCATGGCCATGGAGCAGATACCGTGGATTCTTTTGTACCGCGACATCGATCGCATCCATCAACCCCTGAAAGTCACCCTCCTCGACGAACGGTGCACCCAGATAAGGCATGATGAAATCGCCGACGAAAAGAACTCCCTCATCCGGCAGGGAGATGAACATCGCATCGTGAGTTTCGCCTCCTTGCACAGGAATGAGCTCTATGCGGGTCCCTCCGATCTTCAGCTCGGTCCGACGCTCGATTGTAATGTCCGGCTTGAAGCTTCGTACGTTGTCGATGCTGAAGGCTTCGCCGAAGAATTCCTTACCGAACACGCCCGGCGCACCGAGTTCATGGGCGATCTCTTCTCCGTAGTTGCTCCTCGCGTAGAAGTGCAAGCGGGGATTTAGAGCGCGGAAATACGTGTGTCCGCCGACGTGATCCCAGTGGGAGTGTGTGATGAAGACCGTCGTCAGCTCCGGTAGGCCAGGCGCATACGCTCGCAGTGCCTCGTAGGCGGCCTTGGCCGAATCTGGCCGCGTACCCGCATCGATACCGATCAGTTCTCGCCGATCGTCCGATACCACAAAATAATATTCGGTGAACTCGAAACCCGAGAGCGCATATACACGCCCCGGTACGATCTCGGCGATGCGTCGCGGCGAAAAAATGTGCCCGGATGCGACCTCTTCCGAAAAAGGCGTGATCAGCGCAACCGGCCGGTTAAAATCTCGGTAGCCGCTCTGCCGCAGATAATCCTGTGCCTTGGCTTGTTCTCCGTCTACCAGGGCCAGCTTTCCAAGCTGGTAGTAGACTTCTCGTAACCACCCTGCGTGTGGCGCCTTGTCAGCGTTTGCTACGCACCAGGCCAGCTCGTCCTGCGCCGCCTTCTTCTGGTGGAAGCGGCTTGGAAGCTGAGCATGGACGATACCGGCAATCCAGGTCACAACGAAAATGTTGCCTCCGGACATTTGCTTGGATCGTTCCAAGATAGCGATCGTTTCCTTGACGTCACCGATTCGGTGCAGAAACGGGACCGAAGATGCGTGCTGCGCCCGCAGCAATCCGATGGCGCTCAGATAGAGCGCTTTTTGAACGTTCGTCAGTCGAGGCTCGAATTCTTTCAGTCGCGCCGCGAAAAAGTCCGCACCCTCGCCTTGTAGATTCGCGTTCGAGTATTGCGCCATCAGCAGAAACAACAACTGGGGATCTCGTGGTGGCGCCACGCTGTTGACCGCCTTCAGATATTCGAGTTCTGGGTGTGAAGATGCGGAAGAGCTGGTTCGACTCTCTCCTGCAGCAAAGACCCTATGCAGACCGACAAGGGTTGCGGTCCCAAGTAACAGCGCAGCCAGTAAGTAGACGGAGGTTTTCATAGTCGGCTCCTTTTTGTAGAAAGGTCTCGCTCGAACTTTGCGATCGATGCAGCCAAGGCTTCCGGCTGCTCGTGGGTGGTGAGGTGACCGCCAGGCAAACGCACAATCTGGAGGCCGAGTTTGCCCAGCCCTTCTTGCGCAAGGTCGACCTGCCGATGTTCAAAGGGATCTTCGTCACTGCCGCCAACAAGGAACGGAAACTGAGCGCGATAAGCCTTGAAGAGGCGGCCGAAGTCGAGCCGGTCGCCTTGCGCTTTGTGATCGGCTGCGAAGCCCGCTGCTCCCGCGAGGTAGAACCCGCCATCGTGGCGGTTTATGGTGTTGTAGAGTTCGCGCACCTCGGTGTCCGTAACCTTATAGCCTTTGGACCACATAACTCCTGCCACCATCTTGAACACCGTGAAGGAGCGAGCCAGACGCCGGCGGGCCCGGTTGGGGAGGTGGCGCAAGATCGGCGTGGTGTACCACGGGTGGGAGTGCCCGCCCGGGAAAAGCCCGCCATTGAAGATGTAAACCCCGCGTATTTCCGGACCGCCTACGGGTTCGCGCCGCTCAGAGCTCTCCAGCCGGCGTCGCAGATGCTCCAAGACGACTAGGGAGGAAAAGTCGAAGGCGACCAGCGTCGTCGATTGGACGCCGAAATCGCGCCAGATCGCTTCGACGAGATCGGTGCGCTCGGCGGTGGAATACGCATAGTCTTCGGGCTTGTCGCTGTCGCCCATGCCAACATATTCGACGAAAAGCTTCGGCATCTCCGCGGCGTTCGGTAAATGCGGCAGGACCTTGGCCCATCCAAATGAGCCATCGGGAAATCCCGGTAGGAAGGACACGGCGTGAGCGAGATCTCTCCCCCGCCTCAAGAACACGTTGAGGGCCGCGCCTTGCGCTCGCACGATGGCGCGCGCTTTGGGGTCGTAGCCGACGCGCTCACCACCCGCGAACCAAGCTTCGGCGGAGGGCGGCCCGCCGATTTTGCCGGGGGCTGCGGTGGGCAGCGTAGCAATGTGCATCGTATTGGAACGGATCATTTTTAAATCTCTCCTTCTCGGATAATATATGTATATACATCTATTATTGATAAAAAAAATTACGCCGCCATCGCGGCCTCTGTAATTCGCGAGACCGTCTGCTTCATGCTTTTCCAACCCTCGTCGCCAAGTTCTCCCCGCAGTCGCTGTTCCGCCCGCTCCCAGTAACGTTGAGCCTCTGCCATTTTTCGCTTGCCTGCCTGCGTGAGACGGAACAGACGCTCCCGCCTGTCCTTTCCGCGCCTCACGCGAACCCAGCCCTGCTTCAGCAACAGCCTCAACGTTCGCGTCAAAGTCGTACTATCCATGGCAAAGCCCTCGCTCAGCCGCTTTTGATTGGCCTCTTCAGTCGCCGCCAGCGCTGTAAGCAGGGCGAATTGCGTGATTTCGAGTCCTGCCTTCCTGAGTTCCTGGTCATAGATCCGGGTTACCACTCGAGTGACGCGCCGCAGGTTCTGACACGCGCAGGGCAGGTCAAAAAGTGCTGCTGCAGCGTGCTTTTCAAGTGCCTCTGGTCTCATAGTATATGTATATACATCTGTCGCTTTCTTTGTCAAACCAGGATTGCGTTCCTTCTTGGAGCGAGACTCCCCGAAAGAGACACCTTGCATGATTCGCAATTCGTCTCATCAATGATTCCGGATGGTTGGTCAGCGACACGGAAGTAATCGATTCGAGCCACAAGCCCAGAAGGCCGGCCCTGTGCGATGTGAAAGAAGCCGCGCCAATAACAAACCCTTCCCGGTGATCTCTCAGCCAGCGTAAGTTCTACCGGGCAGGCGTGGCGTCAGGGGGCGGCAGATCATGCGTAAATGGGAAACGTGCTGCCGAACATCGGATGACCGCTTTTAGATTGCTCTTCTGTCGCTTCATCCTGAATGACGTCCCAATGCTCGACCAGGGTTCCGTTTTGAATGCGCACAATATCGGCGGCAATCCAGTTCACAGGCGCGCCAAAGCCAGAGAAACGGCCGTGGACAATCACGAAATCTCCGCCGGCAAGGATCACCCCCGGCTCATACTTCAGCGTGGGCGGAAGGCTCTTGATGAGATTGAACAGGCCCTCGCGGCCAGGCGCGATATGAGCGCTGTGCTGAATATAGTCAGGCGACCAGAAACGCTCAGCGGCCGCATAATCACGCTTGTTGAACAGCGTGTCGAAGGCTTCCAGAACAAGGGCTTTGTTTTTCGATTCGATCTTCTCACTCATCTTTCATTTCCTCCAATCGCCTGAGGACTTCACCTCCCCGAAGCCTTCGAGCGAGTTTCTCCACGAACGTGGTTAGACCTCACATAGTCAGGACGACGCGGAATTCTGCTTTTCCGCTCATCATGCGAGCGTAGCCTTCGGTGGCTTTGGCGAGCGGGTACTTCTCAATCATTGGCCTCACGCCCGTCATCGCCGCAAAGCGCAGCGTGTCTTCCGAATCAGTTGGGATCCCACCCGGCCAGCCCTGGATTCGTTTCTTGCCGATGATCAATTGATTAGGCGGCACCTCAATCGGATCCATTGAGGCTCCCACTACCAGCAGTGTGCCGTTTACGCTCAAGCCGCCGACCAGCCCCGACATCGATTTCCCGCTGGGTGCAGTCGCAAGGATCACGCGCGCGCCGCCGAGTTTCTGCAGTTCGGAGGCGGCATCGGTTGTGGCGCCATCGATATAAAGGTCCGCCCCAAGCCTTTTCGCGAGGGCAGCGTTGTCCGCGCCGCGGCTTATCGCTGCGACTCGGTATCCAAACTTCTTTGCGAATTGAATTCCCAGGTGGCCAAGCCCGCCGATCCCCTGGACGGCGACAAGGTCGCTCGGCAATGCACCGCTATGACGGAGTGCATTGAATGTGGTAACTCCGGCGCACATCAGTGGCGCGGCTTCGGCCGCGTCCAGCGAATCGGGCATGCGGGCCAACCCTTCCACCGGCGCGACCATGAAGTCCTGGTAGCCTCCGTCGAAGCTAATTCCACAAACCTTCCCGTTCGCGCAGTTCACGAAGTCTCCTCTCCTGCATGCCGCGCAAGTTCCGTCCTGGCCGCCATGCCAGCCGACGCCGACGCGTTCGCCCTGCTTCCAGTCATTCACACCGGCTCCGACCGCGTCGATCACACCGACTACTTCATGTCCGGGAACACGCGGGTACGAGATGCCGGGAAATAGGCCCTCTTTGGTAATGACATCGCTGTGACAAATTCCACATGCTTGAACGCGAATCCGCACGTGTCCTCTGGCGGGTTCCGGGATTTCACGTTCCACGACTTCGAAGTCCGTTCCCGGCTTTGGTACTTGCACCACTCTCATTTTTGCCATTTGCCTTCCTCCTTTTCATGCAGGCAGTGCAGATGACGTTGGCAATGCGCCAGGTTCTTTAAAGTTTTGACCCACCGTCCACGGGAATGCTCGCTCCCGTGATCCATCGGGCCGCGTCTGACGCCAGGAATGCCACTACGTCCGCGACATCTTCCGGTTTGCCGATCCGCTTCAATGCCTGCATTCCAAGCGTCACCTCCCGGCCTGCCTCGCTTTTCGTGAAATTCGACATGTCCGTGTCGATCACACCGGGCGCGACTGCATTTACGCGGATGCCTCGAGGCCCAAGGATGGCAGCCCAGTTCTTGACCAGAGTCTCTAGTGCTCCTTTGGTCGAGGCGTAAGCAAGAATTGAAGGGTTTTCCAAACCAGGCTTGCCCACCACCGTACGGGCTACAGCGGAAGAGATAACAATGATGTTGGAGCCCTCACCAAGAATTGGCAGCAGTTGCTGCACCAGGAAGAAAGGGCTTCGGACGTTGATCGCAAAGAGGTTGTCAAAATCTCCTACCGTATAATCCGCGATGCGTGCCGCCTTGCTAATTCCTGCGTTGAGCACAAGCACATCCAATCGATCGATCACGGAGCGCACCTGCTTGGCCAGCAGCGCAGCGCCGTTCGGAGTTCCCAGGTCCGCCGAGATTGCATTTGCGCGTCCGCCTTTCGCTTCGATCTCCGAGACCAGAGATTCCGCTTCCTGGCCGGAGCGGCCATAGTGGACCAGGACATGCGCCCCAGCCGCCGCGAGTGCGGATGCCGTGGCGCGCCCAATTCCCCGTGACGCGCCTGTCACTAATGCGGTTTTACCTTGAAGCACGGCCATCTTGTGTACCTCCCATTCCCATACCGCGATCCATGATTGGAGTCGGGATACAGAATCAGCTTGGCATTCGGTTCTTTCTTTTACGTCGGGATCTGCTCTGCTATTTCATCTACGCGCTCGGGATAGAACGCAACATGCCCCTTAATCTGCGCAACAGCAGGAAACGGATCTTCGTATGACCACACCGCGTTGACGGACTTATTTCCTCCAGCGGGAACGCTGTAGTAACTGCAATCGCCTTTGTAAGGACAGTAGGTAGCGTGGTCCGTCCGTTCCAATTGGGAGAAATCAACGTCCTCGCCTGGAATGTATTGCACGGGCGGATACGCCGCTTCGCGAAGCGTCAGCGCGTTGCGGGTATCGGCAACCACACGGCCTGCAACGGACACGACAACGCGAGCGGGATTGCGCTGGATGGAAATCGGATGATCTGCACCTGGAAGCTTGATCTGCTTTTCTTTCATGTTTCGGCCTCCCCTTTCCGCTGCCGACTCGGGTTACCAAATTCAGCCCACCGGCACCGCATCGGATATGAGCGCCAGGGCTGCTCGCGCGCAATCGATGTCGTTCTGCACCGTGGGCGCCCCGCTCAGCCCAATCGCCCCGACAATTTCTCCATTCACTTTAATGGGAAACCCTCCGCCCCATGCGGCCATACGCGAGAGCGTGGGAATGCCGGCCAAGAGTGACGGGTCGTCGTGGATAAAGTTGAAAAAGTCCTGCGTGGAGACGCCCAACAGAGCTGTGTACGCTTTATTCTGCGCCATTTCGATGGTCGGGATCGAGGCCCCATCCATCCGGCTAAAGGCCTTGAGATTGCCGCCATCATCAATAATCGCGACGTTCTCGCTGACGCCAAGTTCTCTGGCTTTCGCCACCGCTGCATTCACCATTTTCTGTGCCAGATCAGAAGAGATACTGTGTTTCTTTATCACATTAGTCATCGGATACCTTCCTCCATTTGATATGTGTTGCGTTGCTTCAGGCATTCATTCCGCCATCCACGGTCAGGTTCGCCCCGGTGATGTACGAGGACTCCGGGCCGGCGACAAACGCGACCAGCGCAGCTACCTCATCAACCTTCCCATAGCGGTCGAGTGATGTGGCGGCCTTCTGCGGTACAGCCCAATCGCCCGCGGCGGGATTCAAATCCGTGTCGATCGGACCCGGCTGCACGTTGTTGACCGTGATGCCCAAGCTCCCGAGCTCTCTGGACAGCGACTGAGTAAATATCTTTACGGCGCCCTTGGTGGCCGAGTAAGGCACAAGCCCGGGCACCAGGACCCGCTCACCCACGGCCGAACCGATCATGATGATGCGGCCGCCGCTCTTCATGTGCTTCAGCGCTGCCTGCGTCGCAACGAATACGCCGCGGACGTTGATGTCGAGCACGCGGTCCATCTCTTCCAGCGTCGTCTCCGCGAACGTTTTCGGAATGGCTGTGCCGGCATTGTTCACAAGCACATCAAGCCGGCCGAAGGTTGCGACGGCCTTTTCGACCGCAGCTTTGACTGCCTCGGCATCGGCAGCGTCCGCCTGGATGGCAATGGCCTTTCCGCCATCGCGTTCAATCGCTTTGACCACGGCGGAAGCCGCGCTGGTGTCCTTTGCGTACGTGATGGCGACGTTCGCTCCATCCGCGGCCAGACGTTTCGCGATCGCTGCGCCGATGCCGCGAGAACCGCCGGTAACGAGCGCCACTTTTTGGGTTAACTTAGACATGTGATCTCCTCCAGTTTTCTTTGAACGATTCACCCACTCCGCCGATTCAACTGACTGTTATCTTGCTCGGAGCTCTCAGGCTTCCTATCTGATGTGCCACTGTTGCACGCAGATTTGGCACTCTGGGGAATACCAGCTATTCCCAGCAGGAATGCACAGGCGGATGACCTTCTTTTTGCTTTTTATTCTTTAGCAATGAACAGAAGAATCGTTTTTCCTCGCATAGAATCCATTCCATAGAGGAATACGGAGGTATGCTGTGGACAAATTTGATGCAATGCAGATGTTCGTCCGGGTCATTGAGAAAGGGAGCTTCTCCGCCGTCGCAAAGGAACGTGGAGTTGGTCAACCTGCCGTCAGCAAACAGATCTCTGCGCTTGAAGATGAGCTCGGCACTGAACTGATTCACCGCACCTCTCGCTCTATTGCAACGACTGAGGCGGGTCGTGACTTTTACGAGTCTGCGTTGCACATTCTCGGCGACTTTGAAAACGCGACTTCACGAATCGGTCGCGGACAAACCGCGCCGAAAGGCCTTATTCGTGTGACTGTTCCTCCTACGTTTGCTCGCCTCCATATGGTGTCAAAGCTACCTGCGTTCTTTGCAGCCTACCCCGATATGGCGGTTGAGTTGGCCGCATCTGAGAGCCCTACAACGATCATCGAGGACGGCTTCGATCTGGCTATCCACTCAGGGGACCTCCCAGACTCTACTCTGGTTGCGCGAAGATTCGCGCAGACGATGACCATTCTCGTCGCCACTCCTCAATACCTCACACGACATGGTGCACCGGAATCGCCGGACGGTCTCCACCGCTTTCAATCTGTCGTTTTTATCGAACGGGGCTCCGTACAGCCATGGACGTTTGGCGCTGGACGAGACGCGAAGAGTGTTACCCCCAATGGAGTCTTTCGAACCAGTGATATCGAACAGATGCGGATGGGTGTCCTTGAACATCTGGGGATTGCCCAGGCCCCAGCGTGGCTCTTCGCTGCAGAACTTAGAGAAGGTACCGTGATCCGTCTTCTCACAGCCTTTGAGCGAACAGTGCCAATCCTTGCCGTACGCCCCGCCAGCCGCCGGCTGTCCACCAAAGTTCGCATTTTCATTGAGCACCTGGAGAAGACTTTCGCGCTCTGTTCCCAGTTCAACCCGCGATCCAGCTAAGCCTGTGAACGGATTGCTCGGCCATGAACTTGGAGTACCAAGAACTTAGAAGGCAGCAAAACCGTGACGTTATAAGCGAGGTTAGGAAGGTAGGAGGGCCTAAGGAGTGCAAATTCCTGCGGTGTAAAAAGCCGCCTCAATAACAAACCTCTCCCAGCGGGTAATTGGCCCGCGCAAGGAGAGGTTAGATTTTTGGCCCCGGCTAAGCGACCTGGATGTGCGAGCGCCGGTATTCCTGCTCGATCATCTGCATCTGGTCTTTCAGCCGCAGCTTGACCTTTTTAATGCGTACTTCTTCCAGCTTTTCATCTTCTGTCAAGTATCTTTTCTCAATCAGGGAGTGAAGACGCTGGCAATAATCGTTATGTTCCTGGGCCAGCCGACGAAACTCTTCGTGGCTGGCAAGAAGCTGTTCGCGAACGGAATCCACCATTCCGAAGAACCTCCTGCGTGTTCTTTCATCGAACGTTAACACACGGTCAGAGCAGGTTCAATGGAAAATGAGATGTCTTATGGAAAATTAAACTTCAGGATCAAAGCATCCTCAGGCGGGCCTTGGTAGTACATCTTTCTTCGGCCTGCCTCTACGAACGCCCACTTCTCGTAAAGTGCTCTAGCGGCGTGGTTTGACTCGCGGACTTCAAGAAAAATCTCCCGTCCGCCGCGGCTGCGAACCAGATCCAGAAACTCGCCCAGCAGCCGCGTTCCCAGGCCGCGACGCCGCCCATCACCGGTAACTGCAATGTTTTCAATCTCCCACTCCTGATCGATTTGCTTCCCCACAATGAAGCCGGCGACGGTGCCGCTGTCTTCAATCGCCAGCGTGACCCGGCTTTGCATCGCATGTGGTGCAAAAAGCTTTGCGTATTCAGCCTGGTGCCACTGCGCGGCGGTGGCGGAATGGGCGGCGATTTCCACAAGGCGCGGGAGATCGGCCTCGCTCACGGGCCGCACTCGCACCATACTCTCGCGGACCATGCCTAGCGGCTTCCTTTGAAGAAGATTTCGGCGTCAGAGCGGCGCAGATAGTTGGCGTCCAGGGTGTCCACGGAGACCGTTTCGCCGGCAAACAGCTTTTGGGCTCCGATGCGGGCAATCACCTCGCTTCCCGGCCGTGTGACCACGTTGATCGGGCTGTTCGATGCAGACGCGAGCTCGGCGATCGCCGCATCACTGGTGATGACCAGCGCGGGAGCTTCCGCCGACAACCTTTGCAGAAAATCCTGTGAGCTCAGCAGTTCCTCACGCTGCTGGCGTAATCCTTGACCGGGTTTTCCTGTCGACTTTTCGTACATGCCGAAGAAAACTTCTTTGCGGCCGGCGTCGAGCGCGGCGGCAATTTCCCCCGCGCCATCTGCCTGCGAGGCCAGCGCCTCCAGCAGGGAAACAACCGCAATCGGCCGATGCAGCGTCTCCGCCAGACCTTTGATCGCGCTCAGCCCCACGCGCAGTCCGGTGAACGACCCCGGCCCGGAAGCCGCCGCGAAGCCGCCGATATCTTTGACGCCATATCCATGTTTGCGCAGCAGTGCGGCCAGCGTGGGAATGAGCTGCGCGGAAAAAGTGCCACCGGCGATCGGCGAAGACTCAACCAGACGAAAAGATTTCTGCTCTGCTTCAGCAAGCGTGATGCCGCCGGATTGGCCGGATGTGTCGATGGCGAGAATCAGCATTTTGCCTTGTCCCGAGCGGAGCGAGAGAACCCTATAGCCAGAATAAACTATGGATTCAGGGATTAATCGAGCTAGCTATCGTGATACTCGCGACCAGGCGGGAATACTACGCCTTTCGCTCATCTATTCTTGCCGTAACGCACTTCATATTCCTTGCCGTCGACGGTGCTCGTTCTCAACAGATAGAGTGCCTGCGCCCAGCTTCGCCCATCGTCTTTGCTTTCCTCTTCCACACGAACCAAGCCGAACTCGGGCTGGTTTTTGCGATCGTCCTGCGTCAGCCTGATTTCATTTCCTCTCAATGCGTACGCTCCGTTCCCGAAATACGCTTGTGTTGTCTCCAGAAGTTCGGCGCTGGAAAGCCTGCTGTATTGCTGGGCGGCGGCCGCAGTGGCGTAGCGGCCGTTGCCGGCGAAGGTAAACTGATCGGCGGCAGTGGCGGTAGCGGTGGTCCACGTTCCGGCAAGCCTTTTGCGCATCGTGGCAACCTGATCTGTAGGAGGCCAGCTCCGGAAGCTCAGGCTATAGAAGAACCGCGGCCATACGTTCGTCCCCAACTCGCCAAAACAATTGCTCACCAGCGAGTCCTTTGACATACCTGAGATGACTGCTACTCGATTATTTAACTTCGCGACAAACACAAAACCAAGAAGAGTCTCCCACGGTTGCCCGCCTGGGCCGAAGCCGGGGTGGCGGATTCCTCTCTTGACGATCAGGTATTCCCAGCCCTGCCCGGAGACGCCGTGAATGGTAATGGGCGGCAGGGCGCTGCCCCGGCTGGTCTGGTATTGCAGCTGGTAGGTTCTGAAAATTTCCGCGAAGCTGGTGTTGGCGTCGCCTAGCAGGTTGCCGCTGGCGGGCCGCATGGGCCAGATCTGGATCAGACATCGCTCGTTGATGTTGGAGGGAGGCGCGCTGAGCACGATGCCATCCGGATATTGCTGCGGTGTCCATCCCGATGGAACGGTGAATACATACTCGCCGAGCGAAGCTGCATTCGCTTGCGGGCCGCCCTGAGCGCAAACCAGCACTGGACTTGCCAGAATCGAGCAGATCAAACAGAGCCAGTAACGCAGGTATCGTGCTGTCATATCATCTCCGAGGGGAATTGTCAGAGCGCCAGGTTCGACATGAAAAGGTTCGATATGAAAAGCATTGTATGCCTGGGAGCAAAATTTCCAGTCGCGGTGTCAAAACATTTCACGGCCCGAGAGAGGCCGGCAGTGCCGGAAGCAGGAAACAACGCTTCGGCGGAACTTCTGCGGAGGAAGGTAACCCATGCTTGTCGCAAACCTTGCCAGCTCCATTTTGCTAAAAACACCGATGGCTGCGCTTATGTTGTTTCAATCCAGCAGAGGAGCATCGCGCATTGACCTGCTGGAAATGTGGGGACACATGGGCTGGCCCGCCCGCGCCATTGCCATCATTCTGCTGGGCATGTCGGCGTGGTCGATTGGCGTCATGCTGGACCGCTGGCTTGCTTTTCAAGCAGCGCGCAAGCAATCGCGCCAGTTTGCTCCGGTGGTCGCCGGCGCGCTGCGCGAAGGCAAGCTCGACGAGGCCATCCGCGTGGCCGAGCGTAACAAGAAAAGCCATCTGGCCAAGGTGGTGAACGCGGGTCTGCAGGAATTTCGCGTGCATGAGCAGTCCGAGGAAATTCCGGGCGACAAGATTGAAGCCAGCCGGCGCGCGCTGGATCGCGCTGCGGCCATAACCCACGCCGAACTTGAGCGGGGCCTGAGCGGACTGGCAACTATCGGCTCGACCGCACCTTTCGTCGGCCTGCTGGGCACGGTGATCGGCATCATCGACGCCTTCCGCGAGATTCAGGGCCAGCAGACCACCGGCGTCAGCGCAGTCGCTGGCGGCATTTCTGAGGCGCTGGTAACCACAGCCCTGGGTCTGACCGTCGCCATTCCCGCCGTAATGATGTTCAACTACTTCACCAGCAAGATCAAAGCGTTCGATGTCGAGATGGACAATTCTTCGAGTGAGTTGGTGGATTATTTTCTGAAACACGCCGTGGTCGCTCGACGTTAGGTGCGGGCGGCGGAATCCGCACCCAACCTCAAACTCCTTCTGGCACGTCCTGCACCAATTCCAGCAGCACGCCGCCGGTGTTGGAAGGATGGACGAACACATATAGATGTCCGCCGGCGCCGATCTTGATTTCCTCAGATACAAAGCGCGTCCCCGTGGCCTTGAGCGTCTCTACCGCGTGTGTGAGATCAGGCACGTGTATCGCGACATGGTGAAGACCCTCACCGCGTTTTTCGATGAACTTGGCAATCACCGAGTCAGGTCCCGTCGCTTCCAGCAGCTCGATGCGGCTCTCCCCCAGCGGAATCATCGCCACCTTGACCTTCTCATGCGGCACCGTTTCCTCGCTCACCACTTCCAGCCCGAGCTGTTCGTAGAACTTGCGCGCCTGCGCCAGCGACTTTACCGCGATCCCGAGATGGTCAATAGTGTGCATGAAAACGGCTCCTGGCTCTTAGCTTTTAGCTCTTGGTCCTTGGATCAATCCTAAACCGGCTTCTCTGCCAAGCCAGCCGTTATTCTGTCCCAACCTTTTCTTTTCTCCGTGTCTCCGCGCCCGGGGTCCCCGACGAGCCTGCTGTTGGCTCGGTGGGGTGGTTGCCTCTGTGGTAGGTGTTCCCCACAATCTCCTCCACCAGCGAATACGGATCGCGGCGGTGCTCGGCAATGTCGGTGGCCAGCCGCGCGATCTCTGCTTCCGGCAGGCGCTCGCTCAACAAACGCTCCAGTAGCGCATCGCGCAGCATCTCGATCAGGCGTTCACGCCAGTTGCTGATCTTCTTCTTCAACAGAAGGTCCTTCTGTTGAAGATAATTCTCAAAATCAGCGATGGCCTTGGCAAGCTCGGCCACGCCTTTGCCCCCGCTGGCCACGGTCTTGACGATGGGCGGCGTCCATTTATCGGTGCGCATGGCCAGCGATTGCATGGAGCGTATCTCGCGCTCCACGCGGTCCGCACCCTCGCGATCGCTCTTGTTGATCACAAAGATATCGGCAATCTCCATGATGCCTGCCTTGATGGTTTGCACATCGTCGCCCATGCCGGGAACCAGAATCACAACGGTGATATCGGCCAGCCGCACAATATCGATCTCATCCTGGCCCACGCCGACGGTTTCAATCAGCACCACGTCTTTACCGGCGGCATCGAGCACCGTTGCTGCGTCAGTGGTGGCGCGGGCTAGCCCGCCCAGGTTGCCGCGCGTAGCCATGCTGCGAATGTAAATGCCGGGATCGGCGTGGTGGGCCTGCATGCGAATACGGTCGCCCAGGATCGCCCCTCCGGTGTACGGGCTGGTGGGATCGACGGCGATGATCCCGATATTGCGCTCCTGCTTGCGATACTCGCGCGCCAATTGGTCCACCAGCGTGCTCTTGCCTGCCCCGGGAGCGCCGGTCATGCCGATCACCCTCGCTCGTCCGGTGAAGTTGAAGAGCGCTTTCAGCAGCTCGCGCGCTTCCGGCCGGTTGTCTTCAATGCTGCTGATGGCGCGGGCCAGCGCGCGCACGTCGCCGGCGCGTATGCGGTCTACCCAATGTTGGAGGTTGGTAGACAATCAATCCTTCAATAACTGCCGCGCAATCACCAGCCGCTGGATCTCGCTGGTGCCTTCGCCGATGGTGCAGAGCTTCACGTCGCGATAAAACTTTTCCGCCGGATAGTCCTTGATGAAGCCGTAGCCGCCGTGGATCTGCACGCACTCGTTGGCGCACCGCACCGCAACCTCGCCGGCGTACAGCTTGGCCATTGACGACTCCTGCGTGGTTTTCATGCCCGCATCTTTCATGGCGGCGGCGCGCATGGTCAACAAACGCGCAGCATCGATCTCCGTGGCCATATCCGCCAGCTTCCATTGTATGGCCTGGAATTCGCTGATGGCTTTGCCGAACTGCTTGCGCTGCTTCGCATACTTGAGCGCCGCTTCATACGCGCCCTGCGCCATGCCCAGGCCAAGAGCGGCAATGGAGATGCGCCCGCCATCGAGCACGCGCATGGAGTCGACAAAGCCCTGGCCTTCCACGCCCACCAGCGCTTCTTCCGGCACATAGCAGTCTTCAAAGATCAGTTCTGACGTGTCGCTGGCGCGCAGCCCCAGCTTGTTTTCTTTTTTGCCGGGACGAAAACCTTTCGTCCCCTTTTCCACGATGAAAGCCGAGAGGCCATGTGTGTGCGCGGTCCTGTCAGTCACGGCAATTACCACGGCGACGTCAGCATGGTGGCCGTTAGTGATGAAAGTCTTGGTGCCATTCAGCACCCATCCGCCTTTTCTGCCTTTGCGCACGGCACTCATGCGCGCGCCGCCAGCGTCAGAGCCGGAGCCGGGCTCGGTCAGGCCCCAGGCGCCCAGCCACTCGCCGGTGGCCAGCTTGGAAATGTATTTCTTCTTTTGCTCTTCATTTCCTGCGAGAAAGATATGGTTGGAGCAGAGCGAATTGTGCGCCGCCACGGTGATGCCCACCGACCCATCCACGCGCGAAAGCTCTTCAATGGCGATAACATATTCCACGTAGCCCAGGCCCGCGCCGCCGTACTCGGCGGGAAAGATCATGCCCAGCACGCCCATGCGGCCGAGTTCCTTCACCGTGTCCAGCGGGAAGTGGTTGGCTTCGTCCCACTTCATCACGTTGGGCAGGATCTCGCGCTCAGCAAACTCACGGATCGATTTCTTGAGCTGCAGTTGCTCGTCGTTCAGTTGAAAGTCCATTTTTCTCCTGTCGCTGGCGCTCCAAACCGCTTCTGCGTCCGCGACGACCCCATCAACCTTCAGCCCTGGGGCACGCGGCCCGGCGCGCACGCCGGCCGCGCCGCTTCAAACGCATGACACAGGCAAGCGTACCTGTGCCACCTGTTTGATGCCTTCGAGCAAAACAGATGATTATTTCACAGGCGAAGCGGGGCTGGAAAATGGGCGGTCTGCTTCGCATCGGGCATCGGTTTCCCCACCGGGATCGGCTCCTGCCGGTACAGCCGGACGGTATTGTGGACCGCCGAGATTACCATGATCAGCAACATCCCGGAGATGCCGATGGTGCCAGCAACATCGAAGAGCCGATGAGCTCGACCCAGGAGATGGACCGTCGTCTTCCAGAAGTAGAGCACCAGGTTGCCGAGCGAGAGAAGCAGGCGCAATTCGGTGGGGCCCATTTTGAAGTAAGAGATCTTGAAATCGCCCAGGGTATAACTCGCCAGATAGACTTCGACCGAGAGCATGAGATAGGCGACGAGCAAGCCCAAAGCGACGATGGGAGCCATGTATCCGGAAAGCGCCAGCCCGCCAAGAAGGAACAGGGCGCTGAACGCGTCCACGATGTGGTCAACATAAAAGCCGTAGCGTGGGCGCGAGTGGTCGCGGAGGCGGGCCAGCGTACCGTCCAGCGAGTCACCCAGCCAGTTGAGGGCCAGGCATACCACCACCAGAAGCAGCCCAAGGCGGTTGCGACTGGCCCACCAGTAAGCCGCTCCGGCGCCGGCCATGGAGAGCAGGCCTAGCAGCGTGAGGTGGTCAGAGTTGATCCACGCGGGTGTGCGGGCGGCTAGCCAGATCAGTGTCCGCTTTTCCAGACTGGCCAGGAAGCTTTGCTGTATCCGCTTGGCCTCGCGGAAGTTGGGATTGTGGGATGGTTGAGTGGCTGGCTTAGTATCTTGCATTGTGAATATACCTCCGATTGCCGAGTTGCTTTCGAGGCTGCGGAAAAGCTTGGAAGGAGCCAAAGCAGGTGCGCTTTTCCGCGAGCCTCGCACAGCCGTTTGCTGTGATTCGACTCTGCGCCGCGGCGAGATCAACCGGCAATGCACGCCGGCTCATCTGGAGGTAAAACGGATATCAACCGCGTAAGTGCTGGAGAAATAAGAGTCAGGAGAGCCGAGCGATGCTTGTCCGTGGGTTTCGCTGAAAGGCGGCAAAAAAGGACGGCACAAATGATCTGCCTGGAGAGGTCTTGCGTCGCTTCCCAGCCCTACACGCGCGGCTGATTTCACAACGCACCATACTCAGGGCATGAGCCGAGGGCCACTTTTCCACAGTCGCAGAATCTTGTGCTTCCTTAACAGAGCTTTAGCCAGCGTTGTTAAAGCTAGTTTTAGATTCCGCTTATCTATAACGAAGGTAGTATGCGTAGTAGTTTAACAATGGACAAACAGTTTGTACTCATAGTGATGCAGGCTTCACCGAAAAAATCGGTGTGATCGGCGAACACGCGCGTGACAGAAATGAAGCAATCGTTTCAACATAAAATTAAATTAAAAAGAGCTAACGCGGTGACTCTCTGCTTGACAGCGGAAGCGTGTCAGCGGAGAATCTTTCCCACTCGGCTCGACTCACTCTTGTATGTCCAAGATTTGATTTTGTTGTGTCAGGGGCGGCCTGGTAAGCAAGATGTTCGACGGAGAGTACATGGAAGAAATCAATGTCCCTACGGTAGAAGATCCGCGCCCAGCGAAGGCGGCGGACGGCCGTGCTTTGCGCCACGAACTTCATATTCCTCTGCGGTACCGGCTGGACGGCCAGAACGACTGGTTGCCCGGCGAAGCCATCAACATGAGCGAGTCCGGTCTGCTGTTCTCATCCGATGAACTGCTGGAGATCGATTCCAGAGTCCAGATCACATTTCAGAACTCTGAAAGCCCTATGATGAAGTCGAGTACCCGGCAGGCAAGGGTTGTGCGCCGTATCCTGAGCAACTGGCCGGAGACGCGGATCGTTTTTGGCGCCAAGTTCTGCAACTAGAGCCGCTTTGGCGGCGTGAGCGAGGCAACGCCAAGCGGGAGCCGACAGGCGAAATCCTGAGCGTAAGGCGCGAAGTCGAAGGATCTCTATTCTTAATTCTTAAAGACGAAAAATCGGTTGGAATAAGCGATTCCCCATCATTAGTCCTAAAATTCCCAATTTACCGGGCCGGCAGGTATCATCTAAGGTACTGAGGCAGAGTGGCCGTTTGCGCGTACTTTTGGTTCAGGAAGATCACTTTGAGGCGCGACAAGCTCGGCGGCCACCCTTCGGTAACCGATGGCGAGAGAACATTATGAGTCCACAAGACGGTCCCAAGACCAAAGCGCCGTTCGAACGGATGGGGCGCAAGCTGGATACGAATTTCGGCGAAGCGGCCCAGAAACTCGAACAAGAGAAAGAGAAGGTCATCACCTATCTCAACAACGAGGTGGTGCCGGCAATCCGCACGCACTCGACCAAAGCCCTGCGGGTAGCGGCGGAACAACTCAACAAGCTGGCCGAGTACATGGACAAAAACCGCTCCAAGTAGCGGCATTATTTTGCTTTCTTCTGTTGCTGGCGGGATGCGCGGGCCATCGCCAGCCACCGCCCGCCATGCCCGCGCCGCCGCCTTCGGCGCCTCCAGCATCGACCACGGTTCCAACCCGTATTCCTACTCCCACGCCCACACCGGCTCCCACTCCAGCTGCGCGTCCGAGCACGGAAATTACCGTGCCCAGGAACGCGAAGGTCCTTTACACCGAGGTGGGCTACGCCAGTTGGTATGGTCCGGGATTTCAGAAGCGCAATGCCGCCAACGGACAGCCGTATGACATGAACGGCATGACGGCAGCGCATCGCACGCTGCCGCTGAATACCATCGCGCGCGTCACTGATCTCAAAACCGGCGACTCTGTGCTGCTGCGCATCACGGACCGCGGGCCCTTTGTGGGTGACCGCGTGATTGATCTTTCCCGCGCCGCCGCGCGCAGGCTGAGCGTTTACCAGCACGGCGTCGCGCTGGTGCGGATTGAAGTATTGGAAACGCCGGCGTCAATTAAAGAAGGCGGGCGCTGGTGCGTTCAGATCGGCGCCTTTCCGGATTCACATGACGCGTCGAAGCTGAAGGAGAAACTGGCCCGCCGCTATCGCACCGCCAAAGTGCTCCAGTTCAGCAGCCCCATGGGCGGCGACTGGCTGCGCGTGCGCGTGGCGGAAGACGATAAGAAACGCGCTCAGGAAGTCATGCGCGAGACGCGTACCGACGCGGGCGTTTATCTGGTAAGGCTGGACTGATTTGTCTGCTGTCCCGCGTGCATGTTTCTGAAATCCCGAGCGGAGCGAGGGATCCCTACCCTCTTCATCAATGTGTCAGAAATAATTCAATTTTTCTCTAATGGCCATCCCAGACAAACTAATTGCGGAACTTCGAAATCCTGGCGGCATAGGGATCTCTCGCTTCGCTCGAGACTTCGGAAAAATGAATGAAGCAATTGCGGCAGCAATGAACGCCCTTTGTTAATATGCAACTGCTATGACCGACTGTCTCTTTTGCAAGATCATTGCCGGGTCAGTTCCTGCCAGGAAAGTTTATGAAGACGAAAAGACCTTCGTCTTTGAAGACATCCGGGCGCAGGCGCCGACTCACGTTCTTGTCGTCCCCAAAAAGCATATCGCCGGGATTGACCAGGCGACCGAAGCCGACGCCGAGATCATCGGCTATTGCCATTTGGTGGCGGCCAGGATCGCGCGTGAACGCAAGCTGGATCACGGCTTTCGCACCGTGTATAACGTAGGGCCTGACGCCGGGCAGACGGTCTTCCATCTGCATCTGCATTTGCTGGGTGGAAGGAAGATGAGCTGGCCGCCTGGGTAGCATTCAGCAATCAGCACTCAGCATTCAGCCAAAAATGTTTCACCGCAAAGGCCGCAAAGGCCGCAAAGAACGCAACGGAACAGGGAATAGATTTTTGATCGGTTATGACTCTTTTGTGTCTACAATACACAAGAGAGATAGGCACTCCTTCGCGACCTTTGCGTCCTTGCGATTGAGTTGTCTGGCTGAGTGCTGAATGCTGACTGCTCTTCCTCACGCTGCCCCAATCAACCTCGCCGCATTGGGAAATGACCGCTGCCACACCGAGGTCAGCAGCACAAATTGCGGCAGCAGCCGGGCAAAGCCGTCCACCGTCTCTTCAATCTCGCGCCATTGTGCGGGATCGAAATCCTTGAGTAGACTGCGATGGTCTTTGACCGGCATGCCGTTCAGGAGAGCGCGGGTGCGCCGGTTGAGTTCCTCTTGGGCGGTGACGAAGGAAGAGTCGGCCAGCAGCCTCTTACTATCGAGCCAGGCCGAGGCCAGGTAGCTGGGAAACGGCGACAGCGCGCGGTACAGGCTCAGCACATTTTTTGCGCCGGTGGCTTTCTTGATGTCAGAGTAAATCAGCCAGACGCGCAGGCCGGCCTCGCGCTCATTAGGAACATGCACGCGCACCATCTGGGCCAGAGCGGTCACCTGTTTCAGCCTTGTGACCCTTCCTTTCTGACCTCCGCCATAACCCCGCTGCATCAAGCGCGCAAACATGCTCACTTGTGCCGTGGCCCGCGCAAATAGCCCCACAATGCCGCCAATCACGCGGATATCGGCGTTGGAAAACTTGTCCGCTGCCAAAACTGCGGGTTGATCAGAGAAGGTCCAGCCACCCCTGATCGCGGTCGAGTGGGCGATTTCCTGCAACGCGCGCGCCGCGGTATCGAATTCTCGTGAAGCCGCCACGCCTTCCAGGTCTTTCCACACCACCTTCAAGTATTGCGGCATGCCGGCGGCGAGTTTGAAGATGGTGGGAACAAAGGGAAGGTCAAATCCGGCGCGGATGTTGGCATACATCCGGCGTATTTCGGGAGTGACTTCATGCTCCTCGTATGCGCGGGTGAGGGCCATGGCTTTGCCTATGCGTGATTGGACGTTCCCGGCAGCTACTCAGTTGCAAGGGACAAATAAGAATTTTGCCGCTGATCTGCGCAGATGCGCGCGGATACCCAGGAAAGGGAGCACGAACCAACACGATTGGGGGAGAATCATCCGCAAGGATGTGCGACAGAGAGCACGCGCCAAATAGATAGGCAAATCCAAAGTCGATTCGCTGATTCGCGTGCCTTCGCACCTGCTCTTCTTAATCAGCGTTCATCTGCGCAAATCTGCGGCGATTATGCCCGGTTGAAGTTGTCGTCAGTCTCGTCTTCAGCACCGTGGCGGCGCAGGATGCTGGCCAGGTTCTGCGAGAAGGCTGAGCGCGGCATTACCACGTCACAGCCAGCTTCCTGGGCCTTGACCTTCAGGTCTCCCTGCACGTGGGAGACAAAGCCGACAATCGAGGTGCTCTTCTTGTATTTGGCCCTCATTTTGGTGATCACGGGGAGCGGCTTGATGCCGTTGCTGTTCAGGTCCACGATGATCAGTGACGGTTTTTCTTCCGTGCTCTCGGTCTTGTCAGTGATGTCCTTGTCGGTCTTGACGAACTCCACTTTCACGTTCAGCTTGCGCGAGATTTCCTGGATCTTGGCGACAAAGAAAAGGTCTTCAACAAAGGCGAAGATCCGCGTGGGAGCGTCGACCCGTTGCACCAGCGGCTCCATATTGGGCGAGGCCTGCACGCCGTTGTGGAAGCGCGCTCCCTGCTGGGCTGAGCCGTTGCCCTGGCTACGGTAACTGTGGTCCATGGGACCCACAAAGGCCGATCCGCCGCGGCGAGGACCGCGATTGTTGCGGTTCTGGCGGTTTTGCCCGCCTGGCCGTCCCTGGCTGTTGTTGGGGCCGTTCTGGCCCGGATTCTGGCTGCCAAAATTGCGTCTGCGACGCCGCGACTTGCGATTGCGCGGGTGCTGTGGCTGGTTCAATCCTTCATTCATTCGTATACCTGTGAGCTTTTATCTATCCGCCGGATGTCCAAGGGGTGACCGGGTATGAACGAATTCTTCAAGGGTCTGGTTGGACGTCAATCGGCTAAGTTATCGGAAAATCTTCGTTTATATCAGCGCCTTAGTCTTTGCGCGAAAGCCGCACCGGAACGGGCGGCAACTGAAGACAAACTGATGTTATCACGATCCAGAACGGACGCAAGCAAAAACTTGTAAATTTCCACCCACCAGCGTTCCAACTGGATTCACAAGCCTGGGAACTGGAGAGTGGTGGGCGCTATAGGATTCGAACCTATGACTTCCACCGTGTGAAGATGGCACTCTACCGCTGAGTTAAGCGCCCATGCGCTCGCCTGCTGCACTACCTTCGAGTGAAAACTATTCTAACAGAAGACTTTTTCGCTGGGCCGCTCCGCCTTTACAGAAACTTACAGGTGCGCGAATGCCACAGCATGGAATAAACTCTTGGGCGGGGCCTGCCGGCCCTCCCGGAAAGCCCGCAACTTTTTGTTGGACAAAGGGTTTAAGGGGGATGTGAGCAGCGTGGCCCTAAAATCAGGGTTGTTCATGCCAACAGCTACCGGCAGGACGCAGGGTATTGCCGAGATGGCAGCAAGCCACGTTCCTTATGATTCGCTGAGCGATGCGGAGGTGATGCTCCGCGCTGGTACCGATGATGATGCGGCTTACGAGTATCTCGTAACCAAGTATCACCGGCCGATGATCGCCTTCATGTACCGCATGTGCCGCAACCAGGCACTGGCGGAAGAGTTGGCGCAGGAAGTTTTTTTGCGCGTCTATCGCTCGCGCAAGAGCTATGCGGCGGAAGCCAAGTTTACGACCTGGCTCTACCGCATTGCCACCAATCTGGCCGTGAACCACGCGCGCGACCATAAGGTCGAGCGCAGCGGCAAGGTAGTGAGCCTGGACGAGCCGGACGAAGAAACCGGCACGACCCTGGACGTTGCCGATCCCACGCTGAATGTGGAACAGAACATTCTGCGACGGGAGCGGCTCCAGGCCATCAAAAAACATGTGATGGCGTTGCCGGAAAAACAGCGCGCCGCGGTCTTGATGCATAAGTATCAGGGGTTGGATTACAAGGAAATTGCGGAAGTGCTCAAGCTGAGCGAGTCCGCCACTAAGTCTCTGCTGTTCCGCGCCTATGAAGTGTTGCGTGACCGGCTCAAGGATTTTGTATGAAGTGCAATGATGTTCGGGAAAATTTGATCGAGTTGCTCACCGGCGGTCAGGCCGATCCGCAGGTGACAGCTCACCTCAGCCAGTGCAGCGCCTGCACGCAGGAGCTTGCCTCCATGCGCAAGACCATGGCGTTGCTGGATGAATGGGAGGTTCCGGAGCCTTCTCCCTACTTTCTTACCCGCATGCGGGCGCATTTGAAAGAAGAAAGGGAGAAGGCGCCTGCCGCGAAATGGGTGGCGTGGCTGCGCCGGCCTGTGCTGGCCGTGTCTCTGGCCACCGCTGTGGCTGCGGGCGGATTGCTCTATCGCCTCACCGTGGCAACACCGCCTGATAACGGCCCGGGGAATGCCGTGGCCGATATTGAATCTCTGGACAAGAACCACGACTTGATTCTCGATAGTGACCTGGTGAACGAGCTCACTGGCGCTCCGTCAGAAGATGTAGCGGAGCCGTAAAACTGCTCGGGGGAGCAAATGGTGATCGGGGCCAAGGCAGTCTCTGTCATTTTGATCTCAGGGTTGATGACCCTGAACGTGCCCTCGCGCGTAAATAAGTCCGCGCCCGGCAAGGCTCCGGTTGTTCTGGTGCAGACAGCTCCTCAAAAAAGTCCTAATGCCGCCAACCGTCCCGGACAAAAAGGCGGGCGGAAGATGGGTGACTGGCTCCAGGCCCACAAAAACCTGCCCCCGGACCAGCAGCTCAAACTTCTGGAAAGCGACCCCACGTTCAAAAAGCTGCCATCGCAAAAACAGGCCGAACTGCGCGAACAATTGAAGAAGTTCAACAGCCTTCCGCCTGAGAAACGCGACCAGGCCCTACAGCGCATGGAGTTCCTGGCCAAACTCACCCCGCAGCAGCGGCAGGAACTCCGCGATGCCAGCCAGCAACTCAAGGGTCTGCCGGAAGACCGCCGCGTAGCGGTGCACAAGGCGGTGCGCCATCTACGGCAGATGCCGCCAGACGAGCGCAAGCAGGTGCTGGCCTCAGATCACTTCCGCAGCACGTTCTCTGACCAGGAACAGAAGCTCATCAGCCAACTGACGGAACTGAACCCGCCTGAGGGCGGAAGCGCGCAGCACCCACAGCCGAAGTAGTCTTTTCTTTATCCCGAGCGTAAAGCGAGGGACCCCTATAACCACATTGCCCATCAGGTGAGCAGCGTCTTTGAGGCGCAGACACTCTTGCCAGTGTGTTTCCTTACAGCATCTCGGCGATAGGGCTCCCTCTCCCGCTCCGTGGGATCGGGCTTTCAGAAAGAGCGTTAGTTCATCATCGCCATCGACCGCCGCAACGATAGCGCGGTCTGCCTGATTTCTTCCGCGTCAGAAGCTTCCGGCGACATCTTCACATACTCGTCAAAATCGTTGAGCGCGCCGCGATAGTCGTCAAGGTTGTAGCGCAGCACCGCCCGCTGCTTCACGTCTTCAGGCGAACGAGGATAGATGACCAGGACCAGGTCCACCACCTGCACGGCGCGGCGGAAATCGCGCTGGGAGAGATAGATCGACCGCAGGTTGTTGAGCATGCGGGTGAGCATCTGCCGCCGCGTAACCGGCAGCAGGAATTCCGGCTGCAACGTAAGCTGGCCGGAGTAAATCGCGTTCAGCTTTTGCCGGCAGTCTTCTTCCGTGACGATTGATCCGCGCTCAAACGCGTCAATCAGGATGAAGCGGCCGTCCACGTCATAGTGCTTCAGCAGAAAGTGTCCGGGCATGCCCACGCCGAACAGCGAAAAGCCCACGCGCCGCGCCACCTCCATATAAACCAGCGCCAGCGTAATGGGAATGCCCAGGCGGCGGTCAAGCACGTGGTGAAGAAATGAATTGCGCGGGCTGTAATAGTCCACCGCATTGCCGCGGAACATCTCTTCCTGAAAGAGAACTTCATTCAGCCCGGCAATGACGTGTGCGGGCTCGTCGGGGTCCTGGATTTTCACGGCAACCCGCCTGGCAAATTCATCGATCCGGCGCACATAATGCTCAATGTCGAGTTGCGGATCTTCAATCCGGGCAAAGGTCAGCGCTGCCCGCACCAGGTCAATGCGTTCGTCTTCGATTTCAGAACGCACCAGCGCGGCAAACGCCTGAATGATGTCTGAGCTTGCTCCGGTTACCACATAGAAATTCTAGCTGAAACGCGATGGCAAATCTCTTGGCCTGTAGGTCAGTGGCCTCTTAATCCTCTGCGATTCTTCAATGCGTGACTGAGAGCGGACCACAACCGGACCGCTCCCAGCTTGGAATTAGAAGTGGAAGCCCAGTTGCGCCGAGTACGATCGCGGCGTAACAAAGTGCGTTCCGGTAAAGGTCGAAAGGAAGTTGTAGAGCGCTACTTTATTCGTAATGTTGATTGCGCTGAGTTGCAGGCTCCATTTGTAGCGGTCGCCATGAAAGAGATTGTCATGGCCCACCGCCATGTCGAACAAGTTCCGCGACGCAATGCGTGCTGGGTTGTGGTCTGGATCCTGCGTTCCGGGGGCTGGAATCTTCACTCGATTTGACCCAAGCTGCGACGGCGCGCACGAAGTGAGAGGCGACGATAGCGTTGGGAAAACACTGCCGCAAAACAATCCTGCCTGAAGTTGCTGGTCTGCCGTCAGGCCGGTCAGGTCGACGGGAGTAGTAGTATCGGTTGCGAATGGCACTGCGCCCGCGACCAGGCCGCTGTCATAACGCCAGTTAAAGCCGAGCCACGGCCCGCGTTTCCCCATCTGGTATTGCAGGTGGGTGGTCTCGTTGAATCGTTCGTCGTGGTCAATGCGGAACGGCCCGCCGTTCTGACCCACCGTCACGCCCAGGCCGCCGATCTGTGGCGGGAAGAAGCGTGCAGACACGCTGGAAAATACAAACAACGCGCTGAACCCATGGAAGTTCGGCACGCTCACGCGGCCGGCAAATCCGGGGATCTTGGAGTTGTGCCACTCAATGGGAAAGGTGAGCGGCGTGGCGCCCAGAATACTGAAGTCATATCCGCCGTGCGTGTACTTCCAGATGTAGTCGCCGGAGAAAACCAGGTAACGTCCAAAGGCCTGCTGCAGGCCTACGTGGAATTCGTTCCGCCATCCCGGAGCAAAGTTTGCCGGAACGCACGGAACCAGGGCCGCAACCACGTTGAAGTTGCAGCCTGTAGCCGAAAGAATGAGGTTCTCATTGAACGGCGTTTCCAGCAGGCGGGCGTAGGAAGCGCGCAGCACAGTGTTGGTTTTCTTGATGTTGTAGGCGATGCCCAGGCGCGGCTCGGCTTCATTGTGCGACGCAAATCCGCGATAGAAATCACCCCGCAGGCCCAGGTTCAGAGTCCACGGCCCCTTGGTGATTGCATCCTGGAGGTAGAGAGCAACTTCCTTCACATCAGTGTGCCCGCGGAAGCCGAATGACGTGCTGACGGGCGAAGCGCAACCGTCACCAGTCGCGGGATTCGGCCGGGTGAGATCAAAGCACCCCAGGAACGGCTGGAAGGGCGTAGCCGTGACTGCGGGATTGGAGCCATCATTCGGCGCGAGTCCTGCGCCTGCGCATTGCGAAGGATCGGTGAATCCCTGGACCGGCGCGCCGGTTGAATCGACGCACGGTGCGTTCAAGGTCGGATCAACAATGCCCAGATTGTCATGCTCTTTCAAGAATGTGTGTTGAAACGTGGCCCCAACTTTCAGATTGTGTATCCCTTTGACGTAGGAAACATCGGAGCGAAGGCCCGCGTTGGTCAGTGTGCGAAGCTGCGCGAAAGTTTCCTGCTGCAGCGGACCGAAGTCGGCGAATGGATTTTTGCTCGGATAATAGTTGTATTGATCGTGACGCACAAAAGCGCCGAGCGTAAATACCGTTGCTGGACCGAGGACATGTGTCCATGAAGGCGCAATGTTGAACGTCCTGATCTGTGCCCGCTGATCGGTGGGGCCCACGGGATTGCCCAGCACAGGGTCTGTAACTCCCACGTTCAGGTTATCGAACGAATTGGGGTTCTGAAACCACGAACGCGTGAATCCGAGATTCAAATGTATTGAATCTGCGTCAGAAAGCTGAAAGTCGAGGCGGTCAAAAGCGTTTTGCAGGTTGCCTTTGGCGTGCATCACCTGAAACTCGGGG
>Ga0209647_1000709_pt1 | contig 30475 bp, 20 predicted proteins | sample GraSoi_2013_60cm_FD_185827 | JGI IMG/M metagenome (GOLD analysis project Ga0209647, IMG submission 185827) | Grasslands soil microbial communities from the Angelo Coastal Reserve, California, USA - Sample 9_17_2013_60cm (SPAdes) (version 2) | ecosystem: Environmental > Terrestrial > Soil >... | reverse complement strand
CACCAATAACGAGAAGGCTGCTCATGCCGTGCGGCCAGTCTATCAAGCTTTTTGTGATTTACGTGAACAGCCGTTTTTGCGAGGTGCCGATATCTTCGAACATCGACCCTGTCGCACACCGGGACGCTCTGATCTGAATTTGGTAGGCCCGAATGGACTCGAACCATCGACCTCTTCCGTGTCAAAAACGAGGTCACATACCTAAAACCCTTTGGTTGCCGTTGTTTTCCGCTTTGCAGTACCCCTAAAAACACCCTTTTTTTGACGAGTTTTGTTGACGAATTGTTGACGAGTTTTTCTGTTGAGTTCGTCTCCAATTTCTGCAACAGTGAAACAGTCTTTTGGAAAAGAAAAGCTAATTGGAAATTTTCTGGAAGATCAGCGGGACGCGCCCGGTGGTGAGACCGAACGCGGCCCTGACCAAAGCAACCTGTATGAGAGGCGACAATGGCTGACCTTGACGTTACCAAAAAAGCAGAGATTTATCACATTCTCTATCAGATCAATTCCTCTTTCGCGGCAATCGTCGGACACTTCGCAGCATTGCGGCAAGCGGGAGTTATCACGTCCGAATCCACACGAGAATTTCAGGGGTTCACTCAAGAATTACAAGCAGAATTCAATCAAGAGTTTCTGCTCGACTGGCACGACATCGAAATGGCAGATTGGAGCCGTTTCGGCAAAGTGCGGCAAGCGCAAGAAAAACGACTCAGAGACCCTGACGATGTTTTCATTCATGCGAGAGAGCGTAGAAAGGAATTGGCAAACCTACGCAAGAAGTCCGACCGTAAGCGATAGCAAGTGAAGAAACCTGCTCAGAAGCGGTTTTTTCATGTTTCCTTGCTCGTTATCTAAGTACGCGCCATATCAACGCGAAAACAGCCCCGGCAATGAGCAGGAACGCTAATCCCTTAGCTACTCGAAAAGAAAGCTCTCCAGAGCGAACGCGATTCCACTCCCGTTTTAAAAGAACCTGCGCATTTGCTAATAACCTCTTGTCTAGTGCATCGAGCTTACTAAAATCGGGCGGATTGCCTGTGACCGATGGAAAGAGCGCCTCGTACTCCTTGAGTGTTTCCAAAACAGCGATGGAAGGTTGCTCTTTCGGATTTAGTCTCAGTTTAATTCTTGCCCAGGCTTCGTTAATGCCCACGAAGTCTCCTCTTACATTATTCCAAAGCTCGACCGTGCTGTTATATTTTGCTAGATAAGCCCCATGAATCGCATGGGCATGTGTGATCACAGCCGCAAGGTCGATTCGGAGCGCATCAATCCACTCCTGCCGAAACTCAGAGACCTTTTGCTCTTTGCTGATTATCAATCCAAATAACGAAACGAGACCTGCTATGAGAGCCGCGACGATTGCTCCCACAGCTTGATCGGATAATCCAAACACAAATATCACCCATTGGAAATTCTTGCCCGATGATAACATTGGACTAAAATTATTCAATTGCTTCAACACAGACTGTTACCGGCTTTTGACGTTAGCGCGCTTGTCCAAAAGCCTCGCAATTGGCAGGGTTAATGAAAAGAAATGTGATTCTTCACATCACTGATCTCCATTTTTCGCAGGACAGCACCGCAGAAAATGATGCCCGAAAAATTGCGCTCTCTACTGTAATCCAAACGATCCTCGACCAACCGAGGGAATGGCGCCCCACAGTTATTTGTTTAACCGGCGACATCGCTCGTCGCGGAAAGGATACAGATTTCAAGATAGCCGAAGCGTGGCTGCTCTCTTTACTAGAGAAACTTTCATTGGAAAAGGCTGCATTATTTATTTGCCCAGGGAATCATGACATTGATCGTGCCATTGTCAGTCCCACACGCCCCCCCAAAGCCGATGAAGCAGACAAAGCGTTAGCATTCCCGCCAATTGAAGAAAATTGGAGTAAAGCATTCTCTGCTTTCTCCAATTGGGCAAAAGAATTTGGCCTCGCCCCCTATGATCTCGGCAGCGAAAAGAATTATCTGGTAGGCCAGAGAACTTACAGAAATATCTCGTTTATTGGGCTCAATACAGCTTGGTGTTGCAGAGATGACCACGACCAAGGAAAGCTATGGATAGGCTTGCCGCAGATCCGGCATTTGGAGGCTAATGGCTTGTTCTCATTTGCGCATGACCGTTCAAGGCTACCGATTACCGTTACTCTACTTCATCATCCGAAAGAATGGCTTCATCCGGAAGACTCTAATGCGACATTCAAACGGGTGAGCGTATGGGATTATCTTAGCCAACGAACCGACATATTGCTTTCTGGGCACAATCATGGCGAAGTGAGGCGTGTTGATGTTGTCGCGGAGACTGCTTTGCATTTCACGGGAGGCGCAACATATGGAGGCAAAGACTATGCCAACAACTTCCGCCTAATACGGCTAGAAAATAACAGAATTTCTTATAAAGCATTCGAATTCGACCCACGTTCCGCTGAATTGAGTTGGATAAGCAGAATGGCAGGTGCTCCCGCGTTTCAGCGCAGAAGATCTTCGCGTCCAAAACGTGGACGCAAAGCTCAGGGCCGCGAAAAGGCTTCAATTTTAGAATTGCTCCGAACGAAATCGCAGGCTCATGCTTCAAAGATTATCGAGCGAAAATCTCGTGCAATAAAACCATTTGGGAACTTACCGGATTTGGCAGCATTAACCGTTTCGGTGACGGTCGAATCAGAAAAAATTGAGGAGCGCCTCACACCTACTGGAGAATGGAAAACTGAGAGATCACGTTCTGAGCACGAGCTTCAACTTCCCTTCATCGAAGCGATAAATAAGTCTCGAAAAACTCTGCTGGTTGGGGAGTTGGGGATGGGCAAGAGCACCCTCGTCGCGAGTGCCGTAAGCTCTTTACAAAATGCCACGACGAAGGCTGTTGCCTTTGTAATTCCTGCGGCGCAAATCGACATTCCGAACAGAATCACCCCTGTCAGTGTCTTAGACGCCATTTCAGCATATGTTTCTAACGCAATTGCGCCCTCCATAGGTCCAATAAGACTCCAAATCCTTCTTAACGAACATGTTGAAACAACGCTGTTCTTGGATGGCTTGGATGAGGTTGAAAGCGATAAACGAGGCCCTTTGCTAAGCGAGTTTGCTGCATTAACAGAGCATTTCCCAACCATCAGTGTCGTCGCTACCGGACGCCCTATCGAAATGGGGCTGATCTCCTCAGATTGGAAGGTTGTTTCCCCAATAACACTGACTGAGGATGTAAAGGAGCAGCTATTTAGGAATGAAGCGCTGGCCACCGGTAAGAACCTGGAACAAAGCAAAAAAGAGGCTTCCGAACTCGTCAAAAAGCTCCAGGACATGCCAACCGTGGGAGAAGTAATTTCTACACCCCTTGCTGCTCGCCTCTTTTATTTCAGACTCGCCAAAGGCTCGGTGACGGAGGAAACGACCCTCGGTGATCTCATCTATGACTCGATTCATGAGCGTCTGGAAGGATGGGAAAAAAGAGACGCCAAACGCAAAACCACTAAGATTTTTGAATCTTATTTTCCTGACAGTGAGTCTAGAGCAGCCTTGCTTGGCAGTGTTGGCCTGACGCTTACTGCGGCTGGCACAAGCGCTTCTAATTTTCGGCACTTGATTGATTCTAGACTTAAGGAAATTGGATTAGGCCCATTGAGCAGCGCTTGTGCAAATGAGGCAATCGAATTTTTTGCTAAGTCCGGAATTGTTGCTGTTGATAAGATCGTTCAGTTTCCAGTTCAGGTGTTTTTGCAGGCCTTGAGAGGCCTTGCCCTGGGGGTAATTTGGGAGTCCTCGACTCCAGCAACGGAAATCTCAATTGACCGTTGGCGCGATGTTGCATTTGCCGCAGCCGCAGCCCGGCGAAAAGCGACACCGTTAACACAGCTGCACCGTTTCAATTGATCTGGCTACATACTTCATCAGCGAGTGCCGCGAGCGAAAATCGACCCGGATAACGTTTTTTGAGAACGACTGGCACGAATCTGCAAGAGCAATTGCCAAGGCGATCAAAATCGCTGGTCCTGATGGATTTGACTGGTTTTATGAAACATATCTCAATCCAAAATACCCTTTTGTCCAAGCTGGGAGTGCATTGACAGGTGAAGTGTTTCAAGAATGGTGTAGACTCGCGCTCCATGATGCCCGGCCTGAAGAGAAAGAAAAGATAAAGAAGGTTGTAATTCCGATCTTACTGGCAGAAAGCCTGCAGGTGCATCAGATCGTGAGCTCTGCTGTGTTCGTTGTGCCGGAGGCTTTCGAGCAGATGGATCGTTTAACATTTCTGGTTCGGGGCTTAACTACCACCGGATTCGCAGATGCTGCCGATGCCGAGTTGCGCAATGCGTTAAGGTCTGATGCGAGGCCTTTAGCTGAAAGTGCTATTCTCTCCCAAATAACACCTCCAGGTGCTTTGATCTGGCTGGATTTCAATTCAGGCGAGCCACCGCTCCCTGTTATTCATGCTGCTCTCCATTCAATCACGCGAATGAAAGACGCTTACGCTGAACGGCTCGTCCGCATTTGTATAGAGAGACTTGGTTCCCCAAAATGGCTTGCAGTTTCGCGTTTCAATTTGACCAATCCGGACAATGTAGTTGCTGCGGGAGCAGCCATTGCGCTCTTTGACTCCGGGGAGCGGAATATTTCAATTTTACGGGAGCCACTGGCAAAAGCCTTGCATGACGGAGGGTATATTCGGCGTGCTGAAATCCTTTTGGAAGAGTTATTAAATAATTCGAGCACTGATAATGTGAAATGGCTCGCAGAAGTCATTCACGCTCATTCAGAGAGGGACATGTTAGGAGGACATTCAGGGGAATTCCGGCTGCTACTAAACAATATTGAAAAATTTAGTGACGGTCCTTCCTTATTTGCTTGGGCAATTATCGGTCTTGGCGAGTTCGTATTACCACGTTATCCCGCTGTGCGCCAGCAAATTCGAGACCTATTATCGGGCCCTCAGGGGACAGCATATCGCAATGCTTTACGTGACAAGCTCAGCAGTACAGACTCAAGATGGCGGAGAGCAGCAGCAGCAACACTGGTAATCTCATTTCCAGACGAGGAATCATCCGCACTTCAGGCAGTTGTGAGGGCAACAGCGGCAGGCATCGGTAACCGATGGCATGAATGGGAAGATTATTTGCTGAGCATCAATTTCGGTCCTATTCCCTTGGTTGCACTCAAATCCAAGCTGCCGTCCATGCCAATAAGTGCTGCCAGATTTGGATATCGGCTCCTTCTCAATAACAACATAAACCTCACTGACAGCGAACAAGAACAAGCGATAGAAGCTATGCTGGAGAATTATTACCGTATCCGAGAACCCGAACTGGCGTTTCTCAAAACACCCAAAGCCGCCAATTTTCTCCTCTCCAAGGTTAAGGAATTTTCAGGGCCACTCGCAACGCAGGCAGCAAGCTTTTTATTACAACATCACAAAGCTGCATTATCAGTTGAAGACCTTGCACGATGTGCGGCCTTAACAATAACAACCACCCGGTGGAATAGATTTGTGTTGGCAGACCAACTCGATATGTTGCGGGCAAACGCTGACTACTCTATTGCCGTTGAAAATCTGGGTAAAGTGTATACAGCAAGAACTTCTCAGCGTTTGTTTTTAGATCTTTTACGTCTCTCCCTTACTGATCCTGCCAAATGGGATGATATTGTTTGGGAGCTAATGTGTAAGGAACGCACCATTTCGGCAGGCCTGGACGAGCCAGGTTTTTGGCTTTTGGAAATGGGTCAACGTGACTCTATAGCCGGTGCTGCAATAGGCAACGCTGCAAGGAAGATTCTGGCACAACAAAATCAACGACAATATTGGAACGGAGATCTCTATCAATGGTTGGCGCTTCTTTCCGATGAATTCGGAGGTCTACCCCAGGCGGAACTGGAGAGCATTATCTCTATTCGTGCCATTCATCGTGAAATTACTGCTGCTCTATTGAGCCGTGTGAAAACAGTACCGGCTGGTTTTGCAAATCAGCAATCGAGTACAAGGCGGTCAGGAACTGTTCCGGCAAATCCCGAACCTGTATATACAGAAGCAAGTCTCAAAGATGCTGTTCGAGAGATAGATATCTCACGAAATACGAATTTGTGCACGAGGCTGGAGGTGACTTTATCACAACGCGTAATCAGAAAAGCTGAAATCATCACTATTACGCAAACAAGCAATTTTGGCGGGGTTGTGGGGGCAGTGCTTGCATTCACGCAGAACATGCGTTCGCGCCCTGAGTATGTTTTGTCTGCGTTGCCTTTTATGTCAAAAGCATATCGGGAGCAACCACCTGGATGTATGACTAGGCTGTTGACCATTGCAAACATTCAGTATGAGATTCTTCGGGCTAATCCAGAAACTCGACCGCAATTGATCGAGGCGCTTGCATCTGAATTGATGACAGGGAATGTTCTTGAATCGACATTGCTGCTATTAGAAACCCGTGGATATCTCATTGGCGCGGAAGCTGGCAAGCTCATCGGGTATGTGGTTGACCACACATATGCGGTGGATACTGAGCTGCTCGATGCAATTGTGCTTTGGTTTGAGGGAGCAAAGGTGCATGCCGAGCATCTCACGGCGACCATTCAAGCGATTCAACTGGGGCTCACCCAAATAGTGGAAGACACTCCCGATAGATTCCCCGCATTATTTGGCAATGCAGCAGTAAACATGATTTTAGCTCTGGGCTGTTGGCATCTGACTGACACAGACAATCAGAATGCAACAATTGCGTTCTGGCGCGGCCTGAAAGGGGTATTACAGATTCAGAGTACCCAGTCAATTCAGCCAATTGCGGGCCTGTTTAGAGTCGTCGAACCGTTACTCAAAGTCGTGGATAAGGATTTGCTTCGGTCGGCAGTTTCTGCTGGGCAAAACGATGACGATCCTATTGTCCGGGCTGCATCAGTTGTTTTTTGCAGCTTTGCCGGGAACGATTAAAAACTCGGTAGTGATCTTGTTATGTCATGATTCTTACTCAAGCCATCTCTACCTTAAGGCATTGTTAGAATATCCACAATGGAGCATCGGCATTCGACCGACGAAGAGATTGAACAGGCAGTAGCTCAGTTTATCGAACTGCTTTGTTTTCCATTTCGTCAATTAAAACCAGGAGAAGACCCGAAGCCGATTGTGGCGCTGATGCTCCGGGCGCTTGAAGACCCGGAGGGACTCAAGCGTGATTTGATTGCTCACGCTCGTTCGCAAGACCCCGAAAAGATCAAAGGTGATATATCGGCGCTTGCTGATATGGTACGGTCACCACGAAAATTCATTGCTGATCTTGTAAAAGGTTCTGTCCCTGCTGGCACCCCGGGCAAACGTCCGCAAATTACCGAAGCAAAAGAACAGCAGATGATTCAGCTTGGACGGTCACTCTTGCCCGCTGCTGAAGCTCTTATTCATCTCCGTCAATCAGCAACCAAAAGAAGCATCAGGGACAGTGTTGAATATTTGGCAGCAGATTACCCGGAACAGGCGCAGCTTTTATTGACTCATTTGAATGCTGTTGAGGCATTTTTCTTTCAAAAGATCAAACACCCAAAATCTTCAGCAGCACGAGCGAAGAAGCTGATTTTTCAGGTGCTGGCGAGGCACTTCGGGATTACCGCTTCGTATGCGGAAAGATGGCTTGGCCCTTCGCTCAAATCTTCTTAGTGTTATTGAATCGTGTTTAACTCGCAGATGCCCCCTTTAGGCCCTTAAACATTTCGATGACTGGTTCTATTGTGAAAAACAGTTTTTGGAAATCTGCCCTGCTGTACATATTGCGCTGTTCGGCTGCTACATTTCTGAATTGCCCAAAAACATCAGCTGCTCGTTTCGCAAGATTGGCATTCTGCAACTGTTCTTGAATCACAAAGCTCTCCTGAAACCGTTTTGCATTTTTAGTACCTGTATCAATCCATGCCCAGATATCGGACGGCGCAAAATTGTTTTGTGAGCGCAGCTGCAAAAATCGTTCTTCCAATTGCAAAAAGAATGCTCGAAACCCAGGGTTCAGATCGTCTTTAATTTTCATTTTCAAAGATCGGAACTCGACGCAATCTGCACATTGGCACTGCTTATCATCGGCCCAATTCCACGCTGTTTCGGTCGTATGTTCTGCTCGTCTTGCTTTTAAATCCTCATATCTGACAACTTCCCACTCGCTTAAACTTTCAATGGCGGCAGCTTGTTCGAATGCAGTTCGAATATCACTAAAGAGTTGGTCGCATTTGTCGCTAAATTGGGCAATGGTTCCGCTGTTGAAACTGAATCTTTCTACCTCAGTAACCCTGCGTATTAAAAATTGGAAATTCTGTCTGGACTCTTTTATTCGCGCCACTTTTGGCAATGCTATGCAATCGAGCAGGAGCGGCCGCAGCTTTCCCAATATTGATGGAAAATCATTTACTATTTGCGTCGTCTCAAGTTCTGCTTGAATTCTATTTAGCACCGCGTTTTGGTCTTGCAGCCAACGATTAGAGAGCAGTCCGGGATTAGCCGCATTCTCACGAAATCGTGCAATTGCCTGTGGCAGATGAACTGTCAATTGCTGTCGAAACTGAGCAGGCGATTTGAAAACCCAATACAACCCATTGTTAAGGGACTTTTTATATTCTCGCACTTGGTCAATTTTGATCGTATCGGCATCGTGGGGGAGTCGAGCTTCAGAGAAATACAGCATCACTGGTCGGCCAGAGTCCCTAAATCGTTCAATTTCTTCTATGGTTCCAGATGGCGCTACACCTGTCGGACTACCGATACTTTTCCAGAAAACAGCTATCAAGAGATCGCATCGATCAACAAGTTGCCTGTTTATGACACCCTGCGGCCTATCGCCAATTTCTGGAAAAGCGTGAGTATCCCAATAAACTGCTTGCAATAATGTGTTCTCAGTGTGCGAATGTGCAGCGTTCCAAGCCTCGATGACATCACGAGCCACCTGAAGCTCTCGCTTGACATCCGATGGACCCGCCAAAAGGATTTCTATTGCATGAGCATTTTTTCGCATTGTGTCCTCATATTACGTCCATTCACAACTGCGTTTTGAGAGCAGATTCTCTCCGCCCCGTCGGGGTTTGATGTGAGTGTGTCATTTTAGGTTGCCAGAGCAGGTTAGCTTGCTTCCGGTTTTGCCTACCCCCAGTATTCCGGTTACACGGTTACTCATCCTGGTTTTCAGACTGAGTCTGCGAAACCCGCATAAAATCAGGGGTATGTCAAAGCACTAGAATGGAGTTGACCAGTCTTCGGAGCATCCTGGTTGCGCATCGGCATGAGAACGGCATCCAGCGCCTGCCCGGCCCACGGCCAGCCCGGCTACAGCCACAACGCCGAAACACTCACCCTGCTTCGCAAGAGAGACTGCGAGACCCGCATGGAATCGGGGCTTGCCAAAGCACTAGAACGGAGTTGACCGTCTTCGGAGCATCCTGGTTGCGCATCGGCATGAGAGCGGCATCCAGCGCCTGCCCGGCCCACGGCCAGCCCCGGCTACAGCCGCAAACACCAAAACGGAAGTTCAGGCATTCCCCATCGGTGTAAAAGCCGTAACCCCGTAACCCCTGCAACTCGTCGCCAAGGCACAACCCGAATCCTTGGTAATCGCGTCCCGGTGCCGCACGAGGTGCAAGCAACGTCCGGAAAAAGACCTCACCAGGTCCGCACCAGGTGGGAACCAGGTGGAATCCTGGTAATCGCGTCCTGGTGCGCACGAGGTGTGAGCAACGTCCGGAAAAAGACCTCACCAGATTCGCACGAGGTGGGAACCAGGCGGAATCCTGGTAATCGCGTCCTGGTGCGCACGAGGTGTGAGCAACGTCCGGAAAAAGACCCTCACCAGATTCGCACGAGGTGGGAACCAGGTGGAATCCAACGTCCGGAACATTTCCGGACAAATAACCTTTCGTAATTTATCGAAATCCTATTCGAATCCTCACAGTCGTATTGCTGCGCGGAATCCCGCAGAAAATCCACGGTGAATTCGAATTCCTACACTGGCAATCCCTCAATACCTGCTGCGCCCGGTTATTGTGCGATTCGAAACTCATTCGAAAAAGTTTTCGAAAACGGACGCAGATGGCTATACTCTCAAACGCGGAAAAGCAACGGCAGCCAGACCAGTTAGGAGGCTGGCAAAAACAGATGGCACGCCGTCGCTATCAAAAAGGAACCTTACGAATACGCGGCAAGGTAAATCAAATTTGGGAGTTGCTTTGGCGGGAAGATTACATCAAGGAAAACGGAGCGATTGGCCGACGATTAGTTTCGAAGGTCATCGGCCCGGTTCGCCAGTTTACGCGCCGTCAGGCGCAAAAACTCGCGGACGAATTCCTGCGCCCGCTGAATCAGGGAAAGGTCACGCCTCATTCGACAATTCTCTTTCGAGAATTTATCGAACAGTATTTTATTCCGAATGCGTTTCCGACTCTGAAACTGCCAACTCAGACGCGCTATCGCCGCACACTCAAAAACCATTTATTACCTGCTTTTGGGGAATGTCGCCTCTGCGAAATCGGAACTCTCGATATTCAATCGTTCGTGCTCAAGAAAATCGAGAGCGGATTAGGCTCGGCTTCTGCCGAACTTTTTCGAAACCTGATGTCAAAAATCTTTGGCACAGCAAAGAAGTGGGGGTATTTCGCGGGCGAGAATCCAGCAAGCGGAGTGGAACTGCCGGAGTACCGACCAGTGCGAGAGAAACACATACTCACACCGGAACAGGTTACGGCACTGCTGGACGAATTGAGGGAACCATTTCACACGATGGTTCTTTTGGCAATCCTCACAGGCTTACGAGTGGGAGAAATTCTCGGTCTCCGATGGGAGAACGTGGATTTTTCGTTAGCCCTGATGCACGTAAGCCAGAGGTACTATCGCGGACAGATGGACACTCCAAAAACCAAGAGCAGCAAACGGTCACTACCTTTGCCCCTGCCGTCTTTGGAATCTCTAAAACGGCATCGGGCAAAACAGCAAAGCTCGAAAGACCCCGGACTGGTTTTTCAAACACGCAAGGGGACTCCGTACAGCGATACAAACATCCTTCACAGAGAGTTAAAACCCGCCGGAAAGAAGATCGGCGCACCCTGGCTGAATTGGCACACCTTCAGGCGGACTCACGCAACGCTATTGCAATTTGTGGGCGGAAGTCTGAAAGACGCGCAAGCGCAGCTTGGACACTCCAAACTCTCTACCACGCTCGATTTCTACACGTTCTCGATTCCCGCGCATCAGCGCGAGGCAGTGCAAAGACTTGGGGAATTGTTGACTAATGTTGACGAGTCGCGACAACCCGAAAAAAAACTGCCGAGGCCTACTCAGCAGATTCAATGAGTTAAGTGGTAGGCCCGAATGGACTCGAACCATCGACCTCTTCCGTGTCAAGGAAGCGCTCTAACCAACTGAGCTACGGGCCTAGAGGAACAGGATGGCGTCATTTATTTTAACACTGCCCTGCTGAAGTCCGTGGACCGCGCAGGTTTGGGCGATTTTGAAGACTGGAACAACAAGGGGCCCGTTTAGTCGGCTGCGCCCGATGTCGTGGTCCTGACTTGCTGCGGCGCCACTCTGACTTCATGGGGGGGTAAATCACGGTTCGCAGCTTTCCTGGGCGGAACTGAGCGGTGGAGAGCGTTCAGAGCGGCGCGTTCGAAGCGCTGCAGGATCGGCTTCCATGTTTCGGCAACATGACAGGGCAGGACCAGTGGCTGCACGCGCGTGATCGGCAGCCGCAAGCCGGACGCCAGCAACAGGGCGGCGCGGTCACTGCGTGTGAGTGTCCAGTGCCGGATCAGCAACTGGCGGACTGCCTGCTCTTCCTCGGCAGAACAGGGCCCCAGGCGCACGAAATCTGCATTGCAGGAATTTAGGGACACACGGTCGGTGAGCACGTACGTCAATCCACCGGTCATTCCTGAGCCAAGATTGATGCCGGCCGAGCCAAGAACCACAACCACTCCTCCGGTCATGTATTCGCAAGCGTGGTCGCCCACGCCCTCCACCACGGATACAGCGCCACTGTTGCGTACGGCAAACCGTTCCCCGGCCTGCCCGGCTATGTAGAGCTCTCCAGACGTTGCTCCATAAAGGACGGTGTTGCCGGCCAGAACATCGCCACGGCGCGAAGCGCCGCTGCCGGCCTCAATCGCGATTGCGCCCCCGCTCAGCCCTTTGGCCACGTAGTCATTGGCGGCCCCGTGGAGGTGAAACCTTATGCCGGCGCCAAGAAACGCCCCGAAGCTTTGTCCCGCTGTACCCTTGAAATGAACTTCCAGCGGCGGCAGAGCAGGCGCCGATTTCTGCCAGCGCAGGCGTTCGCCGGTCAGCTCCGCTCCAATGCTGCGGTCGGCGTTGACGATCGGCAAAATCGGAGGCGGAGTCCGTCCGGCACTACGCGAAAGTTCAATCAGGCGCTGGGAAAGGTCTCGTTTTGTTCTGTTGCGTGGGGCAGCGGCGGGAACCGGCGCCGTAGGCTCCAGCAAGCCCCGGATCCACCGGTAAGCGCCTAATGTGCGTGGATGGAGCAATTCGGTATGGCCAACGATCTCCTGCAGCAAATGCGCGCCCAGGCGAGCCAGCAGGGAGCGCGTCTCCCCGGCAACGGCACGGAAATAATTTTTCACCATCTCAGGCCGCCCGGCGAAGCGGGTCCGCAAAGCCTCATCCTGTGTGGCGATGCCAACAGGACAGGTGTTGAGATGGCATTGGCGCGCCATCACGCAACCCATCGCCAGAAGCGCGGCGGTGCCGAAGCCGAACTCGTCGGCGCCGAGCAGCGCGGCTATCACAACGTCGCGCGCAAATTTGAATCCGCCGTCCACGCGAAGACGGACGTGTTGCCTCAACCCTGCCTTGATGAGCGTGCAGTGTACGTCACGAAGGCCGAGTTCCCAGGGCACACCGGTGTTCTTGATGGAACTCAGGGGTGATGCGCCGGTGCCGCCGTCGTGCCCGCAGACGGTGATTACGTCCGCTCCGGCCTTGGCGACGCCCGCGGCGATGATTCCAATGCCGGCCCCGGCGACCAGCTTCACCCCAATGCGCGCCGCAGGGTTGATCTGGCGCAGATCATGGATCAATTGTTCAAGGTCTTCAATGCTGTAGATGTCGTGGTGCGGCGGCGGTGAGATCAGCGCCATGCCCGGGACAGCATGACGCAACCTGGCAATGTACGCAGTAACTTTGTTGGCGGGAAGCTGCCCGCCTTCGCCCGGCTTCGATCCCTGCGCAATCTTGATTTCGATCTCGTGGGCGTTGACCAGATATTCAGCTGTTACGCCGAACCGCGCTGAAGCCACTTGCTTGACGCGGCAGGAGGCTTCCGGCGCGCTGGCATAGATCTCAGGGTCCTCGCCGCCTTCGCCGGTGTTGCTGCGGGCGCCAAGTTCGTTCATGGCCAACGCAAGCGTGCGGTGCGCTTCCGGGCTGATGGCGCCCACGCTCATGGCCTGAACGCTGAAGCGCTGCAGGATTGAGGCTTCAGGTTCGACAGAGTCATGGAGCGCTGATTCCGCGCAGGAGATGCCCAACAGGTCGCGAATCGCGACCGGCTCGCGCTCCAACGCGAGCGATTCGAATTCCGAGTAGCGTCCCGCATCGGGGTTTTTGACATGCGCATGCAGCTTGCGCAGCAGATCGGCTGACGCGGAGTGCCGCTCGCCCTGCTTGCGAAAGCGATATAGGCCAGCGTCGGCGGGCGACTTGAACTCCGGCCGGAACGCCTGGGCGTGATTGAAGAGATAATCGCCTAGCAACTGCTCAAGGGAATTGGCTTCCGCCCAGCCTGGCGCGCTTTCAAAGAAATCGCGGCAAACTTGTCCGTCAAGCCCGATCACTTCGAACAACTGCGCATTGCGATAGCTGGCCAGAGTCGATATGCCCATCCGCGACAATACTTTTCTGATCCCGGCATTGACGGCGTTGCGATAATTGATGGCGCCGCCCGCAACCTTCTCTTCCGCGAGCTGCTGGGCAAGAAATGGCCGCACGCCGGTTGCGCCTGCCGCCAGCAGCAATGCCACGTGATGGGTTTCAATCACCTGGCCGGTTTCGACAATCAAAGGAATGCGAAAATGGCCGCCAAGAACCATCTCTTTCCATACAGCGGCAAGCGCGAGCAGAATAGGCAGGGCCGCACGCTGCTCATTGACCGTGCAGTCGCTAATTGTCAGCAAGGCGGGCTCTGCTCCGCGGTCCCATCGGACTTCCTGGCGAATCCGTTCCAGGGCTTGAAGCGCTCCGGCAACGCCTTGGGCAGAGTCGAACGTCACATCAAGGTGCTGCGTGCTTGCGTGCGCCGCTTCGAGTGTTCGCATCTGCTGCTGGTCCAATACCGGTGAATCGGCAAGGAAATCGGGCCCGATCCGCGTGTCCAGGGACATGACATGGGCTTCGCGAATGGGATCAATCGGAGGATTGGTGACCTGGGCGAAGCGCTGCTTGCAATAGTCCCAGAGCGTGCGTCGCATCCTGGAAAGGAATGCCGGAGGCGTGTCGTCGCCCATGCTGAAGACGGGTTCTTTTCCCTCTGCCAGCGGATGCAGGAGGAAGTTGATCTGGTCATCGCTCCATCCCAGCGCTGCCGCCAGTTTCCTGGGTTCGGCCACGTTGGGAATTTCAGCATCAGTGGCCGGCTCAAGGCGCGCCAGTTGCTTTGGGGTTGCCGTTTGCCTTGTGAGAGCTGCGTCACGCACGAACGTGCCGCGCGGGAACACTCTGCCCGAAGCAAGGTCAACCAGCAAAGCTTCTCCTGGTCCTAGCCGCTGCCGGTCAATAATATGTTTTTCGTCAAAATCGGCGAGGCCGGTTTCAGAACCTGCCACCAGCCAGCCGGTCGAGGTCCGCGTATAGCGCATGGGCCGGAGGCCGTTGCGGTCCAGCTTGGCTCCCAGCGTCCGGCCATCAGAAAAGACCAGCGCGGCCGGACCGTCCCAGGGTTCATATTCGAGCGCCGCAGACCGAATCATCTCCGCAGTGTCCGCGGCCAGCCGGGAATTGGCTGTGATCACGGGCGGCACCAGGCTGAGCATGGCGTGATCAACGGGGCAACCTTGTTGTACCAGCAATTCAAGAGCGTTATCGAGGCTGGCAGAGTCGCTGACGTTTTCCTCAAGCACATTGAAGTGCGGGCCTGCGTTGAGGCGTGCGCGTATCTCCTGCTGCCGCGCGTCCATCCAGCGGCGGTTACCGGTAATGGTGTTGATTTCGCCATTGTGCGCGAGCAAGCGAAACGGCTGGGCCAAATGCCACGCCGGCTGCGTGTTGGTGGAAAACCTCTGGTGGAAAATGGCAAACGGAGTTTCAAATTCACGGTCATGCAGATCGGGATAGAACTCCGCAAGCTGCCGTGGTGAGAGCAGGCCTTTATAAACCACCGTGCGGGAGGACAGCGAGCAAAAATAAACCGCGTCCGCCAATTCGGCTTCCGCCCGCTTGCGGAACAGGAACAGCTTGCGCTCAAAGCCGGTGTTCTCGCCGGTTGCGGCGATGAAGCACTGCCAGACTGAAGGCGCTGTCTGCGCGGCACGCGGACCAAGCACGGAATAGTTCGTTGGCACTTCCCGCCAGCCAAGGACCTGTAACTCCATGGCCGAGGCCAGCGCTGTGAGCTCCGCCTGCACGCGGACCCCTTCACCTGGTTGGATGAAGAGCATTCCCAAGCCGAAAACCCGGGGCAGGGAGATGCGAAGGTCGCGTGCCGCGTGAGCGAGCATTCTCTGAGGCAGGGCCGTGAGGAGGCCTGCGCCGTCACCGCTTGCAGCGTCCGCATCGATGCCACCCCTATGCGAAAGCCGCTGCAGCGCCAACAGAGCACGGTCCACCACCTCATGCGTTGCGCCACCGGCGAGTTTTACGACGAACCCGGCGCCACAGGCATCGTGGTCTGGATGTCCACGCGAGAACGCAGTTGCCATTAGACTTTGATAATGGGCGCGGGGAGAAAAGGGAAATAGAGAATTTGGATTGTTAACATCGGAAATTCGAGGTGAAGAATTGTGTTCCGTGCGGCTTATATCTGGTAAGGTTTTTCGGCTTGCGGAAATGGAAATCCGCCGCATAGATTTAATCGATTGGACTTCAATAGCGGACCAACCTAGATTAGACCATGCGAAACCATTGGCCCACCTTCAGCTTCTTTGCGTTACTGGTGTTCAAATTTCGCTGGATGCGTTTTCAGGCCGCAATCAGGAAATATGACCATCAATTAACAATCGAACTGCCCTGTAAGCACATCTAATCCCGATACATGAATGAAACCGTGAAAAAGGAATATCTATTTGCCAGCGATTTTGACCAGACGCTGAGCTTCAACGATTCCGGGTTTGTCCTTAGCGAGATGCTGGGAATTCCTGCGCAGGATTTCGAGCGCAAGGCGCAAGGCATGGCGAAGCTGAATCTGGTGCAGCAGGGCGCGGAACTCCCGTATCTTTTGCTGCACGATCCACAGTTCCGCCACGTCCGCCGTGAACACCTGATTGAGGTGGGCAAGCGCATACCTTTGAAAGAGCAGATCAAGCTGCTTTACAAGATACTGGACAAAGGCATACCGGGATACCATTTCAATTTTTACGTGCTGTCAGCGGCGCCCGCTGAGATTGTGCAGTCGGCTCTGAGCGGCATTGTTCCGGCTGATCACATTTACGGAACCGAGTTCAAGTACAACGCCAGGCTATGGAAAAGTTGCGCGGCTGGTGCAGCTGCAGGAGGATCTGCAAATCGGGCCGGACCGCGTGATCTACGCCGGTGACGGCAGTTCTGACGTCCATGCCATGCTTCACGTAAACCGTGATGCCGGACTGACCATCGCCGTTTCAGAAGCGCGCGACGTGACGCAGACCGCCAAGCGCACCGTGCTCAGCTCCAATGCTCTTGCCATGCTGTTGCCGATTCTGGAAGAAGTGGCAGGCTGGCAAGCGCCGGAGATCCACGATTTCTTTGAAGGCAACGGCTTTCTGGTGCGTGAATGGGCGCGGGCCCGCACAGACTGGCTCACTTTGCGCTCAGCCAAGAGTGAGCACGCCGACGCGGCGGCGAATTGAGAGGCCTCTAAAATATGTGGCTGAATGCACTGGGCTGGACGGCAACCGCATTTTTTGCCAGCTCATATTTCTTCAAAAAGGCGGGAGCGCTGCGTGTCATCCAGGCGTCCGCTGCCGTGTTGTGGATCATTTACGGATTGGAGATCCACTCCGCTCCCGTCGTCGTCTCAAACCTGATGGTAGGCGTCGCCGCGGTTTACACGTCACTGCGGCTGGCACGGGACAAGAAAGCAAGCAATGAAGGCAGAGCTGCCGGCGCCTGATTTAAGCGGCCCTTCGATGTTGGAATCGCCGCGCTTATTTCACAGACTGGACCGCCAATTCCTTGCGCGCAACCTCCACAAACGCGGATGCGATCAGCGGAAGGCTCCGGTCTTTGCGATAAACCAGCGCCAACTCGCGCCACAGGTCGAGCCCTTCGATGGGCAACAGTCTTACCTCGCCGCGCTGCACATTTTCGGCGGCAAAGCACCGGCAAATCAGAGAGACGCCAAAGCCCGCGCGAACGAACCGTTTGATCATCACCACGCTGGTCAATTCCATGGTTACGTTCAGTTTCTCGCGGAAGGGCCGCAGATTCTTCTCCATCAGCTTCCGGATAGAGCCGGTCTTAGGCAGAATGACCGGCTGGGCCGCGAACTCTTCCAGCGTTGCCGACTTCTTCTTGAACAGCGGGCTGGCCGGGCCAACCATCAGCAGAATGCGATCGCGGAATACAGGGATGACTTCCAGGCTGGGCGATTTCACCGGTATGGTCAGAACGCCAAGGTCCACCGCGCCTGCCTCAACCTTGACCGCGACTTTGTGGCTAAAGCTGCGGTAGACGCTGATTTTTACCTTGGGAAATTGCTTGTGATACCTGGCCAGGACTCGGGGCAGCACATACAGAAAGGTGCCTTCATTGGCGCCGATCGACAGCGTGCCGCTGCGAACGCCGTCCTGCTCGGCAACGGCCTGCTGCGATTTGGCCTGCAGCGCGATGAGCTGGTGAGCGTAGTCAAAAACGAGTTCGCCGGCCGGAGTCAGGCGGACTGACTTAGCGCTGCGATCAAACAGTTTCTTGCCGTACTCCTGCTCCAATTGCCTGATCTGCGCGCTTACCGCGGGCTGAGAGCGGAGAACTTTTTCGGCCGCCCGGGAAAAACTTCCCAGCCTGGCAACTTCAATGAAGGTCTTGAGGTTGTCTAAGTCCATGTTCAATATGAGCAGAAGTGAAGCCGCATTGCAAGAGCAAGTGTGCGCTGGGACTGTCTTTTAACAAACCGCATGATCGTTCGGGGAAAGCGCGGGACACGCACCGCGGGTTTGTTACAATCTCGATTTGCCCTTGCGCCTCTACAACACGCTCTCCGGCAAGGTGGAAGAGTTCACGCCTTCGCAAGACAACACCGTCCGCATGTACGCCTGCGGGCCCACGGTGTATGACTACGGCCACATCGGCAATTTCCGCACCTTTGTCGCCGTGGACATCCTGCGGCGCTTCCTGCGCCAGAGCGGGCACAAGCTCCAACACGTGATGAACATTACCGATGTGGATGACAAGATCATCCGCAACGCCGCCAAAGAAAAGAAGAGCGTGCAGGAGTACACGCGCAAGTACGAAGAGGCGTTTCTGGAGGACATGGGCTCGCTGAACCTGGAGCGTCCGGAGCGGATGGTGCGCGCCACTGAGCATATCCAGGAGATGGCCGAATTCATTGCGGCGCTGGAAAAGAAGGGAATCGCCTACCGCACGGAAGATGGCTCGTATTATTTCCGCATCGCCAAGTTCCCTGCGTACGGCAAGCTTTCCAAGAGGGATTTTGCGGGCATGGAAGCGGGCGCGCGTGTGGACGTGGACGAATACGAGAAAGATGACGCCCGCGACTTTGCTCTGTGGAAGGCGCCGAAAGAAGGCGAGGCTTTCTGGGAAAGCCCGATCGGGCCGGGGCGTCCGGGATGGCACATTGAGTGCTCCGTGATGTCAACGAAGTATCTGGGTGAAAGCTTTGACTTGCACGCCGGCGGCGAAGACCTGATTTTTCCCCATCATGAGAATGAAATCGCGCAATCTGAGTCGCTTACGGGGAAGGTTTTTGCGCGGCACTGGATGCATGTGCGCTTCCTGCTGGTGGAGGGCGAGAAGATGTCAAAGAGCGCAGGAAATTTCTTCACGCTGCGCGACCTGCTGGTGAAAGGGCATAAGCCGTCTTCGATTCGCTTCCTGCTGACCTCGGTGCCTTACCGCAAGCAGCTCAACTTCACCATGGCCGGCCTGGAGCAGGCAGCGCATTCAGTGGAGCGCCTGCGAACGTTCCAGTCGCGAATGAGGATGTCGCAGCTTCCTGCGGGAACAAATCCGGCGGCGCAGGAGGCGGCGGCCAAAGCTAAACAGGAAATGCGCGCCGGCATGGAAGACGATCTGAACACAGCGCGGGCGTCAGCGGCGATTTTTGACATGGTAAGAGAGGCGAACACACTGGCGGATCGCGGCGAGTTGCGCGAAGGCGACAAAGCGCCTTTTCTGGAGGCGTTGGAGCAGTTCGACGAAATATTTGCCGTGCTGAAAGACGATGACGCGGCGAAGATGAAGGCAGCAATGGAGTGGGCCAGGGCGCACGGAATTGCGATGGAACCGGAAGCTGGCGGCAATGAAATTTCAGAGCAAGAAGTGGAGCGGCTGATCGAAGAGCGTAATGCCGCGAAAAAAACGCGTGACTTTGCGCGGTCGGACGCCATCCGAAAGCAGCTGGCGGATGCGGGAATCGTGGTGGAAGATACGAAGGATGGAGCGAGATGGAAGAGAAAGTGAGAGGAATTTGGTAATTGGGTAATCCTGTTACCCATTTACCAAATCTCTCTCAGTCGCCGGCAACGTTGATGGTTTTTTGACACGTTTCTTCACTTACCGGAATGTCGCTGGGTTGCTGTTTGAGCTTTGAAGTATTCACCAGCGCCACAGACGCGATGATGATCGCGGTCCCCAGCAACATAAAAAAATCTACTTGTTCGCGGAGAATCAGCCAGCCTAGAAAAACGGCTACGATGGGATTGACATAGGCGTAGGTCGCCACCTTGGGCGTGGGCACGTGCTCCAACAGATAGATATACGCCGAGTAACCGAGCCACGAGCCGAAAACTACCAGATATGCGATTGCGCTGAGGGCGTGCGTGGTCCAGTGTGTCTTTTGAAACTGGCCGAAGATCAGCGCGATCACGGCATTGACCAGGCCGGCGAGGGTCATTTGCCAGGCGGCGGAGACAAAGACGTCCACGCTTAAGTTGTAGCGATGAGAGAATACCGAGCCCAAGGCCCAAAAGAATGATGCGCCGGCCAGAATGGCGCTGCCAAGAAGCTCCAGTCGTCCCAGGTGGCTGCCGGAGGCGATGCGCGGCCACAACAGCACCAGCAGGCCCACAATCCCAAGCGCGAGCCCGAGCAGCCCCTTGGGCGTCATACGGCCGGCGCGGAAGAACCAGGCCTCGATGATTACCACCCAGATGGGCACCAGGGCCACGATCAGCGAAGCCAGCCCGCTGGAAACGTATTCTTCGCCCCACAGCACCCCAATGTTGCCCATGGAGAGCAGGAGAATGGAGATTACCAGCAGACGTCGCAGGTCCTGGAGGCTGAGGCTGACCTTTCGGCCCATCAAAGCCAGCATCGCCAGCATGATTGGCCCGGCAATCAGATAACGCACGGCGCCGGCAACGTAGGGGGGCATGTCGCGCACGATGACGCGCATGGCAAGATAAGTGGAGCCCCAAAGAACATAGAGGAGGGCAAAAGCCACGATGATGCGCGAGCGCTGAGATTGCGGCAGTGTTTCTGGCATTACGTGTGCACTATCATCTGACGGCGCGGGACGTTCCGTCGATGCGAAATAACTGAACGGCGCGAATCAGCGATGAAATGCACTGTAGTAACCGCGAGTGGCGCGATGGTTTCGGGCTATAATAGAGGTGCACATGACATCACGCAGCACATCCTGGTTTCAAACGCGCACGCCCAAGCGCTCGCTGGCGTGCTGGGTGGATTTTCTTGTCTGCCCGCGGCGCTACCTGGCCGTGCTGCCCTCACATGCCCGCGCGAACCTCTTCGCCGGCGACTAATCCTCCCCCATCCTCAACGCTAGAAAGTGGCCTGGCAGTTTTATGTGACCCAAAGGCCGCAGGTATCAACACGCAACCGATTTGAAAAGAGGATGAACATGGCAACCCAGACAATTTCCAATGCCGGACCTAAGATCCGGACCAAGCTGCCCGGCCCAAAAGCGCAAGCGGTGCTGCAGGGCGATGCAAAGTATATTTCGCCGTCGTATACGCGTTCGTATCCGCTGGTGGCCAAGCGCGGCCGCGGCGTGGTGGTGGAAGACGTGGACGGCAACGAGTTCCTGGATTTTTCCGCCGGGATCGCCGTGGTTTCCACGGGACATTGCCACCCCGAAGTGGTGGCCGCCATCCAGAAGCAGGCGGGCGAGCTGATCCACATGTCGGGCACGGATTTTTATTACGAGAGCCTGATCACGCTGGCCGAGCGACTGGCGAAGGTAGCGCCCATGTCGGGGCCGATCCGCGCGTATTACGGCAACTCCGGCACGGAGGCGGTGGAAGCGGCGATGAAGCTGGCGCGCTACCACACCAAGCGGCAGGGCATCATCGCGTTCTACGGAGCGTTCCACGGACGCACCATGGGAGCGCTTTCACTCACGGCCTCCAAGACTCAGCAGCGCCGGCGCTTCTTTCCGGTAGTTCCGGGCGTGGCGCATGTGCCGTATCCAAACGTCTATCGCAAACCCGAGGGCATGACGGCTGATGAGCATATTGCCGAGTGCGTGCGCTTTATTGAAGACCGCGTGTTCAAGACGATCATGCCGCCGGAAGAGTGCGCGGCAATCTTCATTGAACCCATCCAGGGCGAGGGTGGATACCTGCCGGCGCCGGCAGAGTTTCTGCGCGAGCTGCGGCGGATTTGCGACACGCACGGCATCCTGCTGGTCGCGGACGAAGTACAGAGCGGCGCAGGCCGCAGCGGAAAGTGGTGGGCCATCCAGCACACGGGCGTGGAGCCGGACATCATCACGATCGCCAAGGGCATTGCTTCCGGCATGCCGCTGGGCGTGACGCTGGCGCGCGCGGAGATTATGGACTGGGTGCCGGGTTCGCATGCTTCGACGTTTGGCGGCAATCCGGTATGCATTGAAGCAGCGCTGGCGACCATGAACGTGCTGGAGCGCGAGGGCATCCATAACGCTGAAGTAGTGGGCGCGCACATGATGAAGCGCCTGAGCGGATGGGTGAAGACGCATCCGATGGTGGGCGACGTGCGCGGGCGCGGGCTGATGATCGGCGTGGAGATCGTGAAAGACAAGAAGACGAAAGCCACGGCGCACGGCGAACGCGACCGCATTGTGGAGCTGGCGTTTGAACGCGGCATCCTGTTTTTGGGCGCGGGCGAAAACTCCATCCGCATTGCGCCGCCGCTGATAGTGACGCAAGAGCAGGCGGAGATCGCCATGGACGTGCTGGAAGAATGCGTGGGCATTGTAGAGAAAGAAAGCCGGTAAGACGTAGCCGCGAATTGACGCGAAAAAGCGCGAATCAAAACCAGGTTTGGTATGATTCGTGTTCATTCGCGAAATTCGCGGCTATTTCTTTATGCACGGCTCATTAACTCGCTTCACGCTGCGCACGCTCGATGCGCTAGGCAGAATCCTGCCGCGTACGGAATCGAGCCCGCAGCATTTGCATACCGGACGCCGTGGAGAGGAGGAAGCCTACTTTTATCTGCGAAAACAAGGCTATGTGATGGTGGCGCGTAACTATCGCAGCCCGCGCAGCCGCAGCGAACTCGACCTGGTGGGCTGGGATGGGAAGACGCTGTGCTTCGTGGAGGTCAAGGCACGCAATAAACGTGATTTCATGCCCGCCGAAGCGGCGGTCGATCCGGAAAAGCAGCGCGATCTCGCGCACGTGGCGCGGGAGTTTTTGCGAAAGGTCAAGGGTGAACCGGCGGTGCGGTTTGATGTTGTAAGCGTCTATTTTGCTGGCGGCAAGGCGGAGATTGAGTTGTTCAGAGACGCGTTCAGGATGGGATAGCGTGCTCGGTATTGTGAGAACTCCCCTGACGTGGCATGGTGGCGCATGAATTCTCGGGATCCTTCGACTTCTCCTCAGTCCCACCCACCACGCGAAAATCGCGCGCGGTGGGCCCCAGGTCGCGACGCTCCCCTCGGAGTCGCTAAGGATGACAGGGTTTCAAGAGGGTGTTTCCCCCGAAGGTCCTTCTTGTCGGATTCGGAAATCCGGCTATTTCGCCAGCCCTCGCCTCATCGTTACAATAGGGATCCCTCCCCTTCGACAAGCTCAGGGCTCGGGATTAAAGAAAACAGCCCGAGCAGTTGTAAGATAGTAGGCTGTGCCTGAACTGAGAAAAGATCCTGTCACCGGCCGCTGGGTGATCATCTCCACGGACCGGTCCCGCCGTCCGGGAGATTTCTCCCGCGAGCGCGTGGTGGTGAAGGGCGGAAGCTTCTGCCCGTTCTGTCCCGGCAATGAGAGCAAGACGCCGCCGGAGATCCTGGCCTACCGTCCCGGGGAAAACAAACGCGATACCGAGGGATGGCACCTGCGCGTGGTGCCCAACAAATTTCCCGCGCTGGGCATTGAAGGCGAACTGGACCGCCAGGCCGACGGCATGTTTGACAAGATGAACGGCGTTGGCGCGCACGAAGTGGTGATCGAGACGCCAGACCATGCCGAGACGCTGGCTACCATGCCGCTGAGACGCGTGGAAGACATGTTGTGGGCCTTCCGTGACCGCATTCTCGACCTGAAACAGGACCGCCGGTTCAAGTACATTCTGGTATTTAAGAACCATGGCGAGGCGGCGGGCGCGAGCCTGGAGCACCCGCACTCGCAGATTATCGCGCTGCCCATCCTGCCCAAGCAGGTGGTGGAAGAGTTGGAAGGGGCGAAGCGCTACTTTGCCAACAAAGAGCGCTGCATCTTCTGTGACATCATCCGGCAGGAGACTGAGGCGCAGGTACGCGTGGCCGCGGAAAACCACGATTTTGTAACCTTGTGTCCTTATGCCCCGCGCTTTCCGTTTGAGACGTGGATCCTGCCTAAGCGGCACGAGTCGGCTTTTGAGAACTCGCCATCATCTCTCTATGAAAACCTGGCGCGCATGCTGCGCACGGTGCTGGGCAAGGCCGTGCAGGTGCTGGATAATCCCGCCTATAACCTGATTGTGCACAGTTCTCCGGTGCAGGAAAACACCCATGACTATTATCACTGGCACCTGGAGATCATTCCCAAACTGGCCAAAACCGCGGGCTTTGAGTGGGGCACGGGGTTCTACATCAACCCCACGCCGCCGGAGGAAGCGGCGAAATATCTGCGGGAAGCCAGGGTGGCGGAGACGCAGCCGGTAGCAGCAATCAGCAAATAGCAATTGGCAATTAGCCAAAGCCTTTTGGGAGATCGCAGCACTCACCTGGCCTCGCAGTCAAAGGCACGACCAGCCGCGAATTCACGCGAATGAACACGAATCAGTTTGGGAGAAACTGGGCTGATGTCATCATCGTGCCCTAACGAGTTTGCAAGTCTATAGGGATCCTTCCCCTTCGACAAGCTCAGGGTTCGGGATTTCAGAAAAAGCACGCTCGGGACTTTACGAAAGAGTAGAAACTTCCCGCAGGTTCTTCACCAACTCAATCACACGTCCGGCAACGTAGTCGATTTCGGCTTCGGTGTTGAAGCGGCCGATGCCGAAGCGGATAGCGCAGCCCGCGGCCTCGTCAGTCAGGCCTAATGCCTTCAGCACGTGTGAGGCCTCGGTCTTGCCGGAGGAGCAGGCGGATCCGCTGGAGAGCGCAATATCGTTGAGGCCGGTGAGCAGTGTCTCGCCCTCTACGTGGAGAAAGCTCATGTTGAGGTTGCCGGGTAGGCGGTATTCCATGCTGCCGTTGATGACTATCTGATCCAGAGCGGCTTGCAGGCGGTCACGCAGGCGATTGCGCAGACCGGCGAGACGGCAGCTCTCTTCCGGCATCTCCTGTTGGGCGATGGCGCAGGCCTTGCCAAAGCCGACAATACCGGGAACGTTGAGAGTGCCGGAGCGCAGGCCGTGCTCGTGTCCTCCTCCGTGAATCAGGGGCTCTGGCCGCACCGCAGCGTCGCTTCGCACATACAGCGCGCCACAGCCTTTTGGGCCGTAGAGTTTGTGCGCAGTCAGGGAAGCAAGGTCGAGACTGGCGCGCTTGACATCGACAGGAACCTTGCCCAGGGCCTGTACAGCGTCTGAGTGGAAGAGCACGCCGCGCTCGCGGCAGAGCTGGCCGATTTCCTCAATAGGCTGAAGCACGCCGGTTTCGTTGTTGGCGGCCATGATGGTGACCAGGATCGTCCGGCCGGTGAAAGCGTTTTTGAGTTGGTCAAGGTCGATCAGGCCATCCGGCTGGACGCGCAGATAAGTGACGCGACAACCGTGTTTCTCAAGCTGCTTGCAGCTATCGAGAATGGCCTTGTGTTCGCTCAGCGCGGTGATGATGTGGTCGCCTTTGGAGCGGCAAGCTTCGGCTACACCTTTGACCGCCAGGTTGTTGCTCTCCGTGGCGCCGGAGGTAAAAACGATCTCCTGGGGCGAGGCGCCGATGGCGGCGGCGATCTGGCGTCGGGCCGTTTCCACGGCCGCAGCAGCTTCCCAGCCGAAAGAATGGCTGTTGCTGGCGGCGTTGCCAAATTTCGAGCTAAGGAAGGGCAGCATGGCTTCCAGCACGCGCGGATCGAGGGGCGTGGTGGCGTGGTTATCCAGATAGACGGGAAGCTTGATGGAGGCGGAAGGCGGGTTACCGTTGCTGCTCATGCTGAGAAGATTTTACTAAATCCGAGAGCCCGGCCCGGGAAGAAATAAAAATTCGAGACCATAAAAAAGCCCGCCAGCGAACTGGCGGGCCGAAGGGTTGTTACAGCAAGTTTGTTTAGAAGGTGATCTTGCCACCGAAGAAGATTCTCCGGGTTGGAGGCGCTCCGGTAGTCACGCTCGGAGTCTGGGTAGGATCACCAAATCCAGTGAATGCGCCGTGCGCACCAGCATCGACAACGAACGGATCCACACTGGAGAAGTTGCTATGGTTCAGGGCATTCACGAAGGTGGTATGGAACTCGAAATTCGCATGCTCGCCCAGCTTGATGTTCTTGAAGACTGAGAGATTGGCGATGTTCGAGATGGCGTCCTGCGGCAGATTGCGCGCCGTGTTGCCGAACGGCGTGCCGAAGACGGTCTGCGCGGTTTGAGAGTTAGTGATAAACCGCACCTGGTCCTTGGTTACTGGAACTACAGCGCAGGGCAGCGGGTTGCCAAGTGAGTCAGTGGCCCCGGCAAGGCAGTTCGGGCCCATGGCGGTTTCACTCAAGAGCGTAGTGGCCGGTTGAGCGCATGCTCCGCCCGCGGTGGGTTCAAAGAGGTTACAAGCATCGCCCGCAAAGATTCCAACTGCGGTCTGCGGAGCGTTCATGTTACCCAGGAAAGTATGGGCGGTTTCAACTCCGGCGAAGTTAGCAATGTAGCCGTTGTCGAAGTAGTTTTTGGCAGTCGCGGCGGTCGCCTCGAAGATCTGCGTCGGGTTATAACGCTGACCGGAAGCGATCAGGTAGTTGGCCGAAAGAGCCCAGCCGCCCAGGATGTGGCCTGTCAGCCCGTGCTGCTCCTTGAAGAAGGGGAGCTGCTCAACGAACAGGATGGACCACTGGTGCGGATAGTCAAGGCCGGAGAATGAGTATTCACCGGGGCCGTTGACCTGGTTTGCCGGGTTCTGGGAGGCGAAGAGAGAGTTGCCGCCGCCAAACGTGCTGAAGATTTCGCTCACGTTATCCAGTGTCTTGCTGTAGGTATAAGCGCTACGAATCGTCAGCTGTTTGAACAGGTTGTTGGCGCGGAACTCCACCTGCGCGCCCTGGTAGTTGGAGTAGCCGGAGTTAGCGCGTATGCGGGCCACGCCGTTATTGCAATTAATACGGCCCACAGCAACCGGAGCAAACGCCTGCGAGGCAGGGCACGGCGTGAGGTTGGCCGGCACCAGGGCTGGGAAGTCCGCCTTCAGGTCGGCAATGAATGGGTTGTTGTCCAGGGTCTGGAACAGTCCGTATGCGTGGTTCCCCACGTACCGGGCTTCAATGGCCGCGTTCTTGGTTAACTCGCGCTCCATGCCCAAGGTCCAGGTGTGGACCTTGTCCGGACCAAATTTGGGAGTAATGAACGTCTCAGCGAATGTCCGCGGATCGAACACACCCTTCTGGAGGGACGACTGCAATCCCGCGCGCACGTTCGGGCCAGTGGGAACTGCCGGCAAGGTTTTCCCGGCAACTGTTGATCCCGAGAAGGTTTGCAGGAAGACCTCCGGCGCGGAAGTGGATACGTTCAGGTAGATGTTGTAGAACGGCGGATCATACAACATGCGGTATCCACCACGGATGGTGGTTTTACCATGTCCGGTAAGGAACCCACCCCACTGGGGCGAATAAGCGAAGCCGAACGCCGGTCCAAAGCTGTTCTTGGGCGCGGGAATGGTTGGGTCAGTCCGCACGGAAAGCGGGATGGCTGCTCCGGGATTCAGGAATGGACCTCCGGAACCCGGGGGATTTCCGACCGGCTCTGTGCTGGCCCAGAAAGCAGTTGCAGGATTGCTCTCACGGGGTACAGTAATTTGGTTGAACAGGTTGGCCGGTTGACCGTAATAGGACCAGGTCACGCCCAGCTGAACGGTCAGGCTCTGGCTGATCTTCCAGTCATCGCCGCCGTACAGGAAGGTGTCATACTCGCGGAAATCGAGCGATGACGGCCCCTCAGCAACGCGGATGCGGTTGGGCGTGTTATTCAGGAACGAGGTCCAGCTGCCAAACCGGAACGCGCCGTTGATGTTGGGAAGGAAGATATTGGGTGAGCGCTGGTAGGTCCAGTTCACGCCAGCTTTGATCTGGTGCTTGCCCATCACGTAGTTCCAGTTATCCTGCGCCTGCCAGGTATTCACAATGCGGCCCTGCGGCAGGTTGGTGGCCGGACCGAAGCCCAGGTTGGTGCTGGAATTGAACGCGATGTTCGCCAGCGCCTGGTCCAACTGACCCATCACTGGTTCGGCTGCGCCGGTTATGTTGCCGCCGCCGAATTCCACATTGAGGCGGCCGAAAGAACCGCGAGCTTCATTCACCATGTGGGCGCTCAGGTTGTGCGTCCAGCTTACCAGCACGGCCTGGCTCAGAGCGGGGATGTTGAAGAAATATCCAGCAGCCCCGTTATCGCCGACGTTGAAGAAGTTGCCGCGGTTGAAGATGTAACGGCCGGTAATGGTGTCACTACCGAGCTGTATATCGTTCCTCATTACCCAGTTAAAGAAGTGCTCCGGCTGGGGTACAGTGCGGGAAACGCCCCCGAACGTAGCTGCCGGGCAAGCACCCACTGAGTTTTTCAACCCACCCGTAGGAACGAGGACGGTGGGATTTCCGCCCGAAATAGCAAATGGGCCAAACTTGTTGAGCGCTGCCAGACTGGTGCTGGCCGGGAAGCAGGCCGCCAATGCAGCGAGTCCGGCCGGGGTCGGAGTAAGAGAGCTGGAGTTGAACTGGCCTTGCTGAGACACGAGTTCTTCGTCAAAGCCGCCGAAGAAGAACACTTTGTTCTTGATCCACGGACCGCCGATGGTAAATCCACCGAACTCGTCATTAAGACGCGGAGGTTTTTTCTGACAGTCGGGGCCAGGACTGACGCCGTCCGCAGCGAAGCCGCAAACATCGGGGTTCTTCTGGAAGTTGTTCAACGAGTTCAGAATCGAGTTGTTCTCACTTCCATAGATGCTGCCGTGCCAGGCGTTGCCGCCGGACTTGGTGACTACGTTGACGACGGAGCCGGCATTGCGGCCGTATTCGGGGCCGAATTGGTTGGTGATGAGAACGTACTGGCTCACAAATTCGGCGTCGCTCACAAACAGGCCGGGGCCGCCGACGCTGTTGTCATTGTTGTTTTGACCGTCGATCTGCTGGTCATTATTGCGGCCGCGCAAACCGTTGACGGAGAACCCAACACCGCCGTTGGTATTGGAAAACGAGTTGTCGCGCACCGAGCTTACGCCGGGCACAAACAGAGCCAGGCTGTCCAAGCCCTGGTTTTCCTGAACGCCGGCAAAGGTGGAAAGCTGCACGCCGGAGAAGGTGTTGGTAACCTGCGCCTGAGTGGTTTCGATGAGCGGCGCATCAGCGGTAACTTCCACGGTGGTGTTGGTTTCGCCGACCGTCAGCTTGATGGTACCCAAGCCGCTGTCACGTCCGGAGGAAACAACAACATTTTTTTGTACAGAGGTCTTGAAATTGGGGGCCGAAATTTCGATCTTGTAGTCGCCGGCCGGAATCAAACTAAAGCGGAACAAGCCGGAATTATCGGTCGTGGTGGTGTGCACAGCGCCTGTTGCTGAGTCCGTGGCTTTGACTTGCGCACCCGAGACTACCGCGCCCTGCTGGTCGACCGCTGTGCCGGAAATGGAACCTTTCAGCACCTGACCGAAGGACGGGATGCACCAAAGCAACGTCAAGCAAGTGGCGACGAGGACTAGTATGTCGCGCAGTTTACGATTCATCCTTTGCATCTCCATGTTTTCAGTTTGAGAGCACACAACACATGTTCGTCACGCACGAAACACGTATCGCTTAGCCTCCATACTGCAACTATGGTTCCTGACGCTTGCTCTTTTGTAATCAACAATTTAGAGATGAATTGAGCACTGCTAATCCGCAATACTGGATTTTTCCCGGCCCGATATTCATATTTTGGAAGGTGTAAATTTTACTTCAGCTCTGGAGACAGCACCGGCAGCTCTGCTCCTGGCCGGTCGGACATGCGAAAGCGCGTCCGAAAATGCTCTGAAATCAGCATAACCGCGTCTTTGTTCTTTTGCGGATCCTGCTGAATCAGGTATTTCATGGCTTCCACCAACAGCCGTTGGCCCTCGATAAAACGCGGATCAGATGTCCGGTGGCTTGCCTTGCGACGCTTTGGGTCCGGCATCTCCGGCTTGACGGGAATGGTAAAAACTTTGGCCATCACAACTAAAACCCCAATGCAAAAGTACTCAGATGCAGGTGAAGGCTCCCATGCTGCGGGGGATAAAGGTATATGCACGCCGAGTGCTTTAGTCCTTCTTGGGCTGTCCTGCGTCCCCAATAATTTTACACCAGGGCATGCGGACTTTCGGTATTAACATTTTCCTTACTGTGGTTTGACAACTTTTGTGCTGCCAGTGGTTTTCAGCTTGAATGCATCATCAGAGAGCTTTCCATTGAGCTTCATGTTCGTGTAACGGGTCAGCCGATAGTCCCCCGACGGCTCAAGGAACTGCTGTTTAAGCAGCACATCTTTTTCGGGATCGATCCACAGAATAATTTTCTTGTAGGTCTGCCGCATTTTCTCGTTCTTCGGCGCCAGTTCCAGCTTCGCGGT